>JGI24159J19872_10001093_pt1 | contig 28591 bp, 18 predicted proteins | sample Ectturendosymbi4_FD_19872 | JGI IMG/M metagenome (IMG submission 19872)
CCACTTTTTGTGCTCTTGTGTCTGTGATATGGACCGTGAGTCCGCAATAAAATATCATTATCATTATTATAAACATCGCAAACGTGCATGCATTCCATGTTGTTTGGGGGAAATGCATATTAAGTTGCAATGATACAACATTTATCCTTCACTTTTTTCCATTTTTTGCTATTGCAAAGCAACTTTTTTCCACTCCGGTTATGTCATTAAACCTCCGCAACCAAGCTCTGCTATTTATGGAGCTCCGCTTTTTACAGGCAACCCAAAAATTAAGTAACACGATTACCCAGAGACCATAATGGAGCTAGTGCTGTCGATGAAGGTATGTTATGAATGTGGTCTGTTATTAACTGATCTGTTATGAACGTAGTCTGTTATGAAGTGAACGGGTCTCTGTCATGACGGGTTGGTCTTTTAAGAACAGGTCTGGTTTTAACAGACACCGTGTTTCAGAGGCAAAAACTGAAAAAGCAATTTTTATCAACACAGCCCATGAAAAGCATTGCAGCTATCCAATCCACGGACCATGATAAAATGCTGAAGTTGTGTATATTCCACAGAACACATATAGCTTGCCTGAACAAGGTTGAAGAGACAAGGGTGGAAACTATAACAGCCAATCAGTGGTTTCAGATATAAAAACAGCTTACAAAATGGGATTGCAAAAAGTTTAACAATAAAAAGTAATCCGTTTGATAAAAGGTAGGCCTACATGAAAAACAGTCTATAGTTAATTTGTGCTAAGTAAATTGGTCTAAATATAATAACAATTCATTCATGTTGCTGTGACATGGATGATATATCCACTCAACTTACATCTACATTTCATCCACTCATAGTCATATCTGAATAAAATATTAATTTTGCACAATGTAGCTAATTACAAGCCTAAGACAAAAGTCAATCAATGTGTGAGATCTTGGAGATTAGCATCATTCTTTTTGCCTTGAGTTGAAAGCACATGACACCTCATATTGCAGTAAGGCTGCTCTTAATGAAAATCTGTAATTTGTTGTAATGTAGTTCATGACAGATGCATAAGGCTCCTCAGATCAAGAAAAATCATTTGCAATAAGATTTCTACTTTAATTTTTTTCATGCTTTTGTAGTGTGTTGCTGCTGCAATAATTATTTATTAGCTCATATGTAGCCTAAGAGTACTGTAAGCTTGTTTCTGTATCAACATGGCGTTTTTAGTACGAGGAAGTGGCTACAGAACTCAACTGCCTTGCATGATCAATGATGCAGTTCAAACAAAATTCTGAGTTCAGTTTGTCACTCAAGTGGCATCGTCATGGCATGGTAGCATAGCAATAGTGTTACATCTGTTGTGCCAATGTTTTTCGGTTCGGCTCTCACCTTGATGACTTTCATTTTGGTAGTAGTGGTTGTGTGTTTCAATTCATCGAACCACTTTTTTTTACTTTTTCAAAAGATTCCAAAGTTTAGGTTTAGGGTTCTAAGGTTTAGCGTTAACCTTAGGGTTAGCGTTAAGCTTAGTGTTAGCATTAGGGTTAGGGTTATGGTTAGGTTTAGGGTTTACCTTTTTTCGTTTAGAACATTTCTATCAAGCCTACTGCACTCACGTCATGCATTTCTGTCCTGTTACACGTGGCTGTTGAATAAGGTTTCAAATACGAAGAACAATAGGCGGTTCTGTAGCCACTGCCTTTTCACTATGCTTACTCAATTGGCTCATTCATAAACAGTAAAATTCAGCTTATTTGGCATTATTTTGACAAGCATATTGTCAATTGTAGCCCATATGTGGACTTGGCACCCTTGTCTATTTACACCAGTTATGTCCAACCCGTGGCCCACGAGCTGCATATGGCCCAGTTGAAGGTTTTGTGCGGCCCAGTTTAGCTTTTGGCTGTAGTAATAGTATCCTATATACTCACAACAGAACATGCATGTCCTTATTTTGATAATCTTGAATTTGACATTTTTGATGCAGATCGCCTTCAGTGCCACTTTGTCACATCTGTTACCATTGCAGTTAGGATTTGACGCTTTCAGTACATTAGCTGAAACTAAATTTAATGTGATAAGATCAAAGAAAATCACTGAATATGTGGACTTCATTGAAATGTCACTCGAAATGTGCGGCACTAGTTAAGATAGTAACATTTTGGTTCAGTAAGCCACTTACTTGAGTTGCACATAACTAGACCATTGTGCTCAAGTGTGGTTGACCCACTATGTTTGCTCGTCATATTATACATGCTCATTCAGTTATGCCTGAAGTCTTTGTTAATCTCTGCAATACTTTGGCCACTGTCCAAAAAGAAACTTTCTGTTTTTCAACAGGAGTAGCCTAGTAGGACTATATAAAGATGAGACTAGGTGTTTCATTTTTTTTGTTCTTGGGGACGTTTGTGGCTGCAAAAGGAAACAAGTAAGTTTGTTTTGTGGTGCCAAATATTTCAATTGTGTATATTAGCTATTTCTTGCTGGTTTTGCAGTGTCACTACAGAGTAGCATAGGTTTAATAACTGTAAAGAAAAGAAGTTAAACCTTTCTCTTATTTTCATTCATACTGCAATTGAATATTCACTTCCAAGGTTGTTCATCTTCATTTTGATATAAATTTTTCCATTTGAAAAAAATGGGTTGCACAACTTGTTAGCTCTTTTGTTTCAAAGAGTAAACACAGTCATTTTGATTGACCAAGTAGACAAGTTTATAAACACAGATTTTATCATCCAAATTCTATCCGATTTTTTCCAACAATTTTTACATTGCTAAGAACTACTGCTGCAGTGACCATCAGTTTTAAGCTTTTGTTTTGAGCAGGTCTGCCTACTTGACTTTAGTTAAATTTTTAGCTAAATGTCATGGTATTTTTATTTCCCTCCTGTGTGTATGAGACATTGTAAAACTTTCATTCAGGTCATGGTAACTATAAATGCATGGTATACCCTATTCAGATGAAACTTGCCCAATCACATTGTATTTGAATAAGATATATGTTGATATTCATCTACAAGACATCATAAACTGATCTGATACTAGCTTGTTTAATCACAAAGACCTTGTTAAATAGTTTTTTGGTGTTTGTTTTAGTCGTAGACTGAGTTTTTTTTAAATGACCAAAAAAATTATGTCAATTCAGTCATAACTGGCCAAAAGTGTAGACTAGTGAAAACTGTTATGGCAAGTTATAATACTACTGTGGGACAAATGACTGAAATGTCCAGCAGAAAAAAAACAGCTTGCTGATAAACTGCTTACTAGTATCATTACTGCTGTTGATCGATTGCACCAATGCCATGTATGCTTTTTAGCCAGTTCAAATGTCTAACAGAAGAACCACTACAAATCCCAACCTTTTCTGTTAGTATGCACTTTGCTCTTTCTCTTTGTGAAAAACTAATAATTTTTCACAGTATCAGAAGAGCAAAATTTTCTTGTAAATTGTATGCAAAATTTTCTGTGAGTTTTGAGTATAAACAGGAACTTTTGTCTAACATATATTCTTCATTGTTTTTTTCAAATGGCTGCATTGCACATAGCTTTGTTCTTCATAGTAAGTTTGTTACACAGTTTTATATTTTCCATGCATTCATTCATTTTCACCCAGTCTACTTTTCCTCTCATGAGGGGTGTAGGGGCAGCAGACCTATGAGGTCTTGAAAAACCTCACAGTTTTCAGTAACCTTTGATACCTCTGCTGTCTCCACACCAAGATGATGCCAAGTTGTGTCAGAGATGTATTCACGCCACCTTCTCCTTAGTTGACTTCTGCTCCACATTCTTGTTTTCGTAACCAGCTGCACTTATCTCGCCAATTCTTGGGGCATTCTGTTCATGTGGCCTAATCACCGTAGATGAGATCTATCTGTTAAGAGAAGCAGCTCTACAAACATGCAAGGTTTTACCAATTCTAGATCTGCACACTTTGTCTAAAATGTCATGCCGTCAACCCTGCAATATCCTGTCTATGGGTTCCCACACAGTATTGGAAGTTGTGACAAAGCATTGAAATTCAAAATCAGTTTTCAAGACCTTGAAAAAGTATTAAATTTGGCCAAAATGCATATTAGGTATTGGAAAAGAATGGAAAGAAATCAGAAGTATCTGAGCAGAATTTTGCTGAAGGCAAAGCAGTTCGTTATTTATGTGGTGTTATACAATGTGTAACATTGAGTTTATGATTAAGAATTTCAAAAAATGAAGAGAAGTAATGGTATTAAATTTTTTTAATTTAATATTGAAAAAGTATGGAAAATGATTCATAAAAATGTGTGGGAACCCTGCCAGCTCTGCTACTTGTACTTGAGGTAGCACTCTTTTGTTCGTCACCAAAGGTCCATACTTATTGTTAATGTGCAAGGATTGGAACAAAAGTACTTGACATATATGTCATTCAAAAATAGAAAATAGTTGCCATACACAAAAATAGATGCAGCTTTGTCATCTGCACCATCAGTGACCATTAAGGAAGTTCCTAGGTGTGGTTAGTGTCCCCTCTTCCCTCTAATCCTTTTGACACTTTGCGTGTACCCACACCCAACGAACTTGGGAGCCTCAAAGAGCTTTGTTATTGACTGTCAATTACACATGCAACTTTTTATAGAACGCACCCTATTTTGAGTGATGCATGAAAAATAAAATTTTATGCTATCTCTATAAAACCCTTCTGACTTACTTATTAATTTTGTTTTCCCCACATGTGGCTGAACTTGTCGAAAAGCGTTTGATCTGGTTTTAGATGCATGAACGCTCCTAGTGTATGATTTTTAACGTTTCATGTGATTGGACCTTCAATTTTTCTTTGTTGTTTTTGCTTCGTGGGTTGTATAGTGTTTTTGTGGGAATGATTATAATCTGTCCAGTAGTGCTGTATTCACATTAGCTTGTAGAATATTTTGAAAATACAGGTCTTTTTAAAAAACAATTGGCTGTAATTAACGCATCATTTTCTTGTTTATCAGCACATACACTGTATACATTCCAAAGTTGATTCGTCCTGGATTCGATGTTTCAATAACTGCTTCAATTCTGAATACATCAAACCCTGTTGTTGTAACAGCAAAACTATTATCAAGAGATAATGAGACTGATTTACAAGCTTCATCCACAATAAATCCGGGTAAGTCAAGTTTGGCGCTTAAGTTTCAGCATGTTATTTGAAAACCACCTGTTTGTTTCAGTGAAAGTATCTTGACACATGAATCTTGCTGTGCTTGACAATTGGCACTTTAGAGGTTTCATGTCTGTGTCATATCTCAAATGCTGTTATGGTGCTTTTCTATTTTTCAGAAACGAGTGGAAGAATCGTTCTTGGCCAGGTAATTATTGGCATTTCCCTGCTTTGCATATGCAATAGTTCTGTTGCTTAAGCTGTTCTGTTTGCCAGTGTCGACATTGAAATGGTAATGAGCATTCATATTTCTTTTCCTCTTCGCTGGGCGTCGAACTCACCAAAACACCAGAGAAAATTAATTTACTCAACTGTGACTGCGCGTGGTTGGTGGTAGCGTGCAAGTGCTGTTATGATTTCAAGCGGAATTGAAATATATCTTGACAGATTCCACCAGGATATAAAGGCAGCCACTCATTCACGATGACAGTCTCGGGCGTCGATTCTGTTACGGACGATCGTCTGTTTACAAATTCAACCAGCGACTTCACTTTCGCTTCCAAATCTCTTTCCATTCTAATCCAAACTGATAAAGCCATTTACCAACCAGGCCAAACAAGTAAGTATTTGTTGCTGACACACAGGCCAATTTTTTTTTGTTCATGTGTGAAATTTAGACCCAGAGGAATCTCGGTGATATTTCTTGACGCGAGAAATTTTGACGGGGCCAACTACTGTATATATGTCAGATCCAAGATAACAGACGCCGAAAGTGGGTCTAACTTGTTGTTTCGTTCTTTCGCTCAGTGGACAACGAACAAGTAGTTGGATGACTGAATTGGTCAACGATTGTTCAAAAACTGGTTCAGTCAATCAAGCTGATTTAAATGCTAGGTTGATGTCACTTTCTGGAAATGATGTGAAATCACTGACAACTTTGGTTTGTGGGCTCTGGGTGAAGGATCAGTTACCGCCACGTGCAAACATGACTACGATTGCGTCAGCGCTAGTTTGTATCCATTAAATTTACATGATTTTTGATGAAATCAACCACAGTGTGCGTCATTAATGAAGTGACCCTCAAGCCCGTTTCTGTAAAGTTTTAATAAGAACAAGTGTCTGTTAAGTTTCCTGAGTTTTAAACACACAACTTAAATGTTGAGACAGGGAAAAAACTTTTCTTACAGTAAAGTTTCGCGCCGTTTGCTTGAAACCTGATCTGCGACCACTGAGGGGCGTTGTCGAATATTCGGTGATGGATCCGAACGGAAACACTGTTTTGCTGAATCGCAGCGTCTCCCTGTCACATGGCGTTGCTGGGGGAGAGTTGTCATTGCACAAAGACGCTGTGGCTGGCATGTGGAAAATCACTTTCACCGCTTCGGTGGGTATTTATTCTTTTCAACATTTCGAATGATTGAATGGATTGTAAAACTTGCAGCTTAAAGCTCCCTGGTGTCAGTTTGCTATGACCTTCTGTGGTCCAGAATGCATTTACGTGAGAACTGCGTTGAAGCTACCATAATAACCTTTGCGCGCTTAAGACGCCGGACGTTTTCGTTAATTGTTCATTGCTCATTTTTTGCTCAAGGTATTTCGTAGTGGCTTGAATTATCAAAATCTCAGCTTACATTCATCTTACGCTTTTCTACGGTTCTTGGCATCAAATATTTTTAGAGAATTTAGGTGTGTTTTTTCTAAATTGCGTTTACAGCGCAGCACCCAAAATATTTTTTAGTTTTGAGGCAATTGCTTATCTGGTTGGGTTTTAATGATTAAAATTGGAAATAATGAAAAACTTCGGCTTTCATCTTTCAGAACTTTCGTTTCACTGAAACGCGAAGGTTCGCATTGAAAACAAACGCAACTGTCTCCAGTTGTTGACGAAAACTTGCTCCTGATTGGAATTTGTAGTGAGCGTGAAAAAGTTGTTGATTTCATCCCACCTGAACTTTTTCTTCACGTTGCTGTTCATTTTCTGTCACAAAAATGTTTTTGTCGTGTTGTTGTTTTTCGTAATACTTTTCCTAATCCAGCAGCCAGTGTTTATCGTAAGTTGTTGAATATAAGGTATCTGTGCATGCCAGGGTTACAAAAAAGTTCTTGAGGTGGAAGTAAAGCTTTACAAGCTGCCGAAATTCAAAGTAGAAATTGAAGTACCATCGTACATATATCCCAAGTCACCTGGACTCACCATCAGAGTGAAAGCAAAGTAAGTTAGGTGGTTTGTTCGTAATACAAATGGCATGGTTCTTTTCCTATTCTGAATGTCTAAAATACTTTTTGCTTAATTTTTTTTGCTTGACCCCTTGACCAGATAGAAAATATACCTGCGTTGCATTTGCTTATTCACGACAGCGCTTTCGCAGATACACTTACGGAAAGCCCGTGAAAGGAAAAGCATCAGTATCCGTTGCACTTGGATATACATGGGGCAGGCCTGTGTTCTACTACTACAACGGCCCGTTTGGTTCAAACAACCAGCAGCGAACCATAGACCATACATTCGAGGTTTGATATGTGTTGTTTTTTCACTTGGTATGTTGGCAAGCAACGCATGGAGTTGCTAAATTCTTATCGCGAACAATATAGCTACAAATATCGAATACATTATTTTATTCAACGTTTCAGCTTATTCGTAAGCCGTCATCAGGAATAAATGTAATGCAACAGTTAAAATCTGGTGTTTTCGCGTTTTGCGTTTTGTTTGAATGACCATGAAGCGTAAGGTTTTGGTGCAAAAAGAATGTTTGTTGCGCAAGTTTTGCATCGTTCCAGAGGATTGCAATTTAGGACAAGTAGGAAAGACGAAAATTGAAAGAAACGGTCAATTAGATAAAGATTTTACACCTAAAGTAACCAGTTGGTATAAAGTTGATCATCGGGTAATATTTAGTTCCTTTCTGTCTTTGAAAATTCTTCCCGAAACGGATGCTATTTACGTTGATGTGGAAAGAAGTTCGATGATGAACACATGAGTTAAAGTTTTACTTTTAGAATGTGGAAGTGGTTGCCTGAATATGATTTGATGCTTCGGCTAAGTTGATGTTGTTTTCTTTCAAGAATTTCGATGGCGACGAAGGTCTATTTATTACTTTGGATGATGTGAAAAAGCTGCTTGGGTGGGATGGAAGCAGCGAAATGAAAATCACAGTTACCGGAAGCGTCACCGAAGAATTAACTGGGATTATTTTCAACGAAACTGCCAGCGTCGACGTTAAGCAAACCAATATCAAAGTAGATGCTCTGTACAAACCGAACACTATCAAACCAGGATTATCGTACACGGCCTATGTAAGTGATACTGGTCTTAAACGCTATCTTGCTTGTGAGATTTTAGCAAAGCATGCAGAAACTTTTACGTTTGCTGAGTTATTTTCCTGCAAGATGATGCTCACATGATGCGGTTGTGTAGCTGAACAACTCACCGTCGTGACCGCAACCCAAGTTCGCAGAATGAAATTTGTTTGAGCAAGTGCTGATGGATTGTCCCTGAAATATATAGTTTTTAACATATCCAATCGATTAAACATCTACGACGCGAAGCACTCAACACGTCCTCGTCGTCTGTCAACCAAGGCGTACCAAGCATATGACGTTGTTGCTGGAGTTCAGTGAATAAAAGAGCAGTTAAGACCAATTTATTTGTACTTCTTGTAACTTTTCTAGATAAAAGTCACCGAACAAGACGGCAAAGTTTTGACGGAAAGCGACCGCAACAAAAACCAGCTAATCGTTAACATCGAATACATGTGAGTACGAATCGCATTTACTCTCATTGAGCATGCACGCCCATTGTCCACCATTGTTTGCGTCGCGTTTGCAAGTTTCGCATGGGCTGTAGTACTAGGGAATATTTGTTGCTCACATTTTTTCGTTTTCAGGGTTTGATCGGATTTTGAGGCCCTTATCTGTTTCCAGTTTTTATTTGCTGATAATTATCATATCTTTTTCCGCTTTCGTCGACCGCAATTGGCTGCCAGCAGTCGACTTGTTGTACATGCGCGGCTTCTTATTGTCCTTTGGCTTACTTCTTGTTTTTGGTCAGTTACCCATCTGGGCACCGCTTTCCCGAAGACCTCACCACACCACACCCATGGCATCAGCCGAGAAGGACCCAGGTGGAGGTGCTCGACATACCCCCGGACGGTACAATCACTGTCACCATCGAGGCTAAGAACGATGAGTTCCGAACGGTTTCGATTCGCGTACGTTCCTGTTTGACAACAGTCGCTTTTGCATGCGTGTGTTTTACCGTGCCTTGTTTCGAATTTGTTACATCATATTCAGTTGTTTTTGAAACAGTAATGAATAAGAATTAAAAGTTTTCTGAATTCTTTGCCTGCTGTTTGCTTTTAATTGCACCGTATCAGTTCTCAATGGCTGCTATTTGATAAACTTTGCTTGGGTTTTGTGCCGCTTAATATTCAAATGAAAACATTCGTTTGCCTCAAATATGCGGGTTAGACATGAAGGGTATGGTTGACGGGTTTGCTCTGGCTTCAAGCGATTTTCACCCAGCTGCTTTCTCATCGTGAAGCTGTGTAAAGCTTTCGTATTAATTGATGACGTTGTCGATAGTTTGAGCGAATAATCAGACGCAATGACGGTCTGACCTGCATAACAGCGAAGCGCTCAATAATATTTGTCCGACAAACAGAAGCTCTAGGTTTTCTACAGGCTTTCCAGGAATCAGCCGACTGCGCTCTCCTTCCATCTTTTTGCGATGATTCAAACATGCGCATATCTGTATTCAAGTAACTTCACTCCACAGGTGAAAAAAAACGAAAGCAAGGTCAGAGAAAGCAAACACCTCAAGGCTTGCAATGAAAAAACGGCGCAACCCCAACCACGACAAGTAGAATAAGAAAATCAAGTACATGCATACGCTGAAGCTTCAAAACTTACTGCAAAAACAACAAGAACTTAATAATCGCCACTCCAGCTTCTGATGAATTGTTAACACCAAAGAAAATGTCGCTTTCAGATAAACGTAATTACTGGCAGGGCGACGCTTTTGAAATAGCTTGAAACAACACGCGGTATGATTCAGACTAACTGCGCAATGCGTAAACTCAACGTGCATTTGGTCGCTGTGGCAACCAAGTCTCTGCGGGCACGTTTGAAACGCTGTGATTGACAAAAACGAAAACGCCCGCCCACTGGCCGCGAAAATTAAAACACATCGGCGCTCAGCAGAAAGGAAACAATTTAATATCTTACGATCATGTTTTGAATATTAATTTGTGCGTTAAGTCTATGATACCACTTACTTTCACAGATGTCCAAAGAAAAGGAATTCGGTTGTTCAACAAAAATAACGGGGCAATATTTCTCCATTTTCCTTTTCTCAGCACCGAAGCTGTTATGAGACGTGTCTACCAATTAGTACTGAAATCGCCCCCCCCCTAAATTTACTGACTGGTTCTGAGTACGACGCAATATTTGCCCGTTTATCTTTTCTCAGTGACGAACTTCAGTCCATGCGTGCCTATTGGCAACCGCCACGGCAACGGTTTCACTGTAGCGCATACCGCGACCTTTGACCTCAAGCAAGGTTTCTTTTACAGGCATACACCAACACAACCAACTCGTGGCAAGGAGTCAGCTGGGACGTGAAGAGGGCAGAGTCTCCGTCGAACTCGTTCTTGCAAGTCACCACTCGCCAAAGCAACGTACGTCCCGATCACAACGCGTCCATAACCATCAGAAGCACGGAAGATGTGTCCAAGTTGAGAATCATGGTACGTTCGACCTGGCAAAAGAAGTATACATCTGACTTTTTGTGCGCAGCCTTCGAACGAACTGTGGATTAGTGTGGAATTGAAACTATTCAATGATGTTCGTTATCCTGGAAAGCGGTTGGTGTTATGTAATTTGATGGATTACAGGGGTTCTTCTCGCTGACATCCGCAAAAATTGTTAAATGTCCATGCTAGCAATTTATAATCCTATCACGTTTTCGTATATCTGTAGAAATGCTTTGCTCTTTAACTTCACACGTACAATACAAAAGCGAACTGCTTTGTTTACGAAACCGCAGATCTCTTAACTTTGATTGTTTTGCAGCTTCTGGCAAGAGGTGGCATCGTGAGAGACTTCAATTTTTCGCCGCCCCAACCCAGCTCTCGGAGTCACACCTTTGAGTTCCTAGTCACGTACAACATGATGCCCGGCGTGCAAGTGCTTGTTTCCTACATCAGGCCTGACGGAGAAATCGTGGCCGATTATCTGAAACTGACTGTCTCCACCGAACTTGAAAATCAGGTTTGCGCCGTTTTTAGCAAACATCAGCGTGTGAGAAGTGTTTGGAAAAGAATTCTGACTATATTTGCTCTGATTCCTGCGCAGAATTCAGCGCATTGCATGTTTTCGTTGTAAGCCAACACCTGTGACGCTATTCACGGCATTTGCACGAGCACAATAAGCGGGGCATTTGCTTAAAATATCCTTCGCTTTTCTCAGGTTTGCGGAACGGAGTACCTATTAGCTTTTGCTGTTGGCCTTGGTCGGTTGTTTTCATTTAAAATCCACTGGCTCCTATACCTTAGCACGTTTTTTGTTGAAAATCCTTCTGTATCGTCACATCTCTGCTTCAGATTACTGTTCAATCATCGGCGACGCGCGTTGATGCTGGGACTGCCGTCAGCATTCGCGTAAATACGTCATCAGCCGGTGCGTACGTGGGGGCGAGGGCAATTGATCAAAGCGTGCTTCTCCTAAAATCAGGAAGCGATATCACCAAAGAGCGGGTGAGTTGTTCAATAGATTGCTCTGTTGGCTTAATCGTGAAAATGCTGTGGATTTTGACCAAAAGCTTGAAAAATTGCCGTCATGGTTACCGGGCTTTCTTGACAAAAAGCAAGAGAAACGACAGCTGATAAGAGCGTTTTGTCTGTTTCTTGCCTGAAAAAGGATTCCTTTCGATAGATGGGAACGACATCTATTGACCTTTTTCAAACATTGAGATTGTCTATTTTGTTGCTCTTGGATTCTGTTCAAGAAAATAAGTTTTTTTTCCCTCGGCTTTGCATTTGCAAGCAGGGTGTGTCATTTTTGTTGGCAGGTTATCAACGATATCAACGAGTATTCAAACGCGGACAACTTCAATTACGGCAACAGTTACTGGAGATGGTGGTGGTGGTATCCTGTCCCGTCAGGAGCGAGGGACGCATCAGAAGTGTTCTCGGTGAGTGATTGGCATGTGGCGAGTGCAGTTGAATGCGAGGTGTGTGCGTTTTTTAAACGGAGATGAAGCCAATACAGACAATGTGAGAAGCGCTTCTTCGTTGCGCAAGTTTTTTTTATAATTTTCTCCTAATCTTTGTGAATTCATTCGAAGAAACATACATTTTTGCTAAAAAGCTGATGTTGGTTCGGGTTCGATTACTTCATAACCGGATTTTGATTTTCATCTCATTGTGGCGACAATTTTCTAATGCCATCATATTTACCTCATTGCAGTACTTGCTGTTGTTTTGAATTTGCTAGAGATACCTTTTTTAAGTTGGTAGAACCGAGTGTGCCAATGCTTGGGGTAGATAGTTTTAAACTTTGATACAAGTTTAATACAAAAAATGCTTGGTTTGTTTTCAACACAGCATGAGATGCTTCGGAGAAATTAAGAACGTTTCTTCGTTTCATGATGCAATGCTTGTTCAATCTCAGATGTAACAGGCTGAGATAATCGCTTTTAATTTGCAGGAGGCTGGTATGGTAGTTCTGACTGACGCCCTTCTCCACAAAGCGAAGCCAGATAGTAAGTTGGCGGCTTATTTTTCATTAACTGCAAAATGACATAAGAGTGTGTTGAACGTTTGATTCGTTGTGATGCGATGGAATGGAAGAATTGGGAAAACAATTGTCGGAAACACAGCAATTGCGCGACGAGTTTTGGCTTGCTGCACTTCAGCAACACCTGTGCGGCATTGGCACAATGCACCTTGCGTACATGCTACTCACTGGTACCGAAGCACTATGACGACACAAAAGCGTCATTAGTATTCGCAATTGTTGACGCATTTCCTGTTGCAGGAGTGCGGAATAAATACATAGGGCTCTCGGATATTGATACGCTAGTACAGCTGGCGACATGTTGCAATGAAACAGTCTTTTGCAGGTGCTTGCAGTTGGTAGCATTTTTGAAAGTAGAACAATTATTGTGACAACGTGAAACCACGTCTGCTTTTCTGGTCACACCAGGGCTATTTCTCTATTGCTCGGAATTGACACGAAACTAGATTGTGAGCAAAACAAATGTCTGAACTTTGAGTTAACGCAGTTGATGAAATTCCCGAATGTTTTTGTGTGTGTTTGTTTTTAAACCTGCAAACGCGTGTTTGTCGTTATCGCAAAAATTCCACAATGCCACGTTCGCAACGAATTGGTTCTTTGAAACAGGGATGGATGGATAAAGTGACTTAAACAGCAACGATTCACTCAGTGACCGTTTTCAAGAAATAGGTTATGATAAATTTATGAAAGGTGGAAGATATAGTTCAATCGATTGATTAAATAAAAATTTTAATCAATATATATATTTTTCCTTATGACCACTGCCTGTGACAAAATGCCTTGTCTATCGCTATAATATGCGAGGTATTTGGTGGATTGAATTCGGGTTGGTCCGTTTACACTTTTTTTCGTTTCAGTACCAATCTATTATGCTGATCTTGCTTTTACGGATACGCGTGCTTTCGCGGGCAGAACACTTGGTGGGGTACCACCACCAGGAAGGCCCGCGACGCCGGTCAGGTCCTTCTTTCCAGAAACTTGGCTCTGGGCGGATAATACCACGGGGTGATTTAGGTTGCGATAAAACTTGATGCAGATATTTCGCAAATATGCCGCCGCATCTTTGTAACCGCATGAAGTGTCGCTGTGCTGTAACCGAACACGGCCAGAAGCAAGGCCTGCGGGTGGTGCACTTATATTTTTGCTGCTTCTTGAGGAAATTGCTGAATGACGAAGCAGGCGTTGAATCGGAAAAGAGAGAATGCTCTTGCTACGGCGCTCATGACTATGAACTCGGGCTGTTACTTTGACATCGTTCCTATGGGGTTGTTGAACAAAAAACTGAGGAAGACCATGTAATTTGGTTTCCGTTACAGTTCCGCTGATCGCTTATGAGGTCATGCGCCAATCGGTTGAAGCCCCTTCGTTTGCCGTACAATCCACTGACGGCACCTTTCGTAGAACGTCAACAAGCAGCAGCGCTTCTGCTCAACAAACCCGCTCGTTTTTCCCGGAAACGTGGCTGTGGGCCGAGAAAACGACCGGGTAATGTGCAGACGATGTAGCTGCACGTCTGTGTCACAGGGTGACTAACGCCAGGACTCCATCAGGTGTTGCATGCTGGTGCTTACTAGTGTATTTAACCTCTTTTTTCAAACAGGGTCCCGCCTTCGAACGTGTTGTAGACGCATCAGATCTTTTCCCGTTCACCGCTTTCTTCTATCGACTTACAGTACACAGCAAATCAGACATTGGGAGCAATATTGTCGTCCTGCCTCTGATCACCTGTTATGGCACCTAGGACAGGAGTTGGCAAACTCGCACTGCAGACCGGTTTCAGCCTGGAACGATTTCGCAGACCGGACCTCAACAGAATCATGAATGTTCGGCACATGCAAGTTTATTACCACTTTTAAGTCATGGCACTGAATCAGTTAGAGACCTAGGCTTGCTTTGCCGCAGTAAGATCCTCCGCCCTGCAGGGATTGTGGTAGTCAATGGCACCCGCACTGTGTTCTTTATGTCAATAGTTCTAGTAACTTCAGGACCAGTTCTGCCTTGCTTCCGGAAGGCCCGGCAACAATTCTTTCACGGCCCGTTTTTTTACGACACCTACTTTAGGGTTTCCTTTCCTATGAATTTAGCACAGCCAGTTNGGTGGTACAGTTGGCTGATCAAGTCCCATCAAAGCTGGAAGGCTGGATTCGATTCCCAGTCGGGTCATACCAAGGAAACAACCTCTGACTTAAGGTTAATGGTTAGGTGCAAGGGAAAAGCGCACACGCGGTGCTGCCTTTGACACGCCATCAATACAGTGACCCTCTGCGCAAGCAATAGAGATCTGCCGCAGGCCACTTGTGGCAATCAACAGGGAGTGCCAAGCGGGCGCAAAGAAACTGATCTGATGACTTGATCGCGGCATCCGCTTCCTAAAATTGCGTAGAAATCTGGTGTGATGTTGACATCGCGCTGTCTGGTTATTAATCCTTTGTTGATTCTGCAGCGACGTAACGACTACAAGGACAGGGAATCGCGGCTGATGTTGATTTATTCGACCGAGGAATCTCGCCAAAAACGCTTGAAAATGATTTTCAGATTAAATTTTTGCTTTGCATTGATTAGCGAACTCGAGATACTATTGCGCATCGGGCGTTTTCGAGCAGGATGTAGTAGTGTTTGCTTCAAGTCGGAAAAGTTTGTTTTGTGCTCTAAAGAAAAACTCTCGGATTCGCTGTCAGAAATAGTCATCAAAATGACTTGCCGCTGTCGTGACGATGATTACCCGCAAATACTGCATTACATTCATCATAGCTGTTATTTCCTGAGTCGCACCTACCTGCATATAAAGCCACCTAACATATGTGAAAGAAGGGAACTTCTTCCAGGTTGCAAGATCAATTAACACGTTGCTGGTCGTAAACATGTGACGTGGCAGAGGAAACGCCGCATCTGATGAAATAACTTGTCCTGACGGCAATGCATTAAAAACCGACGATGTCGTATAAGCGTAATGATTTGTGGAAAACATTTTATATTCATCCATCCGTTTCAGATAAAAGCTTTTGGTCTGAAGGTGCTTTATTGAAAAACACTTATCATGTATTNTCCTTTTCACCACAGCCTCAATAATCCTACCTTCAAGAAGGCAAAAAAATGTTTGTTGACGTAATTTTGTTTGGTGACCCNATTGTGGAAGCAACAAATTTATTGATAACAACAAGACAGTAATGAAATTGGTGACAGTCGAGTACCTTCGTTTCTAAATGTTTCTTCTGCCTGAAAAGTGACACCGATTTCATTTTGCAACACGTGTTTTTCGGAAACAGGACCTTGACCTTGCATGTCCATATCTTGTATAGGGCCTATGCCAATCGCCTTCATGCGCTTTTCCTACCGACTTGGCTCGGCACCAGCCAGTGGCCGAAGTATGCCCAAAATGATCCGGTCCAAAGTTTCAACTCACACGCGAAGCCATTTTCCGGAATCGTGGTTATGGGATTCAAGAGTTTCAGGGTAACGTGTCCTTGCATTCGTATTCATAGTAATCAGTCACAAACACACAATATCAGTCTTTCACATCACTGCAGAGGCTGGTCTTCATTCTTGTAACACAAACACTGCATTTACTTTTCACGGTATATATCTGATGTATAAGTACTAGTTTACATGAGATCGATATTAATTGTGAAACATAAAATGCAAGCTGGTGATGATTCTCATTCGCGTGGATATTCGCGAGCTTGAGGAGTTTGACTTCGTTGGCTTGGTTAAGGCGAAGCATAACGTTGATGTAAGCTAAATAAAACCGGTTGCTTTATTGATTTGCTGCTTAACATACTCGACCTTTGATAGGCTCTACATCAAAGTGCGATGTTTACTCATTGTTTATCAAGTAGTTGCTGGACATCGCCGTGATCGGTGTTACCACGCGCGAAGGTTATTGTAAATTCCCTATGACATTACGCCAAGCCAAACCATGTTTTCCTTTTCGTAATTCACGTTGTACAAAAGTCTACGTGTGTTTGGCGTTTGAGAGGCCAACATTCTCACGTCAGACTGGTTAAAGATGTCGGATCCGTAGTTTTTGTGCACTGTAAATCAACGTAATTTTCTCTGCACTTTAAGATTCCAATTTTCCCCTTGACATTACTCCCATCCTGGAGCGCACACCCTGGTAACGCCCTTGTTTCATGGCACCGCGGTTCACGTGTTCTCCGGCGGGCATCGACATTTTGGTCTTTTGACTTTGAACCTCGAAATAATTGAACTGAAGTTGTTTTTGTCATCAATGAAAAATATGCATTGTTGCCAGTGGGTTCGCGATCCAATTCTGGAAGCTTCAATGTTGTGCGTTTTTCATCGTTTGACTCTCACTGCAAAGCAAACAGTCACAGATAGGTGGTTTCAGCAACATGGCTTGTACTCACTACTTAACACAGGTTGATGTCTTCCATTCTTTTCAAGTTGGTTTCAAAAGAACTATCGCATGACTTCTGTATCAACTCAGAGTGCATATTTACTGGCAAACCTTTCTCGCCAACTGTTCTTTCGCGGTTTCTTCCATGCACCGTCGTTTTAGGACGCTACAACTTTGGTTAAAACTTCCCTTGCAGCTGTTATTCATCAATTACATAGCGACTCCTCTGTCAGTTAATTATTCAGTAGTTACTATTTCGATGTCATTTTCCATCATGCACGGCATTGTACCGCCACAAAATAATCCTGTGTTTCTTTGCTCTTCAATTGTTGCCACCTCACAGTTAGCGTGGCGTTGATAGTGCGGAGCGCGGCCGACGGGATGTGCGCAAAAATTAACACCCATATATATGTGGCGCGAACAAGCAATCATCGAGTGATCTCTATTGTTGCTCACTGCCACAAGCTTTGCGCATGTTCCCCTCCGATCTCAACACAATAACACTGCTGCAGAAGGGAGTTAGATGTGATTTTTGAAGCTTCTTACTCGCTTTTGTTGGCGAAACACGTTGTTGTCCCTTGGATGTTAGCGATGGACGGGGATGGTTCGACTCGCGACATGTTACGTATCGATTGCTGATCAAACCAACCTGCACGAAACCCGTTCTTGATGCATTAATCGTGCACAGTGAACCCGCAATCTCATTCGCTGCACAGCGATTAGTTCTGACATTCCAACCCAACCAGTAGTAAGTGGTCGCCGTGGTGACTGCCAACTTTCTCAGCCACTAAGTCTCATTTCAATAGAAGAGCGCTGACGTTGTTTACGTTGTGACCGCAAACTTTGTTTGCTTGTTTTGCTGGCGTTTAAGCGAGGATGATACCGCGCTGTCCAGTCGCTCCGTACTGCGTTCAGCAAGCTCTCTTCCCAACTTACCAGGCACACCTCAGTATTTTCTGTCATTGATCGTCACAGCTATCAATCAATCAACCTTCCTAGCGAGTCTCAGCTTCTCTCACGACTCGCGTGATTTTATTCTTCTAGGATGTGTGGTTAAGGTGAAAAAATGATCAGCATTTCAAAAGGTGGAAACGTTTAAATTCATAACCTGTTTACTATTTTCGCTTGCGCCATCGAATCTATACGGACAGCCAAAGATAACCTTTTTCTCTCTTGCATCGTCTCCATCTTCGGCAACGTGCATGATCATGCTGGGTTGCTACAGCAAACGCTGGTTGGAAAACACCGAATGAAGTTATTCAATCCACAACACTGCTACTGTACCAAGCCACTGAAGATTTGGAAAGACTTCCTTTATTTATTTTTGTATGCAAAACACTGTTTATTCCCTAAAAATGTAGTTAAATCTGCATCGTTGTGTTCCTGATCGAGAGCATGATATTTAATCAACGTATTTTCTCTGCGCTCCGTTGACGTTGACGTCTGCGCGATTAATTTCGTTTGATGACGTCACCTGTCCTTTACAGTCCCATTCCATCCAAGGTTTATGATGTACGATGACGTAGCCGCAGACATGATGGAAATGTCAATGCCTGTTTCTATGGATCTCTCACTCGCACCCTCCTCAGTAGAGCGTCCGAACACCCCACCCACTGTTCGAAGCCATTTTCCAGAGTCCTGGTTGTGGGACGCGAAAGTTGCTGGGTAAGATGTCATTTTCAGTTAAACCACTCCAACGACACAGCACGACTTCTAACAATCTTCAACATTCTCTTGTTTTCTGCCGCGCATATGGTCACGTGGCTTATGTGCAGTAATGCTTTTTTGTTTAAAGAAGTCTTCAAACAGCTTGCGATGGCTGTTCATATCACTCTGGTCATCATTGTCCATGAAAATATAACATGTTCACCGCGTTTGTGAAATCATTTGGTTCGAGAATACACGTGAGGTTTCCGTCGTGGAAAACTGTCATCACAAACTGGCAGCTGCCACTTTTTCGTCCAAGTCAAGTTTTACAATCGTTCCTCACCCTCTGAAATCAGATGATTCATCCCAAACATCCACCTCATTATGTGCGAACTAGCGGAGACTGAGTATACTCCTTAAAATCGCACAATCAGTACAATTTCCTTCACTCTTATGCATTTCACTTTTAACTGTTTTGCTCCTTCATATGTTTGTCTTGAGTCCCGCTCCTGTGCGGCCGAAGAGCGCATTTCAAACACCGAACTCTTCACACGATGACGGTTATATTTCCCGCTGTCAATCGCCGAAGGGCGGGAACATGAAAACTCTATGCGCTTCACATGCGAACGCACATTGGCGATCCATTGTTTGCAGCCATTCATCAGAGTCTTGTTGGTTGTCGCGTGGAAGCTCTCTCTTTTTCTTGTGCGTGTGGTGCTGTGCACCAAGCAATGACTTTTGCTGTCTCTGCTGGAACTCACATCGCTTTTGCTTCGAAAATCGCTGACACGATGCGTGATAGGTGTCGGCGGCAAGAGCATCTACGTCATGCATTCGATACCAAGTGGGCGTTTTCAACCACGTGAGAAACATTGTGGTTAAGCATCAGCCCTTACGTGCGAAATCGTCATCCCCCGTTTTAGAAGACTACCTACCTTGCACAGTGTAAGTGCAGAGCAAAACAGTTACAAAATTCTGACAACATCTCTCCAAGGCCGAAAAAGTGCTGTTGCTTCGTAAGAAAGCATACTTTTTTAGACGCTCTTGTCCCGAAGTCTGCCCTGCCAACTATTATCACCATGTTTTCTGTGCAGACGTTTAGACTCTGAGATGGTAGTTTATATTTTTTCTATTGTACTGGTTGCAAGCACTTGTTTGGCGTGGATTGCTTCGTGTGCTTGGCAAGTACCGGTAATGGTGTCTTACGTCTGTGGACGTATTCGACGTTGCAATTCGAGCCGACCGAGATGTTTCATGAACGAGTAAAATACCAAAAAAGTGCCAATGCCTTGTTCGTGCTACGATCAATCAGTAGTTCACTGCCATGAATCAGCGATACGGAGAATCATCAAGCCAACTTCCACATTTAGTCAGAACCTAATCGTGCGCTCAAGCAAACCTTGAAGTCTTGCTTCAAGACCATTAAATAGACTTCAACTGAACAGAGCATAGTGGTATGGATTTAATACCACAGATAGGTCAAAACAGACATGACGAAGTAACAACAGGAAGCAAACCTTACCATGCGACTGGAGTAATGGATAAGAAAGCGATTTACATTTAATGGACTATGTTAATGTTAAATTAAATTCTTTATATGCGCGTGCATAGAAAATATATAATCTTTTCTAAAAACTTTTATTGCGGTTTGAACCAACCATTAGACTTATCGCAACTTCACAGCGCATTCTTGAGGCAGTGACTGATAACGTAGCACGCGGTGTCTTACGAGAGACTTCGTACTCTGATTTTCAAAAACAACTGAGGAGCCGTGAATGTCGACATGACTCCTACTCTGTACGTCGCCTTGGTATCTCAAAGTCATCTGCGAGTGATTGTTTCTAAAATGAGCGGTGACGTTGTGTAGTCTTTGATTTAACAACCTATTTGTAGATCGAATTCTGATTTTGCTGCTCCAAAATCTGTTGTTATTATCGCTCTAAAACCTGCTAGAACTGAAACGCCCCTTTTCACATACACTTGGTCAGTGCATGGAAATGCTGTAAACTCTATTGTTCCTTAGAAACTTATTTGAAGCAACCCACCAGTTACTGTTTTGGAATAATATGTGTGATCTTTCTCATACTTGCCGGGCTCAGAATGTCGTCATATTTGCTTCCTTTAGTAGTGGAAGCGCACCTCAACCAAGCTTTTCAGAGAGGGACCTCGAACGTGTGAGTCTAAACTAGTCCATCTGCGCGTAATCAGCAAGAAACAAATAGTATGTAGTATGTTTAGCGTGATTTAATTGTCGAAAATGGCCTTTATAACCTGCAAAACCTGGTTACGGTCCATCTTTTATGGTAAATTCATTCCATTGTTTTTTGGGGTTTAGTTTATCAGGTTCCTCTTTGGTTCTGTTGTGAAACTATGTTGTTTTATTATCGGCTTGCATACGCCAAACAATTTCACAACTCCAAAATATATTAGCGTTGTTTGCAATGTTTAAGTTGTATCCAAAAATGAGAACAGTTATTACTTCAGGTAATCTGTCAAAAGGGTTTTCCAAAAGACGCATTGACAACTTGGAAATCCCACATTTCATTAGCGTGTTGCAGCAGAATTTCGTTTCTGCCCTCTACTGCACATTGATTGGTTCAAATCGCGCAATAACACATTGTCTGGTTTATTCGATCTTTCTACAGTCTGCGTTCACAATAAACAGTTGCATTTCTAGGCAGGTCGAGGTCTATTCGTGCTAATGCGGTTTTCTGAACAAAATGAACATAGAATTAACGTATGACAAGCAAGGCATGAATAATTCAACGGAAAAACAACTTAACGTTTACTTTACTGGCAGAAACGATGCGACTTGCTAATGCTACTACACTACTTCATATGCACTTTAACAGCATACAACACTAACGTCTCTTACGCAGTCACTAAGCAAATTATTATTATTATGAGGGGGGAATGGCACTGTATGACTGCGAAGTCTTGTAGTGCCAGGGCAGGAGTAAAGAGAATGTACATGCGTATGCCTGACTCTCGCACTAAGCAAAAGAAAGACGAAATGCCACCGAGGGTCCTACTACACACTCTGGTATGCACCTCCAAGCGGTCACGCAACAATCAAAGAAAGCAACAATTGACCAACGCATCGCCGCAAGACAGATTTGCTGCTGCCTGCTACAAGCGAAATCCCACATTCCATTAGCGTGGAAGGAGCACCGCATAACAATGAATATATCATCCAATAGGATTTGTTTCAGCGCAGATTTGAATTTCAAGTCTGGAAACAAAGAGAATTCAATTTATTTTTCGCCTAATTTCGTAAACACATTGAAATTAACGTGACAGATGCCTTGCCCACAGAAAGGCGTGATTGTATAGCAGTGAAGGCTGTCTTCAAATTAACCGCAAAGGCGTGAAAAAAGATTTTTTTTACTGTGGAGTTGCGAAGTTTTGCCGTTGCCATTAGCACAAGATCATTTTCTCATAAAAGTGTGAATTGTAGAAGTTAAAATTCCACGAATAAACCGTGGCACTAAGAACACGTATGGCGGTAGAATACCTCAATTCGACTAATACACATTAAATAGATTTTGAACTGCATTATTTTTCTGCAGAAAGAGTGATTGGCTGCACTTTTATTGACGAACGAAATAATGCGTGCTTTATTGAAGTTTGACGTCGACTGGCTTTTGCTTTTTGGTTTTGAGAGAAGAAAGACAGGCAACACTTTGTCTTTTCAATGTTTTCGATGGTCAAGTCAGAAAAATTTCGAGCCTGTTCCTCCTGTTTTGGAGCACTTGCTTTCACCATTTGCCTGCATGTACGGACATGAAAGCCGAGGTAGAGCTTGTTGAATATTTGCAGCGTTTTACTTTCGTCGTTTTCATGAGCCAATCATGATTGGTGGATCCTCCATTGCAATGTCAGTTGACTCTGGCTGCTCATCGACCCGAGTTCTAAAAACCACTCCGCGTTCTCATTTTCCAGAAACCTGGCTCTGGGATCAGTCTTTTACAGGATATTACCGACGAATAATCTTACATTCACCGCCCAAGCTCTGGGCAATCATAGACAACTTTTCATCGTTTGTTGTTGCGTGACTGGCTGCATCTATGATACGCTGTCTAGAATCGGTTAACCTACTGGCGTGATAGTGGTCGTTATGTGCAAGTAGTGCTTTTTGCTACGTTTTAACTATCTCATCCATACGTTATGCATGCCTTCAGCAACAACGCCTCCGTGCGTTTCATCTTCGCTGCGTCATCACGCAGACGCATTACGTAGGTGGTTGTGCGCAGCACTGGGTCGAATTACCGTCTTTACCAGGCACAACCAATATCTGATGTTTTGCAAAAAAATGTCGACTTAGTTCGAGCTTGAATTTTTCGTGGTCGTGTTGGAAAAGCTGCCGTTGACAAGTTGTACACAAACAACGTGAAGGGCCGGCAATCTCCTCCCCATCTGTGCAGGCTTGCAAGACGTGTATGTGGGGCCAGTGATGTCAAAACTGTTGAAGTGAGATGCAGCTTTGCACCTTGTAGTTTACTAATTTAATTGAAGCAAGCTCTGTGCACAGCACGGACCACGCGTTGCTTTCAGACGTGATTCTCACTACCGCTGTGTGGTTGATGCTGAAATAATCCATCATTCCAATATGGCATCGAACCTGAGTGCGCGGTGTTTGCAAAACGCTTTTGCAAAACACAGCGAACAGCTTGCACTGATCAGTGTCTTGGCATCCGGCGGCCATGTTCGAAAAACAGACTGCAAGTATTTGCTGCGAGTGCGATCATTGTTTTTCAACACATCCTCCGCAATTCCTGAATACCCGTTTATAGGTAAAGAAATAAGAGTACAAATCTTGCTTCGCAAGGTAAGAAGATTGTCGCCAGTTACCATCGATCAGCATGTTGCAAAGAGTGACATGTGAAGTCTGGACTTCTACGCACCTGCGTGTACGAGAACGTACATGCGCACCAAAAAAAACAAGTTTAGGACTTTTCGGGAATGGATTGAAGTTCTATCTCTGATTATTTTCATACCTCCCCCACCCAGTAAGAGATTGCCTAACATACCCGGATAATGGTTACCAAACCTTTGCTTGTTTGCTTCTTCCATAGCTTACTACCATGGGCCGATAATGTTCGCTATGGCTGAGAGTGCGAGCTTCGACAGCGATTCTTCGGCCGTGTCGGTAAGACGTAAAACTCCTGCCGCCACTGCCACTCCGCGTTCGTACTTCCCGGAAACTTGGTTGTGGGACAACACTTTGACTGGGTATCTACGCAAATTGTCTTGCACTGCATGCTGCAAAAAGCACGGTTTCGAGCATGAATAACACCCATCATTGGATCCTGGATTTTACTTCGCGGAGGGTTCCCGTCGCAGCTTTTGTGATGTTGGTTTTAAGCATGATTAATATTGGGACAGCTTTGCAACAGTCGGTGAGCTTTTTTTGGCGTTTGCTGCAACTTTGCGTTCAGCATAAGTGGAAACGTTTTGCACGCATATGACGTTCCCAGCAAGACAATTGTGGTCGACATGGTGACAATATTGTGTTTGTTACAAAAAGGTAGTTCTGCAATTTCGCGCACGTTCAATTCGACCTGTTTTTGTCATGATCGGGTTGGACGGAGTTCCAACATTAAACCCCTCGAGGTTGTTTAAACATTAGTTTCTACTACAATGACGCATGAATCAGACAATTTCCTATCATAGATGACTTCACATGATCTGTCATATTTAATATGATAGTTCACACTATTTCATGCGAGAGATGACATCCCTTACTACGCTACGCTCTAGTCGTTGTGAGCGTCTTCTCAGACCGGAGCCGGGCGATCGCTTTGATTGCACTCTTCTCCAGTTTCTCCTTTGGTGTAACATGGGACACCATTATGCTGATCGCTGTAAAAGTCTCAAATCGCTGAAAACTATTTCACACTGTTTTAAGTTTTTGTTTTGTTGTCGTTTTCTTTGAAAGTTGGATGTGACGAAATCATGATTAGCACCAAAAATTCACAGTTAGGACTTGAATCTCCTCAATTCTCTATGTTGCTAAAATTTTTACTTATTTCGAGTCAAAAGCACGAATTGCCGGGATTCAACGAATGTGAACCTGCACGTGCCTGCAGACACCAAGTTTTAAATCGGTTTGAGAGTCTTTATCAACGACCGCAGCGAATTTTTTCCGTAATAACGATTCTCGATTTTCTACCTATTTGCATCTTTTTTCTCCTCCTTTATCGCGAATATTTGTCCAGCCATCCGATATGCTTTTGGACCTGAGCGTTTGCCGTTACAGACCACCCATCATAATAATATAGTTGTAGCAATGGTATTCAGCGGCTCACATAAACCTCTGCTGTAAACGTTCGCAGCAGAATCAACTACAAAGCTCCTCTTCCCTGATTGGGTGCCTGATGTGGGTTTCTCTTCCCTGATTGGGTCCCTCTTCCCTTATTGGGTCCGTCGTAGGATTGCAAAGGAACGAATCACCAATAATGTCCTATTAGCATGCTCGCAGAATGTCGTAGTTGGTAATTACAGTTACCAATGTGAAACAACATTTGCTTATACCCTGTGAAGTCAGCTGAACACCCATAATTAAAGCTCGTGTCTTTAATTGCTCCCAACAGATGGCTTCATCCCTTTAGCGGGCGCTGTGCCTGAGGATTCCGTGCTGGTGAAAAAAGAGACACCCGCATCTAGTCTTCCTGCTTCCACAAATGTGCGAACCTACTTTCCCGAGACCTGGTTTTGGGCTGACACCACGGCGGGGTAACTTGGAAATTAATGGGACAGTTAATTTTGGCATGGAAGCATGTTGCACGCTGTAAGATGCTGTTTATTAATGTTAGGAGCTATGCCCTGGGTCCTCATCTGAACACACACTGATACATAAGACAGGTGGTTTCAAGAAAACGTTTGTTTACCATATCTTCCCCCAGGGGCTATTTTTTAATGATTTATTTAAAAGAAAGTCCGCGTATTTTATCTTATGAAATCATTGAAACAACCACCATTGTTCGCTTAATTTGCGCCTGATGTTTTTGATCTTCGCAGAGATTTTCTCCTTTGTCGCATCACTGTAATTGCAAGATTTTATTCCTTGGTAAAACCATTGTTTTCCAAATCTCGAGCAGCATGAAGGAAATGCAGTAAGATTTTCTGCGGTAAACGGGAATAGAACTAAATTTCCAAAAGCCCCCGCATGTATTTTGCCCGCTTCACTCCAAGCATTAGACACTTGACTCGTGAACTCCCATTCTCGACTGCAGACGATTATCATCCAGAAGTGATGTTTGATTCCGCGGCAAGTGATTCGTTTTTTGCCGGCGATGACGGCGGTGCCGGAACAAGCATCTTGCAATCAGCACCCCCGACCCCGACCCCCCGAACGTACTTCCCTGAGACCTGGCATTGGGACGGCTTATTAACAGGGTATATGTCCTTGTACACCTCAGCATGAAGTTGGCGCATGCCACATTCTTTTATCATCTTTTGGCGCTTCACACTTAGCTTAATTCCTGTTTTTTCCTTGTTAATTCCCGTGTTGATCTGTTTTAATTTAATTTTGGGTGACGACAATTGGCAGCTAGCCTAAGCCCGAAGTTTACTTATGGCCTGGCTGTTAAGGTGAACCCTCTTGCCCATGGAGCGCTAAGGTGATTCACTTAATGGCCGTGGGTCAAACACCCAACCTTTCAATTGTGAGGCGAACAGTTTAACATGAGCTATTTGCCAGTAACAGCGGCCTGAAAAATTTTTCTGACAAGAAATGTGGAAGTTTAGCAGTTTCGCAGACTCGTAATCCTCTTTAATGTTTCAGAACGATATTTTGATCATTTGAATGACCTGTAAGCAATTCGACTACTTGCAGTCACTTAGCGCTCCACTTTTCTACCGTCGTGTTGACATTCTGCGTGCAGTACCTGTCCCTCGCTCCAACTCTTTACGCTGTGCTGGAACGAAGCGGCCGTTCTGCTCAACTTAATTGGACTCTAATTGCAGGAAACGATGTAAAAGTTGGATATATTTACCTTCGCCTTTACTCTGGCGCAATCTAGGCCGGTGTTCTAGCAGTTGGAGGAAGTCTCGAATATTATAAGTTTTTCGCATCTGCTTGTCAAAATGGTCACACTGTTGAGGTCATTACGTTTGCATGAAACAATTCTGCATGCCCTATTTCCAATAAGCACGCTCTTGCATGCATTTTGTTCGATTGCGTGCGTACTTTCATTTGGCGCATTTTAGCAACAGCATGAAACCCAGCCGCTGATCTCTCCGTTTATTACACGCTTGTCGTTTTGGCCCAAACGTTTCCATGTTTGAGACAGTGCTGTAAGTTTTGAAATCTATTTGTATGGATGAAAGTGTGCCTGCTCAAGTTTGTTACAACGAATCTTTGTTGTGTTGGAACTGCTCGCTTGTTCGTCCGGGTGATTGCAAATATATAGAACTGATACACATTTTTTCGCTGTCGCGCGTTGTCGTGATTACATCACGGCAACAACCACTAAACACGTATTCTTCACCGACGCAGACCTGATGGATCGGCAACCTTCTCAACAACTGCACCCGACACAATCACGTCATGGGTGTGGAGCGTCTTCTCTGTTTCGGATCAATACGGTCTTGGGCTCACTGACACTTTCAAGGTGAGTTTTCGCGTTGTTTTTTCAGTTCATTTATATATGTCATGTAATGAACGTTTGTGCTTGTTTGTAATATGTTTATATTATCGTGAAACAAAATCTTTATATAGATCACCGTTTTCCGTGAATTCTTTGTGACCCTCAATCTTCCACTTAAAGTCACCCGCGGAGAGATCATAGTGGTTCAAGCCGTCGTCTTCAATTACTTGAAAAGTAGCGTGACCGTAAGTTTCTTGCGTTCATCACTAGGGTTTTTGGAGGTTTAGCTTAGACCGCAGCAATTTATCTGAATGCCGAGACAGTCACAAAGCCAGCCTTGAGTGTTTTCGGTGGTGGTTATGCAATGGGGCACTACTGTATTTGGAGAAGCCGTTGGAAAAAATTGAGAAACGGTTTCGGTCCCTCAGAACACCTCAAAAAACACTGCTCATCACTTGAACTGCATCGAGATGAGTTGCAATTGTTTGCTTGATCCAACCGTGCCAAGTATCAAACTTATATGTTTCAGCCAAAACACTAAAAATCGCAAAGGCTGTTGACGGTGGTGTGATCTTATTTGTTAACTATCGCTCCGTGACACTCCCTCATGCCCTTTGATGAGCAATGACTATGACGCACAGAGCAAAATACATTCTGGTCAATGTATCTCGTAAGGCAAGTGTTTTGAGAATGGCATAGGTAAGCCAAGAAGCGCTCCTCTTCTGGATTGAAAACTTCATATGCGTCGTCACGTTCCCCAGAAATAAAAGGTTCAAATATGTTTCTACAAAACTCAAAGGAGATGCGCTTTATGGCCAATTGCCAACTGCTTTCTGCCTCTTCTTATAATATTTATTTCATGTGGCATATTTTCTCCTGTCCTCAACCACGCTTGGGTTGCTCATCATTCACACTGGTTTGAACCCGGTGAACATTTGTCAGAGATATTGTTTTCACTTAAATACGCAAATCTCTATTTTTAGCGATGCCGTTTGCGCCGTTTCTCTGCGTACTGCTGTATGTCCTAGATACGCAACCGTCACTGAAAATATCGACAATTTCACCGTAGAATAACCTTAGGCTGTTTTTTTCAAAGCATATNTTTTGACCATACTT
>JGI24159J19872_10001095_pt1 | contig 28575 bp, 25 predicted proteins | sample Ectturendosymbi4_FD_19872 | JGI IMG/M metagenome (IMG submission 19872)
GCGCTTGATTGTGCTCATGACGTCATCGACGTCGATGTCAAACTGGCAACAGATCAGAAACGAGCAGTCAACACCTGAGCAGGAGTGCCCGGCAAGCCCGGAGCGTGATGTCGTCCGATCAGCCCATCGTCGCAACACGACTGTTATTGGTACGGATAAGAACATTCACACATCACAAATATAATTATTCACGTCATAATTAATGGCGTATTTATTCGGCTCATGACACAAGGCTCCCACTGCAATTGCCTAGATTCTGATTACTGCCGACTTCGCCATCAACAGCACATAACCGACGAAGAAACTAGAAAAAAGTTCGAACAGCCTGAAACACAGAACCGATTCCAACACGCAAGGCGTCAAATTCTGCACAAGATGACGACTCTAATGACATTACACTTCTTCAAACAAAGAAAGAAGGCCCTAAACCATTCCTACTTGCAAAAATATTTTCACATCACTTTCATTTGCATAAAAAATGTTTTTAACCATTCTTATTTGCAAAAAATTGCTTCACACCACATAAATTGGTAAAAAACCTATTTCAAATAATTCGCAGATAAATTGTTTCACACCATTCTCACTTGTAAAAAAATGTTTTAAACCATTCCTATTTACAAAATGATTGTTTCACACAACTCTTACTTGCGAAATAAATATTGTAACCATTCTTGTTTGCAAAAGTACTGTTTCACACCATTCTCATTTGTATAAAAAATATTTTTAACCATTCCTGTTTGCACAGTAATTGTTTTACACCACTTTTATTTGCAAAACAATGTTTTTAATCATTTGTTTTTGCAAAATAATTGTTTAACACCACTCTCAATTGTAAAATAAACACAATGCAACTTCATTTAAATGCGGCATAAACCGTAGATGAAAACCACCAGCAGCGAAAATTACGGATTACTGAAACAAACTGGCCACTGCCATGAGAACAGCTATGAACAACCACACCAACTATTGGTTTACCTGGTCGTGGTGATGGGCGCAGAAGAGACAAATTCGTAGACAGGCAGTGAGCAAAGTTAACTTCATCTTGAGAATACCCTCGTCATTCGGCGCACCATCCTCAACGACAGCGTCGCCTGCAGCACCAGTGACATCCGGGTCATCAACCACATCCGGGAGCTCTAAAGAATCGTTATCGTCCGCAGTCAACGAGTCGTCAGACGCGACCTGCTCGTCAATTGTGGTTCCGCCGTGCGGTTGTTTATTCTCGTTGGTGACGTCAACATTCGATGACGTAGGTTGTTCAGTAAATGTGACGTCAACGGTGTTGCTGGTGAAGTCGAGCGACGACTCGAAGTGGAAACTGAGGCTGGTGGTGATCAGGTGCATGAGCTTCATGGTGACGTCAAACCCCCCCAGCTCGACGAAGGCCCGGCACAGGTCACCCCCCAGCGGCACAGCCAGGCCGACGATGTTCCACATCTCGGCGATGTTCTCCCAGTGCGCCGCGTGATCGTCGTCGGGCAACGTCACGCTCTCGGTGGCGAAGCTCGACGATGACGTCAGGCTGTGCAGGGAGCGCAGGTCGTGCGAGTTGACTCGTTCCGCTGAATCGGGACTGGTTGAGCGGTAGCCCGACGTCTCTGACAAGCGGCGCCCGGCGCGGTGGCCCGTTTCTGGGTCGGCGGTGTCCGCCGAATCGCCGGCGTGCGATTTCGTCGTAAGGCGACTGGCGAAGTTGAACTTTTCGCGAATCTTCTCGCAGTACGTGGCACCGGTGATTGTTATCGAGTTCTGAACGAAGCGCTTCGCTTCGACCTGATGGACGAACATCTCGTCCACGTAGATCCTGTTGCAGCGAAACGGCTCGTCGCCCTTCTGTTCGCCGTTTGAAGCGGGGTTGGTGGGGAGGTTGAACCGTCCAGTGAAGCTCGTGGAGCGGTCGCGCAGTACCGGATGACCTCGGTTCTTGTCGCTGCTCCAAGAGAAGGAAAACCCCTGCAGGAGTGTCCGGACGGCGCCGCCGTCGCCCGCACCCTGATTGGCGCCGCGCGCTTTTCGGCCGATCACGTCCATCGGCGCGGGGGAGAAAACGTGGACGACGGCCTGCGGGGAGAACGGCGTGGGAGAGGTGGTTAGGATTTCGGCGGCCTGGAGCATGAGATCGTGCAGCGAGGTCTGGTCCTGGTCCGGATTGGTTTTGAGGTAAAGCAGCTGGTTGATCGCTTTCAATCCGCCGTGCCGGATCGTTATCGCTCGACAATCGTCCGAACGTTCGAGAAATCGCAACAAAATTTCGATCAAGGCGGTGACGACAACTTCCGAGTAGGTTTCCTTCAGAACCTGCTGGCCCGGTTTTAGCGCTTCCCACGCTACGTCAGCGAAGGCCAGCAGTACCGGAACGAGGACGAGCGACGTCAGGGCCTGCCGGGCCTCCGACGACAAATGGGGGGAGATTGTCTGCAAGTGCTGGAGCGCTTTACTGCATAGGTCCGATGTGCCCAGTTGCAGCAGAGCGCGATACAAGGCCATGCACAGCCAGGGGTGTTCTGCGTTTCTTTCCAACAGAAACTCTTCTAATTCTTTTTGGAAGTCGGCCGTGGTGTTGTCCACGAGGCAAATGTCGCCTGGCAGAGATCTCCTGCGAAACGAAGCAAACAACGTCGCAGTGCGGAGAATCGATACAGGCACGGGCGTCGGAAGTGCGGGGGTGTTGTGTCCTTGCCTGGATTTTGAAATCTGACACTTTCTTATTAAATTGTTAGTAAAAAACATAACTTTTCTAGCTACGAGTGGGAAAATAAAAATTTCAAGATTTTGCCCCACCCGAGAAAAATCCTTGGCTTCCTCTGAAAAAATCCACACTTCCTCTGAAAAAATCCACACTTCCTCTGAAAAAATCCACTATGATGAGTGCAAAGAGAAAAGTAAAGAACTTAGTACAATCGACGGTAGGAACGAGAACCATGCAAAGTATTTTCTGGGTCAAATCTAGATTTGCTGATCAAAGCGAACTTTGAATAACATACGCGTGCAAAAGATTCGCTGCTACTGCGAATAAACTAAATAAAGTTGTTCGGCCATTGTTGGATCCGGTGCTTTTAAGGTGTTTTTACGGCAGCAACAGGTCTCTCAAATTTCTCAAACGGTTTCTCAAAAACAGTGGAACCTCGCTTTGCTCCCATCATCAAAATACATTGAAAACCTTGTTTTGCGACCACCTCGACGTTCATATGAAATGTCTGCGGTCTCTCAAAATGCTTTTGCGGTCAACAAGGTCAAACCCTAAAAATTAGTCTCGTGATGTTGTCACGAGGTTAATAACAACAAAGCCGACCAAGTTATAGGTTATGAGACAAAAAATGGTAAGAAAAGCGCGTGTGCGAATCACAAACCTCCAAGTGTCGCTTTTGCTGCGTAAATAAAGTCTCGGGGGACGGAAGTAGGTGCTGTGGGGAGGATGATGGAGCCAGGTGGTCGAAACGTTCAGCAGAGCAGAAGACGTGAAGGTCACCATCAGCCTGTAACGATCGGCGGTTTGAGCTCTGTTTAGAAATTTCTCGAACGCACGGCTCCAATATGGCCAGTACCGCATCCACATTAACACTTTCAGTCTGCGCAGGACAATGCGAAACGCTCGTCAAAAGCTCTTAATCTGTGTACCAAACGAACGACTGTTTGCAAAGGTAGCGATCAGCCGCCCCCAAGGTATACAAACGAATAATGCGGCCGCCACGCGCGAGCAGCCTTGCAGCAATGGTATTGTTCGCGCAGAAAAGCGTCAACTGCAGAATAACGGAAAAAATATTATGTTCGTGTAAATTGCAACGGAGTGCCATAATAAGCTTTCCCGAGAAACTTAAACAAATTATCAAATTTAAAGCGACGCTATCACCAAAGCTTTGATAGCTCAATTAGCAGAGCCCATAGAAAGCCTTCTGAAACGCATTACATAAATCGCGCCGAAGTCATTGAATAAGATATAGAAAGACTCGTTTAAGCATTCTCAGACAAATGACCCTTTAATTACGAGCCTTGATTTTTTATAGACTTCTAAACGATCTATGGGGCGTCGAAAAAGTCTTCCACGTTGGGACAATGATTGCAGGAGGGATTGCTGTCGTTTCATCACGATACACACTTTATATTACGGCAATGCAGAAGATCCGCTGTGCGGTATCCGAGATCGAGAAACGGCGCAGACTGTTGCGGCGGAAATGCAGAGAGATATTTCCTCCACGCCTGTCAATGATGGTGTGGTTTGCCAGTGTGACGACCTCAAACTTCAAGAACGTCTCTTCAAACGGCCCTATCTGAGGTTGTTGAAAAGTTTGAATATACTCTGGCATGATTCTTAAGTCGAGTCAAATAGCTTGAAAGCCGTCCGTGAAAAACCTAAACGGGACCTGCTATAAACTGGGCGTCACAAAATGCTTCAGGAGGGTAAATCATGCTAGAACTACTTTCAGGTCGCCGTATGCCTGCGCGCATCTAAAACAGCTCAGAAGTATCATGGCGCTGAGATACAACTTGGATACCGCGATTTCGGTGATCCCGAAAGACAAAATTGAATTGCCATTTTTTCATGCAATGACTGGCTATCACCGTACGATGACTGAATCGCATGTTTAACCTTCAGACGCTAGCAAATGAGGAAAAGCTCACGCTTTGCTGCAACGGACGCATCAAAGTCGTTCCTACCCGCGATAGTGCGTATTGTCTTCGTTGTAGTGATAGATGATCAGCTTTCCCAGGTAGGCGAAGACCATGTTTTGCACGCTTTCTCTCCAACACGGAAGGTTGCACATGAGGGGAACTACCAGGGAAGAGGGCGGCACGCAGTGACAGACGCCGACGCGGTCGAGTGTCTGCAGCGCGACTTTGGCGAACGACGGCTCGTCGTTCAAGCTGAGGATGAGTTCGGTTAAGAACTTCAGGGCTGAGGCAACCACACATGTCGATTCTTCGTGTCTGAAAAACAAAAAGAGCGAACGCTGCGGGATGAGCAGAAAATGGAACACGGACAGGGTTTTGCTTGCGCCGCGCTTTTCGCTCTTTGCTGGCGAAACACAACAAATCGCTGCTGCGTGTTTCGAGCAGGGGGAAGGCCGTGTTGGCTGCAATGCATTGCTCGTCTAAAGCACGCTTCACAATTGACTTCCAATATCGGGTTGTGTTTTTTGCAGCTTTAAAAAAATCGCTCTCTGTTAGCGAAACACAACAAAACGTTATGAATACAACAAAATTGTGTTGCAACAACGCCAGAAACGAGCCGCAGCGAAACAGACAATGACGCGCTTCAGGGGGGAGTAGTTGTGCCGGCACTCTCGTGTGATTGAAGTTCACGTTGACTACGAACGTTGCTTGCTGTATTGCAGCGGTTATTAACCGAGGACGCATGCCCATTCAGGGGGGAGTCAGTAAATTCCCAGGGCGGCACGAGCCAACGCGTGCTCAACAAAATGGAAAGTATGGAAACAAATTTACCAATAAATGCATTTCCTTTTGCAACACTCTCTATGGAAAGGAATCCTTTCCCAGCAAAGAATCAGACACTAAGATCTTACAGATTATATATATTGTCTACTAAATATGGAGCAAATAGCAGCTCTTATTCAAATGTAAGGTTTTTGGAACTTATCTCGAAATAAAGGACAAATACTTAAGGGGCGCATGGTAGAGAAAAGGTTAAGAACTACTCCTTAATTGAACGCAACACACGTTCGAGTATTAAACAAAAAGAAAACAACTCTGACCTTTTGCTACTCTTGGTGGAACTCGACGAGAAGGTAGAGAATTTTCCAGTTTTGGCCCGAGATTCGTCGTCACTGCTACGAGTGCGAAGCCCCGCCTCCGCTCCCAGGATGCTGTGGTGGACAGGCACCAGTCGCTGGAAGTCGCACAATCGGTGGCTGCGTCGCGAGCACGTGACCTTGTGCATGTATTCGACCTTTGACCTTTGAAACGAGGTCACCATTTCGTGGAAGGAGGCGAGGAGCGTGGCGTGAAGTCTGACGTATGGGTCGTGCGAGCAGGCAGCTTGAGACCGCTTGGGGTTCACGTGGGGGTGGTGGCCGTTCGTTTTGTCGGGGGAGGCCAGGGGCGACAGGTTGGGAGAGGATCGGCGATGCGCGGCGAAGCGAACGGCGGCGACGCGCAGCAGCAGCGAGTTGAAGACGGCAAACCCGTCGCAGTTGACGAACTCGTGGAACAAGGACGCCGACTCGGTCAAAAGTTTCGGGTTGATGGTCTGCTGGCCGGATTCCAGGGAACGCGTCAAGAGGTCGAACACCCCCGTCATGACGTCGCAGATGAACACGACGTTGGCGGACAGCGGCTCGCAAGCGCTCCGGTGCGCAGGCAGGATATGAAGCGAACGAAAACGGCGGCAGTGTGGGTTGGGGGAGGGGGAAGGGGCGGCGGTACTATTTGAAAAATGCATCTCGGAAGCAGCGTCTTGTTTCGGAGTAGAGCTTAGCTTGTCGTTCCCGCTGAAACTGTGGACGTGCGGACACTCAACTGAAAGCGAAAGAGGAAACTCGTTCTGGACTGGGAAGAGCAGTAGCACTGTGTCGCGCATGATTAACCGTCATTGCATCGACAAATTTGTTTTAGAATGGAACCAACAATAAATTTTTGTTTTGTAAATAAGGGAAAATTATCGTTAGGAAAACAATCACAGGTTGCAATTTGTATGATGCAGTCTCAATCAAGTACAAAGGATACCGCCATTATTGTTTCAGAGCAGTGCGTTTGGAGATTGGCGCGCAGGCACACCACAACGGCAACATCTACGGCGAAACAAAATCAGAAATATCGCTAACGCATATTAATAATGATTAGAAGTAAATTTGGTAAATTTGGCATCATTCGTTCAGGGATAAATAAAATTGGGTTTGAATGAAACATAGTTTAAGCCGGAAAGCGGGCCACGTCGCGTTACTTGCTGCCACTTCGTCTCCAACAGTGGAAATGGACATTTCCTGATGCTTAGCGCTGTATACAACAGACAGCGCATCAGTTAACGAACTGAGGTATTTTGCACAATTGGGAAAAAAGACATGGTTTGAAAGAAAAAATATTCAGTGATTGAAATATTCACAACGCTGTAATTTCAGCCAGACTAATATTTGCCACTGTTGCAATCTCTCGATTGGCGTTGCGTTGAATGCGCGATTCACCACGAAGGGATGTGCACGAAGAATGACACCCATGTATAGTATATGTGGCGCGAACAAGCAACAATAGAGTGATCATGGCATGTGATCTCTATTGTTGTTTGCTGCCACAGTGTGAAGCTTCGCGCACTTGCTGCTCGGGCTTTCCGATCGCAACAGCCACATTTCACAGCAATTCAATACCCATCTCCAGTCGATCCATGCCAACTAAGCTCGCAAAACAACGCCGACAAATACAGGACAGCCACTCGATTTGTCAACCTACTGTTTCGTAAAGGCAATGACGTGAAAACACAACACTCTGTAAGCCAATCAGTTAAAAACAAGAGATTTTTAGTTGGTCCCCTCAAGAAAACNTGACGTTANTAGTTTTTAGGACCGCAGGCGTTTCGAAGGCTTTCAAATTACCAGCAGTAATTGCTTCTTACTGCACCTGTAAANATTGTTTAGTGAATAAATTTTCTACANGCAAAAGCCTGCAGCGCACTGTAACTTTGCCAAAATCGTTTCCGCACGTTGNAGACGGTTTTATGCAGGAAGTTTCAGGTGGATGTTCACGTGGAGGCTCGGCCTGCAGCTTACCGTGCACAGTGAACTTCCTCCTTTGCGAAGGAGGAAGTTTTTAAAAGGACGGCCAATACGTACGCCACAGGTCGCACGCCTGACTCATTCTGTTCGCTGCGTGGACTGACGTAAAACATTTCGAAAAAAACAGCAAACCACCGCAGTGAGGACTACTATGAAAAAGAACAACCACCTGCAGCTGCTTTGCGGCGCATTTCGCGAGATCTCTTCACGCAACCGACCGGTACCATTCCTCCGTTGTCGAGCATGTTTTTGCAAACGGCCATCAGCGAGGTGAGCGCCTGACTCTGCACCAGATCCTGAAGGGTGCAGAACAAAAATAAACTGTTGGATTGGCACGTGTCTTACTACAGATTGAAAACAGTAAGTCGGGTTCACCTTGGTGGCTTTGAAAATGATTACAACTGAAAAAATCAAAAGAAATAATTAAATCTGATTTCGGCCAAGATTTCTCTTCGGTTTCTCGGTGAATTACTTCGGTACAGGAGGCCTTATGAGGGAAATCCCCCGAGTCTTTCACTTGGCCCCGGCGAGTAACCCTTATGTTGGCTGCGAGTTCAATTGCGAGTTTTAACGATCCCGAGTTACGCGTTGACAGATCAACGTTTTGAACGACGGGTAGTAAATTCGCGTCTTAGCTTCACAAAAACGCCGATCATCAAAAATCGAACTCTTTAAGCAGAGATCTCACCTGCAGGTCTGCGCCATTTCGTAAAGCAGCGTCGCACAACACGACGACCGTGCGGAAGATCAATCGCTGCAAGTGGCATACAGCTTCCACCGTCCATCGCGTGTCCTCGTACGAAATGTGCGACATCACCTTCTCGTTGTTGACGGTGCTGGTGGGGGTGAACGCCGCTGCTGCGGACACAGAGCCGTGTTCGTTCAGCCGTGACGCGGTCACGTGCCACTCGGTGGACAAAACGAGACAAGATGCCGTGACGTGAGGGCACGAAATCTAACCAAGGCCAACTGGACAGCGGAGGCCTTGCTCTAATCCAGTGGTTCTCGAAGTGGGTGGAATCGCCTTGGGGGGCGATTTTGAGGGGCAGGGGGGAAATTAAAGGGGGCGATAGGGGGCAAAACAACACGGAGAGTTCGTAAATGCTCAACCACTAATTGATCACTGAGTTAACTTCGGTAGCCTATTCTTATGACTTGTTAGAAAATTAAAGTTTGCAAGAAACTATGACAAACGTTGGAGGTTGTTGCTAAAGCAATTTACCCGTTAAATTTTTACCCTGGATCGTCTGCATGCCCGACTCCAGTGTAGATTATTTTCACAATAATTCTGAACGTAATATTAGCGTCGTAATACAATTGCTTAGTTCAGCTATTTAATACTTTCTTTCAATAAAATTCTTCAAATTTACTATCTTCTGCTTTCTTTGTCAGGCTTGGGGGGGTGAAAACGACGTGTCGTGAGTGAAAAGGGGGCGATGGAATGAAAAAGTTTGAGAAACACTGCTCTAATCCAAGTCTCTTTAGGCGGCCTTGTTTTAATCCAAGCTTCAGCATCGGCGTCTGTGACGATTTCGTGCCCTGACGTCATCACTTCACGCAACAGAGCGTCGAAACGAAGTCCATCGCTGCAGCAACAACCCACCGGGCGAGCAGTTCATGGCCCGCCGGCCACTTAATGACGCAAAGACTGCAGCAACACCACGCGTCTGTTTTGAAAATGTGTCGCAGGGCGGTCGAAAGTCGGTCAAGGACACTTGCTGCTGACAATGAATAGCATCACAGCACGCAAACTTGCTTACAACAAAATCGAACGAGCAAAACAACTAGGCAGAATCGCTGCGTGGCCAATACAAACGACGCAGGTAAGAGGCCCATCATAAGTTTACACTTCAGGCCGGAGGTAGTAAACGACGTTAAGGAGCGTGATGACTGTTTCAACAATCGGACTAAGTTCATGGAAAACAAGTATCAAAGGAATTCGCCAGATGCAGCTTTCTAGCATTTTTAGCAAGCTTTCTTGCGACGAGGGCAGTCCCTATTTCAACACCAGACCAAAGATCTTTGAAAGGACCGTCATGCGTTATTTCAGCTGCTCTGCAAACATTTGCAATTTTTTTATGTGCTCAAGAGCGCGCAGTATAAACGGGCAACGTTTTCCAAACGCTATAAAATAAAAACTTCGCTTTCCGTGTAACTGATTTACCTCCCTTGCTCTGCTGAAGAGCGGTTATCGCAGATATCAACTGTATGGCGACCGACATCGGCGAGTGACTGATTCGCTTTCGTGCATGGCACGCGTCGGTTTCCTGACACAGGCTGTACTGGTTGCAAAACGAGCTTTCCAGCAGATCCAGAAGCACGGTGGCGAGCTCGAACGGACCCTCGAACGGCTGAAGCTTGTCTATTTGCGAACGCCACTCGGCGGTCTCGTCGTCGTTGTCGTTCATCTCGCAAGACGACGATGACGGCGGCGGCGACGCTGGTTGTTCGCGCGCAGGTTGCTTGCCTTTGTGCGGTGCTCTCCGGCGCGATGCAAGCAGGCTCGATGAATGCACTACCTGCAGTTGGGAACAATTGTTATTAAAAGCTCTCTAGCTTTGCTACAAGCTTTCCAGGAATCAGCCGACTGGGCTGTGCTTTCTTCATTTTTGCGACGATTCAAGCTTGCACGTATATTATATCTGCATACAAGTAGTTAGTCTCCACAAAGGTGACACAAGCGAATCAATCGAGCAAAAAGTTTTGTTGTTGTTTTATTTTTTTTTGTTAATTTTGGTGACGGCAATTGGCGGCAGACAGAAGCCTGAATTGTGCTTCTTGCCGGGGCGGTTGAGGTGAATGCTCTTGCCCAAGTAGCTACGGCAATTCACTCTGTGGCGGTGGATCGAACACCCAACCTTCCAATTGAGAGGCGGACACTTTACCACAGAGCTCTTGCCGCCCGAGCAAAAAGTTCTTTTTATAGGAAATCGATTTCATGCAACACTACACATCCTAAGTCATAAAATCTAACTTGAATAAAATCTGCATTTGGGAACTAACAAAGTTCGGAACTTCGTTTTTTATTTTTCTCAAGAGCATACACCGCCATCCTCACGCGGTGCGTAATAATGTCACTGCTATAATGTCCAGCATAATAATGTCACTGCTCGCGCGATGGGGCGATAAATAAAACCCCCGGCACACATTGCGGTTGATTAGCGCGGCACGGTTGCAATCATTAATCAGCGTCGGGACGAACAGCCGGAGTGCAAGGTTTAAGTTTGCTTTTATCGAATAGAGCAGCAACGAACGATGAACCTGAACTTGCGAAGCCCAGACATTTTGGTGGATCGTCCGAAAAAATAATATTACTAAAACTCGTAATATAACTCTTCTTATTATTAACTTGCCATTGAGTATTCACTAGCCGACCTAATCAGACATTACGACCGATTCGACTTAATGTTTTTTTTTCGGTCATTTCAAAAAAATTCGGTCTATGATTGAAAAATGAACGAAACTATAAACCCAACTCCAGATTAAAATGCGACTGACGTGCCACTGAATTTCAATCTTCCAACAAAGCCAGTAAGTTTCTATCAAACACCAACGCACACGTACAGTAACTGGTGTATGTTTGGGATGTCCGCATACGCAGCAACAACAGTGCACAATGGACATTACTATCTTGGTTTGTAGAGAATGCGCCTTCAACCGATAGGGCTAAACATTCGCCTCTGATAGTGATTGCGCGTTTCAAAGCCAGCTAGTACTTCACACCAGGGATGCTCAATACGTCGATCGCGATCTACCAGTCGGTATCAAAGGTACTGTGGGTAGATCGCATGACATTAACATCCTGGCTGATTCCGTTCAGTGCAAGACATCAGAGCAAAGTCAGGTAATGACAAAAAACGTACATAGTTAATTGTGTTTTGCAATATGGACTCATGTAGGTATGCAAGGCATACATCAACATACATTGTAAAAGAGAATTCTTAATATACTTATTAAAATATATGTATTCTGCATTTTAGTAGGTACATCATTTTGAATTGTTCACCTTATTAGCAGCTCGCATGCTGAAGAAGTGTGAGCAACCCTCGTTACCCGGGTGCGTAAAAAGCGGACAATTCCACGCTTAAAAAGATCGACTCTGGGCGGTGCCTGAAGGGATTCGATTCGCGCTAAACGCATGATTAGTTCCAAAACCACTTGCAGAAAATTTCCCACGAACCGTGTGACAATTCACGGAATCATCATTTGCGGATTCCGCATTTTTCTGGGCCCGCAGTTCCGTACGCAACGAGAGTAATACAAAAACTTTTCCGTGGATCGACAAAAGGTTGCAAAACTCGGCTCTGATGGGACTTTGAAATGATACTGAGCAAGGCACTTGCTTCCGGACGCCGCAAATAACGGCAAAAAAGCACGTGGCTTCTAAATCCGTGTGGCAGCTGGTACTGATTTACCTCGAACGGACGTGACGCGCGTTCGTTCGCACGGGTTACAGTCGCGCGATGTGCGCGGCCGACGTGCATCGCAAACTTCTGCAGGTTGCGTTTCGCTTCCGGCGTAACGGCCAGGGTAAATGCCTGGCGGTGGTGTGGCGGCATGGCAGCAAATACGCAATCAATTTATAACAGGTCGTAACACGTAAGGAAACATGTTAGCTCCGAAATTTTGTGCTCAGTGAGGTCGACTCCACAAACTACTGCGATTTGCTTGATTTGTTCAAAAATATGCGGGGATTTTAAGAAAAGAATCCCACTTATTTGAAAAAAACATTAAAACACAGATTTTCATGTTTTTTTATTTTTGATAGTAACATGAATACAATAAGTATTTTCAATGCAAATGGTGAGGTTTTGCAATCCATAGCATATATATGCAAATAATTATTCACCAAAGATGGAGTCTTAAGACCTTTGAGTGCAGTTAAACTGATGTTCCCCTTTTTGAAATTGATGTTTATCTTGCTGGATTTTCATATAACATTTATATTTAGCAATTACAGGCTTAACTCAACTGTTTGTTGTAGGTAGTGTACCGCCTGCAAAAATCAAGATTTTCCTTACTTGCAGAAACTTAAATGTTGTGTATGACGCATCCAAATAGGTTTGTTCTTGGAAAAAAAGGGTGCAAATTTCTGACATGATGATAAGATTAGGCATAAAGCAAATTTGCGATGGTTGTTGCCTGAGCTTTCCAGCTACTTAAATGGAAAAACTATGAAACAGTTATCAAGTATTTTGGGACTTAAATGCAAGTGGTTTAGGATCCAAAGAGGCAAATTTCAACAAACGCTTGTGCTTTTCTATAGTTGCTTTACTCAGCACTTATTTTGGCCAGTAACTACAACTGCAATCAATCTGATTAAGTGTCAAAACTACATAATTTCCACGACGACATAAAAATTGTTTNANTACTTGAAATGTTTGATGTTTGAGTAGATGTTGCACATCTAAGTAGATGCTAAGACTGCTTTCAATACTTNACAATGTTGAATCTTGACAAAGACAGAACTGGCAAAAGCGCGTTTTACTGAAACATATGGTGGGATTTTGTGATATTTTTACTGTTTTTTGTGTTTGAGTAAAATTACAACAACCCTGGTAACCACAGATACGTTTTTCGCTGTTCCAGTATTTTTCTTTTTCGATTAAAACCAAAAGCAAGTTAAACCCCAGATAATAAACACGACTGGCAAATTTACCTATGGCAAGTGTATTAATTGTACTTTTCGATAAATTGTTTCATTTTCTCGGTAAATTTTCTTTGAAAAAATAGGGGACGCATTCGACTAGCTTTTTAGAAAATACTTGCACGATCGCACCCTTAATTTGCAAAAAATGGTACGAACCCAGCGCATCTGTCACCTATCGCACAAATGGTACACCCAACAGAGCAATGCAGTATCTAGCGCAGCTGCCAACATGGAAGCGGCCATAAGCCTGCGAGGTAATAGGAGCCTTGGCCTGCAGCAAATTACTCTGTCATGCTACTTTCCTTGCGTGCTAGGCCACTATTCGTTGCGACATTTTTGTTGCTGTGACTTCGCTCTTTTTGCGAAATGAAGCACAGAAGCAAATGGCTTTTGCGTGGAGGGCACTGCCGCAGAAAAAACGGCCGCGATCACTTGGAAACTTTATTTGAGTCACGCCGCATATGCAAACGCGATTGGGTAAAAATTAAACAAAACAAGACACTCGTTCAAAAAAAATTTTCGTCCAGCCTCAAAAGCACAGTAAAATCACATAACAAAGTCACAACCAAAATCTTAAGTTTGAAAAAACTATAGCGAGCCATCAGATGGATACAGTAGAAGACAGAGCGATCATGGCATCAACAAAATCTTATTGTGGCGACGAAACACTGCTGCCAGCATCATACCTTGCTGCTTTGAATATCATCATCGCTAGAGTAGCTAAGTCGGCCAACAGTCTGGTAGTGTCGTCCCGACAGTCGGCGAAGTCTTTCCTTTCTCTTCTGCACGCAAGCTTTAGTGCCTGGTTCGAAGTTACAAAAACGCAGTTTAGACGCGTGCTTTGAAATTTTAAACGAGAAGCTGGTTTTCGATTTGAGGCCATTTTGATTCGTTTATTTCTTTTTTTCTTTCTACAGCAACAAACGATGATGTAGTGCAGAAAAAGAAGGAAGCGACAAATCTACAGTTGGATGTTAACTCACTTTTCAGGGTTACTTAAAGACTAACAATCCATTCTGACAACGCTAACACTACTCTATAACAGCCATTCTCAACGTGGGTGGTCCATCTGGAATTTCTAGTGGTCCACAGAGAGTGGTACCACAAACCCATCACAAAACGTTCACGTAAGACCATTATTAGCCTCTTGTGTTTGACTAGTTGTTCATGAGGTGTCAACATAGCAACATGGTCCACCGGATATTTTTTAAAAAGGGGTCCATGGGCCAAAAAAGTTTGAGAAACCCTGCTCTAGAACGATCGCGATCAACACTTTAGGTAATAATGTAACGTAAAAGAACTGCAGCTGCAGTAAAAGACTTTGTCCAAGCCTGAGAAACTCCCTTTTTCTTTCTATTACGGTCCAAAAAATAACGAAGGGTGCCCAGTGGCATAACTACTGAACGAGTACAGCTTCGTGCGTTCAGATCTACTGGCCATTATTTCTGTATAGTAGCGCTTCCAGTGCCTTGCGTTGGACAAACTGCAGTCTGTTTGCGCAAACAAATGACAGGTAAAGCATCAAATCACAGCTGTGACCAAGGTATTTATGGAAGTTTTATTTTTCTTTTCTATGGAATTATAGAACATTTTCACATTTTCAACAAGAACAGAAAGGCATCCGCTCTCCTTCACAAGATCTTGATTCTTTTGCAAGCAAACTGACCCTGCGCAGAAATACTTCAAAAATGTCTTGAACTGTACATGCTTGCTTCACTATAACTTTGCAAACGACCACTTCGAAAAGAAAAGCTTCGGGTGCAAGTTGCAAAAGACCTAACAAACGTTGTCAAATTAGAGCAGCGTGACTGAATTCTCTGAGATGAGAAGGGTATCTGACCTTCTACAGTATTTTGCTAGGAGTGAGAACCACACCAAGGGTCCGCACGTGTGATAACGACAAGCTGAAAAGGTTACATGCATGTGTCACGCTTACCGTTGCTGCTGGCCCTCGCTGGAATGCGAATGTTGTTGTAGCGCCAAACGTAGTCCTTCTTTGAGTTGACAGGAACCGTGGTAATCCAGCACGTGCACAGACTTTCCTTCGTCTCTTCTACTTAACGATATTTAAACCCCAATCAACCGCTGATGGCAATGCAACCAAAAGGAAAACCAACAGCGGCTTTTACATGTCAGGATGCTAAAACGAGAATAACGATAACTGCCAATCAGCCTTTCCAGTGCGCGTTTTTTATGCTAAAATGAAAATAATGGTAACTGCCAATTTTATCTACTAGCGTGCTGAAACAGTGCATAGCGGGGATTTACGAAATCTGGCCATAAGACAATCACATGATAAACTAAAATTCACATAAAAACGTGTAATGGAAATTCCAAGTCAAACCGGATTTCATTATTGCCAACGCCGACGTTCCTTTATTTGAAGACATAACGGCATACGTGGATCCTTTACGAGGATAAGACGTTTTTTGCGACGAAAGAAACCCAGGCTTTAAGTTGCGGAAATTTCTATCAAAACATCAAGCGGGTTGTGCGCAGGATGGCGTGTCTTGCGAATCAAACCGCTTTTGAATTAAAGAACACTACAGGCTTTTCACTAACAAACGCAGCTGCATAGTAACTCTTGCTCTTTTCCTAATTTAATGTCACCTAATGCTGCAAAAAAAAGCATTGCTTCAGTGAAACGTACCCAGCAAGCTCTATCTTGAAATTCAGCCTGTAACTTTTCTAACATCAAACGAGAGCGTGACTTTTAGACGCTCTGCGTGTACTTAGTAGAGATGGTCCTTAAATTTAGCCTGCATTATTCTAACGCAGTAGGGGAGAGTGACCTATTGACGCCTTGCATGTACTCATTTGACGACTTATCAGACACTTGAGCGCTGTTCTGACTTGAGTAAACTCACACAACGGGTAAAAACAATCTTTTGACCAAGCGTTACATCAATTCTGCGCATTGCGGCAGGCACGAAGGGCTGCATGAGGTCCCTCATGGTCTGTGTCACAAAAACAAAAATAAAAAAAGAACATTATGACTGGCTCAGTCGCTACCGGCCCGACAACTCGTCCACCCTGAGCTTACTTGCTGAACAACTGCACGGCGATGATGCGACTTGCACAACATGAACAAAAACCGTGAGTCATCGTTTCCCTTCTGGCATCCTACCTGCAGATAATGCGATCACAGCACGCACTAGGCACGAATGGCGGTAGGACAGTTGACACGAGTGGTTTTCAAAACATTCCTCTGTGACGCCATTGACTACATTGTGTCGTGTAAACGTCGACTGGGCAACGTTGATGCTTTCAGTGAGTAAACACTGCTTTTTAAAAGAGGGCACGGGACTTCGCGGCACCATGCATTTTCCACCAAATCAGAAGATGATTTCACCAAAGTTTCCAAAAAAAATCAGATGGTCTACACATTTCTTGCTTGCACAAAACTGAACCCGAAAAATGTTCCCCGCTTTTAAACAGGCAGGAAGTTGCTTGTCTATAAAGTGTATATTCTAGGCCAGGGGTTCTCAAATGAGTGGACGCGTACCCAGAGCCGGAGCATGAGCCCCACGTACCCCCGACTCCCGGAGGGTCCCTAAATCTGACTGAAGACCTTTGTTAGGGTATATAGACACACCAGACATGAACTCAACAAGGACTGATTTCACACATTCCACCTTTCGACATTTGTATTTATCTAATAATACGTCAAAGAAATTTATCTTCCCACGAACACAGCTTCCTGTTAAGCCAGTCATTGCTCATTGCGAAGGCATTGTGGGTAACTTTGTTGTCAGCATTTGCCATTGTAAGCTGGCGGTTGTGTAGCTTACGTTTCTGAATCCACGTTGATTGCAAGCATTTTTAGTATTAGTCTAGCAAGAAACTGTTCAGGAAAATTAGGTTGTCGACCTGTGGTGCATACTTTCACTGTACGATAATAGAATAACCGATTTCTAAGGTACAGTATATACAACCAGATACAATCGCATTCGTAGCCTGCGCCAGTAATATCCAGTGTATCTTGCATAAGAGTTGTCCAGTGTAAGCTTAACCCCAATGAAAAATCCAGCCTTTATCACAAGATGGCGCTAATTTTATTCACATTGTGAAAATTACTTCGTGTTTGTCAACGAAACTTTCCCTACTTTTCAACGGTATTCAATGGAGAGTTAAGACTTTTTACTTTTATTCGAGTTAGTATTAGTAATATAGAAAATATTTTTATTTTTTGCATGGCATCGTTTTTATCGTCGTATTTCTCTATATGTGGTCTTGTAATGGACATTTCACTGCTATTACGCTAGTTAGGAAAATCGTAGCCTAACTTTTCGTCAGATCAATTAAATTTTTTGCTCTTCTGGTGTGAATTTAGGAAAACAGCCTAATGTTCAATTATAATGTTGTCCTCAAATGCTGAAATTAAGCAATCTTTAAAAATAACAGAATGGACGTTCAATTTCCGCGCTTACACAATGAAAATTTATTAATCATTTCAATTAATTTTACGCTCTGGTAGTTTTTGTTTTGGCTGTTTGTTTTCAAATGAATACCTCTAAAATTTGATTGACACTACTGCTAGAAATGTTGAACTCTTTGGTCTTGCCGCCGCTTTTCAAAAGCACTTTCATAATTTTTGATGTTTATTGCTATCTTTGTTCTTCTTTTCAAAATGACCTATTGCGTGATAGTTCGAAACGGTAGGATGTTTTCCTAATAAATCCACACCAGAAAAGCAAAAGATTTGATTCAAGAACGCCTGGTGGTAAACACGCAACATGTTCGTTAAGATCAGGGCTACCACAACAACCTTACTTCCAAGAATTGTCCTTATTTTGAAATACTACGTCTTAGAAAGTATTTTATGCTTATTTCTAAGGAATGTCTTTAAATGTGATTTGCATCCTTATTTTTTCTTATTTTCTATAACATACCAATTTTAAATAGGCAATATCTGATAAACATACAGACAATTCCATCTCATCTTCAACATTTCGTAATCAAGGTTTTGTGCGGTCATAAAATCAGTGTTTTCTTACAGCACAAAGACGCAACGCACTATCAGGCACACTGTAATCTGTCTAGGCAAGTCAGGAATCTGAGGAAGATTAATTTCGTAGTGAAGGTTTAGCATTAAATTGCAAGTCAAAAAATAAGCAAGCGAAAAAAAACATTTTCCGTCACGATTGCACGAAGGAATTCGAGATGCAAAAGGTTTATTCCACGAATAAGACATTGCTGTCAAAGCAAACCGTGCCTGGAGATGAATATGCAAATATATGATCTGACGTTAGTCGTGCGAACAGAAACAATTTTACCAAATGTTGTTTCATTTTGGGTAGGAAAATTTAATTTTCCCAGTTGTCCTTATTTGGGTTCTATTTCGATGGTAGCTCTGGTTAAGATGTTCCGGTTTATAACTTCCGATATTAGGCGCATTCTTATCCCATCGGTATACATATACATTGAAATACGGCTGTATAAACATCTGTTAGAAAGAATCAACGTTTCTGTTTATATAAGCATTATGTGTTAAATGCTATGTATTGTACAACGGGGACCCCTATGTCCAGGCTTGGGGAGGGGTCCGAACCACCTAGCACCGGTCCTACGCGTACCCCTTGAAGTACGCAAAGGTGCTCCTAGGAGTGCACGAATTTTTTTAAGTACATCATGTAATTTGAGCGTATAAGCACAATAATTACATTTCTAATTATTGTACTCATGATTAAAGTCAAGGGGTACTTGGTAGACCAAACATAGGCACATCACTAAAAAGGTCCAGAACCAATGATCTAGCCAATTACACACCGTAAGATGTAACGCCAGGGTTTTTTAGGGCGTTTTAGGGACCCGCTTCGGGTCCCTAGAATTGAAAATCGGGTCCCTAGAAACAGATAAGATTATGATCGGGTTCCAAAAATCAGAGAAAATCGGGTCCCTAGAATCAGAGAAATCGGGTCCCTACACATTTTCCTTTAAAAAAAAAACTGTGTAACGCCCAAGTTGTTTCATAATAATAAGCTGAAACACCATGAAAAAACACTGCGGTGAAATTGGAAATTATTTTCGCAGAGCAGCTGATTTGCAGCGTTGAGTTCTTCAATGTTTCCTGGCAGCATAACTTTCAGCAAAACGACTCAAGCAACGTTTGCTGTGTATGAGGACACGTGGCGTCTTTTTGAGAAATCTAAGACGAATGTGCAAGTTCCGAGAAGCTATGCCGCTCCACAAACACAGTGATGTCGTGAAATCGATCACATTCGAAAGGTAACAATGTGATGAAGCAAAGCAAAACTCCATTCAATCATTGTACAACAGAAGAGACGATAAACGACAGTAGCTGTTTGCAAAATTTAAATACAAAATCTTGTGTCGATTATTTTGATAGGTATTGTCTTGAAAAAATAAGATCATTATGAAAAGAAAATCAATTCAAATCCAAGAAGTGAAACTTGAATCAGATTAAACAACAAGTTGCACTGTTGCAAGTTTGCACAACATAAGTGTATTTTGTCTGTGTACCACCGGTTTTATGCCACGACACCAGCCTAATGGGGTAAATCATTGCTTACCTCGCTCGCAAAGAGATGGATCGAGAGTAGTCAGCATGTGAAGGAACGACAAGCAGAGATCAGCAACTTTCCCACTGCACGGTGCGTTCTACATTCAAACAAGTCTTATCATAAAGATAAAAACGGTTTAACCGGAAGGCAGTGACAGTTTGCTTGTGTTTGAAAGCCAAAGCATCTGTCGGTCACAGATCAAGCAGCATTTCTAACTGCAATCGCAAGCATACGTACTGGCAGGACTGCAAGTAGAACATTCCAAGCACATAAAGTCAGTTTCATCGGCATTGACGAAAAACCGCGCTTGGAGCTGAGCAAACTATGGTAACAAGTCAAAAGATACTATATCCTGGTTTAGCATGACTTCCTCTGAACCAGTTTGGACTCTGAAATTATTATACATTTATCTGCACGCTACAGAGGCCACGAAATACTAACAGCAACCTCTGGCACATCTCTAATAACTGCATTCCTTGAAAATCCTGAATCTACTCCGCGCGGGTTCTGAAATGTGCGTATGAAGAGGTCACTGCGTTATTAAGAGAAGCGAGTTCAGCTTAAGAGGAAACGCAATCAAATCCGCAATCGGGAATGCTGCATGTGATGGATGAATTCTTATGAAATAGGGATTACTGGAGCATCGGCGAATGATGCGATGCGTTAATCCCCAACGCAGAAACATTGCTTACATGAAAGGCAAATGCCAAATACGCACCTCACTTATAGTGGTAATTTTGTTGCGAAACAAAAAAAAACTAAATAAAACATCACAATCACATGTTTCAGAATATTTCTTCAAAAGCTCCAAATCAACCAAGCACTTTTGCACCACTCACCTTCCTCGACATGTGCAAATGACGTAGAAGTTTACCACCCCTTCCCGAAATGATGTACTCCAGGAGTTGATTTGGCACGGAATCATCACGTTCGTCAATGCTGAACATAACCGAAGTTAAGCCATAGCGATACCAACATGCATTAAGCTTGCCAATCTTTCACCACAATCAACAAATTTCGACATTAAAAGCAATTCAAATAACGACAAATGCTCTTGCAACGACACAATCCCATAACAGGGCAATAAAAAAACAAGAATAGAAAATTTGCATTTGACTAGAGTGAATGCGGTGAGTACAGACAGTGTTTGCATAATTCAAACACTCCACCAACAATAAAATTAGTTTTCTCACGAAGAATTTTAAAAGATACATCCTTCTGTACAAATCGTTGAAAATAAATTGAATTTCTTTTTGGCTGGGAACCAAAAAGGAATATTGACACACCCAATGGGAATGGAACGGAATAGCACAAGTAGCATCTGTGCACAGAGGTTTGCACAGAAGTTAAATGTAGCAACTTAACTCCATGTTTACAAGAAAGCAATTTGCACATGCATGTAACACATTTACTTGCCTTTCAACTTCTTTCGGCCTTTTCGTGCATGCAGTGACACCCTTTACTAGCTCAACAGAAACAAAGTGGTGTATGTCCATGTTCTGAGAAAAGAAGAGCTTTGTTATTTTTTATATATGACAAACGTACGGAATGGCATTTTCCTGACTTCAGTTTTATCAATACAGGACAGCTCTGTTGATGTTGACAACACGTTAAAAAATAACAACACCAAAAGCAACGATTGGCAAAAAAAACTATTTCAAACGAATCGTAAACAACGTTTATTATCGTTATCATTACCACTAATTATCGCCAGCAAGATTAAATGTATGAGGCGCAAAGCGTGTAGGCTACCAACTATGCGGGCGTTAGCATTTACAAGAGGCAGAAATCATACATCGATCGTAATTGCTGGTAAGCCCGTAGCCAGGTTTTAAGGTTTGGGGGGCAAAATACATTTTAGGGGAGAAAGATTTGTTTTCATCGCATGTTTGAAACAATTTTTTGGGACACAACAATTTGCGGGAACAAAATCTATCTTGGGGCACTGCCCTGNATGCTTCCCCGTANCTACGGGCCTGACTGCGGCAGGAAACACAGCCAAAAATATCTTTNCCGCAATTATGGCTGACACAAAGTTCTTGCCTCGATTTTATATACGCTACCCCTCGAGTGTTCTTCTCCCAAACGCTTCGTGCTGCATTGACTGAATCTTGCTGACGATCAAAAAAAATTTGAAAACACGTCACATTATGATCATATTTTGCAGTCCTTTTCAATACGTCTCAGTAGGTTTCTAAGTTTAACTTTGTTGACAACTNCGATCGCATGCGTTGACGTAACAACCATTTGAAGCGTCTGAATTTATTTTTGCGCACTATCCCGACCACGTGGCCTCTCTCCGTTACCGATTTGCCAACAGTACTGAAGGCCGCAAGAATGGCTTTGAAGAACCTCAGAGCGTTGTTCAAATTGCAGTGATAGGCTGGTTTTTTTTTCGGTCATAGACCGAAACGTGTAGAAATGACCGAAAAAATTGAGTCAATTCGGTTAGAATATCTGATATTATAGGCTAATGCACACTGTTACGGCGAGTTTAACACAACTGTAAGACAAATGGCCGAAATTATTCACTGACCAAAATGTCTCAGCAAAAAATGACCGAAATGTCTCAGCGAAAAAAATAACCCAGGTAACAGGGGAGTTGCAAATTAAACGACATGGTGCGAAATGCGGCAATTCTGATTTGGATGCAAAATGACAAATGGTATTGAAAACATTTATTTCACGACGTAATTAAAAACTAATTTAAACTACCGCAATTCTGTTAACCTCAAAAGGTGGAGGAACTGTTTCCCGACGAAAAAAAATTATCCTTGCTTTGCGCTTCTGGAATATCACGATTGGTCTACTGGCGGCTGTATCCGCTTGCTCTGCGTCATGGGTCACGGGGCTACTTTCGTATGGTGGCAATTCACTGGCAGCAAGCGTGTAATTTTTTCGTTTTACCTAAGCACTGATGTGAGGCTGGAAAATCCGCTAATACCGTTTTTAAGTCTTCAATACGACCTGACTGGGAGTCGAAACTGGACTACCAGTTTCAGCGTCGCATGCTTGAACGACCCACTGTACTACTTCAGTGAAAAGGCGGTATGAAGGAAAAATCAAATGAAAGTATTAAATTTAATGATAAACTTCTGTCATTTGACAAATTGTAGTTATTTCAGTAAAAGCCAGGAGTATTCCTTTATACTGTACGTTAAAGGTTGCACGGGTACATTAAATGAAGAAATTAATCACGGGAGACAAAGCACACGAGTTAAAGTCACAAGTTGTTCAAAAATGAGAAACTTCTACTAAACAGAGTAATTAAAATCTCAATCATTAATGATATTGCTCAAACAACATACTGCCGAAAATTTTTGATAAAATTAAAAGTACACCTCAGTTTGAATTGCAGCAGCTTTCACATTAAGTAGGTGAAAGCCACAAATGCAGGTACATACCACATCAAACATCAATTCATTACAGAAAAGAATTTGAATTCTCAATGTCTCATTGCATTCTGAACATGTGCCAAATGCACCCAAAGCAATCATGGGAGCTACCTTACCTGTTTGCCAAACAAATAAGGCAGTTTGTGAATGCATCACATGATGCACAAACAGACAAATGTAGCACAGGTCAAATGGCCAGGTTGAAATGCAAACTGCATGCTGAATTACTGATCATTTTATCATCAAGACTAGTGCATGTCTAAAAAACACAAGCATCAATTGAAATTGCAAAGTTTTATATCATGATGGCAAAACAAACAATATTTTAGTTTACTACACAGAATTTTAGAAAACTGTACTGTGTAAAACAAACTCATTGAAGTAAATGCTGTGTGACAACCTACAGCATGGATTGCTATTCTGATGATGGTACAACTTTGTAACAATTCAATAAATTTGTGGGCTGTGGCACTGTTGCATACACCAGTAACACCGAAAAACTCTTGTTAAATATAAGTAAATGAAGGGCACGTATAAAATTTTGTCAGCTTTGTTGCTGAAGCTCAACCATTACCTTCATGACAAAGAGAGTTACATATGATGGAATTTAACTGCCAGTTTGTGTTCATGTAAAATAAAATCACCGATACTGTTACTGCAAGCAACAACTTCATTCACAATACTGTATGTTAATATCCCATTGCCTAGCAGAATATGAAAACCAAGAGTGAAAATTTAGAAAACCATGTTGTGAAGCAAATACCACAGATTTACAAAAGCCAGCAAAGCTCATTTAAAAATGCACTCATTTCATCAGCATGCACATTGTTTTAAACAAAATATGCTTCAGTCACTCCATCAGGCTACAAGCAGAATTGATAGCATTACTGCAACTACCAAATACAAACAACAAGTTTTTATATATAATATTGTGTGAAATGGCAGTGAGTGCAATTGTATTTGTGAATATTTCTTTCCCAACACCAAACATTGTTCCATCTTCTTTTTGAATGTCCAAATCTGTAACAGCATCAGCCATCAACAACAATCCAGTACAAATGTCAGGCACCTGCCCTAAGAGGAGGCGAAACAAGAATTACACCATCACCCCTCACAAACAGCATTTGAATATTTCGTTTAGTCTGCTTGTAAATCTCTTCAAACGTCTCTTCATCTATTTCTACAGTTGTCACTGTTTCCTCTACATCACCCAGAACCATGTTGAGGTGCTGGTCATATGCATGTAACCTTCCACGAAGTTCACGCTCATTCCGCATTTTCACATACACACGTTCATCAAGACTTAATCGAATTAGATCTAATGGCTCCTCAACAGCTTGAACTGGTGCTGTCTGTGGTTGTTCTTCATCTTCTGCCATCATGAAAATTATTTTTGCTCTATCCACAATAAGTCAAGCAAGCCTACATAGAAGTTATGCTGCAATTACACAAACAGAGACTTACATACATTGTAGATTACTTCTGCAGACTATCACATTGATTCCGAGGCCCCCAAAAATATTATTCTGTACTTTTTCTGTACTTGTACTATGGTTGTTTGTAGTCAGTTATCAGTTTATTTCACATATACAATGCAAATGAAGAGTGCAAAAATTATTAGCAAAATGTTTTTGAACTGCACAGGTCTTATATTGCAGCAAGAGACATGCACCATTAATCATTCTTTATAAGAGGCTTTACCACATCTAAATCATTTCAATAAAGCATGACATTGAATACAATCATGTTTTTCTACATCACAAGTTTGCAGCTGACCAAACATTACAATGCATACAACCCAGGTGTTTTGTGTGAAGCTACATAGCTTTTGCATGCTGTACACTGAAACTGAAAGTCGCACACACAGAGTGGTTAATCATTATTAGCATTTTGACAGTGCTTAACACTGTACCATTGCACAAGATGGCCATAGGGATTGTTGCAACCCCTTGGTCAGCATGGCGTTGAATGCACAATTCACCACAAACGGGATGTGTACCAAGAATAGCACCCATATGTAAGTGGAGCCAAGTAACAATAACAGAGTGAGCATGGCATGCACTATCTACTACATACTAATGGCGAATGGTTGAATGTGATGAGTAACAGAAGTGAAGAATGATCATGGCGTGTGATCTCTATTTTTGCTTGCTGCCACAATGTGCAGCTTGGTGTGCATGCTGCTTGGGCTTTCCAATCGCAATAAAATGGTGCTGTGACCAGGATGTGGAGGCCATGCCAGATGCAACCTCCACAAAAAGAACATGCAGCCAGTGCTGTCTGTTGTAAAAAGGGATGTTGTTGCAACTCCTAGGTTGGCGCAGCATTGCATGCGCTTGACCATTAACAGGATGTGCGTGAAGAATAGCACCCATATGCAAGTGACAAACAACCAATAATAGAGCGAGCATGGGGTGTAAATCTGCTGATGCGAATGGTTGAATGTGATGACTAGCGGAAGCATAGAGTGATCACAGAGTATGATCTCTATTGTTGCTTGCAACCACAGTGTGAAGCTTTGCACGCTTGCCTCTCGGGCATTGTGATTATAACAGTACCATGCTACGTATAGCAACAACTGGAAGAAGTTTTGTTATGAATTCCAGAAATGATCTTTTTTATATTTCAAGTTTGTAGATGCACATCCGTAGGCAGTGGAGACAAAAAAGCAAGATTTGGATGCAGAGTGCGCCTAGAGAACAATTTATAACCAACTTCATCACTCTAGGTTGAGGAGCTTATTGCAAGCCAGCTGATTATTGCAGAAAAGATTCGGAATATTGAGGTAGTTGCAGAATAGGAAAGTTTTTTTATTACATACATTTATGAGTAATTGCTTGCATAATATAAGAATCAGTGCATTGATGCTATTTTATCCTGCTTTTAAATGTTTTGAAGCAGCTTAAGCAAGTTAGGTGATGTATCCAAATGGTTGCACTAGGGTGAGGAGCTTGTGGGAATGCTTGAATGTTACATGGAGGTTGTAGAGCAAGAATGTTTAGATAAGAAACTTTTTTAATGATGGCTTGCTTAATGAAAGAATTATTGATTCTAATAACATTTTGTTCAGTAAGTTAAGTCACAACTGACAATAAACAAAATTGTGAAAATAGCCCAATACCCACCCTGTGCAAATCACCAGGTTCCTAAAATGTTAAGTTAGCAGTTGCACTGTTAAAATGTTATGTTAGCAGTTGTTCCTTTTGTTAAACTTCACAACTAGTGAGGTCAACACAAGAATAGAACATGACAATTGGGCGACACAAACTGATTCATGTAAGCTCACAAATCAGATGGAATTGAAGCAAATTCTCTTCCAATTCCAACAAATATAATACAGCAAAAAGAATTTAAAACATAAATTGAGATAAGAATCTAGGAGAAAAGTGGGCTGACCGACTGTACTTTTTGTGATTTAAACAATACAAAAAATCAACATGTATGTATTGCTCACATCATAAGCTTAGCCAAACATAACATGCATCTGTAGTTTAAAGCAAAACTTGATGAATTTGGTGTTCCATTCTTGTAGTAAGTCAAACACTGCACACACTGAATCTAATCTCATGCAAAACAAATTACTGAAGGAGCGCAGGTAAACTTGTTTATGCAATTATTTAAACAACTGACCATATGCCCCAGCTTGGCTAAGATCCATGAATGCGTTTATACATGCAGATTGAATATTATCAAATATTTTTAGTTACATGTTTGACTCAGATCCACATCACATGAGTGGTTGAAAAACAGAAAAATACTTAGTCATATACATGTCAGTAAAGGTCTTAGCTAATATGTACACATAATATTACAAAGGAACGAACACTGAATTCAGAATGCATTGGGTTAGCAACTATTGCAATGACCTATAGCCCAGTATAGTGGAAAAAAATTGAAAACTTGCAAAAAGCATCAAACTGAAACATGTACAATGACTTTGGTGCACACTTAAGTGTTTACACTTTGTCTATGAATGTCATTGCCATTCTTTGGTGAAACAATTGAGCAAGGCACTAAGACATGTGCTTCAGTTGAACAAAGAACTCTAAGCACAAATGGAATTTTTGAAAGGCAGTGCCCATTTTGTCGCCAGGATGACAGCAGCAAAAGGCTTGGTAGAAAGGAAGTAAATATAACTAAAAGATAAACCTCCAACCTAACCCTAACCGTAGCCCTAAGCTAACCCTAATCCTAACCCTAACCTAACACTAAGCTAACCTAATGCTAAGCTAACACTAACCCTAACACTAAGCTAACGCTAACGTAACCTAACCCTAATCTTAACCTAACAACACTAAACCCTAAAGGTAACACCTAAGTGGAGGCTAGTAGAAAAAAACAAAGAAAAAAACAAAACGAAAGTCCGCAAGGCGAGAGTGGAACCGCAAACCACTGGCATAACAGCCGTAACGCCTAACCATTACACCACGAGCAGGACAGCCTTTTCTTGACAAAGTGACATATTTCTTTGTATTGCAACATGCCACGAGACCAAATCTTTGACTGCTGGCATGATAGCTCCAGCCAATCTGTTGCCGCCAGAATATCACCAGAAAAATAGACACTACTTTTTTAGGTCTGCTGCACTAACAATTTTTGGTTCACCTCTCACTTTGGCAACTTACGTTTTTGTAGTAATGACTGGTTGCACATTTGAATTTATTTTATGGGACTAGTTTTTTTGTACTTTTTCCAAAAGTTTCCAAACTTTCGGTTTAGGAGTTAGGTTCAGGGGTTACTTAGGTTAGTGCTGAGTTAACGTTACGTTAGTGTTAGGTTTAGGTTTACCTTTTGCATATTACTATGTTTGTTGTTTCTACCAAGTCTACTGCATTCTCGGCATGCGTTGCTGTCACGTTACAAGAGGTGGTCAAAAGGTTTCAAATTTACAGATCCACAGGCAGTTCTGCAGCCACTGTCTACTAATACTAAATTGTAAACATTCAAACATTTTTGAGAACCAACAATAAACAAAAAGCTAGCAAGTTTTTTTTTTGTTGTTGTTGTTTTGTTTTGCTTTTCATGTACCTAATACTTATTGAAATCAATAATGATTATATACTGCTAATAATACTGTAACCTGCTCACATCCTTTACTCTTCAACTTCATTCAGTGACAACATGCATCTGGTTGGGAACAACTCATCCATGCAACCCACCCGATTATGGTCTGTGGGTAAAACTAAATCTACTTTTCTTCATGATGTGTATTTATAAACATTGTTTTCCGCCCATGCTACTTGTTTTTGCTATGAAATGTTGTACTAAAATTGCCTTGCCCTCTG
>JGI24159J19872_10001100_pt1 | contig 28548 bp, 13 predicted proteins | sample Ectturendosymbi4_FD_19872 | JGI IMG/M metagenome (IMG submission 19872)
ACCATCTGGCAACACTGTTCAACAACACCAATGCGGTAATCAATCCATAGCAGGGTGACAGACTTTGCACGGTGTATTCTGCCAAACCATTACGAAATCCTGCCAAATTNACTTCCAAATTACAAATAATATGTTAGAAATAATATCGAGAAAATTCTGCCAAAATTCTGCAGCGTTTTTTTCATTAAACGATTTACTTTATGATTGGANCCAATACTAATTGTGTTACTTAAACTTACGACATTTAGGCAAAAAGTGGGGGGCCTAGGCCCATGCGGCCCCCCGGTTCCGCCACCTATGCATTTTGCTAATAATGAAAAAATGATATATTTACGAAAAATCTGTTGGCTTGGTAGAATGGAACATGTCCCGAAAAAATAACATTATCCAAGATGTCCGGCCCTCGAACTGTTTTGCAATAGCTTATGTGATCCTCTCCCAAAAATTTTGGAGAGCCCTGGTCTATATGAATTGGACAGCCAGTCATCGACGCGTCGACGAGGGTGTCACTGTTGGGAACTGCAGGATGAATCATTTGCTTTTTGCAAACGAATTGGCACTGCATGCGTGGATCTTCTCAACAGGTTCTTCAGCACGCATCTGATCGATTTTCTGCTGCGTGCGACCAAGCAGAAACGAAAATCAGCACTAAAAATTTGAGGTATTGTGTCTCTCACGACGCCCAAGGCAGTGTATTCTGCACGTGAGCAAAAATACACTGCAGCAGGTGGAGACGTTCAAGTACTTTGGGGTGGTATTCACGAGTGACGGAAGTCGGAATAAAGGCATTGATACACAGCTTAGTAAAGCTAACGCAGTTCTGCGCAGGGCCGGATCCAACCAGTAAGCTTAGGGGGGCGATTTCAGTAATATTTGGCATTCACGTCTCATTACGGGTTCACTTCTGTAAGAGAGATTAAGTAAGCTTCACAACACTGCTACTATGACAAAACAATGAACGACGGAATGGGCTTATATCGCGAATGTTGTTTTCCGAATTGTAAAGAATTATGGTGAATAAAGATACTTTCGTAGGTTTTAAGGGGGCGATCGCCGCAGTTGCTCCCCTTGGATCTGCCCCTGGTTCTGCGTGAGCTTTATTGCTTCGTGGTGACGAAACGGGTGCTTTCAAAGACCGCAAAGGTTTCGGCGTTTAAATCGGTCTTTGTTCCGATCCTCACCTGTGGTCATGAATCTTTGGTGACGACTCAAAGAATACTGACAAAAGAACAGACGGCAGAGATGGGATATTTGCGAAGAGTCCAAGGTGTGACACTTTGTGACAAGGAGCACAGGTCTGAAATCCGTGAAGCCCGGAATGCCAAGCCACTTCTCCGAATCGAGAGATCCCAGCTGTGTTAGTTCGGCCATGTATCCAGAATGTCCCAGGAAAGAATGGCGAATTAAGTCCTTCGGGCTATACAGTCTACACCCACTGGAAAGCGGCCCAGGTAGCGTGACTGTATCTCCGACATTGCTTGGTCCCATCTGAAATTACATGCTGTTGATCATGAGGTATTTCGGGTCCTCCTAGGGCTGCTGCCCCCGTGACTCTCCCCAAATGAAAAGCGGGCACCAAAGTGAGTGAATGAATATGTAGGCCTACATTGAAACTTTCTATTTATGAAATTGTCTTTAGTTTGTTTGCCAAAAGTAAATGTCGTATTCAAATAATTATGCATACCTGCACGGAAACTTGCATGTTTGTGAAAATCACTTAAAGTATCAGACATAGAAGGAAAAATGGTGTTGACACCCTAAAGCTCAACCACGACACCCTTTTAAAAACCTTAAAAAAAACACTGATATAGCAGAACACATCAATCGGGTTTTATCAGAGCTGTCAGATGGAGTGCACAAAACGGTGAATCGCATTGGTCGCACGTGTATATCATTCTTAAGTAGAACACATCGATTTTCATGCATTCCATAAGAAGTGGGGGTTACAGCGCGGTTTGATGTCTTGTTTAAGTTGCTTACCGTTAAAAAGACGATAAATTGCAAGGTGCGATATATATATATTGCAAGGTATGGTAGCTAAATATTTTTCTTGCACATTTCTACTTCTTAAAAATGCTACAAATTTTTAGCTACTGGGCATCATGCATGCAGCCCCAACCCTAGCCAAATCTCCATTGATATCCTCTTGCGTTAGCATAAAATGTTTGGCCAAAATTAGCGTAGCGTACTTCACAAAACGATTTATAATTTCTTTTTACTACTGATGGGTGGAGGATGTCTCCTTTCAATCTCCCCTTGTCAGCCCTTGCATGCTGTTGGGTTCCCTTTCGATTCTCCAAACATCGTTTGTCTAATTTGGGCCTCCCTCAGAAAATTATTCGCCCCCCTGGAGTCCCAAGCTGGTTACGGGTCTGTTGGTGACTGTTGCCTTGTTACTTCTGCCAGTTAAGCCACTCAGCTCAGTCTTTTGAAAATCAAAATTTTCAGGTTTAACATCATATTTTAATAGGCGAAATTAATGTCAAAAGTTTTATTCTATAGTTATGCATCACAACGACACGAAAATATATTTGAGATTAAACANAAACCAAAATTAACCACGGTTAATTGGCAAATAGTACCACGTTTCACCTGAAACATCACGAAAAGAATATCCAGCAAAACTAGGTGTTACATAGGCTCATAGGCGGCGGAACCTGGGGGGCCGCATGCGTCTAGGCTCCCCCACTTTTTTTATGGGAGGGCCAGACAATCCCACTTTTAAATTTCGAATTTTGCCTAAATAAGTTTAAGTAACACAATTCGTATTGGGCCCATTGTTAAAGTAAATTGTTTTTGTGTAAAACTAAGAACAACTAGTTACATTTATGTGCTCAAGTCAGTGTAGTATATGATAGATGGGGTGTTGTGTAGATAGAGGTCTTTGAGGGCTTATCAAATTTTGAATGAAATTGATTAAACATGCTGACAAAAGTTAATGACGTCATATTACAGTGCTTGTGATGTCAAAGTCGCCTATTCAAATCACAAAAATTTTCTAGTTTTTTTGACGTGCACCTATGCCCCTCACTTTGAAAATAGTTTCGCCACCCATGCGTAGACTACCTGTAAAGCAAATGTTTCGCACTTGGATGAAAACATTGCTGCATTGTGGGTATAAATATCGTTTGAATTTGTTGGTCACCCTTGTCGTGACATACAAGAAATAAGGCTAAATGTATAAGATATCTGTAAGTCCTAGTCAGGTCATTAAGTTTTGAGCTATAGGACAATATATAGCTAGGTCAATACTTCTCTAAAGTTTTGATGGAAATCCTGTTTACTATTGGTTGAAGGCAGTCCTTTGCAAAATAGCCCATCCTGAAACTAAGTCTTCACAATAGTGCTGCTGTTTGCTTTTCTTCAAAAACTTCGCAGAGTTTGCCTGAAGATGTAACTTTTTAACATTACACACTTGCATCAAGACAGTGACCTTTCTTACAGTAAACCAAACTGGATAAATGTCGGAGAGAGGCATTTAACAATTTTTTTGCGGTCTCTAGAAACTTTCAAAATTCTAAAAATCATGTTTGAAGCAAAAATTTTAAAAATAGCAGAATCAGCGATACCATACCAAACTCCGTTTCAACATCAACACGGCTATGTGTAACATCTAACATGAAAAACTCTTCACACAAAACGTGACAAACGTCACATTTAGCTTTGAAAACTCTCCAAATACAAATCCTACGAGAAAAATATTGGGGACATGGCATATTATGTCCCCCCGTCTAAAAAAGTGGGGGTGACACGTCTCCCGTGTCCCCCACCAAATTGCGCCCATGGTTGCATCGGCGTTGGCAGTTGTGTTTTAGACTTCGAAATTGGCGCACACAAACCAATGATGCAATTAAAGGAACGTTTATGGTGTCCACATTTCTTACAGTTTTATTTGGGCCGTAAACAGCAGTGAAGCGATCGGGCGGTGAGTGGCACATGACAATCCGCGGCGAACACCTGAAGGAATGACCTTTTGACTTGTTAAACTTTAGGGTAGAGCGAGTGTCTATCGCCGAACTGACAACTTTGTGTTTCCTGTAAACATTAAAACTTTACTAGGACAATTGCACTGTTTCATGAGGCTTTTTCAACGGAAAGTTCCTCGTCATCCAGCCTCGTCGTCTCCAGCAAAGCAATTACAGCCAGAAATAAAACCATTCCGAAGAGTATGCGGAGGCATCGCCAATGTTATCTGATTTAGCAACAGAAGACCAGTACAAACAGTGAGCGGAATTCCGGAATTTGCGTTTATTTGATCTAACCGGAATACGAAGGTGTTGCCAGAAGCCGCAGTCCTCAAACGCACCGCGCCGTTATGAGGAATGAGTGCCGAACACCATCAGCGAAAGTTCACACCGTCTTGTTTAATATAATAATACAGTTAAGCTGTGATAAGTTCGAGCACTAGGTCTGCGTGTTTGCTCTTGTTGTGTGATTGACGGGAAAAGCCTAGAAAACAAAAAAACTGTTCGGGATTCCGGACTCCCGTGTGTGAAATGTCAATAATGCGGTGCACTTGGCATCGATTACTGCCAAACTTATGAGTTCAAAATAATATAATCAATCTAGCTGGAACTGGCCTACCTACGCAACCTTTATTCAACACTGGGTCGATGTAATACTGATAGCTTTCGACAAATGGAGAAGCGTGCAGGTCTTTCAAAAAGCCTCTAAAGCAGGGTTCTCAAACTTTTGTCGCTGCGCACCCCTTTCATTGCAACCAAACCGCTGCGGGGGCCCCTTCGTTGTATCAACGTTTTTTCGACAACGAGGGCTTAGATTTGGTCGCTTCTTAGCGTGAGCACCTCAACCGCCCCGGGAAGAAGCAAATTTCAGGCTTCGGCCTACCGACAATTGCTGTCGCCAAAATCAAATAAAAAAAGGTCAGTCGACTTGCAATATGAACAAGCTAGACTACAGCTGTGGTGCTACAAGTTAAATAATGGCCCTAACGGGCGGATAAAAAGAGCGGAGTTTCTTGACAATATTTTGGTTTGCAAGACCCTAAACCACATTCATGAACCCTCAAGGAGTTCACCCCAGGTTACGAACCACTGCTCTAAATACAAGATAAACCCTGAGTGCAAGATAAACGCTCAAGACTTCTACACAGGGAGCAGTCAACCTTACGAGCAACTGATTTCAACAAACTTTTAACAATGATTGTATAACATCGTCATTTCTGGCAAAAAAGCGTATTTTTAATGTTGTTTACTCGAAACGTTTGGGAAGACAACCCAAGAATTAATTTTTGCAGCTTGTCACTTAAGACGATACCAAAAAGGTATCGCGCAGAATTTAAGCAAATTTAGTCATGAAAGATTTTGCATGGATTGCCAAATTGTAAAAATGTGTTTATATTAAACTTTGATAAATCTTCAATGGCAACAGGTAGAGCACAACTACATGTTACGCTGTCTCAATCGGCTTCCAGAGTTTGTCGCTGCTAGACCATGAGTTCAGCGTACAACAGTGACTCCAGATATGCATCATAGCGATGCAAAGGCATCTCCATGCACCACAGTCCCTTCACACGTCCTCTGCGTAATAGTATGAGCAGTGGTTCTCAACCTTCTCGATGAAGGGAGCCAAATCCAGGCTTACGACTTTGTTAGAGAGCCGCACTAAAACTTTAAACACAAGTCAATTGATACGTTTTGTTTTATAGCAGAACAGCAGAACGAAGTCTGTTACACAAAGTCTTAGAGGTTTTATTGAAAGACTTTTGAAGAGCGCACAAAGGGTGCTTGGGAGCCGCATGCGGCTCTCAGAACAGTGGTGGATAACCACTGGGATAGAGATTTGGGTTGCCTCCAGGGGCGTAACCAGGTTAGCTGGCGCCCGAGGCAAGAAGAAAGTTTGGCGCCCCCATATTCGAAAGTGAGGTCTTTCGGAAGCAAATGTACTGTATTGAAGAAAGTGCTTGTGACATTGCTGCGACTTTTCGGCTCCCACGGTAGTCATTCGACGCCACCCGCAGTGATTTGGCGTCCCCATAGTGATTCGGCGCCTGGGTAATTTCCCCCCTTGTCCCCCCTCATTACGTCACTGGTTGCATCCACTGTAAGCATGGAAACTACCTGTCATGTACATGATACGCAATGGTTACTTAACGTATGGGCCGCAAAATGTGTAGACAAAATCTAAGAAATGTCATAGCATAAGTTTTTGACGCGTGACATGCTTACAATAACGAACATCCTTTGGTACTTCATTATTCCCTGATTCTATTGTCTGTACTGCGGTTGTTTGTTTAATTTTGTGTTGCGTCTTTTTATCCGTAATAACAATTTACTTTGCGTTTCACCTCCAGGCATCAAATAATTGCCACTCATATAACAAAAGTATTAGATATAACGTAAGGACCACCAGCATACAACTAATCGAGCCTACTTAGCTGGTGAACAAACGACGATATCACTGTAATGAAAAGATATACAATACCATGCAAAGGGTCTTCCGGTATCAAAAACAAGTTTCCTGGTTCAAGGGTGTAGTAGTTACGAGACACTAATCTTTTTGAGTTCCTGTAGGTGCCAATTCAGATAACAAAATGTTATGTATCAAACATTTCTCCATCTATTTTCACCAATCTCTGCCAATTATTATGAGAACATAGCAAGAATGCTTAGTTTTAATGGTTGGAAGGCTTGTTCTAATGAACTACCAGGGAAGTTGCTGTACAATACAGTAGCTTCGTAGGTAAAGTAATGCAACGTTATTGTTCCCCAGTCATACCGCCAGTTATGGTTAAATGTTTTATCTTGTAATTCCGTGTAAGTTTAATAAAATTATCTGGAGATCTGGAGAAACTTATAAAGTGTTATACAAATGAAAAAAGAAGCTGTACGCATAATCTCCTACGCGTTTCGCAGACTTGAATGCTTTTGCACCGGCAAACAAGGGCAAAACATTCAGCTTGGTGGATACATCGAGATTTGAAATTTCAGGTTGTTCAAAACGTTAAAAAATCTATTTTAAACACGTTACCCTTAAAATTTTGTAACTTTGGCATTTGATGAAACAATTTTACTGCTCATGGACTATCAAGAGTCACTGCTGTCATACATGCTATGAACACGTAATTAAAGTAGGTTTGAAACCAATGCTGACTGGATAGCTATGTTTACGCTCTCACGTGTACTTTTATCTATTGAAAGAAGTGTAAAGTGTTCGAGACCTCTTTTTCTGAGAATTTTCCTCTCTTTGTGACGTACGGCAATGATGGGCAACATATTCCAAATTGATTTTGGCGATAAGACTTTTCAGAGAAAAAGATTTTTAATGCCATGAAAAAATAGCAGAAGATGCTGGATTCGAAGACCTTGGAAAGAAATTTTAGTTTCATGGGATTACATTCGTTCCTAAACTATAAAACCAAACTGATTTGTATGCTTCCAATGGCATGATACATCACCGGGATCGTTCTCGCAGCAACTTCTTTCTTTTCACTTCAAAATTAGAGACAGCAAGTGACTGTTCCAGTAAATCAGGAGAAAAACAACAGTGCGCAAATTTCGCTTGTGTTGAAAAAATCTTCTTATGTTGTTGATGTTTCAGGATATAGGATCGTATTTAGCTAAGGGATCTCCCTTCTGTTTGGTGTTTGAGTTTTAATTTTAATGCAGGGTGTTAATACCTTTCGAACGCAATGTTAATCACTTAGCGTGCAAAACATTTTTCGAAAATTAGCTCTGAAACATTTTTCAAAAATTAGCTCTGAAATAGGCGTGCCACCTGCCATGTATAGTTAGTTGCGTGCTACTTGCGGAATCCGTGCTAGGGGTTGCTAGGGGTTGCCGACCCCTGATTGCAATATGGCAGAGCACAAGGTGGCGACACTGGACCAACCATATTGGGGCGAAACTAAAGAGTTCCGTTGCAATTCTGCACAGAATTGTACACGTGAAGGAAGAGAACCTCCACATTCCACAACATTTTTAACTTAGACTTATATGGTCTAGAACCTAGACTCTAGGTCAGGGGTCGGGAACCTCTGTCTCGCGAGTCAGATGTGGCTCTTTAGAAGACGGCATTTGGCTCGCTTGATATTTTCTTAACACGATTGTTACGAATGAAACTTTTTCTGTAATTTTCCATGTACCAGACTACAAAGCCATCAGCAACACCATGCAGGACTAGAAGTCGCAAGCAGTAAGAAGCATGCTATCAAAGAGAAAATTCAGACATTTAACATTGTTTAAAATTGTTGATTTTGCTTGAAAATGCACACGTTAGTTAGTAAGTTACTTGCATTAAGTATTGAAAAATATTATATGGCTCTCACGGAAATACAATTAAAAATATGTATGTTTCATGGCTCCTTTAGGCAAAAAGGTTCCCGAACCCTGCTCTAGGTTCTCTCTTGAAACCAAGTTTGCATCTTTCAAGTTTTTGAAGAAAACGCAAGTGTAAAAATGCCGGCGCGGCATTGTAATTTTGATCAAAGAAAGCATTGCTTTTGTGCGTGCTGTCTCTGCTTACGCAGTCGTTCATTGCAGATCATTCTTCTCAGGTACAAACCACGTGATGTCACATTTTATATCAGTGGTTCTTAAACGTTTTTCTACCATGCCTCCCCTAAGTAAGTGTTCTTTGTTTCAAGCCCTCCTTGACATTAAATAAGTAAATTGCGGAAAACTTCCCCGTTCAAAAACTTCTCATGTTGTAGAGCGCGTAAAGCCTCGCGCCCCCCTGGAAATTTATTGACGCCTCCCTGGGAGTGGCGTGTCTCCCGGTTAATAAGCACTGTTCTATGTCAAACGTCAAACAACGCATGGCAACCAAAAATGAAGTTCGTTGCTAAAACACTTGAACTGTTTTCAACACCTTTCGAGAAGCAAGCCGCACCTTCAACTTTCCAGAACTTTGGTCTTTTGCATGTTATCGCAAACACGTTGCTGAGGTCAAAGTGCGGTTTCCCGCATCGGTGTCTAAATGGAAGTTAAGCCGTATGGCAGTGCAGTGAAGTTTCGTTGAAGAAAAAGACAACCAAACGCCTTTTGTCTTGTTTCTTTACGATTAAAATATGGCCAAGACACGATTGTAGCGCTATTTAAGCCGCAATGAAAAAAATCCCAAGCAAAAGGTGGTGCGTAAGGTTGAACCACAAAATGCAGCACAATGCAATTATTTGCGTTTGTGAAAAAAAAGTATGTGCTTAAGAGCTTATAGAAGATATTGTATTATTTCGTTCGTTTTATTGACAAATGTTTCATAAATGCTTCCTCGATTTACCGGTGCATGACACTTTCATACATTTGAAAAAAATAATGAAAGTGTTGACCAGTCATTTGCCGGCTGTTAGTGGATACGAACCTTTAATTTGAACTCGTAATTTCTTGAACAACTGATTCAAAACTGTAAAATCTTTAAACAAATACTCACTAGCGTACGGAGGGGGGAGGCCACTGTGCCATGGTCACCCCCTCAGACCCTAAAAATAAAAAAATGCAAAAACAGTATTGTCCAAAACTTGCTTCCAGAATGCACAAAAATGCGTATTTTTTGGTGAAATTTTGCAAAATTTTCCCGGGGGCATGCCCCCGGACCCCTAGGATGGTCGTGCCTTCGGCACTTCCCTCAAAGTTGATTTTCGACGTCACACGATTGTGACGAAACTTGCCCCCCCTCGGAAATTTTCTGCGTACGTCACTGCAAATACTACATGCAGCACTGTCGCGATCATACCAAGCTGTTGTTTTTTTTATATTTTACGGAAAAGTTCACAAGTTCTCATCTTGTTTAGCATTTCTTGGAAAGCTATCCAGGGTTTGGCCTGCAGAGGTTATAATCTCAAGCTCGCGTGACCAGGGGCGTAACGAGGTTAAACGGCGCCCGGGGCAAAAAGCAAATTTGGCCCCTCAATATTCGAACTTGAGGTCTTTCGGAAGCAACTCTACTCTATTGAAAAAAGTAATTGTAACATTGTTGGGACTTTTCGGTTCCTCTCGCAGTCATTCGTCGCCCCCCAGAGTGATTCAGCGCCCGGGGAATGGTGCCCCCCTTGCCCACCCTCGTTACGCCCCTGCGCGTGACAGACAAAGCGCTTGGGCTGACAAAAAATTTTTCTTCAGGCAGACGTTGTATCACCAGGAACGAAAGGTGAGCAGCTGTGTCACAGACTGTACCCGATCGTGGACAGACGAGTCGTGTTGACAATGCAACTGCAACAAGAGCAAGTCAAAATGTCCAGCTGCGCTACTTCACCTTCGGTCTGTCACTTGAAAAACTTGTTTGCTGCTGAACAACTTCCTCTTTGCCTCGTCGGTTGTCCGTTCGTAATCGTCTGCAACGCTTCGGCAAGGCGGAATAACAGTACCTGGGGTCTGTCATTTGATATACAGTCGTCAAGTGGAAACGTGCGATGGAGGGGATGCAGGAAATTTGGTCTGATATTTTTGCGGCCGACGGTGGGAAAAAAATTATGCAGGTCACCGTTAAACACTGTCTATCGAAAAGACATCTCGATGGCTAAATTTAGGTTGGAAGTAATGCCGGTAGCTAGTCATCCAGCACGTGTCGCCCCAATGAGTGTCCCCAGCAGCACAAAAGGTCAAGTCATGCGGCAACATTTTCCGCGAAAACCTTCAAATACTGACTGACTAACTAATCCTCGCAACAATTATACACCTCCTATTTTTCATAATTTTCGTCCTGAGTGAACGGTTGTTTAAAGTCAAGTATTTGCGCATTGCCATAAGGCTGGTTTCCAACTGTAGCTTTCTTAAAGTGGTAAGGAATTGCTAAAGTTTTGTAGATGATGCAGCGGCGCCTACAACGAGCCATAGCCAGCAGTTTGCACTCATTGTGTTGATTCCACACCGATCTTTATACCATTCACTCCGCGTCAGGAGATTTCCTACCCCAACTTTTGGTTTGTCCAATACTCATTTCAGCGCTTTTGGTTAGCAGCATAGCCATTTTGTCGGCGTAAATTTGACGGAGACGAATTCGCGCGCACATAAAAGGTCTTGCCTTTGTGCGTTGCGAAATTAACGTGTAACGTGCATCTCCTTTTGGCTCTTGTAACGCGGCTTCAAGATCGATTTGACAACGCGCCAAGTTCCAAACCCATCCGTCCACTAGATAGACGAGTCCTTAAGGAGGCAATCGTTGCGCACTTTGATCAATATCAGCGTCAACACCCCTACATCACAAGCGTATGCCACGCACTCAGGCAATAATTTAGTCTCCAGGAAAAAGACTGCGGTTGTTCATCTGCCCACACGCTCTCGCTTCTTTGTTATGCGAAAAGACGCTTTTTAGTCTCCATCACTTTCACCACTTGCAATCTTTGACCTGACAGCGAACGTGCTTTTCGCAGGAGGTCTTCTGTTGACTGTCTCATCTCACATTGTTGCTTCTTGTCCGTCTTCACCTTTGTTATCCCATCCATCGGCTTAACGTAGATTAACAAGCGACCCTTCATCNCGCCCCAACGCAATCTTTCGCCTGCTTTCGGTATCACTCGCTTTTAGCGCACGCTTCCACAACAGGCAGTGAGTGATGGTCCCGCGGGATCGCCAAAACCTTGGGCAGTGGACGAGGTACAGCTTGACGCTAAACGGAAACGTACTTGGGGTTCTTTTCTATGGTTACGCGCGTGTAGAATTGAGTGCAGAATTTCTGATACGTTTAGGTCGTTTTCACACGATTCCCATTACGTGACAAATTCTCATAAATCTAGTAGCGTCTGATCGCCACTCGCAACTTCAAAATCATCACCTTGACTGCAGCGGCTTGAACGGCATCCGAAAGCGTCACGCAGCTTTTCGCTGGCGTTTACTTGTAAATTGTGGGTATTCTGACCTTACGGGTAAGGGTTTGTTTCGACAGAGGTGGTTAGACCTTTTGTTATCAGACAGTGCAAAATCCGCGCATCGCTTACTTTGTGATTCCACAATGCTCGGGCTTTGTCAGCATTTGCTAAATTGCTCCGATGATTTTCATCTTGCCAGAGAAATACTAAGCCTTATCAGGCCTGTGTTCACAAACAACACTCACCTTTAAGCAAGCGGCTTCCACGCGTCAGAGCGGAATTTCTGCCAATAACTTTAGAAAACTGCTGCAGCAACGCTGGCGTCTGGTGTGCATTGATTTATTGCAGTGGTTCACAAACTTTTTTGAACGCGACCCAAATCTGTGTTTGGTGAACATTTCGCCACGCAAGCCGCGAATAGCGTACTGTATGTGGACATGAAAAAAAAGTAATGATGATTCAGTATCAGCAATTTATTCCTTTCTGAAGGACCTACACTACAGACAGACACAGACAAGGAGTGGTAGTGTGGTCCACTCTAAGCAGTGTATTTTATTACAAACATAATCAATATTTTAGTGCGATTGGTGAAATTGAAGTTTCGCCTTGGATCGCCTCAGCGCGACCCATTTGTTGACCTTTCGTGACCCTTGTTTGGGTTGCGACCCATAGTTAGGGAACCACTGATCTAGTATTAAGATGCAATTAAGAGGATAATGTGGTGTGGGAAGAAGCAACTCGCCTACATGTTTTATCAAAAATGGCCCAATTCAACAGTCATTCCATTGATCTTTTTCGATGTCGCTCCAGCGAGAATAGGATATTTCCACGTGTTGCATCTTTTATACAGTGTCATATCTTTGTTTGTTTCAGGGCAAATAATTCATCTGCAGACCTCGGCAACCCTTTTCGCACTACAGATTGTTTGGCATTATTTTGCGGACAAACCAACAATAAAATATCCAATGCTTGGTTTATGCGAATTTATTACAACCATAAGTCATCATGACACTGATTCAGAGAGAGATCTGGGCTTGTTTCATCGCAATAAGATACTCCCACCTATGGGGACCATGGAAGTCAATGACAGCCGCGGACAGGCCTGTAGCAAGGTTTTAAGGTTTTGAGGGGCGAAATAGATTTTTAGGGGGAAAGATTTTTGTTTTTATTATGCGTTTAAAACAAAGTTTTTTGGGCACAACAAAATTTGGGGGTCACTAAAAATTTGGGGGGTACTACCCCTGAATGCACCCCGTGGCTACGGGCCTGCCAGCAGTGTGTTTTTTATATCCAACCTGGCACTTCATGATTTTGTCTTGGTTGCTGTCAACACAGAGAAACCGTCCTCGCCTAAATTTGCAATGAAGCAATTTGGCCTTCATTCTGACCCGTTGCTGACCACTGCTACAGGATACGTAAGCCATTTTTTTGTTTATCTAACATCTGGAACTACGCAAATACTGATCCCCCAATATGTTTGGTCCAGTGTCGCCACTTTGTGCTCTGCCATGTATCGATGTATGTGCAAACCCAGTCAACTTTTGTCATCGGCAACAAAAACGCAAAGCAAGTTATAAATGCAAGTCGTTTTCTGCAAATAAAGAAAGTGAATTAAGCGGGTCAACGCTTTTTGCATTTATGCATTTTTTCTTGGTCACAGACAATGGAAACGTTGGGAAAATACTGTGCAAAAATAATAATAAATTTTCCTTTCCAAGGCAAAAGCTTCCAGACTTCAGTAACGGCTAAGCACGCGAACCACATCATGCGATGTATATGCCAAGTACTAACGTACTTCAGCTTTGATCGTGAGGCTTTCAAGCAAATATCAACATCAAAAGCGGCCAATCCAGCCTGGACAATAAAGGTTTAATGGATTGCATCTCATGGTGCTCGCTGTTGTGTGGATTGGCCCGTGGATTGAAATCAGAGCACAGCATACACATACAACGGAATGGAGTTCTCATCGTCGACCAGGAAAGCGATAAGCTTTGGCAATGGTCATTTCTCACGCAACGATTGGGCGTCGCGTGGGCGTGACTGTTGCGTGGAAATGCAACGTGATTTATTTCTTCACCGGATGGCGAGCGTGCTGCTGTTGATCGAATTCACAAACTCAGAACAGAGCAACACCTTTTTAGCCTCGACCCTAGATATTAGTGGTTGTGGAAAATGCCGTTTTTGTTTATTAAGGCAGAGGTTTATGAAGAATGCCAAAGTGTAGCGCAATGACAAGCATGACATTTGAAACGATCACATTTGTTTTCCTTGTCTAATGTATGCATTTTCATAGCATTCCCAAGCACCTTAGCGTGCATACACACCAAATCCTTGCGACTGTTTTATTACGGCGGTATAATTTGCTAATATTATTTCGCGGGTGTTTTAATTTCAGAACGATTAAATTCAAAACGATTTCCGCGCGTTGAGCGGCTGAGCTTTAGCAATCTATTTCTGAGATCCCAAAAAAACTTGCGTTTTTTGTGATTTATGATGTATTTCTTCATTGGGCTTGATAAATGGCCCTGGCATGTGCATCGTCTGGTGTCTGCTCGTGGTGTCGAAGCGAGTGGTAACACTGCACCCAATTACACTTCACCGCCAAGAAAGACCTCCGCAGCGCGAGGTGCAACGGTTATTTGTCCGGGCGTATTGCGACCGGCGATCGGGACAAAACGCCGACCGGCATTACGGTTTTATCAAAGATATCTTCTGACAAATCGATGGCTTTGCGAGCGAGCCTATACGTGCTGCAGTGGGTGTTGAGATCAGACCAGGACCGGGTTTTGTGGAAAGACGTGCAGTTGATTGACCGCGTGTAGCATTACAGATTGCTGCGATCTGTGCGATATTAAAGCGTTCAGTTGTACTGAAGATCTAAAGATTTGAAACGTGCAGTTAGTGCTTTGGTTTCGTTAATGCTCAAAACCAGGAATGCATCCTCAGCTGGTTAAAACAGCAAGATATATTAAAGAGGCTGTTAGACTCAGTCTTCTCGATTAGTAGCTATTCGTTTCCTAATTGAGCTCATGTTAGGAAAAAGTCTGCTAGAGTGAGAAGTTAGNAAAGGAAGACAAATAGNTGAATACCTAATTTAGACAATTTTGAGAAAATCTAATTTTTGTCAGTGATGTGATTAAATATTATTTTGGTGCAGCTTTGCTGGTATGTGATGCTCGTATGGTTTAGAGTCAGTTGAATCAGGTCATGATTGCTGCATTGCTTAGTTTGTAAAAGCTAAAGCAGCGATCACTACTTTTGCTTGAACAGAGGTGCGTTGTTTATGAAGTCTAAAATTTTATATGAAATATGCCTCAAGGATGGTCAATATATAAATTAGCGATGAGTCTTCTCAGAATCGTACGTGTCCGAGAGGAGTGACAGAATTGCACCTTCTTTGACTGACCATGTTGGCCACCGCTATCAATAATTGCGTTGTTGAATTTCTGCACTAAACGGAGCGGAACGGAAGATGAAAACCGCAGCTCTTGAAGTGTTGACGAAAACGTGTAAAAAACGTGACTCAAGGCACAACACTGTCTCCGAAATTTTATTTCCAGGTGTCCAGCAGGAAATATGACCTTCGATCATGTGACCTTTGCCAGAACGATGTGTTTTTGCAGGTTGCTGATTTTGTGCGGTTGTTTTCTGGTTACACAGTCGGTTTCATAGTTAATGTCTAACTGGGACGAAGATATGCATGAGTCATTTTAGCACTTGGTTCATTTTTCAATCTAAATGCCTTTACTTCGTAAAGCGACGTCGTATGGAAAGTTGCTGAAGACTTATCCAACGATCAAAGTTTGTCAAATCAAGTGCATTTCACGGAAAAGGGCAAAGTGGTTTGATCTCAAAGTTGCCACTCACTTTTTTGTGCGTATCTATGCAAAAATTTGCAGATTTTTTTAAGTCATGCAAAGAAAAGTTTTTGAATGGGCATGCAATTCTATCAACCGTATTTTACTGAAGATGAAAAAGTGCACTTAATACATTTTTAACCGGCGACGGACAGAATACGCCTTGCTCTTTTAAAGCACAGCATATTCAATGGCCTTGGTTCATGTTTGCATTTCATCGCACCAACGCATTGTACACATTTTGTAATAAATAAAGATTAACCGATGCGCAGCAAAAGAGCGTTAGCGAAGTCAACACTCTCGCACATTGTACGAAAGAACAAAAGCACACTCGCAAGATGACCATAAATAAAAATGAGAAAAGTGCGAAATAGAAATGAAGCTGTTCAGCGGGCTGCACTGCAGAGCTGCTGCAATGCAGCCCGCTGAACAACTGTTCGTAGAATAATAGAACTGTGTTTCTTGAAACTCTTGAGAAGCGGGTCGCTGGGAACAGCGTTTATCGCCGTCGACCGCCTCGCGCACCGCAGTCGAGTCGCATGAGTGGGATATCTTAACACGGTCGCTGTCTTGTGTGTATTGCTCAGTAGCCAAAAATCACTAAATCGCTGCTTGCTGATCCCCGAAGAACTTAAGTTAAGCTTCCTTGATATACTGGAACCACTTGCCATGAGCTTTTGTTTTTGATCAGCGACAAATGTTCTTGTGAAACAAGACCTCACATTTGTTCTGCGCTGATGTTAGCTAGGTATCTGTCGATACAGCAAAAACGATGTGTGTTTTAGGAAGTTTCTCCACTTCTCATTCCTGGCCACGTAAGGGGAAGAACTTGAGGAACACCGCAAGGACCACGTGGTTTAATTGCATGCCTTCATCGAAATGTGGCCGTACTCTTTGAATCAGTGACAGTGTAATAAGAATCAAAATGACTTCTACGATTTTAACATTTGTGACAGGAACTATGGATCGTAAAATTCTGCATAGAGCAGCAAAGCTTGCATCAAAAAACAGGCAGCAAATACTTCTTAGATTTTAATCACAGCGATTTCTTTTACCTTGGAAACATTCACAGTCTTCGTTGTGACGAGAGGCGCTCGTTCAGTAGCTCTGAGATATGTTTCTCTGATTACAGCATCCACTTCAGTGTCGCTGCGAAGCCACATGCGAACACGGGCTTTGTCGTGCGGATTAATTGCGGCATGAGGACGCGGTCAAACTTGCTGCCTTAACTGTCTTTGCGGCAGCGACGACAATTGCTGGTTTTTAATAGTTTCCGAGGGAGAATTTCGCTTCGTATCATCGCGCGCAACAGGTATAATTTCGGGCTTTGTCAAGGTCGTGCGCACTTGAAGGAAAATCCCGAAGCTTCGCTTCATTTGTCAATCAAAGTTCAGCCCACCTTTCGATCCTGGGCTCCCGTGGTCTTTTTTTGGTAGATCCATGCTTGCGATTTTACGCTTCGCTCAGATGATTACCTTTGTCATTTCAAGCACGCCTGACATACATGTTGCGCAACAAATCTAATTACGTCACGGCTCGATGCGTGCGCAAAGAGAGGCTAAATGGCACATAAATTTGACTCGGGTTTCTCAAACAGCCATGCGATTTTGGTTAGATTTCTCATGTGTGGCATATAAAAGAGTAGAACAAAAAAAAATGAGTTTCGTCTATTATAGTCTGTTTGCCATGTACGAGGTCTTTTCAACTTTGTGTAACATTTCATGCTCGTGTTTTCTAGCTTTGGAAAAAATTTTTGAAAAAGATTTGGGAAAAACTTTAAATTCCTTAACTATGAAGTCATAAACATATTAATGTTTCAACCTGAGTGGTGCAGGAATGACGTTGAAAGGTCTTTTTTTCCGGAATCATGAAGCCTAAGTCCGCTTCTATTCATAGAAAAATTACCTTTTATTAGAATTGGGTCTTTGTGGTGAATCTATGGATCGTTTTAGATATGAGGTCTGCCCAGCATTGAGGGCTGTCAGTCAACGCATCATGCCTTGCTTCAGAATTTGATAGAACTAGTTGCCTTAACTGAAATGTTCAAGTTTATTTATGCATTTGTGTGACGCATATCACCTAGTTAGTGTACTAAACTAAACGCAACGCATCCAAGTAGTTCAAATTCAACCATGCACATAATGAAACAGTTGGTCTTCACAACTTCAGAAAAAGGCAAGCTGAGACTGAACTAAGCATGTTTGCATTTGGAAGTTGATCCTGGATGAGGCACAGGGAGTTGACGAAAGACCAATTGATCTCCCCGTCTGCCAGTCTTACCGTTAGTAAGAAAGCACAAAGTGAAGCCATTGGCACATGAAGACAAAATAACGTGAAGATGGTATTTGCATGCGACGCTGACAGAATGTCGCAGTAAACGCTAAAACAAAAGATAGAATGTTGTCTGTGGAGTGTTACAAAAGCGGTTGAAACTATTCGCACCTTTATGTACACCGCAGAGGGGAATGGTGAGAAATAATGCAAAAGAATGTGAAAAACCTGCAGTTTCTAAAAATACGGTTTATGAGCAACAAAAACAAAATACACAAACATTGTGCGGGAAACCGAGTTCAAATCACATAATTGTTTTGTTAAGGGGCAAATGGGCAAAGATATTTTAAGTCTTCAGGAACTGAACAGAACTCGTTATTTTAGAGTCAATGCGTATGTTAGAGAATGTTGCCCTTTGTAAAGTCTTGTTTCATCGTTGAATTTAGAAACATAGAAATAAAATCTTTTTGAAAGATTTAAAATTTTGCACTTAGCCTTGCGGTAATTTGTTTCAACTCCATGTTCTGATCTGAAGAGTTTTACACCTTTACTTTGAAATATGAACATTATTAGGGATAGAGTGGTCCCATTAACTCTACCCCAGGTCAGAATTGAGGAAGTAAGATAGTAATGAAAAAGGTCAAACAAACACATTTAATACTATCAGATGATTGTAACATTTCACTTTGGCAGATATTCCGCAAGCCTTTGAACGTTTTTTATTAGATTTTCAAGTTGTCGTTTCTAATTACATATATTTTTCATCAAGTATCACACCAAGATATTCTATCATGTAACAATAACATGAAGTCTGTCCAAAAAATATAAAAAGACAAAATGTTGAAATAGATAAAAAAAGAAAGAAAAAACAATCGAAAACAAGATACTATGTATACCAAACAGCCACCAAGGTACGTTGCAAGATCATTCAAAATATTACATCACAAAAACGCAGATCCCAGGGCGTGACAGATCAAAGACTAAAACAGGATGTTTAACTTTGTTTTTTTACTTTTTTACTTTTTTTTTTTACATATTTCATAACCACTAACCAGGGCGTGGACCTTTAAATCTTCAGGTTTGTTCACATGTAATTGGTTTCGGAAAAGTTAACAACTAATCTGTTGGCACGAATCCAAAAGTCGTTTTGTGTTAACTCATTTTTGACCATTTTTGTAGCGTTTGTGTATTGTTTGCAGAGACCTACAGGTCTACTTCATCAGCATACAGTGTTAAAGTCACTTGCTTGGACAAAATCACTGGTGTGGTTAGAAACAACGAAGAACCAACAATAAAGCTTTTAAGTAAGTAGCAGGTTACAGTTTGATGATTTCGTACAAGCAATTTTGGTGAACTGCAGTCTGTTGCTCACAAACTATGAGGGTATTTTGTGAGTTAGACTTCTTTTCCGTAGTATAATATCTTTGAAGTAAAATTTTGTGGTCAACACAGTTGAAAGATTTGTTTAAATCTAAAAATATTGTACATGTGATCAGCTTTTTATCTTCATTAGAGATTAATTCATAGTGTATGAAATCCATTGCCAGTAGGTGCAATGCTGTTCACGAAAACCATGTTGTTGCCAACTGAACAAATTGGTATTAGTAAAACACGAAAATAACCGGGGTTAACTAATTTTTTCAAATATTTTTGAGATGTTCGGTAGCATAGAAATTAGTCAAAAACCTCTTGGAGAATCAGGATTGCTTATTTTATAATGTTTACAATTTTGATAAACTAAGAAATAATATATATAATGACAATAATAAGGAATTTTATGTTTAAATTTTGATAAATTAGAAAATTCGTTTCCAGACATGTATCGGTTGAAAATCAGAAAGTCGTGTTGATAAAATACCGATTTTTGAAATTTTGTTGGTATATCACAAAATGCTGAAACACTTTTAGCTTTGAAAAATGAAATTATGATGTTAATGTCATTGCTGTTGAGAAACTCTATCCACGCGCCGACTAAAAACCGAGAAAATTAGTTACAGTGTCAACCAGTTCGCCCAACGCTTGCAGATAAACCTGGTTTAATCGGTGAAAACTTTCGTGCTTGGTCGAGTGGGGATGTTTGACTGACCTCCAGATTACTTCTGACGCGTTCGTGGCCTGGGCTTTTAATCTGACGGAATGAATTCATAAGGAAGTTATCTCATAAAGCATGTCGCCGTGTTGACGCAGCGGGACGTCGAAGTGTCTGTTGTTACGGGTCATTGTTTGTGACCACGAACGAGCGCAGTTATGGCCCCGGTGTTGACAACGGCTCAATCCAGCAGGCGCTTAAAATGACGCTTGTCCGCGTCGCTGTTAATCTATAACGTTATTTCAAAATCTAGTTGCGGCCGACTGATAAAGAAGGCAAGTATCGCTTGAGAAAAGACACAGTGTCGCTGAACGACGAGACTTGCTGAAACCGTTTTTTTTTCAATCTTTCGGTGGAAATGAAGCGAAAAAGCGGGTCTAGCTTCTGCAGGTAACGAGAACGGGAAGAAAACTCCTTGACAAGGGTTTGGTTCAAGCAGAAAGACGTATGTTGTCTGCCTGTGCAATACGGAAAGGCATTTTTCTTCGTGAGAGGCCACTTTAAAATGCTCAATGTTCCCTTTATAGCCCACCGGACAAAGTACTAATTGTGCTGTGGGGGGTACGCCCGCTGAGCTTAGTTCAATGGCGTTTTGACGAGGTGTTGCTCTTGTGTAAAGCGCAATACAGAGAAAAGCGTTGAAACTATGACTATTTCTTAAGCTTGCGTCCATTAAATCGTTTCGCTCTAATTCATCCCCAAGTAGCTATTGTTCTCTTAGGAAAGTTTGCTTACATGTGCTTGCTTTGAGGTGTAGATTGAGAAGAAATCTAAAAGTTATTTTGTGAATAAGCAGATCACTTATGTNAAAACAATGCACAGAGTTGCTGATTACACGGGGTGTTGGCATTGCTAAATATCGTGTCGCTANAATACGTTTTCCTATATGCATCATGCACGAGCTGTTACAGCAAGAGAACGCNTGATGTGGACTGCGCACTACTTCCTGCTACGCGGAAGNGCCAAGTTTGCACCGAACGCGATAAGCTTCGTATAAAGNCCTTTTTCTCTCTTCAAACAGGGCATCTGACCAGTGTGCGGTTTTTCTTTTNGCCAGTGCGCAGCAGTTCATCCTGCTACGTAACAAGCAAATAAGNGCTTCGGAAATTTTANTTTTTTCAGTTGCGTCACTCACCGCAGAACAATTTTGAACTTCGCTCAGTTAGGAAAAAACGTGCTGACCTTCTGTAGGTCACGTCCGCTCATGATGCCCATCTATCTTCAAAGTGTTTGTCACGTTTTGCTTTTTCAACGATATACAATTTCGCAACCTTGCCCTGTAAGTTCTTTGCTCTAATGCTAAATAACCAGCACAAGCAGAAAGGGTGGTTGCTACGTTTTTTTCCAAGGTATACGCAAACCTTTGTCGCCAATGATTACAAACCTCAACCACGGGTTCGCTTTTGCAGACAAATCGAATCAGACCGAGAAGCGAGGGTTTTAACTTGCTTAGTGTATGTTATTCTATAGCTTTGGTTATGCAAACTGAGTTTCATTTCCATTTTGGTGATTTGCCGCCCTCGCGATTTTAAGCCTGAAGAAAAAAATAAGGTGAGCGTCCAACAAAGAATCTAAAACTTGTACAAGAATCATGCAGATCAGGCAGAAAAAATATAACGGAAATTTAAGCGTCTGGTGCAAGCATTCTCATGCGGTTCTCTGCTAAAAGCTTGTTTTGTTGAAAATTAGTCAATATTTTCATTAAATCTTGCGTAGTGAATGCCAGCTATTGACACAAGCGAAACGCTTGTTTCAATAGCTGGGATTGAATAACGTTTTCTGAAAAAGACTAAAAAATTGTCCTGTTTTTTTAAATATAGCAGCTGAAAAGAAGAGCGACACATGTGTAGCAAGTTTACAGTAACCGGACTCGGCTGTTCACGTAGAAACTTCCAGAAAATTTCAAAATCGCGTACGAGTTGTTTTTGGAAAGGCTTCACAAAATAGAGTTTTTTTTGCAAGAAAAGATTTCTGACACGATGTGAGAGGGCGCGAGCATNGATGTAACACTAAGAAATCNCTTTTCTCTTTTTCCTGAACATTTGTTCTTTTTGTGGATTTCGCAGAAATTAAGACCGAGGGTAAGNTGGCTGCAGGGCTATCGCGAGCAGAATTACAATTGCTGTTCAAACCTTCTTGAGTTTATTACCGGCCCTCGACGAGACAGGCGACTGTTCTTCAGAGGGCGCATTGCAATGGTACTGAAAAATTGCGGTTATAAGTGACCACTTCCTATAAAAATTATTAGCAATTGACTCCTGATAACAACCCGTAATATTGCGTTTTTCAAAAAAAGAACAATCTCCTTAACGGTGCCCCCCCTCAGCTAACTTCACCGAAAGCCAGCTCGCTGACCGCACCTTGCCGCTTAAAACCACTAACCACAGACTTCGAGGTGCTTTCTTCAAATACAGCGCTACTTTGCGGTCTGCACACATAACCTGGTTGGACTTGCCATCAAAGTGCTTTCCAGAGCCCTGCATGGCACGCTGTGAACGGGCGGAAACAGCCCGCCGCTTTATAAATTTCAGTTGGCTTAAAAATGAAGTATCCAGGATACTTTTTGTTTTCGAATAGATGCATAGGTCTTAATAAAAGCCAACAATTTTTGCAGTGGCCTGCATCTTTCTGACGGATGTACAAATTGCTGGACGGAGTCAGATTGGCTCTCTTTGCAGATCGGAAATAGTCGGAATAAATTTAGGAAGTGTGAAGCGATTCTCCTAACCCTGTTCGAAATGGAAATAAAAAGGGCATTCTTTTATAACGGTCAGCAGAACAAAAACGTCGGAAGTAAATAAAAAAAAACGATCTTATTTGAGTAGAACGCGCATTTTGACTCCCATCAAAACAAATTTTTTTTCATTTGTTTCCTTCACGTGTTTACTTCATTGCCAACGTGATATGCGCGTTTTCCCTTAGTAAACGCAAAAGCGCGACATATTCCCCAGTACACCAAAAGCTATTACCCTACATTAAGACCCTCTGGTGGTAACCTTTGCGCAAGACCGTACAGGCGAAGCATGCACGACAAAATATCCAAGGAACAACTTAGCTGAGCGCTTTTCAGCGATTTTCCAATGTAACTCATTTATTCCGTCGCAAACATAGCATAAAGCTTGACTTGATCCATGCTCTGAAACCAGCCTACTCCCTGTAGCGGCCCTTGTTTAGGATCAACTGATTCAACCACCGCTGCTCAACCGGCACGTTTTGACGGCAAATTACCCTGTTACCATGGTATATTAACCAGACGTTGCGTCGTGCACGCGAAGCAGTCACCGTGCGCGAAACCGTCATTAAAATTCTTTTTTGTCGGGGAATTTCAGAGGCTTTGTCAAATTCGAAACGATTTTGCGAAGACACAGTCAAACGATTTGCGGATGCACGAGTAAAATATCAAGTTTAAAGGCTGGTTTTAACTGGCTTGGAAGCAAGTCGATCGCGATTCATCTTTCGAGCCCTGTGTGCTATTGAACCTGTCGACTATTTCATCTGTGACAGCAGTCTAAAGTTTNAACTTTTTCCAAACTTTAATTGGGTTGAAGCNTCAGGGGATTTTACATGACATTTAGGAAATTCTGTGAGCTTTATATCCAGTAAGCGGTTGCAATTTTGCGCACATGTCTTTCACATACAGCAGATGAAAACAACAGATTATCATAATTATAAAATGCCGTGTCTTCATACAAACCATTCCTGATTTCTTCATTGTATCGAATTTAAAGCATAGAGCCGCGTGCAGCACCAATTTTTCCGATGCAGGCGTTGTGCGGCCACTAGCCACAAGCTCGCTGCAAGAATCACCAGTTCTGATCAATAACTATCGTTTAAAGCAATGATTTTCAACCTTTTTTGTATCGCGACACACAACAGCAATCCACTAGAACCCAACGACACCCATCTTAAACTCGAATGAAGCAAATGTAATACAGCGGTGTATATAGAATATCCACTCGCGACTGCTCCACCGAATGGTTCACTCTTTTGCAGGGGCGCGACCCCCGGGTTGAAAACCACTGGTTTAAAGCTTCGATTTGAAAATTAGGGTTTGTTGTCGATGAATTCACAGATTGTGCAATATCTGTGTCTAATGGTATCCTCAACAGGATATTTGGAACATGGCTGAAGTTCAGCTCCGTTGTAACTAACTTAAAACGTTTTGTTTGTTGTTTTGTTTAGTGGTTGATGATGACGATGCGGGCAGAACCTCGAACTTGCGCTTTAAATTGCTTTCACGGAACACTAACGTCTTGGTTTAGATCGTGCGTGTTTACTGCCTTTCAGTTTTGTGTAACTGGTGAATAAAACTCAGTGAAGTTTTAAAGGAGATCTAACGTGAAAATATAGCTCCGAATATTGACTTGAAACCTGTTGTGTTAGAATAATAAGAGATAAGTAAGCAGATGTTTTATTAGCAAAGCTGCCAAGCGCTTCTTCCATTAAATGATAGCCATTCAAGAAATATGAGACAAATGTGATACTTCAACCAATCCAATTGGAGTGCAATTAAACCCCTAAAATTAATTTCAAACACCTTATATAGTCATTTTCTGTCATAAATTGGCATGTTCAAAAATCCATTATGAAAATGTGGTGAAAAGTGAGGTAAAAAAGTATTTAGAGATGATTTTAAACCACTTATCTGAAAAACGTCAGTACGTTCTGCAGTTACTATTCATTTGCTAACTAATGATGCGTCTAAGTCAGTGGTTCTTAACCTTTTTTACATATCTTACCCTTTTATCAAACAAGATCACCAGATTTACCCCCAATGCGCTCAATGTTGCTTATTTCTTAAAAATACGAAATCAAAAAGTCCTACAGTTAGAATAATTTATAAAAATTACATTTGCTACAATTTATGNTTCAGTAAATTTACCCCCGTGGAAGATCAAATTTACCCCCAGGTTAAGAACCACTGGTCTAAGTCTTTCGGTGGCATGCGTGTTTGAGGAGGCACTTCCCTTCTTGGCATTTGAAACTAGTTGGAAGGATTAGCATAATTTATGAATTTGCATAATGAAGGATTAGCATAAAGTTTCATTTTGTAAATCAGAACACGCAGAATATGTTATGCCTGACTTTTTTTAACCGCACAAAATCTTATGCACTTGTTTGTTTTTTTTATGACCGAACGCATTTTAATAGCGAATTATATAAAATAACGTTTTGAACCCTTTGAATCCCTTCGAAATACGTGGAAGCAAATAACTTTTCGAGTACAGCTTTATNCATCCATGCCCTTTNTGTCAACGTTTCTAGAACCAACGCAGTGAGAAAATCGTTGAATTTATTCTTCATAGTGCTTAGCTTTAGGTTCACAGCATCATTACTTCATTCTTCGTAGCTATCGGTGACTGCTGGTAACGTAAAAGCAAATATCGTGACAGACGAGCTCTAACCGATGTATGGCCGCCTTTCATTTGCGCAGTATCGTCGAAATGTCATGTTGGCCACCTTTATATTGAGGGAATCTAAATAGAGAACAATATTTTAACTGCATTAAATAGCGAGAGATACTTTTTATATGCAGGTTCCATAAAATGGGACTGTGTTGCTGCAACATACGCTGCCTGGCTGCTTTTTTAAAAAAAGATAAACTGCTTCGTGGGTAAACGCTTTTGATTTCATTCTGCCAAACGCCGGACGGAATGCATGCTGCTTGAGCAAACAGCCCGGAATTTTAAATCTACAACGTTTAGGGCAAAGAAGAAGCACTCGTACTAACGCCGACCGAGGTCCGGGTTGTTTGATTCGCAAACACTCGACGATTGCACGACGTCCGACGTAAGCCGCTCGTGCTGTCAGGTGGCTGCCACACTGCGCCTACTGGTCATGTGGCGAAAGAAACAAGTAGTGGTGAAAAAAAACAGGCAGATTATACTTGGCAACATCAACCGGTGCTGATATTCCGGCGCTTCTTTACTTCTATCTAGTTACTGCGGTGCAAATACCGGCGCCAGCTGCCTGTTTCGTGCCTTGCGCAATCAGTTGATTAATGTTTCCTTGGCGGTGAGCGGAAGAAAGCTTCCGACTGAGTGAAGCGACTGACGCTTATCATCTGAGGGTTTTGTCAAGTCGGTATCAGTGAAGCGGAAAGGAAATTCTGATTGGTTAAAAGTCGATGCTGATGTATGACGCAAGAGAACGGAACGCTTTGTCGTGAAAACCACCTGTACGATCCGAGTCAGAGTAATAACAAACCGATGAAAGCTTTGCTGGTACTGAGAAATCGAATGTCAAATCAACACTGTTAGCAAAGCGGCATACGCAAATGTGACGTCAGCATAGAACATTGCAGCGTCGGTGTTTAGCGCTTTCCAAAAATCAAGCAAACTTTCAGTCGCATGGGATGTTTGATCTTGAACCAAGATGGATGATATTGCGTTTACGGTTAGTAGCGCTGGGTTAGTGCTTTTTCCTATTACTTAGGTGGATACGTCTTGAGGAGAAAGTTCCGACAGTATTACCTGTTTCCTAACATTGAATATTGACGAGGCACTCACGGTACTGGATATATCGTTCTTTTCAAATTTCGATTTTCAACACGGCATCGCTTGCTTAGACTCTACAGTTGGCAAGAAATGGTGCTAAGTCGACAAAACCGGTAAAAAACTCTGATCTGCCATGAATTTTATCTATTATGAATCATAATAGCGCATCGACTGGAACTACAAAAATCTCTTCCAGGTCGCAAACTTGTCGTATATGAAAAAGTCTACTCGATTGCAACTTACTTTAGATTCAGGCAAAGGCGACTACTCCAAGCAGGATAACCATTCAGGCAAAACAAAACAAATAGAGTAGCAACATGTTGTTTGCAAGAATCTGTTTGTCCAACCACATAAAGAAATATGAATTGTTCTCAAAAGGCTTGGGAAGCAGTTGGCTTACAACAAAGCAATGACATAACTTGGGCGTGGCAGATGACCTCGACGCGACAACTTTTGCTGCTGGTGGTAGATTATGATCAATTCTGGCTTAGCGTCGAAATAAACTGATTTAAACGAGCGACGATCGCCGCATAACTGAACAACGTTCGCCGGTATCAACAGATCTAAGCATTGCGCACGCTTCGCATTGTTGTGGGTCATGTAAGAGATAAGATCGTGTTTTTTGATAACTGCATGCGGTATAAGTATACACTTAGCCGCTTGCATCGAACACCAGGTTTATTTCTCCCACTGAAACTTTCCAAGTGGTGGTGAATTATTTGCGTGCAAAGTCAAACTTTGCATTTTTGTTCTGACATCTATTCTTTTTTACTCTTCTTCTGTTAGTATTTAAATGAAAACACATGCACGGTTCAAGTTTTACTTTCCAATATAATTATATTTAGGGTATGGCTTGAAAAAACAAGTCTATGTGTCTTGTTAGCTTTTTCGTCCTAAAATCAACACAGGTATTTGGCGTCGGTGAGTTGCTCGAAATACTGGCAAACTATCTTTAAAATGCAAACTCTATGTCCGACCTTAATGCTACAGCGCATAGCAGGTGTTTGATTTCACGTTGTGTTGTTGTGCGTGTCGAGCTGAAAAGCAAGGTGCCCTTTGAAGAAAATTTGTAGCGAAGGGTTTTCAATCTCAGTAAGCCATGCCGAATTTTTGTGGTATGAATTATAAAACGTCCATGTTTTCAGAACGACCTTTCACTTCTCAGATTTAGGTCGTAGTTCAAGCAGTAGCTGCGCTTTTTCCGTTCTTTCAATGCATCTACTAACTGACCGTTCAGGCCTTCGTTTGACAATGAACCGGAAATCCGCTGGTAAAGGCAGCAATGAGAAATAACATTTACGCGTGCAGCTGCGGGTGTACGCGCTTTGGCGAGGAGTTGTTGGTCTCGTGCGTGCCTAAAGCGTTATTGAGGCGTTTTGAGGGACCGAAACGGTTTCCGAAAATTTTCCAACGGTCTCTCAAAATGCAGCAGCAACTCGATTTATTACCATCATCAAAATACACAAACTAAAACCTTGCTTTACGAACATCTCGGTGTCGCAATAAATTAATTGCAGTCTCTCAAAATATCCTTGCGGTCAGCAAGGTTAAACCTTAAAAAACACTGCGTGCCTGCGCCCAAACGAGATCCCAAGAACGAGGTCAAAGAAAATCCCTTAGAGAAGAAGCGACTATAGAGATGAACTTCAGCACTCATTCGTCATTCGTTGCTATTCATTAGTTATTTTGCTTTTTGCCTAAAACCATGTGGCAAATAATGTTTAAAAGTTTTACTGTATAATTGTTTTTTGTTTGTTTCACTCATCGGTGTTTCAATTTTCGGGACGTTTTCCATGAAAACTAATTTGTAATTTTTTGCGCTTGTTTCAGGTTAACTTAGTTTCTTGATATCTGACCAAGAAGCGAATAACAAAGCACACTAGTTTTTGAGGTCTGACCTTGCAAACCGCAAAGACATTTTGAGAGACCACAACCATCTTATCTGAATACCGAGATGGTCGACAAGCAAGATTTTCATGTACAGGGTGTCCATAAAGTCCTGCACACATTAAAAATTTTTATATCGCAAAAACCACATAAGGTAGAAACTTTACATTTTCGACAGTGAATTAT
>JGI24159J19872_10001102_pt1 | contig 28541 bp, 18 predicted proteins | sample Ectturendosymbi4_FD_19872 | JGI IMG/M metagenome (IMG submission 19872)
TCTGCCAGACTTACAGTATATGTAGCACAGTGACAGGTATAGCGACCAATGATGAGGGTGCTTGTACAGGTGTCTGGACGCCTTCAAAACTCTTCCATATTTTACTTGTCCTTTTTTGCAATACTATATAAATTAACATTATGAATTTCGCATCTGCTGGAAGAGTCGGGCTGAGAAACCTCGGGAGGGATTGGTTCACGTTTTTTGAAGTGACTGCATACGCTTGTCCTGACGCAATTCTGAATTCAAATAAAAACGGGTCAGTTTGTCATTTAAACTCAAAACTGCATGCATCTCGTAGCTTAAGGGGTTTGCGTTACGGCTACTACGCCAATGGTTTTCGGTTCGACTTCCACGTTGTCCACTTGCGTTTTCTTTTTTTCTTTAATTTTTTCAGGCTTAGGTATTATGTTTACTTACGGGTTAGTGTTAGGTTAGGGTTAGGTTTGGGCTACGGTTAGGGTTAAGGTTGGGTTTAGGGTTTGTCTTTCACATTACATTGGGTTTAGGGTTTATCTTTCACGTTAAGTTCGTTTCTACCAAGCCTACTGCACTCTCGTCGTGCGTTACTGTTNNGTCACAGGTAGCGTATGANTAAGTTTTCAAATTTCAAGATCTACAGGCATATCCGTANCCACTGCCTTTTTGTACCATCTCACCATCGCCACTTATGAAAACAAAGGATTAAATTGAAATAAGATTCTGAATGTAGCCTACAAGTCTCTTTGGTTGTATTCAATACAACCTTTTTTGGTCCTTCGTGTAGTATTTTGAATATTGTTGGTACCCTTATATAGTGTATATGATGAAAGGGACATAGATATTAAAACAAGACAGTGAGGCAGGATAAGGTTGTGCGAGTGAATGTGATACTTAAATCAAAATGTTTCTTCTCAGATGTTCAAAACCTCTCAAGGAGAAAGAACCATCCATGCATTTTCAGCTATAATAACTTTTTTTGAATTTGTTCATTGTCTGAGATTTGAAAACGTGTGGCATCTAACTTATCTATTTGGATGGCCTTTCTCATGATAAGGTGCTGTGCCTTGACATTGGAGTCACTCACTGAATGAATTTTCAAAAAATGTAAATGATGAAAACACAAAACACTGAAACAAGTGCAGCTAGAACAGTCAGGCTCACTTTACCTAGGTTATCAAATAAAGGGTGATTATTAGAAGCATGAATGAAATTATGAAATAATCCCAAGACATTCTAACTAACCAACATGTAACAGAAAGAGAAACACAAATATTGAATTGTCTTTCACTTAACTCAATAATTGTTTCAATGATATACAATGTGAATATTTTCACTTATTTTGTCATTTTCATTAAAGGCAATTAAATATAGAGCTGCAAAACAATGGGGTTATCTTTTTAAGCTCGAACTAATAAGAAACATAAAGCTGTGTTCATTCAGGATAGCTCCAAAATGGGAGCAGAAGTAGGCCAATGTAAGTAGTGGCTAGACCAGAAATCTGCACGATGCAGATATATATTCTATTGTACCATTGTACATTACTTTTAACAATATGTCAAATCTAATAAATATAGGTTATTTTGGCACATTGTTATATCTTATAGTTTGTTTTGTTGACCATCGTTTGTTGTTATCTGTCTTGTACTTTTTTCTGCATCATTAGCCCAGCATTGTCATGGTTGCTACGTACATGGATTCTTAAAATCCTGAACTGCAAAACAGCTCGTTCCAACTAATGCAAACCTTCTTGTGCCTGGTGTTCATCTACAAGGTTTTTCAAAGCAAGTTGCGAGCTGGTCATCTTAAGTCATATGACATTTCCCCTGGTTTTGTTCATGTTAAAATGATTGTAGTATCTATTGTATTGTGCATGTGCACTACTTGGCTGAAACCTTGCTCAGCAACATAAATCGTGGGAAATGCCAGTAGTAGTACTAGTAATGTTACAGATTCAATTTACCTTAAAGTTTCAGAAAGGAAGTGGCTATGGAACCACCCACGGATATTCTTATTTCAAAACTTATTTGACCGCACTGCCTCATGATGCAGTTCCAATAAAGCAGTCAGTTGGTCACTGATGCGTCGTCATCCTGGTAGCATAGCAGATGCGTTCAGGTCTGCTGTGCCTATGGTTTTCAGTTCGTCTCTTATCTTAGTGATTTACGTATTTGTGGTAGTGACTGGTGGTTGCATGTTTCAATTCATGAGACCAGTTTTTCTTTACTTTTTTCAAAACTTAGCAAACTTTTAGTTTAGGGGTTAGCGTTAGGTTAGTGTTAGGGCTACGGTTGCAGTTGGGTTTACCTTTTATGTTAACTATGTTTCTACCAAGCCTACTGCATTCTTGTAGTGCGTTACTGTCATGTTACTAGGGATGGTTGAATAAGGCTTCAAATTTAAAGATCCATTGGCGGTTCTGTAGCCACTGCATTTTCCACAAGCAATTTTCTTGTTTCATTATAGTAAAACAAAATTTGTTTCGTCTGCACGTCTCTTCAACATTTTGAAAATAAATTCTCCAGAGCACCAGTCATCTTGCCTATCAATTACAGCACAAATAAAGAATTTGTGATAAAACAGTTGAGTTAATAACAAGGTTAGCAGCATATTGAAGTATGAAACTGTTGAAAGCAAGACAAAGAAGAGTGAGTTGCAATGTGTTTTCACCAAAATTTAAGCAAGTGTTCAAAAATTAGGCTGATTAAGCAGGGTTTTGGGCTTATAAGGTGGGTTTTCTTATTACATCCAGAATAAATGGAGTAATTCCAGACCAGACAATTTTGGGCATAATAAGCGGGTGGGCTTATTAACTATGGGCTTAAAAGCGGGGACTACAACTGTATCAACTTGCAAAATCATTTTCCTGGAAACTGAAATTGTCCCCCAAATCTGGTAAGTACAAAATCACCCCATAATGTATAAAATCACTCCCTGGGGACAATTGTGCCCACATTGAAGACCACTACTTTAGTGTCACACAGTGCAGGATGCCACTCCATTTTGGTGGTTGTCTTTATGCATAGTTTCACATGCGTTAAAGTTACTAAATTTTGCAACATACAAATTGTGTTGCTTATTTTAATGAAGGTACAATAAGGGCTGTAAATAAAAGCCAAACAAATCATTTTGACAGTTGTCTTTGCCACTTTAAGTCATTTTTTGCTAAATATGTTCATTTCCAAGCACAAATTCATCAGGTTGTGGTCCATCCTGTAAGATGTACCCAATCGTGATCCCGTTTTGTATATGAGCAACTCTCATGCCTATCCTCCTCACTCTTGTTGTGCTACAGTACATTCCCTGCTGCCCATGTGGGCAACAATGATAAAACCCGAACGATATTATATTCACACATACACCATGAAATCTCTAAGAAAATTCTCTAAGAAAAAATAAGAAAATTCTGGCTACCGAAGTTCGATTGCCAAGCCAACACAGTTGCACTTTCACACTTTGGGGGACGTTTTCCACCTCCTGTAATGTGAAAATCACACTTCCGTAATCATTTTCCAGTGAAATAGTCACTTAGTTCACAAAATAGGTAATTTGATGCTGTTAAACACTTTCGTTCGTGAGAATGTAATGTAAAATTAGATAGGCACTGTTTATTTTTCCATCGGTGGCAAAAGTACTGCTGGAGCTTTTTCACCATTAATTGAATACAATTGGTTGAATTGTTCATGTGGCGTGACAAGGACAATGTGNTTGGACTAGCATATTGTATTCTGTCACATGACCTAAAACCCTAATCCNAAACTGCAACCCAAAGTATAAACCCTTGTCTGGTTTGTGAAACTTTTTAACACCTTCGCTGCTGGGACAGTTGGAATGAACCTTGGTTTCTAGCATCACTTAGCAACTCCATAACTCATCAGGCGATTGAGCTAGAGAGCAGTTCAAACCCTGAAAAGATGTGGTGAGTCTTCTAGTTTGCAATGAAACAAATTTTAGTTTTTAGTTTTTTTGTGGATGACGTCATAGTGGGATAGGTTTTTGGCCATTTTGGTTGAGGTTACCTAGCCCTGGGCTCCAACTGCTAGATGGAATTGTTTGACTAAACTTTTTATAGGAAACTAAGCTAGAATCCGAGTCTTTCAAACCTTTGATTGGTGTTCTAGCGTTTCTGGTTCAAAAGTTACGGCCTAAAAACAACAAAATAATTAATAGGTCATTAGCAGCCCACGGGCCACATTTGGCCCGCCACAGTATTTTCAGTGGCCGTTCGTTCAGGAAAAGAATTCAAATCTGAAATTTCCTCCAACTTAAAGCTAACTTGAACTGGAACTTGCTTGCTTCTACTTTCATTAGATTAGAAAGTGTAGCCCTCCACTAAACAGGGCCTTAGCAAAGTGGTCCGGAGCCAAATCAATTGCCCACCCCTGCCCTAATTAGACAAATTTCGGTTCTGCAAACAGTCCAAAATGTGGTCCTAGGCTAAGTTTTAGTAACATTAGGTCCTGAAGCGAGAATCTAAATTATCTGTGGTTCAGAAGCTGTGTAAAGGCATGGTTCTTTTGAGTTGGTCCACCTAGGTGGGACCAGGACTGTGATTTGTGTGATGGAAGTGCTTTGATATGTTTGCCAAATGCTAGGAAAGCATGAAAGGATGTATTATTAGATACGTTTCTGTTTGTATATTTAGGCATGTTGATGTTAATAAAGTTTGGCTGCTTAATGCCAGTGTTAGCTGCTTTTGTTGTCTCAAAAAAGTGAAACTTCTGCAAAAATAGTGGCTCCAGTAGGCCAAGGCTTGTTTCAGTGGTATGTGGCCTTAATAATTTGGAAATGATTTGATATGTTGTTAATTGATTAGTGAACAGGCAACAAAATGTTTGCTGGTTTGCCATTTCAGCCTAAAGCTGGAAAACGCCTAGCAGTACCTACCTTCTGCAGAAGGAGAAGGCATTTGAATTTCCCACAAACTGCGTGGAAACAGTGAATATTGTGGTGGGAACCACCTGGTATTGGCAGTGTTATGATTTTATTATGAAGCTGTTTTTTTCACTAAGATATTTCAGTCATTTTTTGCTGAGATATTTTTGTCACTGAGACATTTCAGTCATTTGTCCCATAGTAGTATCAAAACTTGACATAACAGTATTCACTACTCCATATTTTTAGACATTGTGACCAAATTGACGTAGTTTTTTTCGGTCACTTAAACGAATTTGGTCAATGACAGAAATAAAACTTAGTTATGAAGGTGTGTAAAATAGTTGGGATGTGTAAGTCAAATTTTACGATAGTATTGCATGTTAGTAACCTTGTGTATAAATCATTGCCATAGCAATTTTTGTGTGAATGGTTGTGTTTTCCCAATAGGCACAACTTTACTGTAATACTGCACAATAAGTGTACCTAAAAACATCTATTTCAAACTTAGAAAAAAATAGTAAGGACTACACCAATGTCGGGTGTTTCCTAAGGCATGTTCATTATCAAACTTGATGTTTTAATTGTAAAACCATAATGGCAGTCCTGTTTTTTGGATGTTACACCTGATCTTTTTGTATTTAACCTAAAGCATGTTTATCTTCAAACTAATGTTCTTTCAGCATCAAGGCACCACAAGGGCAACATGTAGATTGTCTCAGAGTTAACAAGATAAACGTTGTGAAAGTGTTGCTGTTAATTTTGCAACTCGTTTTACTTCAAACTTATCGGCATTCATCGAAGCACAATATTGACAATGTATCCCCAGAGAATGTTTTGATTAGAGAAAACTTCAACTGTTTTCATTTTTTTACAAACGTGTCATTTTCAAGCAACTTGTCATATACAAGGTGCTTATACCATCCTAATGGGCACATAAGGTGAAGAAAGGAAGCTTTCAAAATACATAAGAGAAGGGCTGACTGACAAAGCAGCCAGAGTTTATCGGTGTAGTTGTCTAAACCATTAATTTTTTCCAAAAAGAACATTGTAAGTTTTGTGTTCTGTTCAATACATAATCAATTTTGCATTGGTCAGATCAGTCAATTTGATGTTCATTGAAGCAGTAGCATAAATATATAGTGACGTGTTAGTATTGGAGGTGGATAGGAAGTCTTTAATGAGGGAAGTTATGTGGTGGTTTCAGTTAAAAAGTTATATAGCTGATTGCGTTAACATCCATGTGTGCTGGGAGTTTTGCATTTTGTTGCTACATTATGAACTGTTGCTGACCTTAGCTTGTTTACTCATGTCAGAAATATCTGCCATGCATAGAAGTTGTATATTCTGTATGTCTTAACAAGAAATATAATGTAACATCGGTTCAAGAACATATAATAATCTCTGCGGGACAAATTGGAAAGAACCCTGAACATATCACCTTTGTTCAGTGAACATAATTTGCCAACTCATCATTTTGGAGGCTTGAGTCATGCAAACCTCACTGCATGTGGTTAGTTACATCTTTGACTGAGAGTAGGCTGAATCATCACCAATTTTTGGCGTAAGTTAAATTATGAGTTTCTGATAACAATCAGAGCTAAAAGAGAAAACCTTCCGCAATTATGTGCTGACCTTGAGTGTAGCTGTCTGGTGCCATATGTCGCTGAAGTCATTTTGAACATTCAGGTAAAACATTGGTTTTTATAGATGAACGGTGCAATAGCAATTGTATGATTGGCTGCTTTGCACTGTAAATGTGGATCAGCATCAGTCTGAATGGGCACAACAGCTATAGTGGGAGCGACTAGCAATTTTAGACCTAAAAACTTCTTCAACAACCAGGCACTTGTAGCTGCAAGCGAAGAGTTTAATGGTGGTTTGTAGGTAGGTCATTATTGTTCTTCTGTTGACTATGCATTGGGCACTGTAGAGCAATGTTTGAACGCTGTTAGATAGGTAGAATATAGTAATTTCAATGTTGGGAACAGTGTTTTTTAAGTGTTCTGAAAGATGGAAACGGTCTTCGGTCCCAATTTTTTCCAGCTGTCTCAAAATACAGCTTAACTTCACTTTGTGACCACAAATAAATTACACTAACACCTTGCTTTATGACCATCTCAGTAGATAAAATGGCAGGTAGCAGTCCCTTGAAATGTCTTAGCGGTCACCAAGGTCAAACCTTAAAAAAACGTGGCTGGAAATGTGGAAAATGTGTTGTACACTTGGATTCGCACCAAAGTTTTAGCCCAAATCTTGTTGGTCTCTTCCAAACCCTAATGCTGTGTGAACGTTTAGTGTCACTGATCTCACGATGATCTACTGCGAGTCACAAATCGTTAACCAGTGCAGAAATTCCTTTCCGCGCCCTACACCTAACCCACCCCGTTCTAAGTTAACCCGTGTATTTTCCGCACCAGCACGCAAAATGTGCCAAATGTGACCGCTCCCCAAACACTTGTGGATCACTTGGTGCCATTTTGCAGAGTCCGCCAATGCATAGGCATCATTGCAAACGCTGTGTGGGAAGTCTTATTCTACCATGCTTGCTGCTGACTGACTGTTGTGTGAAACTGACAGCATCTCCAACCACTTCATTCGTTCGTTCGTTAGTTGACGCACTTGAGATACCAATCGAACACGAACCAATTATTTTTCATTCGGTAAAGAAACTCTACATGAGCGTTCTTGGCGTAGCTAATGTTTTAAGTTAACCTTGACCTGATTAAATTGATCATTAGACTAACAGCGAGTAGTGGTGCGCTTAAGCAAGTGTTATTTGGTGCAAATCGTAGATTAAGTAGTAGATCAGGGTGTATCGTAAATATGGTAAAAACAATAGTTAAAAGCCACTACTTCTACATTTACGTGTGGCCGTCGAGTGGAAGAGGTCGGCCTAACTGCATTTATTGATGTACAGACTAGAGATAGACCGACATGGCCGATATAACGGGCCGATATTTGGGTTTTACCGATTTTATCGGCCTCAGTAGGTGTTGACAAAACGCTGTAATATTCCTCACGCATGCAGACATGTTGTGTAAGAAAGCACAATGAACCAAGTCAAGACAGCTATCTTGCAGCAATGCTGGCAAATGTGTTTTTATAAAAAAGCATACAAGATCGACCATGGAGCACACGTCGGCCATCGCAGCCGAAACAAAAGCATCATCGTTAATCAGATAAATTAAAAATCATAGCAAAATATTGATATTGCTGCAATTTGAAACATTTTAGCTCATAAATCCTGATTTTTGAAGTTTTTGAGAAAAAGGTAAGGCACAGAATACATTATATTTTTGATAATGAAGCAGAAAACAAGATTTAAAAATTTTGGAAATATCGGTATCGGCTATCTATCCATGAATGGCCGATATATCGGTATCGACCCCAAAAAAGCCACATCGGTCGATCTTTAGTACAGGCTAAAGCGTTTGTAATTGAGGGTCGTTAACCTTAAGTCGCGCGGTGAAACAAACTGCAAAATTGTTCACAGAGTAAAAATGACTGGTTTGCTACTGACCCAAAAATGCTTTGGATTGACAGCAAATTAGATTGACATTGATCTCAAGCGAGAAAGATTTTGACACTAAGAGAACGCCCTGCTCGAGCGTTACATTGCAGGTGCCGGAAGCTGGATGTCTTCCTGTGCAAACACTCTTAATTGCGCCATCCAATGAATGTCAGTGGACGGTTGCGCATTGCTTGCAATATTGCAGTGGTGTACTTTATAAGAAAAGTCACCGTCTCACCGAATATAGTGTATAACTGCGATTGAGATCGTTGAGGACATTTTCGCCTTTACTGTTGTTCGCCTGCGAACCCTTTTTATGTGCTATCGAGTATTTTATGCAGAACTGATACAGTCGATTTATCTGTTTGGGGATCTATCGTTTGTGTATTGGCGAATACGTTTTGCTTTATGACTCGGTTTCAGAAAGACCTCAACACGTAACTGCATTTGCTTTGCCTGATGCTTGAAACAGGTAAGAAAAACGTGAAAGGTAACAAGCAATCCCCATTTGAACTTCAAAATTTGATTATAAAAATATTTCTATTTGGCAGGATTGCTAAACTTTGACCACCTGAAAAATTATTTTGTCCTCTTTGAAAACATTGTTTGGTTGCGACCCTATTTTGGTTCCTGACAGTTGTGAGATCACGTATGCTCAAAAGAAACAACGCTCATGTTATACAACGAGAACGCATAATTGTTGTGGTTTGCGGAATGGTAGCAAACCATATTTCTGAATGTTGTCGTTGGTCCAACTCATACAACGGCAATATTCGCAGTTTTACGCTAACTTTTGTGGTCAAGCTTTTCCAATTGACACCTACTGCTTTATTCTACGTGCTGAAAGTTGCGAGTCTTCCATCTATCATAAAATCTTTACTAATTGCAATTAGTAAGATGAGCTTCTCTAATTCAAGGTTGTATCATGTTTATGGACACTCGCGCTTGATTTTATCATACCACACGTGTTTGTGTACCAATAGGTTGTAGCTTGTTAAAGAAACACATGTCATTCAAGAGAGCAAAGTGATTTGACCATGATCATGTTTGGTTCTGTGATGGAGATAAGTGGGATGTACGTATCTTGCAACAATCATCTAAACAAACATGCGGTAATTGTCCTTTAATACTACCGCTTGTCATGTCTGATTTAAACGCTAATTGCATCGCTGTAAATGAATTGCGAATCGATTAAAGGGCGATGAACTCTTGTTGCTTTTAAGAGAAGCTGCAATCTATGATGCAGGGCATCAGAGATTTAACAGGAGGCTCAACCAAGATTAAAACATGTAAACTGCAGCTGAGGTACATTTCCTTCAGGTTTGCCTGCGAAGTTAGCGCATCGTCAAGCCGTTTAGCTGCCAACACTTCGATTGCGTGTGAAGTTGTTGCTTAATCTTTTCTACGCTTGTGCAATTGTTTATTTGAGGAAGAAACACTCGTTGGACATTTTTGATCATTGTATTACTTGTAGCAAAAACAATCGTCAAAGGGTCAAAAACGTAAAAAATGAGATCGTTTGACCAAGACCCTGAGAAGCAAGACAAGATCGCCTGGCCCAGAGAGTTTGAACAAGGCCGCCCGTTTCTCTAGGCGGCCTTCGTTTTAGTAGCATGCTATTCGTAAGTGCTCTTGCGTGAAAGTGTTTACGCGTTACTCCCGGTTTCATTATCACTGTGATGACGCCTTTCAGGCAATTTTCTGGAGTTTTTGGGAGATATGGCGGTGTGGTTCGTAACGTAATTAAGATCATATGGGGCAGAGCATAACTCGCGCTGTTCGTACGTACTTCAATTCTGAAATGCCTTGCTGAATTGCTTCGTCTTGGAGTGGGCGAAGTGGTTGGTGCGCGATTTGAACATTAACGTAGAGGCGTTGAGTTCGGAAAAGTAAATGCATTTTGTTCCCCAGAGATGTGGAGACAAGATCAATTCGTATAGACCTACGAAACATAGGTTTTCCATTTACCTCGTAAGTTCAGCCTGCTACGTCTACGTGAAATTCAGTTCGTTGTTTTGTCGCATGGTCATTATAGGCGCGACGACGTTTTGCTTTGAATGGTGGCTTTGTGTCGCCACGCAATTACTCGCTCGATTTGCACGGCAATCACCAGCTAATGACCCACAACCTCAGGCAAACATCATTGGCGATTTTAAAAATCGGCTCGGTGGTCTTGTCAACACAAGCTAGGCTCACAACCAGCTGAAACAATGTCGTGTGGGAAAATGCTGTTGGTGGGCGAAACATCAAAAATATAAAAATGTCCTGCAGAATTGAAGAACTTCACCGAAATCTGCATCTTTTCCAATATTTTAGATTAGAAATTGTCTGGTTGTCCCCCTCCAGTTTCCGCCCTGACACCCGCAAATTAAGATACATTCTCTGTGAGGTCGATGCAAGCATTCCCATGTCGATCGTCCCTGCGACAAAGGAAAGAAAACAACTTGATAGCGCAAGCTAGTCAAAGCAGAGCTTGCGTCGTTGTGTAAATGCCCCGGCTTTTTATGCTGAATGGTCTTTAGCGTGCCCGTAGTGTTTTTCGTGTCGGATCAGATACCATTGCACTTGCTTCGGAAGTACATATACTAAAAAAGATACCGTTCACAATTATATATTTTAACAGGTAACAAATGAACCACACCGGGCTGTTGCAGAAATTTCAAGTGAAGTCGCGTTATGCCACCCAACTCACATGATTTTTGCGCTGTGGAAGATTCTTCGCTCATTTTCACACATTGTACCAGAGTTTAAGAAACGTTAATGTCAAATCATGCTTGCTTGACAAATGGGTTGTTGAACTGCTGCAACAAGATATCATCGTGGGATGGAAAAGTGTTTGCACCAAATGCTAACTTGCTCCCTGTTTTCTTTTTAATGCTGTGCATCGCCGCGGGGAAGCTGTTGTGTGAACGTAATGTACTGCTTCTGTTTATGGAGATTGCCGTCGTCTTTCTCGCTACCGAGGAAGCGGGCTCATTCCAAACAATGTGGTTGCCGACAAATGTTTGAAATCTTGTATAGGTAGCGAAAGAAAAGTCTTGAAACGATTTATACGCTCCAGTTGTATTTCCATCCAATTTTTGCGTCGTGGATCCGTTGTCATGAACTGACATGGCATAATTTGTAGGCAAGGGTTGACGAAGCGTGGCTAAGACTTTTAAATCAATGCGGACGTGAAGTGCTGATAGTTTTAGAGAGAGCGGAGGATAACCCTTTAATCATTGTTAATCGAAAAATTGAGTTTTCTGCTCATGTCGGCATTCTGATACATGTATTTTGGAGATTCAGTTCATTGGCGTCGGAAAGGGTCTTGACTCCCTCCTGGATTTTGAAATTTGATATTTCCATGTTAAGGTTTTTATAGAAAAACATTTTTCTCTTTCGAGTTGGTAAAAGGAAATTTCATAAAAGCATAAAAGGAAATTTGTTGGCCTCTCCTGGAAAAATCCATTATTGACCCCCCCCTGGAAAAAGTCTTCTGACAACCATGCTTCAGTTACTTGTAGTGTGAGATTTAAAAAAATTGACAATCTAACTTTCTGTTTTTCGAAACGTTTACTCTGGTAAATTTTAGCTTTGGTAATCGCATCGCTACGATTTTTAAAATTTTCAAATTTCACACTTTTGAACGGGCCTCGCTTTCAAAGTTGCCCGCTGAATACCCATGTTTTTCCTGATGACTTACACGTTGTTGATTTCATGCCTTTTGACTTAAATATTCGTGGCATCGGCCCGGCCAGTGTGTATTGAAGCGACGCCGCTAGCGTTAAAAAACGCTGTACGGCCGAATTCAATATCAAGGTTTCGCTGACTGTAAAGAACATGATACTGCAGATTCGGAAGCTGTTTGAGTATGTCAACAAGCTGATAAGCATCATTTACCGCTGATAAGCAGGTTACAGCAATAAAAAATTCACTGTCAACAAGTTAACGGCAAATGCAAATGGCCAAAATGTTCCCATTGTTATTTGTCTTGCTTCCGTGTCTACCTGCATATTGTCCTGATGGGCGCTGAGATAACATGTAGCTACTCAGTGGTCATGCTCTTACATCGCTCACGTGGTGGTATAGACAGTTAGATGACGCTCACGAGCAATCCATAACCTATTTCCGCGTAACGTTCATGCTTGCCACAGCGTAGTCAAACAGCAGCAAATGTACTGGATAAAAACCTAAGTGGAAGCAATAATCTCACTGATAGAAATATGTCTTCAAATCTTCTTACGTAGTTGAAACCAAACTACCCAATTGTGAAACGTTTATAAGTATTGTTCACTTATGTCTGGGTACCTGTCATGCTGTATTTTTTTTACAGTATACTATTATTGTGTGGTCTTCGATAGAACCTAAGTTGGGGTTTCGCTGGTCCTTTATCATGCATAAAAGGGATTTGAGGAATATACGAATGGAAATTACTGAGCTCCTTTAATTTTGTATACGATTCTTCATCGCGTGTTGCATCAACTTTGACTTTAGTATGGCCATTATTTTCATTTAAAACAGCCATCATGCGTTTGATGCGCCTTTCATTGGTAAATTACGTGATCTCTGAAAAATAACACTCGACGCCTTAAATACAGGCAGCGATCTGCAGAATAACCGTTTCCTTTACTTACAAGATTGCACTGGTGCAGCTATGTCCAATCCGCGGGCCGCATGCGGCCTAGTCGAAGGTTTTGTGCAACCCAGTTTAGGTTTTCGCTGTATCAGCCTACATACTAACAACCTGTCCTTATTTTGTTAAATCTTAAATTACCATTTTTCGTACAGGTGGTCCTCATTGCCACACTATCATGCCTGTATCGCGTACTGGGAGATTTCCATGTGTCCACTGACACCTTGATGCAAAACGTAGTTTAATGGTTTCTACCTTTGTTCCACTGGCACTAAATTTTCCCATGAAATCACGCTTATAGTATGGTTGAAGGTGTCAAACAGCAATTAACATTAGTTTGGTTCCAAACAGCAATTAACATTAGTTTGCTAAGATCAAAGTAAGTCATTCCATGTGCGACCCTCATTGATATGTCATTCCATGTGCGGCCATGGTTAAGATAGTGACATAATTTTTGGCTCAGTAAGCACTTTCGGTTGGGCATAGCTGCACTAGTGAGATTATGGTATGTCTACAACCTGTACTGACTTTGTTGCAATGGAATGAATGCAAAATAAACGTATTTATGTTACCAGCTCCAGCACTAGTTCCACGAATTGTTGTCATGAAGCTGTTTGACCACCAAGTAGATATCAATTAGGTTTTTTTCGGCCATAGACCGAATTTTCTTTTCAAACAACCGACAGTGATTTAAGTCAATTCGGTCATAATGTCCAAAAATATAGACCAGTGCAGGGGTGGGCAAATAGCGGCCGGCGGGTCACATGTGGCCCGTCACATCATTTTCAGTGGCCCTCGGAACATTGAGAAAAATCTTCAAATCCGAATTATCCTCCAACTCATCACAGCAAACATTAGTGATGGGCTAACTTGAACCGAGACTCGCTTCAATTTCCATTAGAACAGGGTTGAGCAATTAGCTGCCCGCGGACCACGTGTGACTTATCACAGCGTTTTGAGTGGCCCCGAAAGCATTCAGAAAAGATCTTCGAATCTGAGATTTCCTCCAACTTAGAGCTAAAACTAACTTGTCAGAGACCTGCTTCTATTTCCATTAGAAGGTACGCCCTCCGCTAAACGCGGCTTTCCAAAAGTGGCCCCCAAGCCAAATTAATTGCTCACCCCTGGACTAGTGAATACTGTCATGATGAGTTTTAATACTGTTGCGGGATAAATGGCCAAAATGTCTTAGCGAAAAAAACTCGCGATCCCACTTGCAATCTGGAAAAGTTGGATATTTCTCATGATGCTATTGCTCGAAATTTCCGGTAACATTGTCACCACCTAAAATACCTGACTTAACTGAATGCGTTTGGAAGTCGTGATCGCTTCTATAGCTATTGATTCCAGCAACTGCTGCTGGTACTAAGGAGTCAGCGTACACTGTATAATTTTTGTTCTAGCAGCCTTCATGTGTTATTCTTCAGAAATTTCTCAAGAAAGGCCGAAGTTGTGTGAAAAATATTTCAAGTGCAGGGCAGGCGTGTAGTTGCCCGACTGATTTTGATAACAGCCTGATTTAATCCACCATGAGGAGCTCAAAGCTACACCAGTAAAATATTGGCATTACTTGTTTGCGTTTTGATTCGGGGAAGTCTTCTTCATTAGGTCCTAGTGGAACAGTCAAAAGCTCTAGTTTTGCTGCAAGCTTTCAAGCAACCAGCCGACTGGGCTCTGATTTCTTCCTTTTGCGATCATTCAAGCATGCACATATCTGTACTCAAATAACGAGTCTCCAAAAATGTGACGCAAGCGAATCAACCAGGTAAATTTTTTAAGGAAATAGACTTCACGTAACACTACCCATCCTCATTCCTAAAATCTGCAAGCGACGCTTGCAGGTGAAACGTTGAAAGGCTAAAGCAAGAGCAGAGAAAGCAAAGAAACTGACGAGTAAAATCGTTCACAAATACGGTAGTTGCTTTCAATGGAACTTCAAAAATTCTGACAGCAATTGTCGAGCAACGCAAACTCACAGTGACGGAAATAACCGTTAGGTCTCCAACAGAGCGGTGGTAGAATGCATATTGCGTTCGTGAAAGTGAAATCACCAGCCATACTCCAGGGAGCGCATTAAAAATTAAGTGCTGAACCAAGGCCGCCTAGATAACCACACTGGGCCGTGAAAAATGTTAAAGCAAGTAAAAGAACAACGCAAAAGGTGGTAAGAATGATGTCACACCGGGGAGGAAGGATCATTGAACAAGTATCTAGTCTAGAGAGTGAAAATTGGGTAGTAAATAGTGTTGTTGCTTCTGATGTTTTCAGAGAAATATCTGATGTTGACTGGGCTGTAGTTTGTTTTTCACATGCCCTCTCTTTTTAGCTTTTTGGGATAAAAATACGTTAGATTCATGATTTTTAGGTTAAGTCAATTTCTCATCCTCATGTGTGTTTAGTTATCGTTCTAAACTGACGAAGCTCTCTTCACTGCGTGGGGAATAACATATACGTTACGCATAACCGACTTTTCTCAATTTCATGTCGATACTTCGCTGTGTTTCGGATTTGACATGGGTAATCGCGCTTTGTTAGGTATTGGTAATAAAAGCATTTAGCTTATATTAAACTGTTACGTAAAAATCTGATATTGACAAGGCAACAATCTAATGTTAACAAGACTGACCCCAATGGCAACACTGGTTGTGAAACTGAAAACTGCGGGGAAAACTAAACTGGTTTGTGTAACCGAAGAGAGTAAAAGAGATCATAAATAAATCACATATACGTCAATCTTACACCGTTACTTTTGTAGAACAACCCAGTTTTCACCCTCTGGATGCTTGTGAAGATAAATGGTTTAACAAACTTAAACGTACGAATTAATACTAAAAGCATGATCCCCCTCGTGTGAAATCATTCTTGCACCCTTATGGGTTGTTCCTTGGCTTGTTTTGACGATTTTCACTACCCAGTGTAACTAGCACTGTTGTTAACTCTCGTCACGGCGTTTAGCATTTAATTGAAAAGGTGCTCCCTACAGTATGGCTGCCAACTTAACGAACGCAATCCTATTTCCGCATTCTACCAACGCTCTGTCATGTTTCCGCCAATTTGGGTCTGTTGCGATGCTCGATAATTGGCGTCAGATAGTTTTTAAGTTCCACTGTAACCAATTATTTCGAAAAGACATATTTTACAATTTCTGCTTGCCGCAGCTTGTGGTCTGATTCACTCACTTCAATCTTCAGTTTGTTTGCTTTCTAACCTTTCAACGTTGCACCCGTAAGCATTGCTCGCAGCTTTTAGGACTGAGGATGTGCAGTGTTACGTGAAATCGATTGCTTAACAAATTGCTCGGTTGATTCGCTTGTGTAACTTTTATGAAGATTAGATACGTGTCCCTAGTGGAAAACTCTTTATCTATGGGTTGGAGTTGTTACCTTCTGGCCCGTTGTCAGTTGAACACCTGGGCATCACACAGTCATCAAAGGCGAGAAAGGACAGTGGTTAGCATTACCTTTTCCTAACCTGAAACTTCAGATTTGTAACGAAATCGGAGGGCTTTTTAGAAACGGCTAAATAATGAATATCATGATATAAAGAATAGATGTTATTGTTCAATTTTGCAAATCAGCGGTCAGTGGTAGGTTTTTGTTTAATGAAGATCACGCACTTTTGTAAATCGTCAAATATATTGCTGTGCAGCTGAACTTTTTGGCCCTATCCCAGGATATCAGATTATACGCACCTATTTAATTGATCTCCTTTGCACTATATTCCGTACAGAACAAAATTTAAATTTCCGTTTTTGTCCTTGGCTGACCTGTGTTTAATACGTTTCACCCACCTGCTTAAGCTCATTGGCGGTTAAAATTACTCTGCGAGTGCGCAGCAGCGGTATCGCGTTACTTCCGACTGCAAAAGAGTCAGCACATTGCTGTGTCATCCATATTGTATCATCGTTAGACTTGGCTGGACGTACATCACGTGATAAGTTTAGCGAGTTTCTTACAAAGCAATTTTTGTAGAAACNTACTTGAGTAATTTCAGGTCTTTCGAAAGGCTTCACTTATGTGCTTTGNGAATGAGCAGCTTTGCAATTCTTAGTGAGATGGATTTGATACGGGCCAATTTTAGCGGTTGGAACCTATTTCAATGCATTGACTCAAGTGCCATGTGCGTGCGTTTCTGGCATATGCCAAACGAGGCAAAAGAAAATCACGTATTTTTTTATGCATTGAAGTTTCGAAAACATGTCTAATTGCCATGTGAACAACAGCGCTCATGTGAAAGACTTCTATCTGTGCCTTGCTGTGTAGAGGTTTTGGAAAGAGTAATGGATCCGACGCAGTTGTAACTTAAGAGCAGAGGTTGCAGTGATATGTGCTGCACTGCTATATGCTAACCAAAATATGCGTCAATAGGCAGCATTCAAACCTAGTGGTTGTTGCGTTTGCTGTCGGTTTTAGAAAATCACGTGTATGGTTGCCATCCAAAAATCTCTTCTCATTGAATTGCTTCGTGCTCATGATTAAAATGAAATCATTAAAAGACGGGACCATCGACATTTTTCTTTGAAGTGGCGATCTCTGGCAAGGGGGCTTACCAATGAGTGAGATATTCATAATTTAGCGTTGGAGCTAAATCAATTTGAGTTCATACCGTTTCGAGTCCCATAGCAACTTTCATTTAATATGTTATTGGATATATCACCCTGCTAACCTACACACGCCTTTGTGGTTTGATCTTAAGTGCCAACATTTTTTCAGATTATGCTTCCGTGTTTTAGTAAAGCTGAAGTTACATCAATGGCATGAGGTTTTCCGATATAAAAAAGTTCTGGGAGTCTCGTCTCAGCGGTGAAACGAGCCAGAAGCAACATGGAAAGTCGAAAACGATTGCGAAATCTGAACTTAACATCCATCCATTGGTCAAAGGTGGTCATTCTGGCCAGGCTGCTGTACTGGAAAGCCGCGATACAGGGTTACGCGATCATCAACCCAACGTCAGTGGCACAGCTGACAACGCCCATCGAAAAAGCGTTTTTCTCGTTAGAACCTCTACGTCACCGACCGCGCGACCCATCGATTGCACCAAAACGTCAGACAAGACGCGTCATCATACTGTTTTGCTTGTGGCCGACAGCAGCTCATCGCGCTCAGCTGCTCAGAAACTTTCACACAGCGGCCGTCAAGCTGGTCGCTTGAAATCGGTTGATTGTGCAGCATCGGGCGCGAAAAACAAGAGCGTATTTGGCAGAAAGTCAAAAAGCATGGCCAGAGCGGGAACTGTTCATTCCTTGATACAAAGACTTTTTGACGGCGGCAGCACGTCTGCTGGCACATCTAAATCTGCTGAAGGAAAAGAAGAGATGCAGTCTGGCAGGGAACAGAAGCAATTCGCAGAGGTGAACAGTAGGTCGCTTGAAAATGGCAGTTCCGTGGCTTTGTCGGCACCAGCATCAGTAAACACTTCGCCGATCAGGGCACCCCCCCATCGCCCCGCACGCACCAACGTAAAGTTCAGCGAGGTTCACAGCTTTTGGCGAATGCGAGAAAAGAAGCAACTGAAAAAGTCTGTTGAAGATCGACGGTAAGCCGGTGATTCTGAGGTACCGTTGTAGTTTGTTGCTTAGCACGCACATGGCTCAAAAATCAATGAATCGATCTCACTGTGCAGATGGGTCTGTGGCATGCTGGTGTTTCACTTCATAGGTGTAAGGAAAAAATTAGACGGTTGGTATGTGCGTTTGCCAGTTTAGTTTTGAACAATTGCATCTCGCACAAAAACATGCGCCAACAGCGTTTTCCTGAGTATTTCTACTAACAGTGATCAATTTTTCACACAACGTAATGTAAGAAGTCGTGGCAAATGTTCGTTAAATTTTGTTCTCTCGCATTTGATGGAAGGAACCTTCGCATCAATGACCTTGCGGCAATGTGATGCGAGCAACTTAATTCGACAGATGGTTTCACTCTTGTTTTTCAGGTGTGTCGTGTGCGGCTGTTACCTCAGCAGCTGCCATTACGAACAAGACAGCGTATTGTACTGCGAAGACGACTACTGGAATAAATATGGTCAACATTGTGCAGACTGTGGCGGAATCATTACTGGACCAATCATAGTTAGTCAGCTCGCGTCAGATAAAAAGCTGTTCGTAGGCGGTGCTTGCCATTACTTCTACTCGATATTTTTACGCGTTTATAGATCAGCTTCACTGTTTTCTTTGTTGTTTTTATAATGGGTATACTTCCGAGGCATGCGTTCACGTGACTGCGGTAATATTTTTAAATTGCCGTAAGATTTTAAGAAATGCTGATGCCTGTTGTAAGATTCACTACCTTTTTTTGGTTTGTCGTGGTATAGCGTGATCATAGTCATATGGCACGAACAAATGTTAACCTTTGCAGAGCTGCACACTAATTTGTCTTCGCAGAACGTAATAGTGCCTGTTTTGATGTATGTGATGCGAATTAAGCCACAAGTTCGACGAACCTCTCAAGAAAACTTTTGTTAAAACGTTTCCTGAGAGGTATGCTTTAAGAAAGCACACGGCACTGCACTTTGCGTTTGATACTTTTTCCAGCTTTTGATGTTTTTCTAAAACTGCCTGGAATTTGGCAATGCATCAGGAACTGCATGGTTAACGAAATAGCATTACGGCCTGACGTTGAAGCATAGTGACATCGGTTCAATGCGGTGTTAAAAATATTTGCTGTAATATGGGCGGGATGGTGCCATTTCCCACCAGCCAAGCTGGCAGCTCAGTCCTGGTCTGGCTGTTTACGTTGCTGAAGTAATGGCACCGATATAGCAAGCGTGAAAGGAAGTTGTCGGAATTCGCCCAACTTAAAAGAATGATGTAATCGAGAGTTGAACCGAAAGCAGTGCGCTTTTAATGCGTCTGGTGAAGTGCAATGGCGAAATCTCACAGTGGACACGATAAATAAATTTGTATGCAACGGAGTTTGCTGAGTTGAAACCTCATTTTGATGTTACACACCACTTTGAATGGCTTGCTCACGCAAATGCAAAATGCTTTCTGCTGCTGGCGCCTGGTGGGCCCTGCCCTAGTCAGGCCCCTATTAGAAAAATTCGAGTGAGGGCAAAATGACCTTAGGGAGAGGTTTTGATTCAACTTAAAACTGCAAAAAATATAACTGCTGTTTGTATGAGAAGTCAGGTAAATCTCTTCCAGAGATGGGATTCAGCTTGCTTGGCCACTACATTTGCAGTCAGCTAATTGATTCCAGTTTTTCCATAATTGGAAAGTATATGACCAATGTAAATTGCGTAATATTAGATCGGGATAAAATGCTGTAAAACAACAGAAGCATGTGTTTTTCCGTGTCAGTATGGTGGACCGTCACCGTAGCTAAGCTATCAAACGTCAGTAACCTCGGACTCGGAATCGCATGCATCTTGCAGAATGAGCTTCACCTTCAGACTTGATTTGCTCAGCAACCAGGAGTTGCAAAAGTGGAAGTTCTGTCATTTTTACAATTTTTTAAACATGCAGATAGCTGGCATGTGTCGGTTCCATCCTGAATGCTTTGTGTGCCACTGTTGCAAAGTGTGCATATCAGACGGTGACTTGTATGCTCTTGTCCTGCGTTCAAAAGCTGCCAAAGAACCGGCGACTCCTGTCGTGTTTTGTGCGGACTGCTATCAGGTCAGGATTGAATCCCAACTTCAGTCGCTGTGATGAATGTTTTATTCTGTTGTACTAGTGTTGTTTGTTGGGGTAATGATCAAATAAGGTCAGGTGTGCAGATTCATTGCATGTAAACAAATTGACTCATTTATTAACTTCTCTATTATCGTATTGATGATATAAGCCAGGGGTCTCCAAACTTTATTTGTCCAAAGGCTACGTAAACTATAGCACAGCATTCCGTGGGCCGCACATCTTACGTAATGTGATTGTTTCGGCATATGTTACATTCTATCAAATCAACTTTTTCGTAAACATATTTTTTCACTATTGACACAATGTCTTCGCGAGCCGTAGTTTGGAGACCCCTGATACAAGCAATGGTGAACGATAGAGGTAGAGAACCCAATTCAGAAAATGTACTATTGTCAAATTTTGCACGAATGTAATCTGTTTTTTTTTAATGTCTATATGACTTTTTACGGTGAGCTTGCGTTAATTGCGAGGAAAAGTGCTAGTAATTGCTGATAGCGAGAGTAAATTTATGCCAACAGCATTCGAAAATTGCATTTGGAGATGTTTTTGGTGTCTACTGCCACCTAGTTTTCACCCAAATTTTATCTTCACTCAACAGAAATGTTTCAGATAAAGGTACCATTGTTGTTTGCTTCTCGCTTGTTTATAGCATATCCGCTATGGAGGTTTCTGCTCTGTGCTGACAAATCGTCGTCTACGTAAGCAACAGAACAATTGGAAGAGCGTAGTTGCAGAATTGTTTCTCTATTTTTGCGTACAACGGTAGAACTATCGTCTTTTTGTTTGAGGAAAGCCGCTTGTCAATAAGCCAAAGCGTGAGGTCAATGGCTGCAACTATTTCGCGTGAATTGAGAGTTTTGCTTTTTCCTTTCAGGGAATCGTTTTTGTTGATTCCACAACTGCGTTGAATGAAGACAGTTGCTCGTGTTTGACGGAGGCGACAGTTGTAGTGGTTGTCAACTTTCGCCCTGTACTTGACAGCGAAGGTGGGATCAAAGATGTGTTTTGTGCATATTCTGTGCGTTTCTGCTTTTAATCGAAAAATAGCAGACAAAAAAATCATTGAAAATATCTTGTGCAAAGTTGGGAAAATCTGCACGTCCTCTGTCGTTTGAAATGCTTCTATTTTCCAAGAAATAGGAAGTTACAAGCAATATGTATTTATTAGTAAGCTTAACTATATTTTTATAATAAATACTACGGCCAAAGCAAACGATACAACTGACATCTTGCAAACGTTTCGATAACAACTGTTATCGTCTTCAGTGCATAGCATTAACTATATTTTGTCATGATCTGCAAGTTTTGCCTTTGTGCTGTCACAACGTTACGAGTTACCTGCGTAACGTAGTTAGAATCCTGAAGAAACAGTCGTGCTTGATGATTTGATAAATCTTGTGCAACAGTTTTGCGGACGTGTGCTGATACTGTTGAGTCAAGATAAGATTAATGAAACCGTGACTCACACGTTCTAAGGGTAGCAGCTTTAAGCTCATAATAAGAATTAATGAAGGCACCAAAGCTCCGATGGTGCTCGGATTCCAGCGCCGGGATGGAGTCAGTTGTATTTTTATTTGCCCACAATGTTCTTCTCTAAGTGAATATAAGGTCACTTAATTTTTCTACGCGAATGGGACCACATGCTTGTTTTATTGTCTCAAACTCGAAATGTTAGATAATAACGTCAACTGCGAGGAACGCCGATAAATGCATGGTACTCCTTTGCTTAAGCTTGACAGTTTTTGGTGCAGGCGAGTATGGTCTTGCTGTCATCGATCCACCAAAGTTGGTTTTTTCAGATCAAGCCATTCCTACTCCACTTGGCCAAATCGTCAGTCGGTACGTACAGCTTATCAAAACGCAGTAGTCCAGGCCTGGCCAAACCGTGGCTCGCGAGCCGCATGTGGCTTCTTGCGCCCGGTTTAATGCAGCTTTTACGTAAATACTGTGTTTATTCATGTACAGTATAAGTCGCAATATTTTGTACCAATTGTTTACCTTGAAAGTCGGGTTGCGGCTTACATACGCATTGCGTGGAAGCGTGCTTGGTAGCTTGTGCAAGCAGATTTACGCGACACACGTGTTCGTTACAGCGTTGCGTGGAAGCACGGTTTGTGGCTTGAACAGCGGCGACGTTCTGTTCATGTGTGCCCATGTGTATGATGTGGCTCTTTGCGGTAACACAGTAATAAATGTGGCTCTTCGTCTCTGAGTGGTTGGCCACCCCTGCAGTAGCCTACAGAACCAGTATCGTTAATCTGTTTGTAGTTGTAAACCACACTGGCTGAGCAACATAATTTTATTATATTGACAGGCGCCAGTGTCTTAATGGATGCCTGCATTCAATTAATCTGTCCCTAATGTGAATCATTTTCGTTGGTTTATGGACGTTCGGTAATTTTCATGTCATTCTGTTCGTATCGGACGCGGTTGCTATTTTCGGTGTTCGTGTTGTGCTGTGTATTAAACCAAGTCACTTTTATATTTCCGCGCAGTGTAGAGACTTCCGAAGAGAATTCGTTGCATGTCGGGGACAAGCTTCTTCAAGTTAATGGTCTCACGGTTGACAACAACGCTCTCGATCTGGTGCGCTTAAAAATAAAAAAGCTTGACTTTCGCTTTCAATCAGCAAAAGAAAAGGTTGTGAGCTTTTTCCCTTTGCTGCACCGTGCGCGTGGTAGCGCAGAGGTTCTCAACGTTTTTGCGGCTCACTAAGAAAATATATTTTTTTCGCTTTACAGTGTACAATGTACATAAAACTTTTTCGTTTTACAAACAATTTCGAAATGGTAGTTGTTCCCGTTTTTGATAACAGATGAGATTAAACGATAAGATTAAATTGTAATATGTAAGCAATTTTGAGAAGCTTTTCATAATAATTTTTTACTCGTACTGATGATGTTAACAGTGGTTACCAAACGTTTATGATATGTCTCTGACAACTTTTTCTTTGGCCATAATTTTTATCATTAATCACATTAATTAACTTTTCTGTCATTGTACACTCGTTTTTTTCTCGACTGTATAATGTGCAAGCCATCATAGTGGACTTGTACAAAGCAGTGAAACTTCAGTATGACATACCAGTTGCGAAGCACGGTCAGATCATCCATACTACATTGGTAAATTACTAATTTATGTTCATATTGCAGTGGCACAGAGTGGTAATCTTTTTTGTAACTTTTCCACGTCGAAAAACTCAAGTAGCTGCAAGTGTTTCAAAAGTTTCGTGGTACACAGACTGAAAACCACTGTACAGTGCTTGTGCCTCTGTCTGCTCTGACACCTTGCGTAGTCATGCGATTGTTCAGTCACTTTTCATGCCCACGTACTTATTTGCGGCCTGCTGCGCTTCGAAGACTTCACTGTTTTTGTATCGTAAATCTGCTTTGTTGCAAAGATGGCAGCGCTATCCGTCTGTGTGTTCTTGTTTTCGCTGCAGCTCGGACTGATGTCGCGGTCGACGAAAAACGCTAAAAGTTGTTTTCTTTCAGATCGGCCGCCTGTGCGATGATTCCGGCTCGCCACTGCAAATGACTGTTCAGCGAGATGTTTTCCTGCTTAAGACCGCCGTCGCCGACCGATCTGAATGCAATCACAAGAAGAGTCTTGTTCTTAAAGATTTGTTTGATCCTATTCATTCACTCACCATTTCGGCGACCGGTGAACCTCCCCGCAGTGACGTGATTGACACGCAGCCAGGCCTGAGCCGCCGCGGCGATTCGGGATTAGACGGCAGTGAAGATTTTGAAGCTCACTCGAACTGTGCCACAGACTCAATATACTGTTTGAACCCATTCGCGTCGCCCGACACCAAGCAGTCGTGCTGTCTCCACCAGGTCTTGGCGTTCGATACTCTGTCCAACACCGAACCAGTTTCTGCTCATTCGACAGCTGTTTTGGACGCTGTGGAAGCAAAAGAGTTGCCGTCAGATTGTGATGATCGGGACAACGGTAGCACGCGAACAATCAGCGAGAGCACGGTTGACTCGGGCGTCGAGGAAGACGACGTTGAGGCTTGCACGACCCAGGTGGTAACCCCAGCTTGCAGCAGCCCATCGAATGTGACGCAGTCTACCTGCTTTTGCGAGACCGATCCCGTGCCGCTCGGTGGAAGTACAACCGAAGAAGGTGCGCAGTGTGGTGTCGTGGAAGTCCCATCAGAGGAATGCAGCGTTGCTTGCTTGGACCAGGCCAGTTCATCTGTAGACGGGCCGGAGGAAAGCGTCGATTCTTGCGGGCAAGAAATCAACGTTCAGACTGACGGACGCGCCAAGTTGCACGATTCATTCAAGAAGGACCGGCCGCCCTTAGCTCCGAGAGACAAACGACACTGCATCAAACGGAAAAGAGCCAGAACTGATTACGAACAAATCTTGTCTGCTGAGAAGTACGATTCCAAAACTATACAAAAACCACGGACTTCTCGTACAGAGGTAAATTTTCATGACATTGTGTCATGGATGTAGGGGTAAAAACGTTAAAACCTTGCTTTCTTTTCACTTTAACGATATTATTATCAATTGTGTCTGTCGATTACGTGATTCGATGCATCCGCTCAAGAAAAGTACGAGTCTCGCATGAGGTGTGGTGGCGCGCGTCATAATCCAAATGACGTGATGCATCGAGTTTGGCGAATCTAATTTTGAACCGACAGGTGCGGTCTTGGCGGTTGCGATGGTCGGGATAGACTTTCTTCTTTGCTGCAGTTCCCTTTTCAGTGAGTCATGGGCTGCGCTTTTAGTTGGTTAGAAAAGCCCATTACCTTCCCGAGTAATATTGTTTGCGGGATTTAATGAAATGATCTTCATCAACGTCGAAGTGTCTCCTCGGATTATAGCGTTATTGATGCCATGGTGAATTCGCTTGCTGTGCCAGATGGTTGCTGAGCTACCGCTCTCGGTACAAACTCTTGCTGTGGATCCACTGTAGCGACCAGCATACTCGAATGGGCGGAAATAAGGGTTTCAAGGTCTTTCAGCATACATGTGCCCGCGTGTGCAAAGTAGAAGCGCGTTTCAAATTGGAAGAGTGCTTGTTCGACTGCTCGCTGTCCAACGAGCATTCCGAACACTTTTCAAAGACATTTCACGGTCGGTCACTGCATCTCTTTGCAGGTTGTCAAGAGACAAGACATGGCCCGGCGCTGCAACTCGCTTCGTGCGGATGGGTCCGTTGTGGTTCTTCGAAACAACTCCCCGCGGTATGTTGGTTGTTGACACCGGAATTCGCTCCTGCTACGTCGCTGCAGCGTCAGTATAGAAAGCTTTAAGCTGTAGTGAGCCTGAAGAAGTGACGGAAGTGCGTAGGTTGTCGCTTGAGCTTGCGACGAACTGCGTGTTTGAGATGTGCGTGTCAGCTTTGATGCTGCTTTCACGCCAAGAGAACGCTCTTCCTCGTTCCTGACATGCGTGTGATAGAAAAGTTGTCAAAAAATCATCTTGCTATTACAACGTAAGTGTTGTTAGTAGCCGTGTACCTTCATGGCTTGCGATACCCTGTGGCATTTTCTGCATTAAGGCAGACTACGTGTCTCATTTGTTTTGAAGAGCATGTTTCGCGTTTTAATGGTGTCTTTCAAGCGATCTCAGTTACTTCGTAGCAGCAGTGAGATCTGTTTCAAACGCTGGAGTAGGTGAGCTAAGACTGACCTCAGCATCTTATTCTAAGTGAAACAATTTCGTGTCATCGACACCCCATTGCGGCCGATAAACTATTTTAACAGAACTAGTTGAATTTTACCTTTCCTTGGGACAGATCTGATAAACTCCTCGCACTGGACAACGGGATGACGTCGATACGCAGCCAAGCGGACTTTTCGATGTACGACCAACTTTCGCGGCATTTTTATAGCGGAGATTTAAGTCGATCGGAATCAATGAGAATTCATGGCGGTCAAATTAGAACAAATCAAAGGTTTGAATGTTTCGTATACTTAAAATTTTTTCGTTCATCGCCGCTTTATACCACTGCCTGAGATGTGGCGTCTGCTATCCGTACTTTCTATCCTACACTTAGTTCGATATCTGCGAATTAATTGCTGGCGTTTTAAACGACGCTGGAGTAATTTCGGGCGTGTGTGCCCAGTAAATACATCATCGATATAATCCCTAGTTTTGCTATTTATGTTCAGTGAGCAAACAAGAATAATCGCCCAGCGCGATGCGACTGGTTTCTATATGAAAGCAAGCAGTGTGAAGGATTTAACCAGCACAGAGCCACTGTCACCTGAAAAAATTTTCACAAGTTTTTTTAAACACACGGGGCAAAAGCAAGTTGTAAGCTGCCCTCTAGACAGCGATAATAATCAGGGTTCCCACGCGGTGTTGAAAGTATTGAAAAAGTATTGAATTTCAAAATTGGTTTTCAAGACCTTGAAAAAATAATGAATTTTGCGAAAATCTACATTAGGTATTGAAAAAGTATGGAAATTGTAAATGGAAAAGAAATCTCAAGTATCTGAGCAGAATTTCACTGAAGGCACAGCACTTCATTATTTACGCAGTGTTGTGCAATGTGCAAAATTGAGTTCATGATTAAAAATTTCGAAAAATGAAGGCAAGTAATGGTGTTGAGCTTCTTAAATTTAGTTTTGAAAAGGTGTTGAAAAAGTATGGAAAATGATTTTTAAAAATGCGTGGGAACCCTGAATAATTCTTCGAGATGCTGGTGTAAATAGTGACAAAATCTTTGAAGTCATTTGATGTGAACTGAAACAGCATTATGTTTCAATCAAACGAGCATTTTCTGTGGACGTGCAGTCTCCTGTGGTAACTCCCTCGTGAGCCCTCGATGTTCTAACTTTTGGTCACAGCGCAGTGTTTCGCGTGTGACAGAACACTGTCCGATCCATCATTTGCAATCGCGACACTGCGCTGTGTTCTGTCGGTGATTGATGGGTATTCGACGCAGTATTACGGTGTGAATCTCGCCGCGGTTTCCGCCCGAGGCAATGCTCGCTGTGTGGCGCCAGACTCCGGGCCTTCATAGCACAGCGCAGCCTGAGCTTGAAATTGATTGCTTTTGTTATTTGAAAGTTTGCATCCGGACCTGCTTGTTGTGAGGTACACTTGGTTCTTCGTATGGTTGCTTCTGCAGAGTGTTCCAAGCTGTCATTCTTTGCTAGTACTGACCGTGTAATCCCGCGTTAAGTTGTGCACTTGTTATGTTAATGTGACGTACAATGGACGAAATTTCCCTCAGAGCTGATTTATCTGCGCGTGCTGTGACCGGCTGCACTTCGTGCGAGGTAACTAGCTGCAACAATTCTCGATTTGTCGGAACAGGACTTTTCGGTCTGAGCCGTTTTGGTCTGGGGACATTTCGGTCACGCATAAACAACTGATTGCATTTGTTTATTCATTTAAATGATTATACAGGCAGGCGAAATGTCACGCTAGCTGGTGCTATACCAACTCCCTTTTGACGACTCATGATTGCGATTAAATCTGAATTGTAATTATAAGTTTGAAGTGTTTGTATTTAATTGAAAATGTCGATAATGATATGATTTTCTTGCTGATGATAACGAAACTCATATGTTCATGCTGATTAACTGTTGGATCTTGGATCATGTTTCTACTTTTTTAAAATAGAACCTTTCGTTGATTTAAGTACGTTTGCATTAAAAAGTGAGCATGTAAGATTTCATAGCTTGGCCGAAATGTCTCGAGACCGGAACGACCAAGACCGAAAAGTCGCGCACCCCGATTTGCAGCGGCAGCAACAGTAAAAACACGGAGGGAGTTTTCATATGGAAGCTGGGTTTGCATGGTGCAAGGCACGCAAATCTTTTGTCAAAGTTTACTGAACATTCCCTTCCACTTATATTCAACACTTAAAAGCACTAGTGTTTCTGTATGCTTTCGAGGAATCAGTCGACTGCCATCTGCTTTCGTCTTTTTGCGATGATTCAAACTTGCACA
>JGI24159J19872_10001104_pt1 | contig 28507 bp, 15 predicted proteins | sample Ectturendosymbi4_FD_19872 | JGI IMG/M metagenome (IMG submission 19872)
GGGCACGCCCAGACTTGCTCTTTGCAACGAATCTCTGTCTATTTTGTGGCGTAAACGTAAATTGTTGCACCGTCATCTGTCGTGATATCGCAGGTGACGCGGCCCGTGCAAAGGTGCCAGGGATGTGGATGTTTGTTCATCAGATTAAAAAATGACATGCCGAGGTGCATAACACTTACTGCAGAAGCTCGAAAATATAAAAAAGTAAAAGTATGAAAATGGATGAAAAAATATGATAAATATAACTTAAATGTTGTATCTTCTGAGATGAATTTCCAGTGACAAAATCGCTACTAGCGCCGGTGGCGTATTTGATAATCGATACGCTTTTTTGCAATCAGTGACAGGTGGAGAAAGTTCATCTCTAAAATATGAAATTAATAATTGAATATTAATGTGCAAATATCAAAAATATTACCATAACGCAAAACTATTGAAATACTCAAAAACTGAAGAAACGTTGAAAAACACAAAACATATCAAACACATGAAACAAAATCTAAAACATCAAAAACATGAAAAAGCATAAAAAACAAAAATATCAAGAACACGAAAAATATTGAAAATATATGTCTGGGGGTAGGGAGGTTGGGGAAACCCCAGACTCGCTGCCCGATCTGCCAGACCACCCAATCCCACTGAAAACCGTACAATGGCCTCTCCTATTACCTAAAACCTCTCCTATTACTACTTGGAATACAAAATTGCATTTGATTACTATAAGAATTAAGTTGCTTACATTTTAGCCTATGCCCTCATGAGGTCGCATGAAAAATAAAACGATTTCAACGGTTTGTGACTCCTCACCGGTCATATATGCTGGAAGATTAAAGCAGAATGGCTGTGTTGTTAAAAAAGGTTGCCGAGTCCTGAAAGGAAACTTCCGGATATCTGTCAAAAATGATAACAAATGAAAACCATTTTTAGTTTCACCATCAATTTACTGTCGTTTGGATTCATTCTTGCACAACATATGAGCCTTCTCGTTGATTAAAGAGAGTCACACTAAATCAGGCTTTCCTATGATATACTATAATTTCTGAGAAGTAGAATAAGATTTATTTAAATTCATAAACGTAACGTGTTATTCTAAGCACAAATTAAAGTGCTTAAAGTTGTTACAGTACGCTTCAAAGAAATGCAAGAATTATGATCCTGCTCATGTGTATTTGAAAACCTAACACCGACGGTATNCTTGCCCTGATTGGAAACATATTTTTCCCATTATAACCAAAGCTTACGCAAACGTTTTAGGTGCACAGGTGCATTTTTCAACTCAGAGCTGTTCCGAAGCTCATATCGCCCTAACAAAGTAACGTGTTGCATGTCAAAAATTGTTTTTTTTGCAAAACCAGTGCAAATCCTTCCCAAACAACGCGGGTGATATGCATTGCAACAACACGAAAAATTCGAAAATTCCACCAGTAGTCCTCAATGGCGGTCTTTAAAAGATCCATGTCACGATTTGTTCGAAGCTGGCGGAGGTACATGCAAAAAAGCAAGGTTGCTAGTTGCTTCCTTTTGGTAGGGTCTGGAACCAATTACCAAAATTTAACATGAGTCACGAAGGTCGATTTTGCTTCTCCATACATTGTTTTCATTCATCTGCCGAAACCAATACGCTTGGTACCACATCAACACGTCAAAAATGTCTTTGATCAATATTGGCAAAATTGCCTTTCGCCGTCGACACAGCTTCTTGTTTAATAACTTCAGGTGTACTTTCAGGGCCACGGAGTCGGAGCACCAGAGCTGGATATTTTACCTGGAGCCGGAGCCGGAGCTCAAATTAAAAATCAGGAGCTGGAGCTCAGTTTAAAATTTAGGACCGGAGCTGGAGCTATGGCCATTTGAGAGGTTTCTCCGACTCCCTTCCTAGATAAGCTACTAACGGTTATGCTAACTAGAATTACTTTACCTGAAACATTGCTCTTCATAGCGCACTAAACGCGATTGTTACGAGTCACGATACCAGACTGCAACAATGCATCTGAAAATCTTTGATGTTTCTTTGGTTTAATAATCGCTAGGGCTGTGACATCGTAGCTGGCAGGGGTGGTGTTACTTATTAGACAATGGTTCTCAAACGCTGTTCTAAGAGCCACATGCAGCTCCCAAGCATCCTTTGTGCGGGTCTTAGCAGTCTTTCGGTAACACCTCCAATATTTTGTGTAACAGACTTTGTTAGTGCAATAAAACACAACGTGTCAATTGAGTTGTGGTAAAATTTTTAGTGCGGCTCTCTAACAAAATCGTAGGTCTGAATTTGGCCCCTTCAGCGTAATGGTTGAGAACCACTGCTATAGACAGAAGTAAGAGAAGTAAGAACAACGTTAACTACCACAACTTATTATTTTCTAGTCAGAATGATCAAAACGGGTCTGTAGTAGCCTAGCGTAGCGATCTAAAGAGAACTGAGTTATAATGAGTAGGTACATAATATATTTTCCATAGATTTTGTAGCGGTCTAATTATACTGTTAGCAGGGAGTATGATAAAGATATGATACCATTGCAGATTTAAGCGTGAAATGCATGGCACGTCATTGTAAAGAAGGAAGTTTTAATAGAAACCATTAGGTTTACTAGCAAGCTTTATTAGATTGTTTGCAAAGTTCACTATGAAACATTAGGTTTGTAACTAGCAACATAACATAGAAGTTATAACTGGTTGATAGCGAACTAGCATTGTTTTACACAGAAGTACATCATCAAGAGGGCACAAAAAAGCAATGTAAACAAATGTAGACTTTTTTTGAAGTTTTCATAAGTGGAACAAATTCCATATTTTCAGCACGGTAACCGCAAACAGTAAAAGGAGCAGGTTACGACGCTTCAAGAATGGCGTCCCACAGGGATCTGTCTCTTCAACATCTACATCTCTGACTTGCCAACCACCGTCTCCAGAAGGTATGCTTATGCTGACTATCTAGCAATCATGCATGCTGATGGATATTGGCAGGCAGTGGAAGGGGTGCTAAGCAAGGACATGGCAACTGTAGGTGAATACCTCCAGACTTGGAAGTTAAAGCTCAGCACTACAAAAATGGTGTCGGGAGCCTTCCATCTTAACAACAAGGACGCTAAACGTGAAATGAAAGTCAACTTCAACAACGAAACCCTGCCCTTCTGCTCCGAACCCAAATACTTCGGAGTAACGTCGGACAGGTCGCTCACGTATCGCCGACACCTTGAGTCACTTCGCAAGAAGCTGACATCACGCGTCGCACTCCTGAGGCGGCTCGCTGGCTCCGGTTGGGGTGCTGAGCCAACAACTCTGTAAACCGCCACCCTAACCATGGTGCATTCAACCGTAGAGTACTGCTCTCCTGTCTGGTGCCGCAGTGCTCATACCTGTCTTATCGACCCCGCCATCAATGACGCTTTGCGAATTGTGACTGAATGCGAATTGTGACTGACTGAAAGTTGGGTGCTATTTTTGCTCGGATTTTTAAGTATTTTGCACAATTTTCAGGGGTTTAGCCTGGATTTTCAACAAATCAAAACGTTTGGAGGTGCACTTGCACCCCCGCCTGCTACATCCACTGTGTCCGGTCCACTGGGAAGATCAACAATGGAATGTGGAGTGGGTAGACAACCCAACAAGACTGCATTTTCATTCCGACACCGGTACCCATCCCCCGGAGGCATATTTACAAAAATGTAACCTTGTTGGTGTTGTAAGAGTTTTTCAGCCAATCATAGCGCGGATAAAGTTCAGGAGCATTGATGAAGCCTGTCTAGTAACGTCCGTCTAACAATGAGTTACTTCTATGAAGCTGGTTTGGTGCAAGGCAGCGGCCTTTTGAGAAATGCTTTCAGCGTGGTCACGGTTGAAATCAACTTATAAGGCCAATATCACCGAATTTCCCCCACTGGGCGGCATTGAAATTTTCCACTGCACTTCAGAACTTTTATAAATTTCCAGTTAAACCTGAAAACCTCGGTACGTGTGCTAGTCCAGAAGTCACGCATTTCTTAAAACTGAGGACGACTCTTTGGCATTACATGTTCAGTGATGTAACAAAGAGCATTGTCTGTCTTCAAGAAAGGAGTCTTTTGCTGATAAGTGTCACTTGAAAATCTGCACTTGATTTTATTTTGTTTTCTGTCTTTCTTGATGTTTCCATCTCCGGTTGCAGTAAACACATGAAAATGGAAGGTCAAATTTGCTGCTTTTCTAGTTGAACAGCCGTGCTACTGTTAGTTGAAATAAGTGAAAAAAGTACACAAATTAAAATTCATCAGAAAGCGCTTTCAACAGGAAGATATAGATGTCTTTTACATTGATTAAACGAATTACTACAGAAGCGGTGCTGAGTGGCTGCTTTCGGTAACTCTTTAGTTCAGGTTTGAGTAAACACGGGCCTGCGCTCTACATGCAGTCCGTTGAGATGGTGTCATTTATTGACTATATTTGGAGCCAGAGCGGTTGAATATTTCAGACTTTGCGTTTTGGTCTCCTATATTATTTAATGTTATTGCCATACTGAGATACGTTTCCAGAAATCTAAATTAAAGAGAGTCCAATGCAGACGTCATTTTGTCATCATACCAGTTTGAACATTTTTTGTTTCAGTGACAAGCACAGAAGTTTTTAATTTAAACAAACTTTCATGAGTTTTATCTGAGTACGTTCACCTGGATCAGGGGTCGGCAACCTTTTGCTCATTGTGCGCCAACTTAAGGATTCAAATCATTTAGTCTGCCAACAACATATGCATTTTTATACAAGTCAGGTCAATATACCTTCTGTGTGAATCACAACAAAATTGATAAGTAAAACATGGAGCTTCTGTGTGCCATTGGAAATTGCTTGGCGTGTCAAGTTTGACAAGCGTGCCGCAGGTTGCTGACCCCTGACCTAAATGATTTGTTCGAAGTTATCAAAAAGCTCAAAGGCCCGCGTCTTCAAGATATGAGACCTGAAACTTTTTTCACCTGGTTGATGAAACCTGAATCTATCCCTAGCGCTCCACAGACACATATGAAAAGTTTTCCTTCATAAGCAATGATTGAACATGACTAAAAATAATTCATTGGAATTATCGAACTCGACATCGATTAATTTGAATTCGATTTTATTAAGATTTTTTCTTCATGAGAAAGTGACATCAATCGAGGTTTACCATCGCCAAACAAACGCTTATCCAAGCAAATTTTGAAATGAAACTTCCCGAAACATGTCATAAACAAATAAACGTTGCAAGCCTCGAAACAAGATTGGAGACATGACGTGAACATTTAGAAACGGAATCGGGCACGAAAGCGAGCAATTTGACTCCATAACTTCTTCGATTTGTCATGAAATAATGGATGAGCTTAAGAAAACATTTTGCAACGCGGTAATTTCAAAGCAAGATCGCTCTTGTAGGAACAGTTAATTCAAAGAAAAATTCCGAACGAAAGCACTAGTCTGGTAAAAGTTTAAAATAACAAGAACAAACTATTGAAACTTTGTACTGTACTTGCAATTTACCCGACAAAATCAACTTTGTATTTTTGTGATTTTTATTTCAATTCTGTTGCTTGATATGTTGTGCTGCCCCTAAGAGCTTTTCAAATGGGGACATTTCACTGAAAGGGTTTCCCAGACGTGCTTCATCAGCATGAAACGTAGTACACATCACAAATGGTTGAATATACAGAGAGCTTTTACATACATTACTTTTGCAGACATGTTTCTTTAAGGTAGTCATCAGCAAACTTTCGTTGTGGTGACCCGATTCGCTCTTTCGGTTGTAATTAAAGGCCCGTGCGAATTTGTGAAGGCCCTATTTCAAATTTTGCTGTATTAACTTACCTGTTACATTAAATGCTATGTTTGATCTCATAAGCTGTATAATGACAAAAACAATGCTTTGTGAAAGTCAAACATTCAATGTTACATATTTGTTACAGTAACCTATGTTTTAGCCCTGGCAACCAGCACAGGACTGCAGCTCTTATGTACACCACGCGGCCCACAACAGAAAGTGTTGCACTTTCCAATCAAAAGTGCTAAACGGCTCACAACTAGGCCGAGACCCACACATTGCCGACCACTACTGTTTAAAGGGATGAGAGACCAATCAGTATTTTGTACTTTTTAATTAAGTTTGCATGTTTTCATGTGATTTCCTCATTTACTTTTTTAAACAGCGCAGAACTAGGAATTTAAACTCAGATTGCAAACCAGTTTTCTCTAGATTGCGAGATTAACTACTTACCTTTCCTTCCGTGACTGCTTTCAAAAAGCGAATGAAAAAGTTCAGCATGAATGACTTTCCCTTCCGGAATGCACCAGCCACAGAGTAAACAGCCACAGGTAGATTGGCAACCCTTTCTTGACCAAACACCATTTCAAGTTGATTTTTATCAACAGAGTACGTGCCGGTTGCATCAGGAATGATAATCTGAATAGCTCTGTGATCACCGTGGCTTGTACCAGGTTGTTGTTCGCTGTGGCTGATTTCATGACAGACACGATGTGGTTCTTGTTTCGGAAAACTGTGAATATCTGATTCCGATGCTTTTGCCCAAAAAGAACGTCCGTGCGTGCGTTCATGTGGATCATGCTGGTGACTTTCACCTGTGGTTGCAGGAAAATATAAATTTTAGCAGAATAGTTTCATTTCAGTGACTTTCAGCATTTGCTACCTTGCAACTTCAATTAGGTCCATTTGTTTTTCGTAAAAAATGTTTCATGCGTCGGTTCACTTCTACAGTAGTCATTAGATCCACAGATGTTATTTTAAAAATTAAAATAAGAAAATAAACAATTCATGAAACTCACCCCCATGTAAGTATTTTGCACAAAACAATGCAAAAATGTGTTTTTATCTTGCAGAAACATTGTGCTGGAAGACTTCAGTTCGAAGCACGACCATTATACACTTGGAAAATATTGTTGTTATTACAACTAACAATTGCCCTACGCATCACAAGCCCTATGTCAGCGGTTCCCAAAGTATGGGTCGCGAAGGGTCAAAAAATGGGTCGCCCCGAGGTGATTCAAATCAGTAAAAATGAACTTTTTACTTTCATTTTTCAAGTTCTTTCAATTCCGTCATAGACTAAACTGTTGCATCATACGCATTTCATTTGGCTTCGTCTTATTAAAACTGGATTATTGCATCATAAGTGTGGTTTTCCGAGAGTTTTAATGGCAGCACAGCTACCAGTCGTAACTAGCCAACAGGCTGCTAAGTTAAGGTTCGTTGATTACGGAAGTATTTTGGAGCTGAATAGGTCAGTGGAGTATCAGCGTTGATAGTATGAAAGTTTAACTATGTAGTAGTAGAGTAGTTTGAAACGTTTCGCTTCCTAAGCACGTAAAACACATTTTTTTCGATGTTTTAGGCTTGGGTCGTGAGATGTTCATAAAACTCAGATTTGGGCCGCGCTTAAAAACGTTTGGGAACCACCGCCCCATGTCAGTTTCTGTGTTATGCCTTCTTACTTGTATGGAGATCCATCAGTATTTAGTGCACCGCATACCCACAGCATTGCAATTTTGTCGCGATATAAAAGCAAAACACAAAAGTATATCACATGTTCAGGTGATTAAAAATACGACAAGCTCAGTTTATGTGCAGTGAAAGAAATGTCGTTACAAAAATTGCCACGCCATCACAAGTTTTACTATCAAAATTTCCCGAAATGACGAAAATCAATTTTCCTAACCTGATCCATCAGTGTTAGGCTTACGATACGTCCCATTTTAGCAGGGACACTCCCGGTTTTAAGGGCTTTGTCCCGGCGTCCCGGTCAGTCAACCAAAATGTCCCGGTTAGGCATTCAGTCAGGCAGGATAGTCACACACAGTGGCGCAGCGAGGCCAAGTGGCGCCCGGGGCCGGCCAATAAAATGCCGCCCATTCCACACCTCAGATTTGCTTACAATAATTTAAAATGTGTAAAGATCAACGTTAACACTGCACGGGGCCCTTTCAAGGTCCGGGAACCATTTTAACACTTGCACGGGGCCGTTACAAGGTCCTGGAACCATTTAGATAAAATAGGCCTAAAACCGCCTCTTGTTGAGAAGCGCTGGCATGCAACTTTCATCATGATCTGTAAACTTGGTCTTGTTCAGGGGCGTGCAGAGGTCTTGTGATGCCTGGGCCCCGGGGCAACTGCTTGATTGTATGCCCCCCTACCAGATGCTAATCTGAGGAATGTAAAAGTTCAAGCACAGCAAAACTACCTCCCCAAACCCCTGCCACCCGCAAAAGCATTACGCCGCAAAAGCTTCACCTCTAGTGAGAATAAAGAAGCGAAAAAATTGTCCGAGTCTCGTACCACGTTACGCACAATAGCAAGGCCCTTGAAAGTTGTGAAAATAATTTTGCATAGCACTTTTGACGAGAAAAAAAGTTAAATACGTTTCTGATGCTGGAGCTCTGCTGAAAAGAACATGGTACATTTTGAACGGTATCGTAATTTTTTGGCGCTAAGTGTTTTAACAGCTCCCAACGATGTTCGTTCTGACAAATTTTCTGTATTATTTTGATCTGTTTTACAATTGAAAGCGAAGAATCTATCTATGATTGCATTATTGCAAACTTTGCAATAGGTTTTTCTTGAATCAGCAAGATAGGCAGTATTTAGCACGGAGCCAAAGTTCCAATTCTGAATCTTGCAAGCATGCATGTCGAAGCTTTTAACAATACTGTATTGCTTTGACTTACCAAGGAGTCTTTTTACCAGACATTATTACTTACCGCCACCGGTGCAACTGAACCAGTTGGACATATAATATGTGTCGGGGGATGAAAACATATCATACCAATGCAATCTTTCAACTTAATAAGCACGTGACAGAAGCAAATCATTTAAGCCTCACCAAGCCATCTAATTACTTATTATTACGACGTAATTATCTGCTTGAAGCAGCTTCGTTGCGTCATAATAAAAGTTCCAAATGATTGAAGAAAACGCGCTCACTAAGCACGTGACAGCTGGTTTTGCCTGGTCCTGGTTTTGCCCAATTTAAAGCGTTTTGAAGAGAATAAATCGTTTTATGATGAAGAAGATGTAAGGTTTTCATCTCCAAAAACTGCTAAAACATTTTTTGCCAGGAATTTGTTACCTGCTAAAGTTACCAAACGGTTTTCAAAATTCTGCTAGAAAATCAGCTCACGGCTAGATTGAAAATTTTACAGCTAACAGTGAGAAAATCCTGCTAGATTTGGCAGCAAATCAGCTAAAATGGCAACTCTGCTACCTCGCTTCGTCATTTTCCGACACCATTAAGCCTACGCTATAGGTTATAGAAAAACAGGAGCTCTGTTGAAACTGAGAAAAGCTAACTTTTCCAGGTTATTCATTTCAAGTTCAACGGTCAAAAGTTAATATTGATAAGCCCACCTAATGACCAGGCTAGAGCTTGTGGCAGTAAATGTAAAAATCCCAATGAACATTAAAGAAATAACATGACGCATGCCAAGAAATATTTGTTGCCAATGCCTAGTTGTCAGGTGATGTAATGATGTGCCGTTGGAGTATTGCTAAAGATGGAACGATAGGAGAAAAAATATTGTGCTAGCTTTGACTATTCACCATGATTTCATGCAGGGCCTTTTGTATTAGATTTTGAGTGGAGGGGCAATAAAAACATCAAACTACCGGATCGGTGACGTTTGCTAGTCTGCGGTCGAATGTCATCTCTTTGCTTTGTGCAAAGGATATTTGACTGGGGTGAGGGAAGTGGCTTTGGCTGGAGAGGAAGGTGGAAGGATTGGAGGAAAATTGACCCCAAGCATGTTAAAAAAGCCCTGGTTTGAAAACAAACAGTGGGGCACTTCAACAAACTGGATTTGATCCATGCTTTTGAGTAAACATTCAATCAATTTGCTCACTCCACAGCCACATTTCCTATTTTGAAGGCTAGCCCACCAGTCAAGGCTTCTAAAAACAAAAACTGAAGAGTTAAAACTTTCAAAAATTTATTTATTGTAAAATTAATAAAGAAGAGTGGGAACTATCAAACTATTTTCAAAAATGAATTTTCAATCAATGAACCGCCACTCCCCAGAAGGTTCCTCCCTGGGCCCGGAGCCTCCAGGACCCATCCATTGCTACGCCACTGGTCCTACACTTGCTACATCAGCTCCCATTGAGAGAATTTGCTCTATCTTGAATAACATGCGGTCTGATAACAGAAGCAGAATCAGGAAGCCCTTATCATCAGTAAAATAAATACTGACTTTTCCTGGTGTTATTTTTACGAAAAAAGAAAATCTAACAAAGACTTCTTGAACAAAGTATTGTTTACAGAAAAGTATGATTGGCCGAGTATGTGAATTTGCAAGTGCTCTAAACATTGTCCTGTTTCTTAGTAAAATGCATTATTTTAATTTTTCCTGGTGCCTCATCTACAGGAACCCTAAATGGCTACATGCTCAGTAATATTTGAACCACATTTATCTGATCAGGCTCGTTCTTCTGAAGCGTCCCGGTTTTCAATTACAAAAATATGGTATGCCTTATCAATGTGTATCTTGCTTTATGCAGCAATGGGCTAAGATTTCGACAGCGTATTTGTGTTTCAAATGGGAACGGATGGTGGTGTTTGGATGAGGCAAATGTGACTGATTTTTGGTCACCATTTGCTCTATACATTCTCCACAATACTGAAGTATGTTCACGCCATATCAACACTTAGAATTTTCCAAATTTATGATAGGATCAGGTTTAAAAAAAATGAAAAACTTTTTGAAGCTTTCCAACATTTCTGGTGAATGACGGCCAGCCTTTTTGTACTCTAAATCGTGATTCATGGTGAGAGCAAGTCTTTACGTGTCAATGTGTGATGCGTACCAAAAAACTTCTTTTATTGCTTGCACCCCATGATTATTTTGTCTATGTTGCCCTCAAATCTAAGGTTACCAATGGCTGCAACGGTATTCTGCAATATATAACAAAACCAAATCTTTGTAACAAGAGGATTAATCTTTTGAAACTTAAAACATTATGCAATATATTGAAGATAAACATTAAAGTGATGCTTAAACAAATCATAGAGCCTCTACGTTCGGTAACGGACGCTGTTAAAATACTGTATATGCCATTACATTTCTATTTCTGAACTGCAGCAGACTAAAGAAATATTTGTTTTGGACTTAGAAACATATTTACGCTTATGCAACTTGCAGCTTTTGGTTAAATGTTATGAATTGTTCGGCAGATATAACTTTTTACTTCAGGATTCGTGGCAATGTAGTCATTACTTAACAAAAACAGTGGTGCACCCTTATTTACTTGGTGAAAATTCTCTTGTGCATGAGAAACTCCTCGGTGGATCATCACTGCCAGAAGCACTTCCAGATGACATGGCTTCAATAAGGGTGTTAAGAACAACTACACTGCAAACGATTGTGCTGTCTGAAACAGTATGTCGTTTTCATAAATATTCTGAAACTGCATGCGGCCAAATAAAATTATGGAGAGATTTAGTTCAAAAATATTGCATTCACAAAAACTGCTAAATATTTGTAATAACTTCATTTAAAGGCTTTTGTTTTCTATCTCTGTTAGATAATTTAAAACTAAAATAATGGAAAATAAAAAATTTAATTCGAGCACAAAGAGCATCACCAGAAAAATTTGCCAAAGTAAATTTTTTATAGAGAAGGCACATTTGTCGCTAGCAAACCCAAGCGAGTAACTTTTTCATGTCTCACGGGTTTTGACAAATTGCAACAAAAGCTTAGGACATTTTAACTAAGTGTTTTACTTTTAAATATAACGCTAAACATCTGGTGTCAATGCAGAGCAAAAGTTCATCTACATATCAGCATTTCTCATTCGTCATTTTATTTCTATGAAAAGATCAGGCATCTTCAGCCGAAGGTCCAAGACGTATTTGAAAAGTTTTCTAGAAGTTGCAGCACCAAATGTCTACCAACTTTATTTTCTCAGGCTTAGTTCTCTCTATGAACATTACGCTTGTATGAAAGCAGCATGCTCAAATTCCAGTATGCATATACGATATTTATATAGGATAATGTCGACATTGATTGGTGTTACATAAACATTCCAAACACCGCAAATGCTTTTTCAATTAACAAATAAAACACGACAAACACCACGTTTATAGGCACAGGGCTGAATGTTACAGGACTGCTTGCAAAGTACATCATTGTTGTAAAATTGCAGGCTGGAATGAAGTTTTCTTGGGTGACATAAAATATGTGTATACATCTTTGGCATACTCCCAAGATACCTCAAACTTTACGGGAAAGTGAAAATTTGGTCTGTAGTACTGTGGCCGGGACAAAAAGTGCACCGTGTATTGTCCAAATTTGGTTCAATTATCTCGCCACATCTTTCATGTCACTTGGCATAGACGTTTCCAGGGAGACTGAGAAGAAAGTTGCCATACCAGTTATTGCATTAACTCGTGTTACCCTTCTTGTGTGTGGGAATGGTCACCCAATTTGCTTATTCTTCAGTGCCTTTCCAGAACACCAGGACACTTGACATGTATCAGCTTTTAAACAAAAAATCTGTGTGCTCACCCTGAATTACTCGCAAACCGAAAAGACCATCGTTACTGGGTACGGAAATTTCTAAAACTTTCTGGAAAAAATTCAGGGAGTCGACGGAGGGTGTAGTCGATGCATCCGTTCTTGTAAACTATGTTTCGCCCACTGTTTGCGCGTATAGAATCAGAGACATGCGACAAATGCGTTAGAAGTGCTTCAGACGACTTTCAATAGACCTAAATACTAATAGTTGCTCGACATCTCCTTGCGACAAGGAAGCCGGAATAAAACTGGTTGCTGGATGATTCCCTTCAATTCTAGCAACATCTCTCCAAAAACCATAATTTTAAAGATATCAACGCCAAATAAAACCGCGAAGTCTTCAGAAGATCACTTGCATACATGGTATGTCATCTACCCTCAATAAGCTCTTCTAAAAATTCCAACGTAGAAATGCGGACAGCACACACTAAAACAGTTGCTTTTGATCGGGCAAAAATTCAGCAAAAAAATTTATTTCGTACGGAGTCATTCGTAAACTGCTTCTAACTCAGACGTCAGCTCTTCAAAGTGAAGCTTAACATAAATGGTCGGTGCTCTTCAAAGGAGACAAAAGAAAACATACTGCTACTGTGGAGGTTATGTTCACAGATGGTACAGTTGCCCAACTAAAGAGAGTGAACGCCATTTCTGCAACCAAAAAGTCATTTTCTATGGTATGTCAATTAAAGTCTCAGGAAAACTCATCGACTGCTCCACTGTTTTTCCTGTATCTCGCAAAAGTGTTAACTGGAGCTCCTCCATGTCTAAAGCACGCAAATACTAGCACAAAGATAAATTGGAACGATTCGAAAGCGTCTGACAGATTCAGGAACCTCTGAGTCTTTCACAGACAAAGACTTTGTCTTTACAGTATAAAATTGCGTACAAAATCTCCTGCAAAAGACATATATGGCTTCCAAGTCTTTTTGTGTTGAAGTGCAAATCTCTGAAAAGCCAGCCTTAAAACTATACATGGATAATTTTATGAAAACGTGCAGTTTGGCGTAGTGATGTATTTATACGTTGATGCAGTTCTCAACCAAGACTCTGCATCTACATGACAGCGTTGAAACTTAGATTCTCTTGTTATTGGAGAAAAAAAAATTTGCTGTGTCAGTGAAAGGCAAGTAAATCCACCAAGAATATTCCATAATCTCACTCACAGTTGTAAGCTGATAGCTACTAAATCTGGGCAGTACAGCTAGGCCAATAAGGGTTTCATGACATAAAAATTAAGAAACTTTCTGTCGAAAGCATCGAACCACGTGTGTCACCTTGTAGAGCTTAGATTGTGGTAACCAAGAGCGAAAACCACAGGAGACGAATGGTAATCGACTATTCCCAGACCGTTAATCGATTTACGGCATATTACTGGACGTTCAGCCACTGCCACGAATCGGCGATGAAATCGCGTAGCATTAGGATTCATCACACTGATTTGACCTCTGACGATTTTGCGTAAATGACGCAAAATCGATTTCCTAGTAAAACACTTTGCGAGCAGATTTCGTTGCCCCTTCCTTGTGGAGAATAGTCTGTTAAACATGCGTATGTACACTGCACAGTCAGAATCAATGCGAACTTTTGCAAGCAGAGCACAGCAGGCAGATTCCTCGAAAGCTCTGCAGCAAATCTTAATCCTACAACTCATTACATTGACCAGTACTTTTAAGTCCCTCACGGGCACTATAGTGGTCCGACTTTGCAACTTTTTGCAACTCCATAACCCGCCAGCCCATTGAGATAGAGAGGTGTTCAAACCCTCTACGGATTCGGCAAGTCTTCTGTTTTACTTTACAAAAAACATTTTTTCGTTTTGGGTTTTGCGTTCTCTGTGGGTGACGTCATAATACGGGCATGCTTTCGCGATTTTTTGGCGATTTTATGGCTGAGGTTACCTGGCACTGCGCCCCGATCCAAATAGCTATTTTTTGGCTCAGGAATTTTGTGGATTCCAGGCTATCATCCGAGTCTTTACAGCTCTTGATTGTTTTTCAGGATATCTGGAGCCAAAATTATAGCTTAAAAAACAAATATTGGTAAAAATTCTACTCTCATAAACGCTAACTCCGGGTATATTATACCCCTGGCCATGACTCGCCAGCAGAATAAGCTGGATAGCTGTTCAAACCCTTTAATGACTCATAAAGCCTGTAGTTTAGAATTAAAACAAAAATATTTGCTTTTGGATGTCCGGTTTTTTGTTGATCTTTACATAACCAGAGGATGTTCATTCATTTTTGTTTACATTTGCATGACGTCAACATCCTGTGGGAGGCCACCAATCTAAACGATTTCGTGGCTCAACGTTTTATTGGATTCTAGGCTTAATACGAGTCTTTAGAGGTTTTTTTATGGTCTTTAGAGGTTTTTTTTCAAAATTATGGCCAAACTTCCCGAAATTAATTAAGGAAATCCCCGCAACATCCTTTCGGAAATCCAGAAATTTTGTTTTTTTCGGCATAACTTTAGAACCAGAAACGCTAGAAAGTCGACCAAGGGCTTTAAAAAACCGTATCATAGCCTAGTTTCCAATAAAATCTTGAGTCATGAAATCGGCTCATTGGATCGACCGACAACGTCATAAAACAAATCGTAAAACATACAACTCATGACGTCATCGACCAAAGCCCCAAACTCGAAACAAATTTTTTTTTTTCAGTCTAGACTACAAGACTTCACGAGTCTTTAGAGGGTTTGCACAGCTCTCTAGCTCAATCTGCTTCCGAGTTATTGCTGGCCAAAATTTGCCCTGAGAGGGCAAATCATACCTTTTGTGTAACTCTTCCAGTTTTGTCGAAAATTAGTTTTTTTGGTCATAATTTTGGCTCCATATACTGTATGGTAGAAAGTCAATCAAGGGCTCTAAAGACATGGATTTTAGCGTAGTTTCCAAAAAAAACATGAGCCAAAAATAGCCTGTTGGGTTGACGCCTAGGGCCAGATAAAATTGGCCAAAAAGGCGAAAACATGCCTCTATTGTGATGTCATCCACAGAAAATCCCAAATCGAAAACCGAAAATTTTTTTTTCAATTGCAAACTTCTCGAATCCGTAGAGGATTTTAACAGCTCTCCAGGTCTAGCGGCTGGCTAGTCATGGCCAAAATTGCTCAAGCTACTAATGGGACAAAAAGGATTAATATAGGCAACATTTGTAGATTATACCGGTTCAGCATTTTTATGTCAAACATATTTACAAACTTTCCTTTGCTAAACATTCCATTTTTGTTTAAGACTTCGTAGTAGTTTACCTAGATTGTAAAACTACTCTTCACAACACTAAGGTGTTCAAACAATCTTATTTGCCTAATCATGTTACCATAAAAATCTATTCAGCAAAATCCTCGACTTAATGTTGTGAGACATCTTCATTTTACATTTAAGAGAAACTATTTTGGTTCAAATTTGCTCAACACGGCTACTGGAAATATAAAGAAACCGTGCGGCTGAGGACTACGTGGAAAATTTTCTCCTTTGCCGTCTACTTGACAAACATACCACAGGATAAGAAATGTTCGAGACAGTAGATGCCTTCAGCTTTCGGGTTTTCGTTGACTGACTGTGTACCTGTCTGTGCCGATAGTGCTCCATCCATGATGAGAACCAAAAAAAGTTTTATGGGTTTGTGAAAAGGGAAAACAAAGATAATTCAGTTATTCACTGTCTCCTCCACAGCGAAAGTCTAGCAGAAAAAGAGATTCAAAAAGACCTGGCCATCTTTTCAAAAGAAGATGCAGCCTATCTATTGTCAATTATATCCAATCCCATCCTTTATGCATTCGTTAGGTGCTTTGTGTGACGAGATGGTGTCACAGGGAAGCGAGATTTTGCTTCTTTTGCCCATCCGTTGACTATCATGAGAAGAGGTGCTGGAGAGAGTGGCTTACACAATGAAATCGGTGCTTTATTCAAAGAACAAAATCATAACTTTGCTGAACGATTCAACGACAGACAATGGATAGCCAAATTGCTATTCTCAGCTGAGTTTTATATGTTTAAACCACCTAAGCACCTTTATGCAAAAAAGCGATAAAATTTTGTTAGATATTCGAAAACATCGACGCATTGAAAGGCAACATAAAGTTGCAGATCTTTCGAATGGAAAGTTGAAAAATGTTTGCTTTTCTGACAACAAGCATATTTGCAGAAAAGGTAGAAATTGATATGATCTGCATTCGTCAAGTCTTACTTGAGCACCTCACCACCTTACCACATTTCCTCTGGCTTGGATAAATATAACCTTTCTCATAAGTACGTGAAAGCATTTGCTGGGTGCAAAGTCCTTTAGTGGTACGAGCATTACAGATTACTTGTGAAATGGATTGCGTTGCTGAACATCTGATTGAGCTGCAAAGTCGATAGCTGTGAAGCCTCTTGCTGAATTTCGGGTGAATGCCCATTCAATGGAACTAAATGTCTCTGATCTGTGTCGGCAGGCAACAAAAGCTTTTTCGCTTTTTCCAACCACATACCGTAGTGAATCTGTTTTTCCAAAACTGTATCTTTAAAATCAAGCACCGAAACCAACTTCAAACAAAAGACAACATCAGGTGTACCTTGATGACCACAAGCCCTTATTTCGACAAAAGTGTGAAACAAAATCAGTTATAAGGTTCCCACTGAAATTTGTGAATGTGGGCGATAAACCAAATTTGCCAAATCTAGGGTTTATATTATTCTCATAGTCGTAGTCTATCTTGAGTCCGAAAAGATTTATACCGGTCCGAGTCAGCGACATAACTCCTCGATTCAAGGCTTAAGCGTTTCATATTGGAATTCATCGCAACCTGCAGCCATCCCAGCCTTCCTTGTTTTGACAGGTAGGAGGGAGTTGTCTGAAGTGATCGGCCACTGATGTCTTCCTAATTGTTGAGTAAGACACCATTTTGGTCTTTGATGGGTCTAGCAGTATGAAATCTTTTTCCGCGAAGACGCCGGATAGTTTGCCCGAACACTTTGTTTGCTTGCCCGTGATTGGAATCCAGTTTAAGTACGAAATTCTCCCAAGACTGCATTTTTGGCTTTTAACCGTGACGCCTGCAGACTTTTGCGTTTTAGCATACTGCGAATGCACAAATCGGCTTTTTCATCAAGCCATGCTTTGCAAACTACTTTCTGTGCTTAAATAGCATGTTTCACCTCTTGGACTTTTCTGCACTTCTTTTGACACGAACGCCCGACACTGAACAGAGGAAGTCAGCTGAAAACATGCAGAAGTCACTGAATAACCGTAGACCCCATAAACCACTGCACCAGGTGTACTTGTGCACATCTCTGTGCTGGACGAAAATGTTCATTATGCACAGTTACAGTAGTTGTTACAGCACAGTTGCAACAGGAGTTTTCCGTTGTTATATATGTCACCATCACAATGTCGGCTGACCACAACCTTCCATATCCCGTGGCGTATCTAGGTAATGACAGGCATGGGTCGTGCCATGGGCGCCACTTTGACGTGGGCGCAAAAATTGCTTGGGAAAATTACAAATTGTGACTTACAGTTTCTCCTCAACCTATATTTGCGTTCCATACAACCATAAACTGCAAAGCTGCATCAACATGGAGCCCTTCTGTAATGTATTACACATTGCTACATGGCAGGAAAGCATGTAGGAATGCGTCAGAAACGTTTCTGTAACCATGTTTAAGCATGTTGACAAAGTTTTTTTGTTTGATGCCAGTGTAAAGCTGCTTTTATTTTCTAAAAAAAGTGAAACTTTTGCAAAAAAAGTGGCTCCAGTAGGTCCAGTCTTGTTGCAGTGGTAATGGATTTGTTATGCTGGCAATTGATTAGTGCAAAAGCAACAAAACGTTTCCTAGCTTCACCGTTTTAGCCTAAACTGCAAAACACCTAGCAGTATCTGCTTTCTGCAGAAGCAGACAGCGTTTGAATTTCCCGCCAAAACCACCCGGTAACCATCGATATCTTCGCAGGGAAACCATCCTGGATCAAATATTGAATTGAAGCATGGAGGAAATCAGAACAGTGAGGAAGTTTCTCATATACTGACTATGTTTTACTGAACGCGAAGCCAGGGAGACCTTGGGACCATTTCTATTTAAAAAATGTAGAAAAACGTAAAAACAACAGGTTTTTGTGAAACGCTGACTATCTCATAGGTGCAAGTGAGTAAGGGCAATCAACCCCTTTAATTTTCAGTTACTTTTTTGATCGATGATTGAGGTAACTGTTTTGGACGTCTGCAAATAGATTCATGCGTGAGCAGAGGGAAGGGGCGAAAGTGTGTTTGGGCAGCGTGCGTGTGGTTATTTCATTGGAAATAAAATTTCTGACATACAATATTTAAGCAAAAAATACCGGCCCATTTTCACTTGAACCGTAGAGGTAATAAGCTCTTGTTTCATTTTGAAAAGTTCCTGCTGCTTTATAACTGGACAAAAGTCAAACAAGCAGCAAGAATGTGGCTTAAGCTATTGATGGCAGTCCTGGTCATAGGTGATGCCGATTTAACATGGTCGATATTTCAACAGTACATTTGGTAGGTTATTGTGCATTGCATTTGCAACTATAAAGTCCTTTTCCACTAAGTCCATCATTCAATCCACGTAAATCCGTTCCTAGCATGACGTTTTTGTTCAATGATTTTATGTCTGTGCACCAAAGAATAACACCAACAATGAGAAGATAATAACTATCTTTACGGAATTCGGAATTCAATCATTGCACACGGTTCATATTAGACATTATAAATGATATTGACGATAACTTTAGTTGCAATCACCAATGCTGCAATAATATTATTCTGAATAAAGTGGCCATAGCTCTGTCTAACGTTTGTCTGGATCAATTAAATTCGTTTATGACATGAGAGCAACTGACCAATGGAACCATACACAGTTCATTCATGATGATGTCAATTTCGGGATTTGTGAGCCATATTTACTCTAGTTTTACTCATTATTTTTTTTAGTATTTCTGCAGAAGATGCCCCATCAGACACGGTCAAAATGCATCAAATCGATTGTGATTTTTTTCTGAGAGTAGAACCTACGAGACGCTTCTCGATAACCTTCGCAGCTACGCGGTCAGGAAATATCCAGATCAACTCGTTCCTGGACCTCTCAAAAACTCTTGGATCCGCCTTTTGTCTCTTTCATGGTATTGGCGTTCACAAACGTTGATGAGTTTTCTTTGCTCTTCACTATCCCTGTCAGTGTGAAGTTATGAAAGTTTGCTATATTTCTTTGGTGTTAATATCTAGGTTTTTGTGCTTCAACTTTGGCCACGTCAGTTAAAAATCTTGACTAAGACATTGATACGTTGTACAAGTAACTACTAAGAACATTTTGCACATCGACGTTTATCTTCTGCTGCAAGCAAAACGTTTCGACTGTTCATAACTTTTAGGGTGAGTCTTATGTAAAAATAAACAATGGAGGGAGGTTTAGTAATAGTATACCCAGGGTTTTTTTTAAGGAAAGTGTTAGGTACTCGGTATGAACCTGTAGGGACCCGATTTCTCTGATTCTAGGGACCCGATTTTCTCTAATTTTAGGGACCCGATGATAATGTTCTCTGATTTTAGGGACCCGATTTTCAATTCTAAGGACCCGATTCGGGTCCCTAAAACACCTTAAAAAAACGTGGTATACCTTAGTTCGCTGAAATCCCATTATTGTTTTAGAAATATTGGGGCACAAGCAATCCTTTCAACTGAGTGCGTGAACAAGCCAATAAAATAAACTAACTAAACCAAATATCTGCAAATGTTTGGTATTCTAGCATAAACTAAGCTGTCCTCATAGAAAAAGTGAGTTCTTAAAGTCAACATATTTTTTGTTCTTTATTGACAAAAGAACAGCGTTTGAAGCCTGAAGGATTGTTCAAAAACATAACGCGGATTCTCATGTAATTCTAAACTACTATTGACTTTAGCTTCTCTTCAGTTTAGAATCTATACCTGAACTTTAGATTCTTTAAAAGGGAGTAGCAATGTTTTATATTGGTTTCCTGTAAATGAGTTCATAAACTCGTGCGTTTTGTCCTCAAATAAAATTAACTGTTCCGGATTGTCTGTGTGTCGGGTCGTATGGCAACCATATCATGTTTTGATATTTCTCATCCTTTGTTAAGTGCGTTTTTTCAATAAAGCTTCTTTGTTTACTTCCAAGCGTTGTTAACGGGCCTATAACAACGGACAGTTGCTGGATAGATTGAATTACAGAAACGTGTTTCTATCCCATCCTGCTGTATAGAAGCAAACATATAGGTTTACAATATCAATAGCTGCGCTAGAGAGCACGTAAATAACATTCCGAGTCGCAGTAAGGTGACTTTCAAGCATCAGCATCACGAAACAGCAGCCTGTTGGAATTAATGTTTTGGTATGCAAAGAATTACTTTTGAAGCTCTGAAAACACTTGGTTTACTGAAAGCATGGGTTAAACGAAAATAACAATTGAATTCGCCGTGTTGTGTAAATGTAAATCTTGCAACTAATGAACAGATTTTTAATATTAATTTTGAAGTGCTATTGTATGATCCACTAAACAATGAAAATTTTGCAGTCAATGAAAATTTTTCTGCATTTGTAAAGAACAAGTGCAAGGTAATATTTTCGGTAGCTATTTTAGCTCAGTTTTGAAAGTAAACTCATTAAAAGTTTTAGTAAGCGCCTATATAATTTGTTTATATAAAAAACGTATATAAAAAGCGCTTATATAAAAAAAGTAACATAATTTGTTAATAACAATTGTTACCACTCTTCATATATTGAGGAATTTTTCCAAAAACATAGTTACAAAGCTTTTCAAAACAATTCAAGCCTAAATTTCCGAACGAACATTTGCTTGTAATTTCTTGTATTTAAGAAATCGCCATTTGGTATTTTTAAATGAAGTTAGCGGTGTTGGATAAAAAACGCAATAAATTTAGCTAAAATTCACGCTTCGTGTATATTCAATGCATCTTTAATCTTAAAATTTGTGAAAAACGTTGACTATATAACAAACTTTGCTCCAATGTGAAACGATGCGATTTGTGTCTTGAATCAATCTTTGCGTTACAGAACGTGAAAAGTTAGTTTGTCTTTCCAAATAACATTAAGATAATTTCACGTTGACAAACATAGCAAATTACTAAAGTAACGTTTCGCTGGACGCTATTAGCCTAAAGCGACAAAAGAACGTTTGCAGCAAACATTAAACCAACTCACAAAGATTGTTGCTGTGAATGAAAATGCAGTTGACTTTCAATCGAGCTTTGCCCCCAAACCGTGTAGAATTCAGATATTTGATACAAAAACATTGGTAACATCAGATTGCTACTACAATCGTACGACTTGAGCACAAGACTGCCTTAACAATTGATTACAGTTTAGCAACTCACTGTCTTTTTCATGTCTTCACTGTTGAGTTTTTCTAAAGAAAACTTTAAAATAATCTGCAGCCGGTTCAGGTTTGGTTTCAAAAGTTTGTAACAATCTGTTTTTTCAATCCTGTCAATACACACTGGTGCCACAAAATATAGGGTTTACGTTTTCTAAAAAAAAACGATATGGGTGATTGCTTTAGAGCATAGGCGTACGGGAAGGAATCGAATCTGAAATATCCTCCAAATTTTCACAGTAAACATTTGTGCTGAGGCTAACTTGAAACGTGACTTGCTTCTGTTTCCATCAGAAGGTATGGCCCTCCGCTATACACGGCCTTGCGCCGTGGATCCCGCGGCTGCTTTCGCAGTGAATGCGATATTGATGGCGGGTCAATGGCGGCACTGCTCGTGAACTGTTCCCTTGCACTCACCCATCAGGGCCGAGCACGAGGCTGGAAAGGCCGCAAGTACAGTTTTTCAGGTATTCGTTTGATGACCCTAGCGCGAATCGAACACATCCTAGCAAATGTGGTTGCGCGTGCTCAAAAGGCTATTTCGATTTGACTTTAACCACTTCGAAGACTGCAACCACAATTTTTGTCGTTTCTAACGCTTTTGTTCATGAAGGAATATTTTGCTTTTGTTTGGTTACTTCCGCGCATTTTGACGTTTTATGTTATTTCGTGCCTGCATGCTTGTCCTTCTTTCCTATTGTGCGGATTGATTTGCTTAATTTTCTACTTTTGTTTTCCAGTTGTTTCAAGCGTTTGTTTGACTGCTGCAAAATAGTGGTAATTGGAAATTTGTGCATATGCATGGTCACTGCCAGTATTTCGGTTTGGGCTACCATTATAAACGTGTTGCGCACAGCTATGATCCAGCAGAACTCCTCGAAAGCATGATGCAACACCATTGATCAGAACTCCTAATTAAGCGTCTATTTTAAGTTCTGTCTTACTTTTATCTTTTGAGCATGATGTAGTATCGGGGAGAACGTGCTATTTGTTGTTCTGCTTACTTCATATCGCAGTGAACTATTACTTATGCTCAATGTTGAGTGATTTGTTGCATTAAGTTTGTCATGTTATGCACTGAAAGCTTTTAGATAGTTTTGCTTTCTCTAATTCGACATGTTCCACAGCCCGAAATTTACACCACTTTCGGTATCAGTTACCGTATTTGTTGAAATGCGTTCATGGATTGAAAATAGCAGAACGTTCCTCAGCTTCAAGGGTAGATTTTGCTGTCCGCGAAACAGCACTTAAGTTTGATATTTTTACCAAAAATTTTTATACTCGAAAAGTTCTGGTTTATACTTCACGACGTTTACACTCCGCTAAATACCTGTGACTATCTGGGAATGGCGACCAAAAATTTGCAAGGTGATATGATCTTTCTTCGCGAAAGATCGTTTTACTTGATTCCTTCATTTCAATATTCACTTTAAGCAATTTGATTTGAACTTATTTCCTTGTCATGGGTTCAATCTTTACAAATTACAATTTATTGTTTGTAAAGTGACAACTGCTGATATGCGTGCACGTCTGCCTGAATATTTTGTCTGCAGGTAAAGCATTTTCATCCTGCTTGGCTATTTTGCAAAGTCTGCAATTAACTGTACTTTTCCTCTAAATCTTTCGGTATACATAAAACTACCAGCATTCTAGCAATTGAACAAGCTTCCTAGAGCCCTCTGCTAGTGAGGGCAATTCTACCGGCACGAGCTCAGCCCCGCGAAACAATAATTTTATCGTCTGTTCGACAGTGACTCTAGTCTAGCTGTAATTGGAGAAACTGATTCACAACCGAATCTCAGGTGTACAGAAATCTAATCTGCTGTAAACATGTTCGTGCTATCTACTGGCTCTATTTCTTGCCATCAAGTCTCCCACAAAAACTGTGATGGTAACAAAAAGAAACGCGTAGCCGTATTTCGCTTAGAAAATAATAGTAGAGAAAAACGTGAAAGATCGAAATCTTGAAAAGTTGAATCCGGCACAGAAGCAAAGTTTATTACAATCCAAATTAAAACCAATTAAACAACAAATATTTGATGTGAAAGTGCTATCCATAATTTTGTAGTATGGTGACCATTTGTAATATTTTGCGCCTTTACAAACACGTCTTTTCTGGAAACACCAACTTTCATTTAGGTTAAGCTGTAATCCTTTGTTTGCTGTGTTGCTTGAAATTTCTTTACACATTCTCTCCTATTTTCCAATTCTACATCCCATACTTCTGGCAAGCGATTTACTGATACTCATGAAAACGAAGTGAGTTTTGTAGAAAAAACACTTTCTGTTGACAGGGTCGGATTTACTTAGGCTTCCTAAGTTCNAGCCTTGGGCCTCAAAACTTAGGGGACCTCCAGAGACAAGCAAACTGTGGTATGTAGAGTCAATTGCCGATAGAAAATGAGGTCGATAAATATTGGTCAAAAATTTATGTCGTAACTATCAATGAAACTTACTTTTATTCACCTAATTACGTTTGTTTTGGTAACGCCAGGGTCTTCTAACGTGTTTCCATAAATGTCATCTACGAGTCTGCAGCTTCTCTAAGCACAAAAACTGGAAGAGTTGAAACTACTTTTACAAATTTATTTTCAATCAACAACTTTAACCCAACTGAAAGGTGCCGTCCCGGGCCAAGAGCCTCCAGTGCTCCCCTTGCTACGCTATCGCTTGTTCTGTTCAGTGTTGGACGTTTGTGTCAAAAAGGGTGCAGGAATATCCACAGATCGCCACCTGCTTCTGTCCAATTTGCATCTGTAAAAAACCGCCAAGGCATGCACACACGTGCATGCCATTAGATTCTGCCAAACAAAATGGAACGCTCTCTGAAGGACAAAGCAAAAAGAAAGAACTTTGCAGACAGGGTATCGTTCTTGTGCCGAGAACTCACGGAATGCACAGCGGTTGCAGAGCAGTGGCGATTCTACAATTTCAAAAGGGGGGTCCACTGCGGGGCCAAGGAAAACATAGAGGGTCAACATAAAAATCTACCTTGCATGGTGATTTTTCACTGTTTTGAAGATTAAGTTGCTATGATTAACCCCATCAAACCCAACATAGGCTTGTGAATATCGTTAAATATGAATTAGCGTTATTATTCACTAGAGACACCTAAACGCCACTGTAGATGCAATCACACACGTGTACTGCTACATCGAATATTCTGTGGTAACCATGAAACTTCCACAGCACTGCACATGTAAATCGAAACACCATTTTCCGTACGCAGTTATGCCGATCCCACATGAACGAAAACAACTCCACGAAAATGAATACAATTCACATGAAAGCGAAATGGTTCCAACCACGAATTCCATCTTGACACAGAGACAAGTAGCCTGTTGATAGCCAACTAGTTTATTCAAAATATGTTTACTACAAAGCAAATTAAAAAAAAAATAAACCATCTGCCAACGGATTGGTGACTACTGACTAATCCGATTTTGTGGTAGCTTATGGACATTTTGTGTAGTGATGTAACCAAAACAATGTTATGCAACTACTATTACGAGCGTAATGTCCATCTGAAGCGTGGATAGGATGAGGACTATTCAGTGCAGTATGCAGTTAACAACAGCGAGGTATCGGCACCAGTTGCACCTAAAGTAGCATAGAAGCGCCGCAGATAGATGTGCATCGACATTTAGGGCGTGTACCTGATAGCAAGATGTAACAGTAGGCGTAAAATGTATTTTGCAGAATATTCCCAACAAATTCGTTCATTTTAATATTCACTTTGAATTTTCCTCTGACTGATCCTCAAAAGCTGACTTTTCAACCCTGCGTTGGTTTATGACTGTCTTGTCATAAGCGAAACACGCACTAACTCTAAACCTAAAAAGATTCAGAAAATAGACAAAAAGCAATATAATTCTCACACTGATCCCTGCACAGGCTGTGTCAGAATTTTATAACATCATCACCTCAATGTAACTAAATCCTTCGATTATCATGTCGACTGTCAAATTCATCAACGAAATCATCGAAATCAGGGGTGTACAACCTTTTGCTATTGCCGACCGCATTACTTTTATTTATATGGAGTACGGCCGCCAATGAGTTCGACTTATATTTATGAGATACGCTTTAATTAAAGAATATGTTTTATCCGGTACATGTCAAATTGCGTATTCATTCTATAACTCTTTGTGACATCACCATCCAGATTGTTACGCATAGTGTCGACTGATTTTCTTGCCTTGGGTTTGTTTTGCTTCAATATACGCCAGCATGGCCGCCTAAGCTTATATTTTATATCACATGTAGACGGCCGCAAATTTCATTATCGAAGGCCGCAGGTTGTGCACCGTTGATCTAAATATATTTTTCAGCTCGTACTTTCAATTGAAAGTAGATCAGTGTACCCAATCTTTCACTGGTCATGGAATTTCTGGGAAATGTTTTCACTAATTTAATTTTTGAAAACTTTTCTCGCATGAAGCGATGGTGAAGGGAAGAGTTACAGCTGCCAGTAACAATCAAACGCAGCTTTGTAAGTAGCGATAAATGAAAAAACTTGTTCGAGCGACATAGGCAGATTCGACTCCTTNCGAAGCAAATTCTTTGTCAAAGTTATTTCATGTTTTAAATCATTTTCACTAAATGAATATGATTTGCGAATTCTTCCAAGTGTTTTTCTGANAGAAATGTTTGACCTCCGGNGAAAAGAGCTGAAATACGCGAAAGAATCACTTCTAAATCATTACAGAAANTTCGCACAAAATTCTATGAGGTTGCAGGACATGTGGGTAGAGTTAAAACTGAAGTCACGAACCACTTACATAAGATGTTTCGAAGTCGTATACACAAGGCAGCAGTACGCAATACTGCAGCCAGGAGAAATTCAGATAACCAATTCCTAAAATGCTTTCACAAACCTTTTGCACTGGGCAAAGCAAAAGTCTGCTGACAGTAATATAATCCAGTTCCATCTCAACCTGAAATGCACGATAGATTAATCTTCTCATTTATAACGACTGTTTCTTAGCGTCGAAATGAATGTCCCACCACCACGACCGCGGTCTGACTAGATTTCACGCAAGATCCGAGCCACCATTGCTGTCAGGGCCGGCGTTAACAAGCGTTGGGCCCGATTGGACACACATTTGCGGGGTCCCACTCAGTGGCGTGTAGAAATTTTTGAGGGGATGGATAAAGTCATAATGATAAAAATTAGTGATATTAAAAAAAGGCGAGGACCGAAAAAGTGACGCGAAGACCTCTACAGCACAGACTTCAATGGACAGCGCCATAAAACCCAATAAATCAACGAATTACAACACTCAATACCTCGTCTCTGAAGAGGTATCTCTATGACCAGAAGAGAGGCTTTGAGCGTAGTACCTGCAGAGAGGATGGATTGAGTGCTGTGCTAGTACATAACCAGAGCTGAAAACTTTGCAGTAGGCTAGTAGCTAAAAACTCCATGTTTCCAGGCCAGGAATATTAGCCATGGATGACTTATGGCAGTATTCCTTCGCAATGAAACTTAGAAAACCGTGATTGCAAGAGGTCCTATTTGGTCTAAACAGTCCGGGTTATTCTCTAACATTTTGACTCATGACAGATTCAACTCTTTCGAAACGACTTATATCACTTACCGCACATAAATTTCTACTTTGACTACCAGGCGCAACATGGTCAGGCTGGCTGCCTATTGTCTACGTTGTCGCCATCTTCAATGTGGTCACATCATTGTGGTATGCCATTGAGGTAGTTCGGTCAACTACTTGTCCAGCGCAGTGAACGCACCTTTGTTTTTCTGCTTCGGTCTTTTTTGCCTTAGCTTTAGCCCTATTTTGGCTGCCACTTAATATTTCAGGCCTATGTCTTTTGGTCCTTAACTCATAATATTAAGCTAAGTTACAGAAAAAACATATTCCTAAATAAATAGCCCAAAATAAAACTGTTGAAGCCGAAAAACAAAGCATCAGTGCAATGTAACACCTGCCTATCACTATATATTTAGGCCTACATGTGGAAATGGCTACAATTAAATCCACTGAAAAGAGCACCGATTAAAGAAGTAGCCAACAAACCGCTTTAGTAGAGCAGGTTTTGAATATCCCGGAGAAGGTAAAAAAAATATTTTCTCTATTAACACTGAAGAAATATAGAAAGTGACTGTACATCTCCCAATAAGTTTAAACCCACGTTTAATTTTTCAAAACAGTCAAGTACTGTAACTTCAAACCTCGACGAAAGCTATTCTACTTTGCACCTTTTCAGACTCTTTACAATTTTCAATTTATTAGGCTACATCTAAAAAATTACGACGTCAATCTGTGATATTGATGCCATAAACCTTGTTTCGGTTCNGTTTCTTTGCAAATGGCTTAACTGTTAGTAATTTTCTGTTACTTTTTAAGGAACCGTTATTTTTTGCACAACTAANATAGAGTCATTCATAATTGAAACTAATTTTATTTCAGTAGTTTTCGCAAATCTCGGGTTGCCTTATCAAATCTCTACGGGAGAGAAAATGAACAACGCTTTAAAAAACTGACTGAGAAGCAGTGGTGATCGGAGTCACTTTTTTCGACTCCTGCTCCTGTTCCAAAAAAAGTGACTCCAGCTCCAACTTGAAGGCAATATCTAATTTGCCTCATGAGGCAAAATAACTCTTAGAGCTATTTTGCCATCACTCAA
>JGI24159J19872_10001105_pt1 | contig 28507 bp, 17 predicted proteins | sample Ectturendosymbi4_FD_19872 | JGI IMG/M metagenome (IMG submission 19872)
ACGTAAAATTACCCATCCTCAGTCCTTAGAATAAGGACTTTAGAAAATCCTTAGAATAAGGACTGAAGATGGGTAATTTTACGTGAAATCGATTTCCTATTGAAAATTTGCTGATCGATTCCTTGCTTACACCCATCGTGAAAAGTACATACTTAACTGTAATAAATTGCACATCTGTGAATCTTTGTGTAAAAACGATTTGAATGGTCTTTCCGCTTATCAGTGGCAGCGTTCGTGCGTTGGGAATCCACAACCAGATGGAGCGTCGCAAATATGAGCGAGTGTTACGTTGTACAACCTGCGTATTGTCGTTTTTTGATATCGTTTTTTTTATTCTGTCCAATAACTATGCACTTCGTGAATAATAATTTTGCCAAGGGATTGCTTCCACACCTTGTTCTCCCAGCGCTGCTATACGATAATGGACAGTTTTACTGAGAAAAATATTGCTGAAATGCTTAGCTGTGAAAATTACAATTAATATTGATGTCTTGCTTTGTTGTGATTGTTTTGCTGTTTTTCTGAGCACAAGCTTGTCTGAATTTAGTGTTGTCATTGTGCACATCATAAACTTATGCCTGGGAGCCGCAGATGTTCATTTTTGCCAAAGCCACTTGTTCGGTGATAGGCGGAGAGCACATAATCTAACGCCCAGATTTGTTATGACTATAATTAGAAGAGCCTCGTGGTTGTTTCATCGAATAATTTCCTTATTTGGCGATTCTTCGGTGAGGGGCCTTTGTATGCACTCGAGTCTTTGATTGTCATTTTTGGTAACGTGTACTTGTGAAGCTTTTAGCTCTTAATTGCGGTTGAACGGCTTTTTTCCCGAAAATGAGACTTGACCATGCAATACAAGCTGTCATAGTTATGATATAAGCACTATTTCCAAAACAATCACCAGTCAAGATCGTCAGCCAGGTGAAGGGAGCAGTCAACCTATTTTTTAAATACTGATATTTCAAGTCAACGTTCTCACTGTACCCTGGATGATGGAATAAGACCTCCGGTAAAAATTGACCCCGGCACATATATAAATAAGACATAAAGTCCATATAAGATTTATCTCGTGGAATATGTTAGTTTTAAAAACAAACACAAGGTGAATATACCTATAATGTCGCGGCTGTACTGCCGTGTACTAATTCACCAATCAATAAATAAATGTATTAAGCGTCTGCGGAGAAGCAAAATACGTTATTAATTTCAAAATATACGTTATTAAGCCCAAATTAATTATTAAAAATACGTTATTAAGCCCAAATTAATTTGGGCTATCTACAATACCTCTGCGGTGTGTAGAGCGCGTACGCGTAGTTACGCTTTGGCGTGTCCAGTTTATAGGTTGGATGAAAAAGTCTTTCGGTACATTTTTGCGAACAGTGGAGAGATCTTCAAGCACATTGAGTGTTAAGCGTGATTGTGCTGTGTATGCAGTATGGTTTCTTGGTAGAAAAAACATGTCTGCTCAAGCATGCTAAAACAATGCCTAATCGTTTCAGCATGCGTACGGTATCTTCTGCCGTAATTTTACTGGCATGCTGTCATGTTACCGTCAAACTGCCAACAAACGCAGTTCACTAAAAGCTGCTGTAAAACCGGATATGCCGCTGCGTCAACGAAATCCGGGACAGGGTGACGTCATGGTTGCTGGTCTGGCCGAACGAGATGTGTTACGGTGTTATTATTATCTATGCAAATATGTATTGCTTTCACAGTGCGACTGCAGGTTTTTTTATTGGGTTTTGTCCGTTCTTTTTGTCAGCAGAATGTGGATCACTTGGCTTGTTAATGTATATACGACTTTAATATAGTGTTGAGTGACTGGTGAACGGCATGCTCGTGCTTTATACTTGGCTTCCGACGTATTGTCCAGATCCTGCTGTTTGCATAGCAAACATAACGTTATCTGTGCACAGTCTGGGCGAATGAGTTTAAAAACATGACTTTGAACCTAGCGACACACTTCACCTGTACACTGCACTATGTTTTTTCGGATATCATGATGTTAGCGTTGAAACTAAAATTATCTAGAAAAGATTCACAACCTGTTAACCCCTTTTTCTTGTTTCAGGCGAGTCTGGAGCCGGAAAAACAGAAGCTTCCAAAATTATTATGAATTACATCGCAGCTATCACCAACGTCAGCGCCCGAGCCGAGGTGAGCTGCAGCTGATTTTCCCGCGTTTGGTGGCATTGTGCTGCTCTTGAGTGGAAAGGTTTCGGCGTCTTTTATTTAAGTGCTCAAATAAATACGCGACATCGGTTGAAAGCGCAAAAACGCTTTGTCAGTTCCGCGACCATTCTCAAATTGCAGGGCGTGTCAATAAGGCTGGAAATCGTGAAAGCAGACGTTGGCGACTTTGGCCGAAATGAGGCTCTTTCGAAATGTTAATGGCTTCCTTTGTGCTTGTTTTGTTTGAAGCAAATGTGACGGGGGAGGTTTTGTGTCGCTGCAGTGACAGAAATTTCAATCGATAAAATTTGTGCTTGTTTGCGCTTCTCACTAAGTCGTCACTGGAGTCATTCGGAAAAGCGCCGTTTAAGTCCCTTTCTGTGCTTTGATAAACCTGGAACAGGAAACGCGAAGATTTTCCTTTTTGCAGATCGAGAGGGTGACAGGCATCCTTTTGAAAAGCAACGTGATCTTGGAATCGTTCGGCAACGCGAAGACAAACCGGAACGACAACTCGTCCCGGTTCGGAAAGTACATGGATATCAACTTCGATTTCAAGGGCGACCCTATCGGAGGACATATTAACAACTACTTGCTCGAGAAGGTGACTTTCTGTGCCACTTGAAAAGGTTCCGTTTAATTGTAACGATATTTTTGCTGGCGTTGATGTCAGTCGATACCGCTTGCTTGTTCCGTGTTTGGAAGATTGTACGTATTAAGAGTGTTTTTTTATAGTCCGTAGTTAACCAAGAAAAGCTACTGTTTTGAAAATGATGTTGAATTTTCGGGNCACCTCTTGCCACCACCTCTNAAGTGGCATGCAGGTGAAGAGCGTTGTTTCAACTAAAGTTTGCTTGTGGCAATTGATTTTTACGAGACGCAAAGTCATCGCGGCAACAGCCACATTTAATGATAATAACCACATCTCTTCGTTTTTTTTGGGGTGGTGGTGGAGAGGGACAGTTCGATTTTTTGGTAGCATCTTCGGTTGACTTTTCATTCCACCACGATCGCTTTTCGATGTTTCATTTTTTCACTGGTTGCTTTCAGTCGCGGGTGGTCTTCCAACAAAAAGGGGAAAGGAACTTCCACTCGTTCTATCAGCTCGTCACCGGCGCCACGGATCAAACGCTGAACTCACTGCACCTGAGAAGAGACATAACAGCTTACGCTTTCACGAGTACGCTGTTGCTTTTATTTGTGCGCGCAAAGCACGTCATAGAAAAAGACTTGTGANGTATCCAGGGGGCCGTAACGAGGTNAGATGGCGTGCGGGGCAACNAACACGTTTCGCGCCCCCATGTTCGAACCCGAGGTCTTTCGGGAGAAAATGCACTGTTTTGAAGAAAGTACTCTACGTTGAGATTTTGCGGCGCCCGGGGCATTGTGTCCCCCTTTCCCCCCTCGTTACGCCCGTGGATATATCACTGAATGCAATGTGGTTTTTATCATTGCCAAATCTCCTTGTGCCTTTTACCGGCTTTACAAAGATTGAAAATGTTTTGGTGAAGCTTGAAGAGCGCCCGGTTCGGTACCGAGTTTTTAAGGGAGTCAGGCTTTCATGTTTTCTGGCCGTTTCAGCCGGACACGTCCATTAAACGTGAGTCCGTTGTTTGCGTTCAGATCCGGGGGGCTCGAACAACGTCAAGTCGATCGACGACAAGCGGACGTTCAAAGACATGCAAGCCGCCCTGAAAGCGGTCGGGTTCACGCACGACGAACAGAAGACGTTGTTCAGCTTGCTGGCAGTCATCCTGCATCTGGTAGCGATTTATGCCGTGTATGATTCTTTTGACGCCGTCAACTGTTCGCAAACACACGGTGCTCTGGCGTTTGAATGCTTTCTGTGCGACGCTGTTTGCTGTTGGATCTCATTGCGATTGACCAGTTTTTTAAGGTGTTTTAGGGACCTGATTCGGGTCCCTAGAATTGAAAATCGGGTCCCTAGAATCAGAGAAATCGGGTCCCTACAGGTCCATACTGGGTACCTAACATTTTCCTTAAAAAATCATGGATCGTCTTTAAAAGCCTGTTTTGTCTAAACCACACCTGCATAACTTCGAAAGCTCAACATTGATCAACATAAATTTGCCATGGGACGCAAAAGTCAATTTCGTTGTAATTTGGAAGAAATTCTGGAGCGATAGTTATCCGGAGTCGGGTTTTTGCAACTTTTTCTACAATTGAGAAAGGCCTCGCGGGCAGCAGGAAAAGGCCTCGCGGTCTGTGCGTTGTGCAGGCTTGATCTAAACCAGGGGTGCAAAATTTTCATTAAATTTTAGTAGCGCGCAGAAATTTTTAGTGGCTTATATATATATATAAACTTTTCCATGCAACATTCATATGCATAAAGTATAAAATTAAAAAAACAAAACAAAAAACGTTCGCGCACTCCAAGTTTTTGGTTGCGCGGCGCGAGTGCGCGACCGTATTTTTACATCCCTGATCCAAACCATTTGCTACCACGGATGTAGGGTCAATAGTCATCAAATGTAAGGTCGAGAAGAGTTCATCCACAAGCAGTAGTGACCTCGGTGTTTCATGACGGCAAGTGCATTTCGTTGTTTATGCTGCTTTTCAAACATGCTTTCTGTTCGTTTGGCGGCAGATAAGCGTTGCGTTACCAGGGTAACCTGAATATTGGCGGCAAATTCAAGTTTCTTGTTTCCAGGGCAACCTGAATTTCACGGAAGATGGCGACAACGTGATCGTGACCAACCCCGAGGTCGTACAATACATTGCCACGCTTCTGGAAAGCAGTAAGGATTTTGATTGCGATNGTACAGTGTTATNAAAGCGTGTACTTGCGTGTGGCCGGCCGTTTCCATTTCAGAAGAGATAAAACAGCATTTGCAATTGTGGACATTAAAAATAATTACTTCGAAGAAAATCGCCTGATTTTTATCATCACGCCATTAACTGCTTATTTTAGTTGTACAGTTCCAATAATTTATTACGATTCGAAACCTCTGTTGCACTTGGTCGCCATTTCTGCTCTTACGTGAAGCGTTTAAAAAAACACATATTATCTCCCATACGCGACGCAGCTCTCTCCCAGGCTTGTCAGTGGGATTAGCATTCCCAGTAGANNTAAAATATGTCCCATTCCCATCGTTAAATANTTTTACGTCGTTTAGCAGGAATTTTATGAAGTTGAAGACCATTATCATATGCACTAAGCCCAGTTCATATTTCACNTAGTCGTAGAGGCTCAGCGTCGTAGCTATGCGAGGCCTCCGAAAGTAAGTAAAAAAGGGTCNCGAGCGTCGTTTCGACCCATTTTTAGATGGCAACTGAAAGGGCCACAATTTTTATTGGCCTTTCTNATTGAACATTTACAGGTGTAATAGTTGCGGTGAGATTTGATAGACGCGGAGAGACATTTTTCCGTTGGGAGAGACAGTTCTGTAGAGAGCGACGCGGTTCTGTAGAGAGAGACGTTAGACACACGCATGGCATAATGTTCTTCGTATATACCAGTTTCGTGGGAATCACACAGGTCGGGGCAGTCACAAGTTGCCACGGGATGGCAGAGGACAGAGAAAAGGGTCCCGTGGAGAAAGGCCTGCTCGCTTGTTTCTTCGCCAGCCGTAACATGCATCTCTGATGACTTTTGACCTTCTTTCCAGGCCCGGACGAGGTCCAGAACTGCCTCCTGACGAGGGTGGTCGCCGCCAGGGGGGAAGTCATCTCCACGTCGCACTCGCACGAAGTGACCGGACACGCCAGGGACGCTTTCGCGAAGGTGAACGACTGCGTTGGTCGACGCGGTCCTTGCTTGCTGTGCTTTCACAATGCGCTGCTTTCGTGCCTTTTTCTGTCGTGACGTGCTGACTAGCAACTAGATTGCGACATGGCAACCTCGATTCCAGGCTCGACGCCCTTGGCGCAAGAACAAACCTCGCGGGGTTTCTTGCCTTAACTACCGTGCAATTATGGCATCCGGGTATTTTAAGTAAGCTTTCTCTTTTCCGACGATGCATTGTCACGGGCTGGGAAAATCGGTACTGCATAATTTCTGCCTTTGCTTTGATGAAGGTCGGCTTTGCGGCCGCTGAGAAATGTTGGCAGGTTTTTAACGTTTTGTTTTCACCGATGTTCAGAAAGATTTTTTAGACAATAACTCGCTTCTTTGCAACTGAAGCCTGCATTTTGTCGCCTCCTCGTTTGACAACAGACTGCAAAACCAAAACTTGCTGCTTGCGACGCAGCAGAGCAGACGCCAACAGGGTCGGCGACGGCTCTTGCTGCCCCTGTTGGACGCCAATGAAAGCGACAGCGTTGGTTCCGCGCCTGGCTATTGTTTAATTCTTCGCGTACGCCTTTACAATGCTACCGGTAGTTTCGCACTCTTGAAGGAGCCGTGTCTGATTGAAACATGTTGTTATACGCAACTGATGCTGTTGCTTCCAAAAAAGGGAAAGACTCTGTTGACTCAGCTGGACCGCCTACCCCAATATAATACATCGCGTGGCACGCACGAGGTCTTTAGTATGCGATGTAACATATCGTGTCGCACGCACGAGATCTTTAACGTGTGACATCCGGTTGCTGTTTATTGCGCTCAAACGCTTCAAACTTCACCGCAGGCCTAACAAACACAACTACCGCAGGACGTTTATTTCCTCACAAACATTTTGCCTTCCAGGCGATTTACGAGCGAGCGTTTTCTTGGATCGTCGGTCGAATCAACGACATCATCGAAGTAAAGCAAGACATCACCAGGTGACCATTGTCTGAAAATATGTCACGCCGATGAATTCGACCGCTGCGCATCAATATCTATATGTTAAGGCTGTATGACTGTTGTTCAAGTAAACGTCAGCATGCTGACGTGTTTGATATTTGAAGTAAATGTCGCTGAGTTATTGTGGTTGGTGTCCAAAGAAATGTTAAGGCGGTTAAGTACAACATATTTTAACGTCGTTCTTATGAAAATCTTGGAAAAATTAACATTCAGAGGATTCTTGTACGTTCTTGTGTGACGCAACAAAAGCCTGTCAACGTAATTCGTTCATAATCCATGCAGCAACTTTATTTAAATGTTTGCGCCGGCTGTTGCTGAGCTTATCGCAGCCGGCCATAAGTTTGCGGTTTATGATTACTTTCCCAGAATGTCTGGAACATTAAACCACGTTTCGATCCCTCTGTTCGTTTCTGTCGTCACAATCAACAGTGCTAGAATAAAATGTTGTTGCGCCAGTAACAAGCGCACGGCTCCTTGACGACCAACATAACAACTGCCTGTCCGCATTTTTCAAACGACGCAGGTACGGAAAGAGCACGTTGATTGGCGTGCTCGACATTTACGGATTCGAGATATTTGACGACAACAGCTTCGAACAGTTCTGCATCAACTACTGCAACGAGAAGCTCCAGCAGCTCTTTATCGAGCTCGTGCTGAAGCAGGTACGGCGCGAACCTCATAACTCCCGGCCCTGGTCAACGGTCTGTGGATGCAGTAGCGAAAGTTTACCTTTTTTGCTTTTCTCATTTTTCTCTGTTATTTGCCACTTTTTTCCGACTCTTCCCAAACAGCCGGTCGCGGTCTGCCGAGGTATCGGCCGTGGTTCAGAACTGCAAGGTTTTGCAAGTCTCTAGAATTGCGATTGAGGAAGCAAGAGTACAGCGTGGTTCAGTAATCTGATCCAGAACCGCAGTTGCTCTAATCGCCTGTCGTGTTTTATTCCAACGATCTTCATTGGTGTGGGGGTATCGTGGCTGCCACCCACACGTCCATAGGCGTGGCCAGTGGGCCATTCCCCCAATTTTTAGCATATGTAGTCTTCTGTGCTTTGAGAAACGGCGTCCTGAACAGAAATACTGTTGCTCGCCGAAAGTCAGACATTTGTATTTTGGGCTGGTACGTCACTGCTCATGTCGTGGGGTCATAACCCGCAAAAGCTTCACAGCATAAATTTAACATCTGCCAACAGGTGAACTGTTTGGAGCCAGTTTAGGTATAGTCGCTGGAAAAAGCAAGAAGTTTCAGAAAAGACCGACTACCGATCTGTTTAATTCTATAAGGTGGATGGGCAGTTTATTTGTTTGCATAAGCCCTCTCATTGAGATAAATCTTGGGCGATGCAACCAATCTCCAGTTAGACTCCAGAAATGAGCTGAGGACAGCGTAGTTTTTGTGAAGATCTTACTTTTTTATTAAATGTGGACCTAAGCGAAAATAATTTGCGCATACAATACATAGCTATGATGTTTAGTCAGTAGTAAAAAGTACGCGTTGTGTTTAATCAGTATGTTGCGTCCCATGACGGCGTAATGATCAGTTCTATTCAGCGTGGCCTTTTTGTGACAGTTGCAGCTTGGGTGGATTAATCATTGCTTCATCGTTTAAACTCCACTGCTTTGTTAGCTTTTGCCTCTGGTACTACCTGAAGGGAATTATGTGTATCAGGAACAGCCTATTTACGCAATGCCAAGCTGCTATGCCCACCAACTGCGCACTATTACGCGCATTCTTAAGTATGAAAGCGTAACAGGATGAAACTCACGCTTCGAAAAATGCGGTTACTAACGTTCCTAACAAAATTGATCAGGGAGATTGCGCAAAGGCGGTGTCTGTTCTTTCGCGCCTGGGTTGTTATAAAAGTAGATAAAATAATTTTTAACCGCTCTAGTGACTCGAAACGTTAGTCTCCCGCTTCGGATTGTGCTGACGTGAAATTTCGTTGCCCATATTATACCTCGTTCTCAAAACAAACCTCATTTTCCATGAAATAAATCTCGATTCCAAAATAAATGTTGTTGCAACCTCTCGGTTGACGTTGCGTCGAATGTGTGATTCACACAACGAACGGGATGTGCGCGAAGAACAACACCCATGTATATGTGGCGCGAACAAGCAAGAAGACAGTGATCATGGCATGTGATCTCTATAGTTGCTTGCTGCCACAGTGTGAAGCTTTGCGCACTTGCCGCTCGGGCTGTACGAGCATCGCAACAACGTCATTTCTAAAATTAGTCTCATTTCCAAAATAAGCTCGTTTGCAAACGAGCGTGTTCCCAAAACGAGCCAAGGATGTGTTTTTCAAGGATGAACTCTCGTTCCCAAGCAGCACCGTCGAATCCTCGGCATCCGTCCGCAAGATCGCAGCTGTGCAAATTTTTATCTGTCGCAGGAACAAGAGGAATACTTGCGCGAGGGCATCACTTGGCAGAACATCGACTACTTCAACAACCGCATCATCTGCGACCTGGTCGAGCAGCCGCACAAGGGCATCATCGCCATACTCGACGAAGCGTGTCTGAACGTTGGCACGGTAACCGATCAGATGTTCTTGGAAGCGATGGACAAGAAGCTCAAAGACCACAACCACTACAGCAGCAGGAGGGTGCGAGCAACGCTTGGACTTTAGCCGTGTTCTTGTTACTGGCAGTCTTGCTTTCGACATGACATTGGTTCTCAGCTGCGTTTTCGCGGCTATTCAGGTGTAGATCTTTGCGTGGGCGACGCCTGAAACAAAGTATTCACATTGGTCATGTTCTGCACATCGCTTAATGACGTAGGAAAAGTTTGCACGTCATGAGACGTGGGATAATGACGTAGGAAAAGTTTGCACGTCACGAGACGTGGGATAGACAACGTGAACGCACAGTCGATTCACTTTCCGGTAATGCCACAGTGTTCTGCTTCATCACCTATAAAAAAAAGTGATTGCCAACTAATTGTGCTTGTTTCTTTTTTTTGAACGCTCTCGCAGCGAAAATCTATACGCCTGGAAATTACGGGGTGTTGAACGTGTTGCTGATTGGTTTGAACGTCAAGCACGTGAGTTGGTAGGGGTGTTGATAGGACTGACGTTACGTTATTTCTCTGCGTCCGGAGGCGCCGCGCAATTAATCCTCGACCAACAGCTGACAACACGACCTCACCAGAAGGCGTGGCCGCGATCAAGAAACGCTCGCAGCAGAAAACACCTGTAACTTCAGTGTTCTGTGACGTCGCGTCACACAGCGCCAACAGGAATTCATCTCGCTCCGTGGTTCCCAAACTTGTTCGAACCGTTGCCCAAATCAAGGAAGCGATTCTGTCTTATTACCCTCAATAAAACTTTTTCGTATTTCAGGTCGAAAATTTCTTTTGCAGTGACCACTCACAATACCGAGCAACATTGTGATTTTGGTTCCGTGTTACCCATCGAAGTATCGCATATTACCCCTGGGGGGTAATTTACCCCCAGTTTGGGAACCACTGATCTATCTATATGAGGCGCAGTACATCACAGCCAACAAGAGTGCACCTGGTCGAGCGGGGAATCTCTCATTGGTTGCGCTGCTGAAACATCCCGAGTCCTGCATCCTGAGTTCGCGTCCCCAAAAAGACACCCACCCAGTGCGCTTTTCCTGCGCACTGTGTTTGACGTATGCAAAAAGCTTTTGAATAGTAGCGGAATAATAATAAGAACGCACAAACGAAGCTTTCCTGTCAGTTTCTGTGGAATCGGTATGTGTTTATTATTGCACGTTGTTATCTACGACTTGTTTTTCGGTGTCAAGCTATCATTAAAACAACGAGGTCCTGTGTCATTCGTTCAGGTCAATCCGAAGGGGAAAGATCTCGAACACGATCGCGACTTCCGCATCATGCATTACGCCGGCAACGTCACTTATGACGTAAACGGCTTCATGGAGAAGAACAAAGACCAGCTGTTTCAAGATTTTAAGCGGCTGCTTTACAAAAGGTATTTTGCTCGAGCTTTCCGCGGAGCGATGCCTCGATTTCTTTGTGCTGGTCTTACTGTTTAAACTGAACCATAGAGCAGGGTGGGCCAACTACAGCCCGCTGAACATTTTTGCGGCCCTCGGATGCACAATGCACACTTTTGCACAAAATAAAACACGTTTTGACAAAATGAATTATGGTAATACAAAACACAAGAAACATGTTATAACATACCATCCTCATCGTAAAATGAACAACTAAGTTTAAATATTAAAAACATAAAGTTATTTAAAATTAAATATATTAAAATATTATATTTTAAAAATGTATGATTGTTGAAGCTGGTCCTTTGCTGGGTACTGACAGAATAATGTGGCCCTCACTGAAAAGCGTTCATCCATTTCAGGCCTAGAGGATAGTACAGTACTTCCAGGCTAATAGTGTAAGTTACAGGATGTTGCCGCCATTTTCTTCGATGAAATTTCAAAAAACGCAATAAACAACAATTACTGTATTTGTTTTTTGAAACGAATTCATTGTTTAGAAAAAAACACAACTTAGTATTCCGCTTGTGCATTTGAAAGTCAAACTGTGATGTGAGTCACGGGTCAGTGACGTTGCGCACGTGACCAACGTTTCCTGCACGTCAAGCGTTCTGTGCACGAGGTGGTAAGTTCGTGCTACTTTGAATTGATCGCACACACGGGTTTGACGGTCTTGAATTACCTGGAAATGAAGAAACCCTAAGATTGTGTTTCGCGACCACTTCGTCTTAAAAGACACGTTCATTTTGGGCTTGTTTTACAGCAATGTTACCGATTTTTCCGTTCCTTTCACCCCAAAAGGTTATTTGCATAATATTAATGTATTTCGCATTTTTCGTAACACTTTTTTAGTCGGCTACTTTTGTTTTCCAACGCCGCTCGCTATGGTTTCAATACAAATCGCTTACCGTTGCAGCAAGAACAAGGTGATATCGGACATGTGGCCAGAAGGGGCCCAAAGTGTCCGAGAAGTGACAAAGAGGCCTCTGACCGCCGGAACACTTTTCAAAACCTCGATGATTCAACTTGTAGAGAAATTGCAGTCAAAGGTGAGATGATTTTAGGGCGGTTGGTAAAAAGTCGGGTTGATTCACAACTCAACGTGCTGTACTTTCAAAGCAAATACCTTCAGTAAACGCGGCTATCAACCTTATCCGTGGATCTAGCCTTGACGTGTTGGAAAACAGTCGAGAAACGGTATATTAGGTTTACAGAATGCTGTGTGGGAGAGGGTAAGGATTCGGGAAAGAGAATGTCTCGTTTTCGGGAAAGCCCCGTTTTCAGAAAAGGTTCAAAGAGTCGCGATGGTCATTACTCGGCGGGCAGCTGTTCCCGATTGGCCAGCCGTTTCGAATCGAACGCTATAATCCAGCCAATTGCAGCGTTAGCTTTGGTTGCTTGATTGCTTTGGCTTTGGAAGTAAAAAGTTGCAAAGAGACTTTTGTGCCAAAACAATTGGGAAAGATTTCCACCACTTATACAGTTGACGCTAATTTCCAAGTTCAATCTCGACCAATAGTCTTTGATCAGTGACCGCGCCAAAAAGGCTCACACAGCTTAGTCGATGAAACGAATAAAAAGCCCAACCCGTGGTACGAAAAGGTCACTTGCAATTACCCCCAGTGGGGTTTTCACTTACCGTTTAAATTTTCCACATACTGTCGAATAATGCTTCGTGCCGCAGACAACCAGAATGTTCTACTAATTAGTGCGGGTTTCTTGGGGTTTCTTGTACCCGGTCAGACAGACTGGCGGGTGAGGTCAAGAAGATTTTTCCACCGCTACTCATTTCGCACCCGGTAGAATTAGCAACAACGGATGTTTGGAGAACCATCACAGCTCAGGTCGAGCTCTCTTGTTCCCGGCAGGTGACTATCAAGTAAACTGTTCAAGGTTCAGTAACTGGAACACTACGATCCTGAAGTTGCTGGGTGACTTTGAAACAATCCAGTGCCCGGATGTTACGAACTATGCTCGTGGATTTGCGGAATCACGGACATAGTTCGTGCATGGCGGAAAAAAGGGTCTTGAGCTTATCTTCTCAGAGGCTTAGAATCTAAGCCTAAACGCGGCGTGGAGGTGGCTGTTGACCTCGTGCTCGTGGCACCTACTTTTAAAAGCGCATTGTCGAAAAAGCTTCGTAAACTTTGAATCCAAACAAGTTTTTGAAATATGGCGATAACAGTTCAGCTGGTTGATAGTGACGACGAGGTAAAAAAAGGTTTGTCCAGTGCAGTAAATTTTAATGTTGTGGCGATAGCTCAGTAGTAGAGTGTCCGCCTCTCAATTGGAAGGTTGGGTGATCAGCAAACGGCCACACAGTGAACCGCCGTAGCGCTCTTCGAGCAAGTGTTCACCTCAACCACCCGCCAAGAAGCAAATTTCCGGCTTCGGCCAATTGCCGTCGCCAAAAATAGCTATGTAAATTTTTATTACACGTGTTATTTACATAACTACAAGTTCGACGTTTATCTTGTTCAGGAGCCTTACTACGTGCGCTGCATCAAACCCAACGAGATGAAGTCGCCTGTTCAATTCGACGACAAAAGATGCAGCCACCAGGTCGCATACCTGGGCTTGCTTGAGAACGTGCGGGTGCGACGCGCCGGCTTTGCCAACAGACAGCCGTACCAAAGATTTTTGCAAAGGTAGAGAAAATTTCTTAATGTGAGCAATAATTTTGATATCGTTGTGGTACTGATGGTAGTGATTTAAATTATGATACTGGTGGTAGTGATTTAAATGATGATACTGATGGTAGTGATTTAAATTATGATACTGATGGTAGTGATTTACGTTACCGTTTATTTTGTTTGCTTTTGCTACCTTGCTGCGAATGTCAATCTAATGATCGTGTCCTTGACCCGTTTGTATATCAAGCTACAGCTTGATAGTGCTGTTTCAGACATAACTTCGCATTAGTATTCGTGTACTTTCGCTCATTTTCGTGTAATTTCGCTCGTATTCGTGTTATTTCGTAGAAAGGTGGCAATTTCGTGTAACCACAACCCAATAAGAACCACAACTTATCACTCCGTTTACTTGCCATGTCTTTCTTATTAGAAATACGTTACTCAGCAAAGGTAGAACTTCATGAGATGTTTCCCAAGAGATTTTGAACTGTACGAGTTAAAAATACATAATTGAAATCCGTTTTGTCTGCTTCGATATTTAAATGGTACTGTGTTTATCTTTCGTTTCGTGACGTTGAAAAATCGAACCCGACAAATTGCCGAGTTGCAATGTTTATCACGAGAAGAACGGCAAGCGAAGTCGAGATTAATTTTAGACCGCGGCTTGGAAACGACGGCTCCCTCAACCAAAGTGTAACACGAAAATAATCTATTTCTGCCACGCCCCAATCATTTGTGCCACGCCCTAATGTTCTTCGTATGTTTAATGTATGCCATGCTTCAGGTGTTTCTGCCTTTCTCATAACGCGTCGAAAATTTTTTCTGGACTGCATTTTTTGACCGACAAACGATAAAAGCATTCTCTGACGTACGATTTTGCGGCTTCCTCGCGCAGGTACAAAATGCTGTCATCGTACACTTGGCCCAACCACCAGTGCAGGAGTGACAAGGAAGCGGTGCAGGCGCTTGTGAAAGACGTCGGGTATGCTTTGTCACTTGTGTTTTGTTAAATGGTTGCGGTGTGGTTCCTATGCAACGCAGGGCTTCGAAGCCATTCGTTAGCCTTCAGTTCTGTGCGGTTAGCTCTGTTTATTTTTGTGAAAGCGGTTAAGTGAAGTCGCCGTCTATTGTTCCTTCATACTAGCTTTTATCTATTACGGTAACAGATGTGCGATTGATTTTCAACGCATGTGGTTTGCTGTGATATCCTTGGTTGCTACGCAATCAAGTTATGACGCGCTCTTCAGTTGGAGATGCATCACTATTTTTATTGAGCGTTTTTTGTGTGTGATTAATCACTTAGTATTTTTTTTGAGCTTTGATTGTGGTTGTCCTTCTTTGTACGCTCTGGTGCTGAAAAACGCCCTCGCCGTGTGATCACTTTCCAGAAGCTGATACTTGATTACCGTTTTTTTTTTCTTTTTTCTTTCGCAACAGGCAAAGGTAAGCAATCTAGCATGCTCTCAGGCTTGGCTTAGATTTGCNACTTCGCTTGAATGTCTTCATCGCTNTTTAACTTCGGCATGACTTGGTTAATTGCATGCATGCTTGGTTGATACGCAATTTTTCATTTGATTGTTTGGTTCTGCTGTGTAATTATTAATTTTGGGGTTCACTGCATAGTCCAGACGTGCACACCAATGACACACAACGTGGTTTCGGCACACACACACCAATAACTTCATGCTTTATTTGAAGATACACGTAGATCAGACGAAGTTACGTATTTCGTTTTCATTCATTAGTATATGCTGTACATCAAACCAGTAACATCACTTACCAGTCACAAGCACCTGCAAACTAAAAATTTATTTTGCGTCAGTAAAGCACATGGTTAACAATTGTTAACCTTGAAAAGCAGCGATTACTTAGATTTCACGGTCTTCAGCAAAGGTGTATCCTTTGTATAATCCCTGGGTTTCAAGAAAGTTCGCAATAAATTATTTATCTAAACACTAAAAGCCCAGAGAAACTTGCGAGCATTGAACCAGTAGAGATATTGCCGCAATTCGGGATCCTCGCTCTCTCGCTTTTAAAGTGTATTTCAGTTCTTTCCCACTAGTAATATCCCGGCGTGCCTATCTCTGCGTGGGAAAACCTTTTGAACCAAGGCGAAATTGAAAACAAAAGCGAAAATTTTAGAAGTTCTGTGCGAACTTTACAAGAATAAGGGTGGCTCGCTTGCTCGAAAACCCAAATTTCGCGGTTCGTATTTACTTTCAAATCTACATGCTGCTGCAATCAACACTTGAGCGGCTGATAGCGACGGTGACGTCCGATTTCACCATCGACACGCATCATCTCACACATATGATGTATGGCAGTTGCGGGGCGCGGGTGTCATTTTCAATCAGAAGTTTGAGTTGCCATTTATTGGAAAGCTTGCTTTGTGCTTTTTTTCGTGCGCTCCGTGAAGGTGAAGGTGAAGGTGAGATCGATTGCAATAACTCACAACCCATTGCTGTCATTGTTACGTAACTGTTGTTTGTTACGTGTCACGGGCCGTGACGCAGGTGTCTTTGCTGACCAAATCGCACGGACTGCAATGTATGTTCAGATCAGTGTTTCTCAACCGCGGCCCCGAGAACCGCGTGCGGCTCCTGAGCACCTTTCGAGCGCTTCTCAGCAGTCTTTCTTTCAAGCAACACCTCAGATAATTTGTGTTACAAGCTGCGTTCTGCAATAAACAGAAAGTGTCAATTGACTTGTGGTAAAATTTTTTAGTCGGGCTCTCCAACAAAATCGTAGGTCTGGATTTGGCTCCTTTCGGCGAAAGGGTTGAGAACCACCGGTTTAGATGTTGGTGATGCGATATCACTCTTTAACTTGTACTGTGATGTATTAGTGAAGGCCTTGTGGTGGTTTACGCAGTTAATGCAAGGATTCGTGTAAAAGTTGTTTTTTTTGTTCTGATTTATTGCTTAAAGTGTTCGTTTTCCACCTCGCTTAAAAACTCGTTTCTCGCAGAACTCAGAAGCTGTGGGACAATTGTAAACTTGTTTTTTTGAGATATTCAGATCGCAGAAGCGCTGATTGATGTTATTGCGCAGTTTCTACCAAGACGTCGCTTACGGCAACACGAAGATATTCATCCGCACTCCAAACACACTGGTCACCCTGGAAGAGAAAAGGGCGGAGCTCATTCCGCACATCATCGTTCTGCTTCAAAAGGTGCGCAGGCAATGACGGCGTTTCCTGTAACGGAGCCTGTTTTGAGTCTAGCAGAACAGTCACGTGTGTGTCTGTCGTTGTCGGTCAGACCTTTCCTTTACCGTCTTGTCAAGTAGATCGAGTGCGCGGGACCGCCCTGCTTTGGCAGATTACGTAAATCGGGTGGGTCATCGCGGCACAAACGCCCGTGTCACGACGTGACGTCACCAAATCGACCGACCGGGCCTCAGTAATCGTCTTTCAGGGCATGACACCGTAATCGGAAATCCGCACTCGCATACCTTGTCGCTTGTGTGACTTTCGTGTGTTTCTTCCAGATGTGGCGCGGTGCGATCGCGCGCATGCGCTATCGACGCACGATCGCCATCTACAAGATTATGAACCGCTACAAGATGTACAGGATGAGAAGTTATTTGGTTGAAATGACCAAGTGAGTGGCTTGCTTGTCTTGGTAATGGTTGCGGGATTACCTCTTTACGATTACGACGCAATTGTTTTACGCGCATACTGATAGGCGTTAGGAGGCATTCCTGAGTGGATAGGAATGTAAACATGCGCTGTTCTTTTCCTGGTTACATTGAAATTAGAAGTAGAGCAACTAAAAAATGGGTCCGTAGGTTTGGAAAAAGCATCTTCTTTTTCAATAAGTCCTTCCAGTGAAACGACAATTATTATTGCATGAAGCTGCGGCATACCTCTCATAGTTTAGCAGTGCGTTTGGACTTGAAGTCAAGTGACAGATTGCTTAATTATTCGTTTGTGTGATTTTGTGGCGGGCTACATCAGTACATAGGCTTAGTTAAGGGAGGGCCAGGGGGCCATGCCCCAAATTTTTAAAATATCTAGTCATTTTGCGCTTTGAAAAGCGGTATCCTAAACAAAACACTGCTGCTAGCATAAAAAAAAATTTGGCCTCCACAATGCACTACTCAGGTACCTGATCACCACTGCCTGCTGTATTGTCGGTGTGCTGAAAGAAAAGTTGCCATAATGAGTCTTGAAATCAAAACGCAGCAATTTGTACTTCATACTGCAAGACCCAATTAAGGCTGAAACACACGGAGTGCACAATCCATGGATCGTTAATTGCTCATAAGTTTCACACGGAACAATATGTACTCCACGCTTTGAAACGCTCGCCAGCTGACCATTAAAATTGTGTTTTGCGTCGCAGGAGGTTTGCAAACGTTCGAAGGATGAAAGATCTCGGCAAGTCCGTGCAGTGGGCTCCCCCTCCAAAAGTTCTCATCGAACTGGTCGAAAACATGAAGATGATCCACCTCAGGTTGGTAGCGGATCACGTGATACCGTGCCTTAAATCAAGCTGTTGCCTCACGTGCATCCATTGCCCCACGTTAGTATTGTTCCAGTCGGTGCAACCCTTTCGTGCGTGCGATACATCCTTGTTGCTGTGTTGTGTTTTGAAACGTCAACAGCACCTGACAACATGCGCTGTTGCAACCGGTCGGCCCGCTGGGAAGAAAACTTCCGGGAAAGCGTCGATGGTCAATGTTCCCTTTAAGGTGCGCAACTATGCGCAGTACCAACAGACCATTTTGCGCAGTGAAATCTCATTCTCGTGCACTTGAAACACTACAAATTTAAAAGTAAACAATCATTAATGAATCAGCCACCTATCGGATTCAGCAGTGAACGTGGGCAAAGTGTATGAACATGGGAAACGCACGAAAGCAAGGATAAGCTACTTTTATAAAATGTGTATGTTGTTCGTCTTTTGATAAGATTTTATACTTATTCTAATGATTCCCCAAGTTTGTTAATCATCCAGAACTCTGCTAAATCAGACATGCGCGTTTGATGTTCACTAAAAACAAACATTTGCCCAGCGTAAAAGTTTCCCAGAAGGAATACTGCTGATGATGATGAAATTACGATTTATGTTGAATATTTGCAATTGTTTTATCCATTTGATCGTGCGCCCGCTCTTGCGGAAGCTTAAGTCTTCGACATAAGCGAAGTCAGGACTCCGTAAAAACTGCGTAGCCGTCGAGGGTTTGGGAAAACAACGCAACGGGATTCGAATCAACGACTCGGCGTGTTGTGCAGATGGAGGGCGTCCTACCTGCTGCGATCAATACCGGCTGACCAAGTGCCAGCGGCCAAGTTGCGTTGTCTGGCCTACGAAGCCCTGCATGGGAAGAGACAAGCCTGGCTCCGGCCCAGACACTGGGAAGGCAACTACTTGGCATCGGTGGGTACGACTGGCGTTGCGCCACTGTGCGATTGTATTGTGTGACGTCTTCACTTCAAACACAAACAATAGACTGACGTTTACACGGCAACAACAAGGAAGAGACAGATACTTAAAAGAAGTACGTGAAGATAGATACGTGACGGTAATAGGAAAGCATGCGCTTACTGGCGCTAATATGATTACTTTGATGAAACACAAGCCTAGATACCCGACTCACAACGCTTTTCAATGGGCAGGAGACAAAAGCGCGTGGCACAGGGAGAGTCGCGCGAATCTGTTGAGTCATGTTCGCAAGCGTTGAAAAAAATAAAGGTGATGTAAGCGGTTGTGTGTGAAGCAACGTCGTCTTACAGTAAAAGAGATCGCTTTCCGACAGGTGTAAGTGTTGATCTGAGCGGTCTATCTTTAAACAAAACGCTGGAAGAGTTCGTCGAATACGTTTGCTTACGCCGAGGTCTCAAACATGCGGGCCGCATGTGGCCCGCGAGGGCGTATTGTGCGGCCCGCAATGCTTTTTGGGAATTTTCATATAATCAATATTTAGTTTATTCACTTGTAGCAAAAGTGCTCGGCCCGCGAGTGAACAAGTGCCTTTTAAGACGAATGTAGAGGCGGCTAGAAATGATTAGCCTGTAACTCATGATACCTTTCGCAGTAAACAAGATGTGAAAGCTGTTTCTTGTAAGGTTGAGGTACCGCCATTGTTGCGTCAGCGTCATAATGCGACCTCCGGGTTACTTTATAAGCCGTCATTTGGCCCTCGGAGCGATTTGAGTTTGAGACCCCTGGCCTACGCTGTGATTTAGAATGGGCCGTATGCGTTCATTATTCTGAGTTCTCATTCGCTCTTATGCAATCCTGCTTCACGCTCTTAGTTTCTTGTAGCTAGGGCGGGCCATTTCAAACGTAAACAAACGTGTTTTTATCAGTGTCGATCATTTTCTCTTGTTTTCTTTTTTCCCGAACCTGCAGCAAGCGGACAACTCGTCTCAGGTGTCGACGTTCCTGACTGCGACCAACGGGCTCAAGTCTAAGCACAAGTTCAACCAGGTCGTCTTCTCTGCCCACATCCGCAAAGTGAGTTCAACAACTGCTAATCGCGTGTGTGCGACTTGGGTTTGCTCGCATTTTTCGCCGAAAATAACATTCTGCGACCTCAGCTAAACAGCAAGCGAGTGGAGCTGCGAGTAATAGGCTGAGTGCACAGCCATCTGCGTCGAATGCAGTGCGGATGTGTTTTCGGTCAGTGTGTGTTGCTTGGAAACCACAGCGAACCTCACCAGGCTGTTGTGCTTTTCAACGTGCAGGCCGAGGATTTACTTAATTATCTCTACAGGCCCGTAGCCAGGTTTTAAGGTTTGGGGGCGAATTGCATTTTTTGGGGGAGCAAGATTTTTATTTTTATTATATGCAGGGTTTTTTTAAGGAAAATGTTAGGTACCCAGTATGGATCTGTACGGACCCGATTTTCTCTGATTTTAGGAACTCGATGATAATTTTCTCTGATTCTAGGGACCCGAATCGGGTCCCTAAAACGCCTTAAAAAACCCTGATTATATGTTTAAAAACAAATCGAATTCATGGGCGTAAACAGGAGGGGCATGTCCCCCAGTTTTTTACATATCTAGTCATTTTGTGTTTTGAGAGGCGGTATCCCAAACAAAAATACTATTATTCGCCTAAAATCAAACATTTTGGCGCCCCCGGGCTGTCTAATCTTGGGCTGGCTACGCCACTGATCGAATTCCCCCCCCCCACGTGGCCATGGACCTGTATGTCTACATATCATTGCATGCCGCGATTCGCTGTTTGTTTTCGCAATATATTGTCTGGCGTTGTTCTCGCCTCGATGTTTATGTTCGCTTCGTTTCGGCTCAACGTTGAACGACGCTCGCATCCCATCGCAGGTGAACAAACACAATAAGTGTGAAGACCGGGCTCTGCTCGTTACCGACAAGTTTGTCTTCAAACTCGACCCGGGCAAGAAGTACAAGGCGATGACGTCAGGCATACCCCTGGCGAAGGTAAGGCGGACTGTAGATCATTCCATGTGCGGCGTGGAGCAGAAACTTTTTTCCAAAAATACTGTATACATTTTTGGCTGTGTTTGATTGACTGTACATCTCATCTGCCTCTAGAGACGCTAGGTTCGGGCAGGAAAGTTTTTGCGTCGTTTTTTTGAACTAGCGTAAAAAAGTTGTTTTTTCAGGAGCCAATATAAGCATAGATTTTTAGCTCTTCCTACAAAGACAAATTTTGTGGATATTCTTAACAGTTTGTCTTGGCGTGACGTTCATGACTCGCTTAGCAGGTGAATGTGTGGGTAGGTGTGCAGAAGTATTGGCGCGCGCGAGATATCAGGACCAGAGTCAGACATAGTAGTTTTGTTGATACCATGGTGTCCGGTTGGAATTACAGGACAGTCAGTTACGCATTGATTGAAGCATTCGTCGAGCCAGCAGTTTTGTTGTGACTGCATTGTTGATGTTCGATTTTTCTTCCCACCAACCAAACCACAAACATTGCGTCATTCAACCGTGATATGTTGCTGGGCTTTTACTTTGAATTGGCCGCTTTTTTCGCAATTTCTAGTGCACTGTTGCTCAGCAGCGGGTAAAAATTATTATCAACGGCCAGCATGAATTTCGAGCTAGTTTCTTTTTTGAAGAATAAAAGTTTCATTTTTAAAAAACAATAGCCTTTTTGTCTGTTTTGAAAAGAATTGAAGCTGGTCCATAATAGTTTTTTCTTTTTGTTAATTCTACCAACATTGGCTTCAACTTGGTGTCAATTATCTTTTCCCTGCACATGTTTCATTATTTTTTCTTTATTTACTATCTTTGACCTGCGCAGGTGTCAGGGGTGAGTGTATCGAACAGCACCGACCAGCTCCTGGTCGTCCATATCGACGGCGCTGACGACCTGGTCGGTTGCATCCACAAGACGTTGCCGCAGAGCGACGACAGAGTGCCGGAAGCGGTTGGACACCTCATCTCCATCTTGAAAGAGTAAGTCGTACTCGATGATCGATAGAAACGAAGATCGGGTCGATGTTTCAACAGATATGCTTCTTCACACGAGCGCTTATTCAAATTCAACTGATGCCCTTTTGTTTTTTTTGCGCTTTTTTTTGCTTTCATGCGGAAATGAATATGTAACTTGGCCTTTTTTTATTTCAATTCTGTTAAAACGATGCCCGTTTTCACTGATACCCTCTTTTTCAAGGCAGTTTTTGCAAAATAAAAGACCGTAATCACCTCGGCCGCGACTCGAACGTGCGACCTGCGCATCGAACTTTTTAAACGTCAGGACCAAGTAAATCAAAATGTTTACGCGATTAAGTTTACGCTTTTGTAACGAAGGGGTCTGTGAGAATTGTACGTGCGTAGTTTACCAGTCAGGGATTACTGCGTGCATGAGAAAAATTTCACCAATTAGTTTATGATGTGCTGGAAGTCTGAAAGTGTGAGGTACGTCAAAAAGTCATTTGTGTGTGTCGGTTATTTTTTCAGATGGCTCGGTGCAGTGGTGGGTTTAGGGTTGGAGGGGCCCGAGGCAAGACTAAAAAGACCCCTCTGATGACGTCATCACACTCAGCCAACCGTGATAAGCACTTTTGATCAAGCCTAAGATACATCCACTCAAAGATACGTTCCTGAGACTATGGCATGACTGACATAGCAGAAGGAGAAAATGCAAAAGGGTGTTCATGATACAAAACTTGGAAAACACTGAAAGTTGAGAAGACACGGCTGGCAACACAGAAAAGTTATAGCCAATAGCAGGTTGGCATAACCCCCCATTCCTCATTTTCGCACCCCATTTCTCTGCATTCACCATCAATTATCTACAAAGTTTACCCCTTTGAAAGTTTCACGCTTTCCCCCTTTGAAAAAATGCTTGGTAGTTGGTATCCGGAATTTGTTCACATTCATGTCTTTATGGGAATCCATGAAGCTACAGTATAAACAGCAACCAGGAAGATTGGAAAGACTAAATTTGTTTCAAATTTTATTGTTTTAACTACAAAACATACCATACAAAAGCATCCAACCTGACACTTGTTCTGGAAAGCTTTGAGGCTGGATGAGTCAAGGCTGCCCTCATCTTACATTGACATTGGTTGTTTGATAAATATGCAAAAGAAGGAAATAATTTATCATACACCTTATCACAAACATTTCTACTTCAGCAAGTAGCTTACACAATTGGTTAGATCTGTGCTAAGAAAAAACAGTTCAAGTTATACTGGCTAAGAGCTGTCAAAAAAACTTTAATATCACTAACCAAGTCTACCTTTAACCAATCATTTACTATTCAAGATTCAAATAACCTGTGACTTCAAGCGTATGTTAATTCAATTTCAAACCACCTAAAATACCTGAAATATCTGTAGAAATAACGAGTATTCATAATACTCAAAAAATACCATTTCTGCTACCTGACAAGAAGCATGAATGTAGCCTTGCTTATGTACAGTCCTTGCAGCACAACAGCAATAATACAAAATTACCTTGTAAACTAAGAAAATGTCCTATGAATTAAAAGATGTAGTGTAGTCCCTGCTATAGACTAACAATTGCACGTTGTCTTATTTTCTCATGGAAATGTTCACTAAGGTAGCCTACAACATCACAAGAAATGAGAAATTTGTCTAACCTTTTCAACTCAGAGACATAAAAAATAAATTCTTAGATAAAAATATAAATTTTCAAAAGCATGTATTTATCAACTTCATTTTTACAAAAGCTGTCCAGAACACCTTTCATTTTTCATAAGCCTTTATCCTTCCTTTCTTTTTCCTTCCTTTTGCTGTTCCACTTGGATACTTTCTGTTCAACTGTGGTATTTTCATAAAATTATCAACATACAAAATACTTCAATCTCTAATAAAAATCATCATTTGGTTTAAAAAATTATTATTTGGTATACAAAGTTATCGTTTGGTATAAAAATTTGCTCTTATTTGACAGGTCTTTTCAGAACTTTTTGGAAAAATCTTAACCTACAATTTTCTTAGGTATAGATGTTGGTTTAAAGCTTTTCTTTATCTGCTCATTGGAGATGGTGGTGGGGCCCTTTGAAAGTATAGTAGGCTACTTACACACTACAATTGCTGTTAGGGGTCCCTTTGAAAGGAAGGTACTTTCACATTCTAATTGTGGTTGGGGCCCTTTGAAAGCATGGTACTTACATATTAAAGCTGCTGTTTGGGTCCCCTTGAAAGTATAGCACTTGCACATTACAGTTGCTGTTGGTGACCCCTTTGAAACCGAGGTACTTACACATTGAAAGTTGCTGTTGGGGGCCTCTGAAAGCAAGGTACTTACACATTACAATTGCTGTTGGGGGCCCCTTTGAAAGCAGGGTACTTACACCATACACTTTCTTTTAGGGGCCTATTCAATGAAGTTTGAAAGCAGAGTACTTACACATTTCAGTGGCTGTTAGGGGCCCCTTTGAAAGCAAAGTACCTGCACATTACAGTTTCTGTAGGGGGACCCTTTGAAAACAGAGTACTCACTTATGATCTGCTTTGTGGTACTAAGTTTTTCACCAAAAATAAGGAAAATTTACGCGCGTAACACCTTAGGGGGCCCCAAAAAAGGGGGGGCCCGAGGCAAGTGCCTCGCTCGCCTCTCCTTAAACACACCACTGGCTCGGTGGTTCCTTTTTCTACTTGCAGTGTTCCCAGAGCATTTCTTGTGCACTCCCAGAAATTGCTTAGTTTTTTGAGAAAATGCAATATTGTTGCGAAAACACTTCGTGATGGGTAGAATTCTGATTTTACATTCGAAATGAAGTCATCCTTAAAGTGACATTGCTGCCTCAATCGACACCAAAGTGTTGATGATACTAGTTGTCTTGTAAGAAGAGTTAATTACTCTCCGACCCCTTGCTTTGTGTCCACAGACCCCAGATTGATAAGCACTGAGATAGCTGGAAGCAGGGATGTAAAACCGAAACTCAAATTTCAGACTCCATCTGCAGGCATCTACATTTTTGGCTCCGGCTCCAACATCTAGAACTTTTTGGCTCCGGAACGATTTGGTCCATTGAAAACAGAAAACCATTGTATTATTTGTATAATTCGCTTCACAAACTACTGTATGTCTGTGGAACCGGATCCCAAATTTCAGGGTCTGGCTCCACCATCTAAAAATTTTTGACTCCGACTCCAGCCATCCCAAATCGCTTCGGTTCCGGTTCCACAGCCCTGGCTACAAGGTGTCATGTCGATTCTTCTGTTCAGTTCACGCAGAAAACTTAAAACAACCACTTTTCAGGAAAGAGAACAGAGAGCTGCGGGTGAACGTCGGCCAGCAAGTGCACTGCAAGCTCGGCGGGAAGTCGAAGGTCATATCGATCGACCGGCAAAACGGCGCCACTCCCAACTTTCGAAAAGTCTCGAACAACGCTCTCACCCTGGTCACGTGCTCCACGTGATGTCGCTGTGGCCCGCGACAGTGAGTGACGTCGATCGCAACGAGCGCGCGATTTTTTCGCCAAAATTTATTTCTTTCGACGGAAGTCCGATGAAAATGTCATATGCAAGTGGCCGCAGACACTTGCTTTTTTCGTCTGTGAAGGGGAGGAAAAAATTGATCCGAGTCGATCGCGCGAGTACGGACCAACCGAGTTCCAATCCGACCCGCGCGTGCACCTTTACGCGTCGCTTCCAGGTCGCGAGCGCTTCCTGGTGTGTATAGTACTTCTACAATCCTTGCTCGTGTATTACGTTCCAAACCTTTGCAAGATGTAAAACGATCGTCTCTGTGCACTTCCCCCATGGGCGTAGCCAGGGGGAGCCCAACGGGCCATGCCCCCCAATTTTTAGCATATCTAGTAATTTTGTGCTTTGAGAAGAGGTGTCCCAAAGAAAAATTCTGTTGCTCGCCGCAAGTCAAACATACTCCCCCCCAACTTTTGGGCTGGCTACGCCCCTGCTTCGCCAAGCTTGGTTCGGTCTCGCTTCCTGCTGGTGGCCTCGCCTAAACAAGCCGGGAAACGACTCCTGTGAAACACAATGCAGCTTTTGCGTAAAAACCACACAATATTTTGCTATTTGATCAGTTCCAAAACCAATCATCACTGTTCGCTCCTCGCAGCTGAAACGCGGCATCGCTGGTTGTGTTGTTATGCACCTTCGTCTTTCTTACATATAGTGAATGATCTTTTTCGTGAAGGAACGCGACTTTGTTTCGTTGCGACACCTGTGCTTCTCCGAGCGCGATATGCGGCGGCGTTTCCACCGCAAATTTTCATCGAGCCGCAAGTTTTTACGCCTCCAGCTTTCATTTCACTTTGCTCCCGTAAAGTCACCGCGGCTCAAAATGGCACATGCTGTATGCGTCTGGACATCACGCGGGCGTCCAAGTCCGTGGTAGGCCTATCAATTGTTTTTCTGTCTGTTTTGAGCAGTTTTGTAATTACAAAGGAGCTACGCGCGCGATCAGGCATAGTAGAATAAGTATTTTTAATATAATTGTCTGAAATAGATCGTGCTTTTTTATGCAGTGCACTTAGTAATCATTGGAATCGCTGTACGGGTATTAATCAAGTGTCCTTCTGTATTGCATCATCAATCGAGCGTGTGCAGATAGATACGTTTTTTGTAACGCCTGTACCTGTCGTGCTTTTTCCTTTTCTTTTTTTATTTATTTGTAATCTTTCAAACCTGGAGTTTGTAATTTTGAAGCCGAACAGATCCCATCGACTCCACCTTATGGCGACCGCTATATCTTGTTCACCATCAGTGCCTTTCTTTCCGGACAACAGCATCGTTTAGTACTTGCTGATAGCCACCCTCCAGGAGTTGAGTCTTTAAAACGTTGCATTCGATTTTACGTGCGTGTGGACCTCCCGGTGTTTTCTAACATATAGCTTCGACCCAAGTATTTGCTGCTGCTGCTGTAACGTACTAACCACTTACACCGATTATAATTGCGGCCATGCTTATAGTTCACTGATTAACAGTTTCTTTTTTATTGTTGATGGTATAGGCGCGCCTGCGAACGGAGAATAATTTCTATGCGAATCGTGGTGGTATGTTTGCTACTGGCCTCGCTTTTTTGCGGTGATATTTTGTTTTAAGCGTCCATCACCAGTTTCGGGGCAACAAGACGGGCCTCGCTTCTGCGCTGTATGCAAATTGCGATACGGCGTGTGGACGGATTCTGGTTTATTGTATTCACCCAAACTTCCACAGAATTCCTCCTTGTTCACAGCGACCAACCTGGAATGGCGTTTTGTTCTTTCGAATTTACTTTTCCGCTTTTTCTGGTGATTACCTTGCACTAGATCTGACGATAGTCGATTGTAGAATGTTGTGTGATCTCGTTGAAGCCAACCTTTGTATTTCTGACCCTGTTCAACGTGTACTTTCGCCAAGTATAACTTGTCATCCGCAAACCTTTTCACACTGGTTCGTCGCTGTTTTCTACACGCGCCAATAAATTAATCAGATTTGCCGACATTTCGTCACACATGCTGGTGTCGTGTGGCACGGTGACGGAGGAGCACAATCGAAAGACTGTTGCGGCGTGTGCGACCAGCGAAAGCCAAGTCGCTTGCGAATGGGAACATATGTGGTTGGATTTGAGCTCGCGAGGCAGACAGTTTATTGACTTCAGAACGGTTCTCGTGACGTGAAAAAGATGTGCACGACAGTTGGAATCATGAAAACAGTGGCGATTCTAGAATGAAAAAAGTGGGGGGGACCACTGCGGGGCCAAGGAAAAGTAGGGGGGGGCAACGTAAATGTCTATCTTGCGTGGTGATTTTTCATTGTTGTGAAGATTGAGTTGCTATGATTAACCCTGTCAATTCCAACACAGGCTTGCGAATATCATTAAATATGAACTAGCGTTATTATTCACTGGAGACACCTAAACGCCACTGTAGATGCAATCACACACGTGTACTGCTATGTCGCAATTCTGTGCTAACCATGCAACTTCCACAGCACTGCACATGTGAATCGAAACACCATTTTACGTACACAATTGTGCCGGCCCAATATGAATGAAAGCAGCTTCAGAAAGTGAAAACAATTTACCTAAAAGTGAAACGGTTCAAACCACGAATTCCATCTTGACACAGAGGCAAGTAGGCTGTTGATAGGCAACTAGTTTCATCAAAATATTCATACTACAAAGCACATAAAAATAAACCATATTCCAACGGTTTGGTGACTACCAACTAATCCGTTTTGTGGTAGCTTATGGTGGTGTAACCATAACAATGTTATGCAACTACATTCCGTCCAGGCAGCCGAGCAGTAAGGAGCTCCTTGTCACAGCAGTCGCCTGCAGTGTCATGGAGAATGTCACCTTCAGGCATTCAAGAAACCCGATTGCGCAGAATGCACAGCGTGAACCCACGCTGTATGAAGTATTCCAACTACTCCAATCAGTTGAGCGGTGCCTTGCGCAGATTGAGTCCAGCCCGAATCTACGTATCACAGCTGTCGAAACAAGCTTAGAGGTTGTCCATGAGAAAATCGAGAACCTAGAAAGCAAACTGGCGAGTCTAGAAACTGAACTCCAACTACAAGCAACGGAGAATCGCAAAGCAGCAATCATGCATG
>JGI24159J19872_10001106_pt1 | contig 28496 bp, 23 predicted proteins | sample Ectturendosymbi4_FD_19872 | JGI IMG/M metagenome (IMG submission 19872)
GCGCACGTTGCTGGCACGTATGTATCGGCAATTGGAGATACATAGCAGTGCTTTTGTAACTTTTTTTTCTTAAGGCAACAACTTCTGGATTTGACCGGGACACATCTACTTTAGCAAGGCGAAAACCTACTGCAACATGGACCAAACAATTTATAAGCTTTTCAGTCAAAGCATGAAACTTTGGCTGCACACTTGGGGCACACTGTTCGGGAAACCCTGATGTGTAAGCAAATGCGCTCCAGAGTCTCGAGTCGAGCATTGTTAAATATTAACGCGCGTTGTCGAGCTTTCCAGGGTATTTACTGTATTCACCGCAAGAGGTGCGCCCGCTTTCACAATCCAGCAACGAACAACTTAAGTCGAGCAGGATCTAAACTAGAGGCAAGTCCACCGCGGGTTTCGACATAACGAACAACAAAATACGCTGCTTGCAATGTATTCTTTCGAACAAAAAAGTTTGCCACTGAAAAGCGGGTGGAGGTCTGGGTGGTGAACGACTGCTACACACTCAGATCAGTGCTTGCCTGCAGGATGCGACAAGTTGATGGAGGGCGAAAACGACAGCAACAAGTATAACGATCAATTTCTTGATAATTAAAAATATATGTAATCGCTTCGAGTATTAATTTTTTATTTGTTTTCAGCTCTTCGGTTGATGCTTTGGCACTCGGCTTACTTCCGTTTGATAATTTGTGCGTGAGCGCGGTAAGGATTTTTTCCAGGGGGGAGCACTAGGGGATTTTCCGTAATTTTTCTATGGGGGACGAAAGTGGTGAAATTTATTTTTTCCTGCTCGAAACTAAGAAAACAATGTTTTTTTGCTGAAATTTCAAAATCCAAGGGGGGCCAAGGCCCCCTGCCCCCCTTCCGACACCCATGAACTTGTGCAAGGAAACAGGAGTTACTCTTTTGCCGTAGTAGCGTGAGCAGTATGGACTTATGCCAGTCGCTCGACTCGTTGAGTGGCTTCGTAAAAACAGGTTCACGCTTCATTCCCAGTTTCGGATCCTGTGTTATTCGTCACGCTTCGTTGCTTTCGGATGTCTTGGTGTAAAAAGACACCCCACGTGTTGCTACATAACAAGAAACGCAGTTACTCTTTTTTCTCGTGCTGTCTGAAAATAGGACATGTTCTGTTGCGGCAATAACCATAAAGTTTCTAAGCACCCAACAAGCTCAACCTCGAGTCCGTTTCGAAAAAGTATAGTTGGATGTGGCGGAGCAACGAAATTAACTATTTTGGCCAACTGTTGATTCTAACATTTAAAGGAATATTTGATTTGCACAACTGTTACTACACTGTTACCAAATATCCGCGTGTGGCAGAGCAGTTTTACAATACAATTATTCATGCAATCGCCAGCTTTACGAAAATCGTCCAACCACGAGTTTGGCGGAAATGAAATACTTGTAACAAATATTCTAGCTTTTCAACTAATTGGCAAAATGTGATTTTGCATCTGCAGGAGGAATGCGGGTATAAACAGATATAAACCTTGGCGTTATGTTTGGAGTGGTAATCGCAAGACGTTACTGAAAAGGACAGTTTTTTGCTGTGAAGGATCGTGCAAGGCAAACAACAGATGTGATGGCATGTTGTTTAAGATGCAAAGAAAAGGCTTAGATCATGACCGTGCAGAAGCTGCCATGAAGTCACTTGTGGGCATCCATCCGGATTAACACTCTGGTCCTGGCGTGTGTCAAATATAACCAAGTTTGCTGGTCACACCAATCGCATCCTCGCAAATTTGTTTTATGTTTGTGCAGGTGTCATACTGTAAGATCATCAGTACCGCTTGCAGTTTTTTTTCTTTTTTTTTTTAATCCTCACTGCGGTTCGCGATGGGAAAGCAGAGAGGTGGTATTGCAGTTCCGATTGTTGTCCACGAGAATAGTTGAATAGCATGTTTTAGCAACTTGATTGTTGCACGCTGTTTAATGACTGGGGAAAACGTTGTGGTTTTAAGTGAGAAGCGATAGTTACGTGTGGGTTATTTTGACCGACGTGTCTGTCCTAAACATAGACGTCTTTGCATTACATGGTAAAGATCACGAACAGAACTTCGTGATCTTTACCATGTAGAGCAAAGACGTCTTGTGTTGTACGTATTGAAAATTTCAGGCAGGAATTTACAATTTTCCTCCGCAAAACAAGTCACTAACGTCGATAACAGCGTTTCCATGACCACTTCCCAGGCCGGCTCTTAAATTTAGCTAGCCTGCATGGATATGCCGCGAATGCAGGGTGGAACATGTTGAGGAAAATTGTAAATTCTATTCCCGGGTGGAACACGTTGAGAATCACTACTCTAACTTCACCTGTGATCTGAAGTGTAACTAGAGTTCAAGGTGACTGATTGTTTGCATTAGGCTACTACAGGTGTGATGCGTTCAGGCGCAAGTCGTTTGCGCGTTACTGATTTTTTTCCTATTGACGTGTTGAGCCACCGATGAGTTTGGCAAGGGGTGTTGAAAGACCTTGTAAGACAAAAGAAACAAACTCCCCAAACACCATAAAAAGTCTGATAATGGTGCTTCCAGTTTCCTGACGAAGGTGCAGCACATTTCCATTTGCGTGGCCAAAGCGCCACGAGCGAAACAAAATTATGAACCACCTGTTTTGGTTCTTCGCATCCACAGCTCTCGATAAGGCGCTGAGTCCATGAGATTTGACAAAGATGACAACAGGCCTATTTACGTGGTCGTGCTAACGAGTGTGGTCGATGTGAGCTGTGACGTCAGGAGAGCTTAAGCAAGGCCTCGTAGAAAACAATTTATTTAGGAGGAAATTTATTTGTTTTTAGAAAACAGTTTGTTTATTTAGAAGGCCTTGGCTTAAGTGTGAGTGAACCAGACTGAGCAGGTTAGAGCTGTACGGTTGGCATGGAGCTTTCGAGCGTGCGTTATGTGTTGCGGTCTAGCGTAAGCTAGCGGCGCGACCTGGACGAGTAACCTACTTCATTTAAGCGTTGTGAAGCTGTAGTCTTTTCAGTTTCATTGGCAAAACAAGAACAATTTTCTGAGACAGCACTTACGTAAGTTTTCAGAACATTAAATAGCGCACTGCTGTACAGCAGTATAGTCTAGCTGGCGTACTACAGCACAACCAGCCCATGTCATGTAGCCTGGAGTATTTCATTGCACTCTACACAGCGGTTTATGTCGTTATTACTGCAATCTGGATTGCAAAACTCAGATAAAGTAAGGGCTTATTTTTCTAGCCGGTTACCGTGTTTCGAGATATACCGCCGCGCCAGCCTCTTGGTAAACCTTTGATCAGCCATAACTCCAGAACGGATCGGGCTAGAAAGCCAGCGAAAATATCCCTGGATCCACGAGACAGCAATGAATCGAATGAGAATGACAAAAACATGCCTTTGCATTTGAAATTTGAGAAAAATCCATATTTGTGCCGTACTAAAATTTTAGCAAAATCCGTAGAAAATGCGAAAAAATGCACATCGCATCCCGCCTAGCCTATCCGATCCGGTTTGTGCTTCGCCGACCGCCGGAATCTTCGAAACCAGGATCTTTTCGAAAAAGGTCGATTTGGTCCGTTTCGGGGGGAAAATGTGGGGATCAAAAAGTGTAGGTTGAGAAAATTTAGTTATAGATCACTGTTTGGGGTCCAGACAACCCCACATTAGCGTTAGTGCGGTGCTGAGTGGCCTAAAATGTTCTAAGAGCTGAATTGAAGCCATAGAGACCTTGAGAAGGCTGCTAGCCTAACTGGTTGGGAAGTTCTGGCCAAAAATTGAGCCTGAAAACTGCTCGGCCACGCAGTGGATATTTTGATTTTTTTCCCAAATAAAATTTTCCTGTCAAAATTTTGGCTTGAAATTTGGTGGGATGTTGTAAAACACCGAAATACACCATTTCTGCAAGTTTGGTGGGTACCGACTGGCAGAAAAGTGGCTTGAACCTCAAAATAGCCCCGAAATCCGAGGTTTTTGCCCCCTTGGGCNCCCCAACAAAGAAAGTGTCAACATTTTTATCATCACTGCAAANGTAAGGTCTTCACAAACATTTTTTATGTGAAAAGTTTGTTTCCAACCTGTTTGGTTTAGGCTCTGTGGCCTGCTGAATGGACGCAACTNGGTTTTCAACCTACGCGAAAAACGTTTTTTCCCCGGAAATGACACCAATCTCAANATGCGCGGGCATGTCTTACGGATCCAACGATACCTTCNGTGACTTTCTAGCTCATTCCGTTCAGAAGTTTTTAAGGGTTTAATATGTAAAATTTGAAGGTGTTCTTGTATGCGATCTGGCTATAGCATTTACTTCGTTTGCATATTGCGGTAACAGCTTATGATTTTCCACATCCCACGTAACGGGCTAATAATTTACAGGAAAGCGGTGAACGTTCACAAAACAAAATCGGAACTTCCCGGTGTTGCGCTACTTTTAGCAAAACTACTGAAAAACCTCGGTTTCATCGCACCAATATTGAACCTGCAGTAGTTTTTCTTCCCTCAGAAGTTGTTAGAACTTGCGGGATCACAACGTTTCACAGCACCAGATTGAGGGTATTGTGCAGGAAAGCAGATGTTTTTTCTCTGCGTGGACGTCCGGAATAACTTGATCGCGTAACTGCATTTCGCTGCATCTGACCAATGTTGTTTTGCGGAGAAGCGAATCGCGGGATTGTTTCATTGCACGAAAATTAGTTTAATTTGCAGGGCAGTGGGAGGATTGTTCTTTATATTTCTAAACACTTGATGGAACAGCGTTTCTGACAAACTGTATTGCCCCAAAATAACCGAGTTGGTAACATGAGAAGTTTACTAATAATCAGCTGCTATTGCACGCAGCAAAAGCAACCTTGCGACATCAGTAAAGCTGCACAAATGTTGTTGATATTGTTCCAAAAACATGCAACTATGAATAGGTCGCCACAACTTCTATACAATGCAAGATTTAGGCAGTAAATGTAAAACATTTATTTCCTATCTAGCACGAAGGACTCTGTCGTACCGTTTAGATCAAAATACGTTCAAACAATCTGCAAAAAACTACGTAGGTTACGACATCATGCATGAAACTTAGAGGGTTTCAGTAACGGTCGAAAATATAACTTTCAAAATTTTGCTGTGAAACTTTATGCACATCCTCAAGCATGTTATGTGCCAAGAAAAAAACGCGATCCTGTTGATGAACTTCAGCCTGGTGCAACAAACGTTTCGCATTCCAGCTCTTTCGAAAATGCAACCACGTTTTGTGCACTAAAAACACCGATGATTCTGCATTCTTCCAGAATATCTTCAGTTTAATGGAGTGAACTATTGTGCCAATACGCTTAGCTGCTATCCTGTAATTCCCTTATTAGGCCGGAAGCATGTTTCATTTTTAGGCCGGGAAGCTTTACTGCTCATCTCTGTCGTTGTGTGGCGCTCCTGATCCAAGTTTTGCGTGAGTTGAAAGAGCAAGAGACGTTGCTGCATCTCCACAACATGCTGAACCGGGCGCCTGACCACGGGAGGTGAGAATCTTGACTAAGATGTCAAATGTTTGCTTATATATAAAATTTTGCGCTTTGTTGCATTCAAGGCAATCGGTGCTAACAGTTGGCAGCCGGTCTGCTAAACTCATCTTTGTTGGAATGTTGTGCGACTGTTGTGCTTGGTTCTTATCACGCGGAATTAATCGATGAGAGGCTAAGTGCTTAGGGTTACCTCACCGCGCACATCGCATCGGATCCCCAAAACGGGGTTGCTGCCGTTTTGTCATCAGCGCCGCGAGATAAAAACCTGCGCGACGCCAATTAAACAACTTCTCGCAGCGCGTTCTGACTCTGAGTTGGTGGTGCGTGCAAGCGGCCCGGATCGAACTTCGTCAACGCGGTTGCGACCGAAACCGCTGATCGCAATCGAGGAAGTTCATTCGCATCCGGCCACTAATGCGCAGCTCTCCATCTACCAAGCTCGTCGCGGGTCCGCTTATCGATGCATTGGCGTTATCGCCGATGACTCACGTCTCTATTCAGCTCGCTGGCTTGAAATTCGTCTTGGTTCAGATTTCCTTATATTATAATTGCCAAAGCGACACAACCCGCTGAGCGAAACGGTCTTTCGTTCTCCGACTGAATTGATCACAGTCGCGACGGCTGCTGCGCGTCGCGTGCCAGGACTCATTGTTTGCACAACGTCTCGTTTGACTTGGTATAGGAAATTTTAGCTGCGCAGCGATACGTTTTCGGTATGCGGTTTGCGACATGAGATTACAAGACTGAACTTTTGGTGACGTCCGCCACTGATCCACTGTTTCGTGTGTTACGCGCAANAAAATCAGCGCCGAGCGCTCGAAAAGCTTAGCGCGAGGTCGCGCCCGGTTTCGCAAACCGCTGTTTGGGAAAACTTGCGCGCCGGAGCAAGTCGCCGCGTCGTTCGCTGCGCAGCTTTGGCTTGGGACGTTTCTTTCGGTTGGTACCGGGTTGGATCGAGGTCACCGTCTCTCTCTAGGCGGCCTTGGTTAGACGCTGGCGTCGATTGCTGCCAAACGCGGGACCGTTGCCATGCCGTGCCGCCCGCGCGACTACCGCAACCGGCGCACGAAAAAGCACTTGCGGTGCGCGCAGCCCCCCTCCGCGTCCGCACATCGCATGATTGACAGCAGCGATCCATTCGCTGTGTCGCGCTGATCATGTCGAGCTCCGTTTGCTCCTGAATCGCTGCTTGCCACCAATCACTTCCGCTCGCTTGTGTGTGGCCTGCTGATGAAGCGACCGCAATTATCCGACTGGCGTGCAGTGCAACGCTGCGCGGTGCGGCCTGTGACGAGGCGCCGGGTTCGTGGATGAACGGCTTTAACTTCTTCAGTGCGAAACTGCCGGATCCTTTGAATTGCGCGCTGATTATTGTCGTTTCCACATGTTTTCGACTGCACTGTGTATGAAACGCACTTCAAGTTGCACGAGGCGATGAGACCAAACTGCAGTCGCTGATGCATTGCTGCTTCACAATTCTCTGACTTTTGTTTGCTGCGCTGACTGAGACGCAACAATGAAACAATGAACCCTCACCTACACTCGTATTTGCACTTCATCGTGCTGTGCATTTTCTTTTCCCGATCGCATTTTATCCTGGTCTGTCTCAACCAACGATGAGCTGCCACTCATCCGAAACGACGTCGCTCGGTGAACTCGTTCACGACTGTTGCGTTGTGTGACGCACGGCGCTTTTCCACCCGCGTGCATAGCAAATGCACATTAAGCAAGGTTAAGAATAACACAAACAGCACAGGCGTAATTTACACCGACAGGATATCCCATGCGAGTTGCGAGCGAAGCGGCCGATCTTTAAAAAAAGGACGCGCAGCTGACAACAGCTTGTCCATCACATTTGTTTTTTAATATCCATATAGTGTAAGCGAATACAAATGCGCTTTTACCTGATGGCGAGGTCGCAGGGCCAGTGCGCTCCGTAGTAATTGCGGGTTGGCGGTGGGTTTACCGCATGCGAATGCTTTCTTCGCGCAACTCGGTTCACTTGCAAAAATATTTCTATCTGGCAAAAATAAAAGTCCGCGTCGGTAACAAACAAGCGAAGCAATCCTTCCTGCTGGTCTCTGGCTGACACGTGGCGCAACTTCATTTGGCAAATTTGTAAATTTTTTCTCTATGAATGTCGGTACGGGAACAAACAAAAATGATAAAAAGATTTCAGCCGCGCGTATTTATTGCTTTAACCCACGCGCATGTTCGTAAAACCTTTTGAAATCCGTCATCAAGGAACGAGCGAAACGATTTGTGTCTAAATAGACACCATGTCAGACAGTGCGTGGGAATGATGAAAAGCCATGTTGGCTAAGGTTGTGTTGGAGCCGATTGTTAGATGCCTTACCACGTCAGCGGTTAAGAACGCCCAGTTCTGCGGCCAGTAAACATTGCGAACGCAAAACGAATGCTGCCTGGCAAGTGTTCGGTGAGTACGGTCGAATTATCTTTTTCGCGATACTTACTGATGGCATCGTGGATAGACTGGCGGTTGGTGCCATGAACCCGTGAGATTACAATCACAACGTAAAGAAAATAAGGCGCCAACCTCATGAGCGATGCAGTATTAATCGAACCCCAATGCACAATTCGTTGTTTCGGGCAATGTCGCAGTCTATTCCGAGGCACTGAACTCTGTTTGCACCTACAGCGCTACGTGTCAAACTCTGTAGGACTTGCGCTAGGTCAAATTTAGGGTTTGGTAAATGTTGCTTTTATTTTAAGCACGAAGCAAGCTTCGCAGTTCTGTTTAACTGCCCCGCTAGTGAAGTAAACAGCAATCGACTCTGATATAGCCGCGCATTATTTCGGGCAGAGCGAAGTTATCGCCCAGAACGCGGCGAATTGTTTTTGTGCGAACACGACGCACGCACGTTCACTCCATTCTGGATTCGTCGTGCGTCCGAATGGAGTTTGCCATTTCTTGACTGTTCTCTCGCTCGCGCTTTGTTTGCGCCACTTCCAGGCTCTCAGACCGCATCTGGACAAATGTCACGCTTTTTTGTTTTGCGCTTACGTGACGTACCTTGCTTATTTTTGGCATAATTCAGTTAGGCAGCGTGCGAGGAATATCGGTGCTTAAAGGTTCCCTTGTGATATGACGCGTAAATTGAAAACTGCCTCGTTCCGGACAGCAGAACAGCTTTGCTATTGCATGATTTTTTAAAGTGAAATCACCACCGGGTGTAGCATACGTGTACAGTAGGTCGCGCTGTTTCGTCGCTGCGCGTTTCGCACACCGGGCCCATCTCTTTTTGATGTCGAAATGTGCTGAAAAATTTGAAGCCGCACACCCACATTCGTTGAAAAAGTCGGGGAGTATTAAACTGTTCTTTTCACGCACACTTTTTGTCATTCAAGTGTTGCGGTGAGAAATCAGTGTTATTCAGAAAACCCGTTTGTTTTTTCCCTGTAAACGAACATTGCTTTCTTTTTATGTCCGTCTTGGCTTTAAATATTTACAAAAGAGTTTTTAGACTATTTTCAACTTAGGATGAATGCTTTCCAGTAAGTGAGCCGTCAATCAACATTATGCTGTAAACTTGTAGTAAGGTTTGCGTGCTAACAGACGACGAAAAATCTTCGCGAAAAGCAAATGTTAACTGCGCTGAAAAGTTTTTTTTCCAGAAACTACAGTTGCATGAATTCTCGCATCAACATGGACTGCAAGACAGTCAGCATAGCCAACGGTCAGAAATTGAGGTGAATCGATCAAGCAAGACCTCCTGCGCTAATGTTTTGCTTTTTTGAACAGCACCATGCCCAGTCTCGAACATGATTAAATAAACAATGAAGATAACCAAGCTTTGGAACAAAATTAACGCTCAAAACAATCCGAGCAAAGGACCTGATCAGACGCCTCTCCGATTATGTGTTAACAGAGTTAATGCAATAAAAACTGAGCAGCAGCAAAGTTCCGATTGTGCCTTTGCAACCAGCAAGTAGAATGGCTCAGTGAAAAAGAAACTGCTGTGGCAGTGGCATACAGGCGCGAAGTTGGCCAGAACGGATCATTTACGTCTGCCTGTACCGGCAACAAGTAAGATGAAGGGTATTTTGATGTGTGAAACGCAGCAGGCAAAGGTCAGGTTAATTGTTAGGAAAAACAAACCCAGAAACACCAATTCGAAGATTTGACGCAAATCGAATCTTGCTTTCGATGAAGAAACATTCACGCGTTTGCGCTTTCTGCTCTAAAGCAAATTCTAAAAAATCTTCACTTGTTCAGCATTTTTTCCTCGATGCTTTCATTTCCTGTTTTGCTGTGAAGTTTAGAGTTGTCAAAGTTAACATTTAAGCCTCTTTGTGAAAGCTCGGTGTGATGTAACCTCAAGGCTATGGTCACTTTTATGAAGAGGTTCAAACACACAACTTCTATAATTTTGACCCTCTATCTGGGGCGGATCCAGGGGGGCAATTGGGGCGATTTCCCCCCCCCTAAAGCCTACAAATATAACTTTATTGGCCATGATTTTATATAAATCGGAAAAAAGCATTCGCGATATAAGGCCATTTTGTCGTCCACTGTTTCGTACATGTAGGATTGTAAATAATACGTCATCTCTGTTACAGTAGCGGAGCCATTATGAGACTTGACCAGTAAATCTTACTGAAATCGCCTCCCCAACCACGCTGGCTGGATCCGCCTCTGCCCTCTATTGCTGGCTGGGATTTATGATGGTTGCTGCGTTTAGCGTGGATGCTACGATAGTGCGAATGACTTGGGGTCAAGTGATTTGCGAATGACTTGGGGTCAATAAAAAAATTAAGAAGTCACTGCAATACATCAAGACGTCGACGTTTCGCAATATCGTAGATGAAGGTATGTTAATTTCCGACCGCAGAAAATAAAGTTGTACAATACTCTCTCTGTACTCCCTTTGTAGTGCACGAGTGGTCTGGGGATACTCTTCTCCGAGCCGTGGGCCACGCGGCTACTTTCGCAGTGAATGCTGCAACAGCAGGAGTTCATTGGCAGAAATTGTGACTGTAAGTTGCCGGTAACTATGCTGTGTTCCAGATTTTTTGTCCAAATTGCGTGCAGTGATTCACCAGGTAAAGCAGACCTAACCAGAAAATTTATGACGTGGTGTGGCAATAGTTTGACTACAAACATACCCCCAGTAAACGGGTCTAGGACATTTCGGCGATGCCGTTTCGGCGACAGGACGTTTCGGCGATGGTGGTCGCAGATGTTTCATACGAAAATAAATGTGTTTTTGAAATGCTTAAATGATTAGACTACAAAGGATATTTGCTTGATAAGCGTTTTTGTGTCATCTTGAGGGCCATTGTGGTTTCCCTTCCGCCGGAAGTTTGGAAGAATTTAGTGCAACTGTGACCATGTGTGGAAGGAAACGTGGCTTACAACGTTTTTTTTTTTTGCTGGCATGAGACGTTTGTGAGTTTAAACAAAAGTTAAGCCTGGACAGAAATTGTTACTTCAGCTTTCGCGTAGTTATTCTGATTGCATTTCACAGCTAATTAAAGAGTATATTTGTTATTTCTGTTGGTTGCCGGTCGGTGTGCGAATATATTCGTACTTCCAGTCACTTGTCAACAGTTGCCCCTCGGAGTGCGAACCCCTGTTCCAACAGCGGGGTGCCAGAGATTGCCTCTGGGCGAACACGAACACGTGTTTGGCGGAGCGGAATGCCAGAGTTTGCTCAAACACGAACTCCAACTCACATACAATCAAATGCCAAGTAAGCTTTATCTGTGGATGTCTGACAAATTTTCTTTGCCACACTGGCCATAAATAGCAACAGTAGAAATTTTCCTAGAGCAACTGAGCAGGGTTGACACTGCGTGCAAGTTAATAAATTTGGAAGCAACAACGTTGATCTAAGTCCATCGCCGAAATGTCTCATTCCGCTGGTAAACTTCCCTAGCAAAACGGCGCGAGCTTCGGAGAATCCTGCGTATATTCATGTCCAATAAAAATCAGCGCGTGGTTTATTGTTATTTCAAGGTCTTTGCTCTACAGCGCGTTTTACTGACGTCATCGCGTCGCGAAAATACTGAAATAACCCATGCAGTAGATCCCCGAGCAAGCTTTTTGCTGAAGACTTCCTTGTCATAGATGAGCGGATTGTCGTATTTTACGATTCGGATCCAGTCCTGAATTTTTCAAACTCAGTCCAAGTCCAACCGTAGTCCAAACGTTTTTTACTGTAAAGTCCAAGTCCAAAGGAAGTCCAAAAAATTAAGAAAAAAGAGCTTTTTAACAATAGCAATCACGCAATTCTTTCCCATCAGTTCAGTCCAAATCCAGTCCTAATCCTAATTTTATGAAGCGATTTACAGTCCGGATCAAATCCAAAGAATTTCATTATAGTCCGGATCCAATCCAATGCTCATCTCAGCTTCCCGTGCGTTCGTAGTTGACTGTTTTTTTCCTGGCTTGCCAGCAGAACAAATTGCAGCATGAGTCAATAGAGAACCAGCCGCTCGTAACTTGTAAGCGCTGCGTAGTGCGCTAGATACCCGGTATGTTGCCATATGGCGCTACATCTGTCCAGCAAGCCTTTGGTATGAACCCGAGCTGCGCGTTCGCTCGTTTTTGATTCTGCTCCATCGATCACCCGGTCGTGTTAACGCTTTTCTCTGCATTTTAGAGTCCTGGAAAAACTTGGCAATGTCGACGCAGCCACTAAGGGTTACTGCTTTTTATTAGCGTCGCTGACCAGAATAATCGACCGTGCGTGTGCTATTGTTTGTTGCACCAGAGTTCGTCTAACTTGCGGAAGGTTGGCGTAACCGCTCGTGGGCTTCTCAATCGTCACAAGTTAAACACCTGTCAGCATCTTATCAGTAAACACTACTGCGAAAGTGGAATTAATTGCAAGCTGACTTAACAGGCGGTAATTTTCAGGCTCATGCGCGTCGCGCTACGTCACCTCTCTCGTAGCCGATCCGATTAACAGCGCAATAGCCAATCACGATTTCCTCACACACCGCAACGCGCCCATGTTGAACCATCCATGCGGGTCTTCTAACCCCCGTCACGTCAACGATTTGATCGTTTTTTTTTGTTTTTTCGAGCACAACTTGTACAATGCTAGTTTGTTTTTTTGCCTATCGCAAAGCAAATAGTTGCTTCCCCGTAATAATCTGACTACTTACGAAGCAAGGTAACGAAAAACTTGTCGAATAAAACCTTATGATCAACTATCGTGATGCACTTCAGATCGATACGACACTGATGAAACCCACCGCATTCCAAAATGTATGTCTCATTAATGTTTCGAATGAACTTAACCTATTTTATTTTAGTGACAATTATTCTCGCAGCCCTCGACATATCAATACCAAAAGCTACGTGGAAATAAGGAGGTAAAGAAAACCAGGCTCACACAATTAATCAGTTGCAAGCGAAAATAAGGTCGACATGATGTTTTTTCTTAAATTGCTGGTTATTTTGCATGCAAATATATTTTGTCAATATTGAAGAATCGACATATTTACGAAAAATTTGTTGGTTTGGTAGAATGCAATATATCTCAAAACAATCACATTACGTAAGATTTGTGTAATGGCTTATGTGGCCCTCGAACAAAAACGTTTGGGGACCCCTGGAATAAGGTATAAAAACTTTTGACATCAAAAGCGCTTCGCTACTGAGGAAACACCAGGGTCATGGTCCATCGACCNCAAGGAATTTCACTTCATGTTAAAACACTTATTGCTTGAAGACTTGGCCCGTCTCGTCAAACGACCAAGCGATTGAGAACGCAATTGCTGGAGAACCACTTAAAGACTATATTTATACCAACCTGAATGCAACTAAGGTCTCCTAGAAAATACTAGGAGGCCTTGATGCAACTGTTGTGGCAGCCCTAGGAGGTACATATAGCCTACCCGAGTGTAGTTCTTAGCGACTTTACCTTTATTTCAGTACTTCAAGAAAGCCGCGTTGCTAACAAGGATGTGTTTATATGTTTTGTCCTCTTATTCTGGTTGTGCGGCAAAACACCCTGTAAAAAAAATTTAGGCATGAAATGAACTTTCAATTCATGAAAGGCATGGATGTTATTGATGTTCATCTGTTAAATTGTTTTTCAATAAATTGCTGTTGCATTCATACGCACTGAATAATAATGGTGGTTTTGCTTATGTGAAAAGTAGTTTCTCGTCGTCAAACCACAGCAAGCAACTGAGTTCAATTCAGTCGTTGTGCTTTTCACTTTTGTCGAAGAAAACGCGAGGAGCAGGACACAGCAGCGTAGCCGGCCCGGGCCAAAATGTTTGATTTTAGGCGAATAACACTATTTTGTTTGGGATTCCGCCTCTCAAAGCACAAAATGACTGTATGTTTTGAAAATTATTTGAAGGGGGCATAGCCCCCTAGACCCCCCTGGCTACGCCTATGGCAGGATATCAGTTTTGCTTTGTTGTAGTCTTTAGAACCACAGTAATTTCTGCTCCACGCTGTCTTCGCAATCAACCCAGGATTTTTGTGAATGTGTTGTTGCACCTTGCAAAACGTGCAACGTCCCATTGCAGTGTGTACTAACAATTGGGGTTGTATGACGTCAGGTCTGATGCTGCTCTTTTGGCAGACACAAATTAAAACTATTCTTTTAGTGAAATTGATTTTACATCTGTGTGCCACAGTTGCAGGATGTCTAACGTGGAAACCTAATTCACGTATGGCATACGNTGTATTGTTTTGCATGCACAAACGATCTCAACACCTGCTACTAGACTTCCGACTTGGAAAAAACTTTGTTGACTTGTCATTTGCGGTGCAAATGTAATGATAAGTTGATAACAAGAGCCTCGGATACCACTTACATTCGCGTGTCGCATGCGTGTCTTCATCTACGTCAGCAAAAGATCAAGCAGCAATGCTTATGCAATGGCTGTTTGTGATGCTGTCAAAATTGATTGATAGTTTGAAGAACAGCCAGGTGACCAGAACAGTACTAATTGTAGCTGAACTGTGAGTCACTCCAGCATGTTGGTAGTGATATCTTGTCGGTAGCAAATTAATTTAGATTATGTAATTCAGATCGCGACCGCGCTTCTTGGAAAAAAATTGTTGCGAACTCTCCAACTTCTTTTTCAGCGAGTGTAGGGAGAATTTTATAAAGCCTTCAAACAAATACTGCATTGCTTTGTTATAATTATTCATATCTACTTCCAACGTAGATACGGTTTGCGGTTGGTTTGCATTTGGAACATGAATACGAAGCACGGAGTCGTGCTGCTCTACGAAAGAATGCAAGACATATGTGATTAAAAGGAGAGCTTCGTTTCACACTAAACTCGAAAGCTTCTGTACAGTTTTTTTTGGCCGGTCACGCCCTATTTCGTGCAAAATCTTTGGATGAAGTACACTACTTTGCGGTTTGCTAAGATTTTGTAAATTGAGCAAAGAAAAGCAAAAAATTAAGTGCAGCAGTATTATGTGCAGGGTTTCAGTATCCTTGGACAAATGCGTAAATAGTGCATTTTATACACGCGTTTTTTCACCTAGAAACCAGTTTTTACCCGGCGAGCGCATTTTTATGAACAAAGCTAACCAACTTACAAAAAGCTGTATGAAATGGTTTACTGATCGATACCAGTTTCCACGATCACATTCGTCATTTACCGCCCGCAGCTGCAGGTTTTCGCTAGTGGTTATTACCCCAAAATTAGAAGCTTGTTTTACCTTCCTGCTATTTTCGCTGTTACCATTAATTTTTGATGTAATTGGTACTGTCCAAGTGAAGCCATTACTTTGCAACACCAATTGTGTCGATCACTGTCATTGCAAGCGTGTTAACCCTATGTTTTCTAAACCTCCATTTTTTAGGTTATACTTACTTCCTTCTACAGAAAATATGCACCCGGTGTAATGTTCAGTAATTGTTATTTCCTTTTTTTTTCATTATGATAACTATGTGAGTAGTTATGGTCGTTGTTGGTTTTACTTAAAATCAAACTGTTAGTGTTGTTAGGACATGGCGATGTCATTAGAGTCAAACGTTCTACATTCATATTGTCGATGTGTTTTGTGCTACTGTCTGTTCGGCATATTATCATTTCATTCCGTGTTAGTTACTTCCTGGATTTGGCTAAGTGCAGGGTTTTTCATGTTAGGTACTCGGTATGGACCTGCAGGGAACCGATTTCTCTGATTCTAGGGACCCGATGATAATTTTCTCTGATCCTAGGGACCCGAATCGGGTCCCTAAATGCATTAAAAAACCCTGGCTAAGTCAGTGTAAAACATTTCTTTAACCAAGCATTTCTTTAACGTCTTCCGTTTCTGCGTTACATTTTGAATTAGATGTGTACGAGTAGCCATTAAGAAGATGCCAAAGACCGTGAAACAAAATTCATGCTTGAATGAAAAATTAAAAAAGCGACAGCGCAGCAACAATTCAGCGGGCGAAAATTGGACATTGGGGCCAGTTCGGTAATGCCAAAGATATTAGTCTGTAACTCGTGACTTGTGCGCACGCGTCTCTGTGGCGCAATCGGTTAGCGCGTTCGGCTGTTAACCGAAAGGTTGGTGGTTCGAGCCCACCCAGGGACGTATTTTTAGGTCCGTCACTTTTCAAAAGGCTATTTTTTCCGTTTATTATATCAACAATAATTCAACTTTCTGTCGCAGGTCTGCAGGAAATGTTCTTTGAGTAAATCTATTCCTAAATATTGATACAGCCATTATTCGTGAATGTGACGCAGCAAGCGAAAGCACGCGTCCACGTTCTCTGTTTTGTTTACACAGCCAGTTCCTATTTCTCCAACTACTTAGGTTGGCGTTGTTGATGCAGGAATGAAGGTGATCGGAACAAATATTCTCCAAGCACATTCTGATATGTAGCAGTGTTTGTAATGTTTCTTTGTGTTACCGTAAAGGCGGGTTTAGACTATCGCGAAGCCTTGCGAAGTTGCGGAAAAATCTTTGTTTATTCTATTGTCGGCTTGGCTCCACGAACTTNTCTCAACTTCCTCCGGCTTCNTTTCGTGTACTTCCTTCAGTTTCGCTCCTGGAGCGATAAAATCGTGGACTTCCTTCAACTTCGCTTGTGTTTTTTNGCTGCTGGTCTCAGCTTAGACCCGAAATGGTTTGCCCGGGATGTGGTGGCAAAACGTGAAGAGTGCCGCAAATATGCGAGAGTAAGCGCTGCTTACTTGTTTACGATAGGTAAGCTTTTCAAAATCTAGGAAATTTTAAAGGTTACAGGCTTGTCGAATTTTCAAAGTTACGCAATGTTTGATGCAATATGATCTTCTTGTTAAGACATTTTGGTAAGAGCGAAGTTTACGTTTTAAGGCGTGACGTGGCGCCCGCAAAATCTGTTTGTGCATGGGCGCTTTGTGAACTGCTAGAAGTGGGAAGAATTGATAGTGCTCATCGCAACGGTAAAGTTTGCATAGGTCCGATACTCTTGCTTGAGATAATAAGTTCTCAACGAACAGGCCATTTTTGCAAGGTTGACACGTCACTGAGAGTGGATCAGTACGAAATCCTTTCCCCCTTTTTTCCGGACCACTTCAAAAAGTTATTCTCTGGTGTGCATGGATATTCAAAATAGAGTTGGACTTTAAAATGGAAACTAAAGTCCTGTAGCGAATGGTGTGCGCATGAAAGTTACTCAATTAATTAATTAATTGTATCTACGCGATGCAAACAGTCTATAGTGGAATGGCAGCGGCAAAAATCGTTCTGGTTCCTGGACTAAGATTCCGAAAGCTGGTTTCATGCTGCTAATTCTTTTTGCATTTGGAATTTTTCACGCTTGTATCCACATTCCCGCTTGCATGAACGTGTCTTGCTGTGGCCCGGGCAAGATCTTGATGTTGCGTCTCATCTGGGCACCTTGCTTGCAAAACTTACGTTGTCTATTCTCTTACATGTGACAAACGACGAGAAAAAGAAACAATACAACTAAAAACAGTTTACTCAGGCTACAAGAATGTTAATCTGCTGTTTTACAGTAATGGCTGCTGAAACAGTTATTTAACAGTTAGTTAAAATCGTTTTTCAGGTTTTTACAACCCGTGTACTGTACACCACAGGTTTTCACAACCTCCCAAACGTTTTCACAGCCCCATGTACTCATGTTTAAAAAGAATGCTTGAAACCCGTTCATTTGTAAAAAAAAAAAACTGGCGTTTTTGTGAGAACCAGGAAGCAAAGGCTTGCAGATTTGTGGCGATTGTTCAGCGACAATCGGGTTGCGTGCATGTGATCACAAAAGGATAGAAAGTCCCAAACTTAGGTCTGCGTCGTCCCATTCCCTAGGACAGCGTTTATTTAGCTGTGGCCGAGGCGCTCAATTGCGAATGTACGTATACGCACCAACGCTTGCATTTCTTGCCTTGAGGCGCTGCGCGCTGAGCAGAATTGTTGCAGCACATCATTCACATTTTAATGTACGGCCGCGACATTTTAAGGAGTTCTCAGCAGACTTGCTAGTTCTGTTTCGCTGGATTCAGGAGCGGTCGACGCAGTATCAATGAGTCTTATATAGCCAGAGGCGAAATGGCGTACCTCGCTACCGTATATGCGCACTTTAGGACCAGAGGACGTTTGACTTGCGGGTTGACCGCCAGTGAGCAGCCGACGACGCTGTTCCGGATGCGTTCTTTTGACGCCGTGAACAATACATACTTTTGTAAGTACCTTTGCCCCACTGAAGACTTTGTCGCTGATCATTCGCATTTCCACCCGAACATTAGATTTGTGCCCTAGCCTATCATCAAAGCTTGGTCTTGTTCTGCATGCCACTTCTTTCGTTGAAAGTCTTAGCAGCAGCGGTCATAGTGCCGCGTTCGACGTAAGCATGCAACACGTCACCGATAACCGCGCCGACACATACGTACATAACACTGCTGTACGATGCGCACCTGTCAGGTTCAACTATGCTGCACGTAGTTATGTCGCAGTGTGTTTGCTTCGTCAAAAATCTGTCAACTGCTGTTTTCCTGCTATAGCCCAATTTCTAACTATAAGCAAATTGATATAGATTATGAAAGTATGAACACTAATCCAAAAATCTAATCAACTTCAGTTGCAAACGTAATTCACCGTGACAATTTACTAATTTTGCAATCAATATTTCGCTGGAAAGGTGCGACTGTGCTGCTGCTAACAATGTACACTAGTACCGCATCGTATTATTTGTATGGCTTAGAGCAGGGGTTCCCAACCTGGGGTACATGTACCCCCAGGGGTACATTTGCCTATCCGAAGGGGTACATTTAAGGCTAGCAGAAGATGAGAACTATATATTCACATATTACTTATTTCCAAATATTTATACATATATCACTGAGTATTATTTCCAAAAATCATTATACACTTGTTGTTAAATATGTCTATGAATGAACATGATAATATACTTTGTCATAGAAAATCTTAGGGGTACATTTTCACCTGTCAACATGCTGAAGGGGTACATGCTTATTTGTTGAAATGGTGAAGGGGTACATGCTCACCTCTCGGAATGCAAGGGGTACATGGTCAAAGAAAGGATGGGAACCGCTGGCTAAGAGCGAGTGTTGGATCATTGTTTGCGTCAAACTTTTGACGGCTACCACTGGTCAGCGTTTTAGAGGTGCCTCACGATAAATCTACAATATTCTCACCTAAATTCACGATCTTCTTTGTTATCAGACCCGTAACCAGCTTGGGACGCCAGGGGGTGCGAATAGTTTTCTGAGAGGGGCCCAATTTTTTTAAACTATGTCCAACACACTTTTCTAGGAGGGCGAAAAAAATTTTAGTGGAGGCTTCGCCTCCCCCCCCCTCCTAGTTACGGGCCTGTTTGTTGTACTACAAATGTTAGCAAATCAACTTGCGTCCGAGAGCATCTGCATGTCTCCAAATTGTTCGGTGCTAATCAGTCTTTGCCATCAAAAATATCTTCACACAAATGTACTGTGAAGCAGAGGTGGCCATGGACCCGGAGTGTTGGGGTCGACACCGGCAGGATTCTGTGTTTTTCTTTCGGACCCGGAGTCAAAAATTTGTGAAAAACCGGACCCGGATCCGGAGTCACTTTTCAATTTCGGTAGTAGCTGCGTGGTCATTTCTTAAGTAAAAACATTGGTAAATTTTGGTTGGATCGATGGCAGCCAGAGTCTGAACAGCAGTCGGATTCTCAAATTTTGAAAATATATCTGAACCCGGATCCGGATTTAAAAAATTTGGAACAGGAGCGGAGTCTGAAAGAGTGACTCTGGCCACCACTGCTGTGAAGCAAAGGACGAAGGCAACGTGTTCAAAGAAGTACACGTGTAACGAGACGCGTTTGGTGTATTTTCTAAAATGCCAATGAAACGCTGCTAACGGCTATGTCTCACGTTGCGTGTGACTCCACTGCATCTTACCGTACACCTACACGTAACGCTTAAGTAGAACTTCGGTTAAACTGCTTCGGAGTCCATTACGCCGTAGCGCGAAGAGTGGACGCATGTACTTTTTGACCTATCTACTTGTAAGCTGCGGATTCAAGTGATGACCGTTTGCGATTTGGTCGAAGATCTGATCTGTTGGTAGGGTTGCGTCTGGTATTCTCTACAATGCGTTAATTTAAAGTTAAGTCATACATTGGTAAGGTGTCGTTGCGCTTCAAGCAGCTTAAAAATCATGATTTTGTCAATAGCGTCTTTAGTCGCCACCTGCGTCTTNTGGACCAGACCAGCTCTCCAAACTTTTTTGCCAGAGAGCCAGATAAGCTACTACAAAGCAGTTCGAGANCCGGACATCTTACGTAATTTGATTGTTTCGGAATACGTTACGTTATACCAAATCAACAAATATTTCGTAAATACACCATTCTTTCATTACTGACAAACCGTCTTTGCAGCCGGTAAAATGGCTTCGCGGGCCGTAGTTTGTAGACCCCTGGACTGAGTTTTTGGCGTTCATTCTTNGCACACCCTTATAAAATTTGTCTGGTGACAGAAAGTGATTGGATATCTAGGCTTCTTGCCTGTACCACCAAGCCATGTACCTGCATCGCGTGTATGCACCCCAGCAGAAGTTCGCGTCAGTGTTCCGCGTGACACCTTGTCGGAAACGATTAACGACGGCGCTAGATTGCTCTCACGAACTAGCGTTGTTTGGCAATGCTGCTTTTATGATGATCTGAACCAACTTTAGTTTTGTCGGCAACCTTTATCCAGTGTGAAAGATCTGAAAAAGTTTTCCGATTTTTCCACCAAAACGTTACTCTAGTGAGTTGCTCAGGTGGAATCGATGTTCCACCATCCCCTTGCGGCGCCGCCATTTCTGAAAACGTGCTTGCGAGTGTGAACAGAAGTTGCGCGGTTATACATGTGAATGCGTTTTGCTTGCTTTTGAACCATGCCGGTTTAAACTAGTCATTTCAGTTTAAGTTAATCGAGATATAAAACTCAGTGCTTCGTAACTCTTTCTTCACACCGGAATGTAGCGGAAATGAATAGGTCGCTACTATTTGATGGTGCCTAAAACTTTATCTTCAAAATAAATTTATAACGACTTAGCATCCCCATTTGTCTTGGTTTTATTGATAGATTCTTACTTTATAACGTACATTGAAGTTTAGGGTGCAGTCACTATGTGTAGAACAGGTGTCCCGAAATTTTCGAGTTAGACCGACCATCTTTTCGTAGAATTTTTTATTTCTCGTCAACCCCAAGACAAAAGGACTGCAGATGTTTTCCCATGGAAAATGCTTGGGAGAGGATACAAATAAAGTTTTTTTTATTTGTGTGCGCATTCAAAACCAAATAACAGAGCATTCTGACACTATACGACAAGGAAAAAATGCTCGCAAAGGGTCAGTAACATTGATTATACCAGAGTAGCATACGGCACCCACTGAATAGTGATCTTCCGCTTTTATTCAAATAGAAGAAATAATACATTACCTGTCAATCGTCATCAAGAGGAATAATTCACAAATGAACTTGTAACATTTTTTAAGCGGAACGATTAACATAAATTCTATTGACTTATTTTAAGTTCATAATGGCTGCATGATTTATTTATTTTTCAATACTATACCAAAAAGCGTTGATCGATTTCTTTTTAACCCTCAGATTTTTTACTACCGTTTAAATAGTTCTATGGACACTGAGTATTAAAATCGACCAACATGGAGATCTTCGGTGGTGCTAACTGTAACCTCCCACTGCACCTCCGAGAATATGCGTTATGATACGGTTGGAAGGTGCGTGGCAGGTATTCGAATGAGGCATTTTTGCGTTCTTTACCTTTTGTACAATTCGCTACGATCGGACATAAACAGGGGTGTAGTGGGGCGGGAACGCGTGGGAACGGAGTTCCCACACCTTTTTCATCTTTTGCTTTGAAATGAGTTAGAAGCTGTTTTAAAATGGCTAGTTTTTTGGGTACGTTCTCACACCTTTTTTGTTGGCACCACATCCCTGGACACAAGCGAATAACTCGACTTGCGACGTTTCGACTTGTACAAAAGTCAATGTTGTTAACGATTCACTGAGCCATTCACAATCCACTTTAGTGTCGAGGGTCGAGAACCGGGGTTTGATGTGAAACGCCTGTCTCAGCAGCAGAACGTTCCGTCCTGCATTGCTTGGAGCCAAGCCGAGAAACTGCTTCCTGCAATTCGTTTGAGTCCGTTTAGGTTTGTTTAACAATTCCTAGTTTTTGTTCAGTGTTGCTGCTTAAATATTAGTGGAATTAAGAAAGCTGGGCGCAAAAGCGTTTTTGCTTTTTGCTATGCATTTCGTTAAAGAAACACCGTATAAACGTGAAAGGTGAGGGGTGTGTGAACAACACCTTTTTACCTGCAGCCAATTGGATGCCACAAAAATCGGTTTGAATTTATACACGACGCACGATTCATCGCAGGCCATACCGATATATTGTTTATGAGAAACTCACGGCACTTTCGTTGCGGGTGAACACTGATGCAATTCACCGCTATTGAAAATATCCCCCAAGGGATTTTCATCCCTTTCAATGTAGATCCCTCGCATCAGCGTCACGGACAGATCACGAGTTTCGTGCACCGCGCGGAATTTTCAAAGTTGAGATCCTGTTGTGAGTCTCGCGGTAAACTGGCCTTCCCCCCAACTACACACACTGAGCGTGGTATGCATGTACGGTGAGTTGGTCAAAGAACAGCTTCGCATTTCTTCGTTTGGAGTTCCCCCAATGCAGATTCGTTTCCGCCGCACAAAAAAAGGTTTGTGAAGTTCCTTTTTTCGCCGTATGACGCCAATGACAAGCGCAGTTCAAATGGCTAGCTTGCGCACACGGTAACCTTCGCTGTACCAACAGGCTATCATTTTCAAGTGATCCCACGCAGGTGTTTTCAAACCTGGGGCCGCGCATCGCGACCCCTGTTTTGTGTAGCAAGCGCATCCGCATGCAGCCGTAGAGCTTCATCGGGTTCGCTGCGTCACCGCCGTTTTCCGAAGCGCAGCGAGGTTACACCTGCTGTGCATCGCAAACACGTGATGCTCGCCTCCCAAGCGGCGCGTTGATGCGCGGACCGTGCACACCGTGACGGCAATTCGCAGAGCACCGCGAGCCGTGATTGCGATGTAATAAAGGAACGCTCTTACAAATATAGATGTTTCATTCAAACAGCGCGCTTCTCCATTGACAGTTGGTGAAACGAGGATGTGGCGTAGTTGTTGCAGTAGCGACTTTTTTCACTCTCTCAGAACATGGAAGCGCGATATTGATGCTACTTTTCTGCACTAGTTCGAGATTGCTGATTTTAGTGGTAGAGGTGTACGTGGCGCATTCTAAGGAAAAGTCGCCTAAACGCGCATCCTGCATATCCAGTTTGCCAAAAATTGCCCACACATGTGCATTTTCGTTAATGTACTTTGATATACCGTAATAATTCCGCAAGTGCTCTGTATTACACTTTCTATTAAGCAAGAATTTGCGTTCTTTCCGAAGTGTCTTCTTGTTTCTGAGGGAAAACGGCCGCACGCTGAAGTTAAACCAGTTATTTCACCGAAACCAGAGAGTTTTTAGACTGTCTTGGAAGACCAAAGCTTTTCCCGACACTTAACTGCGCCATATCTGCATTCCGCTTTGTGTGGCGGTCGCAGATATGGCGCGATAAAAATGGAGGAAGAAGAAAATATCTGCGAGAATGCTTTCCTTGACGTTTGGCCTCTTCGTTATTTTGCTCGGCCCACTCTGCTCGCTCGGCTGGCGATCTGAATAAATTGTATTGCAATATTTCGTTTCGCACGTGTGGTGCGAAACAGTCGCGCTCCCGCTGGCCCTGCGCGGTTGAACTTCAAGCTGAACGCATACACCCGAGAATCAGCGACCACGCACCGTTTTGTTCTCGTGTCGAAAACAGGGTGGTCTCCAAGTGATGCGACTGCCTGGTTCGCCAGAAGCAAGTAACCTCGCTCCAAGCAGGAAGTAAGGCGTAACTTTTCCTGCTGCTGGAACTGCATGTTGTCCACGTGTCGGACATCTGGGTTGTGCTAAAGTTGATAAAAAATGACTGCATGGATGAAAATGCATGAAAAACACATCATATGATGTCACAGAAGCGTAACTTCTTTCAGTGTGCAATCACTTGTTATGGTTCTGGCACCATCCATTCGTATGCGCTGGCTATTAAATAATTTTTTAGTACTTACCAGACAATAGCCATTGCGCATGCTTCAGTTGAAGTTTGTTTCACGTGATTTCATGAACCGTCATGCAGTCAAGGAAACACAAGTTCCGTTTTCTTGGCGAAAAGCTTTCTATAAATAGCCTTGCTTTGATTGACGTTCGCTTTGCGCAGGTCCCGAAAATACTAGTTTTCTTCTATTTTGCGCATCAGAGTTTTGGTGTCTAACATTTTCCAGCGGGCGGTTCTTTAACGAACACGCACGTACGTATCAGGTTGTTTAAAAAGTTGTGCTGTACCGTTGTTTATTTGCTTTGTCATTTGGGACAATTGCATTTTTACTAATTCAGACTTTTCTGTTTGCTTCTTGTACCCTACTTCTAAAAAAGCAGGGCTGGGTTTGGTGTTCTGTCACTTGCAGATGCGGAAACCTTTCCAGTGAAAATAATATCTTCGCAGAAATCCGTTTGAAATTGGAAAATTCTGAGCGTTTCCCGCTGACCTAGAAAAACGTTTGCAAATTAGCGAGACGCTGATATGGAAATATTCACAAATCGCAACTAAGATACCCTTTAAGTAGTCATTGCACTCTGTGGCAACGCAAACATCTCAACAAAAAACTTTGCCTGTATTTGTATGCCTTCTTCAAATCTTTAGTTTGAAACTAGAAAAAATTCGATAATGTTGCATTTGATATGTTTCAAGGCAGGTGTGTGCAACAGGCAGCCCGCGGGCCACAACCCGGCCCACCAAGCCATTAGTGTGGCCCTTGCCATCACTGATTTTTCCCCATCATGCATGAAAATCCGAATCCGAGAGTTTTATGTTAAAAAACTAAAATTTTTCATGTGGCCCAGCTAGATGTCTGAAGTTGGTTATAAGGCCCACCGACAAAAATTGTTGTACACCCCTGTTTTAAGGAAACGCAGAAGTGAACCGATAAGATAGATTGCGCACAAAATGCTGCAAATTACGTTAAAACTTGCAATGGCTGCTCCTTGCCCAACCGTTACAGTTTATCGTCGACATCTTTTTTCATGTACTTGGATTTTCACGTTCCATCTCGACTATCGGATTGTTATTTCTCAGTTTAAACGCAAAATTTTTGATACAAGTTGGAAAACATACACGTAGAAATACGATTTGCAAAATTCCGGGACTACTTGCGTTAAATACTTTAGCATGGTGAAATACTGCTGGCAATACAGTCTGGGCTGCGCAACTGAGTACTTTTTTGTGAAAACGTCCAGGAACACCGGACCTATTCGTCAGATGTCCATGTCAAGATGGACACGTTATGTTTTTGGATCGAAAGACTCTGTCGAGAATGTCAGCGATGCAGATTTTTGCACAAGACCAATAGCGCAAAAAATTAACAACCCTACACCAGTGTTCCCTCTAAGAAAATTATACACTGAGCAAATGTTTGTTGTGTTGTGCACGAAGCGCATGCAACTGCGCAACCATGTAGACACAAACACTGAAGAGCTCCCATCGTTGAAAGGACTATGCGAAGTCTATACACAGCGTATTAAATTTCGAATGTTGACAGTGCGCGAGAATGAAACAGCACTGCGCAAATTGTCTGGTGGTACTGCGCAGTTACGCACCTTAGAGGGAGAACTGCCCTACATGTTTCTGCTTATCAGTTCATGCGTCCATTCACGGCAAGTTCTGGTGTCTCGCAACGAAATAATTAAATTGTTTTGTGAATTGTTTCTGGCCGTTTTTGTTACAGACACCTCATCAGTGTTTCACGTTTTTTGTGTTTCTTTACCTTCGTATGTATGTAATGCGTATGTATATAAAACCTTCGTATATAATGTGTTACTTTTAAGCTGTTTATGACTGGATAAGATGGATTTCATTGCTTCGTATTATTTCATTCAAACTACTGCGTTTCGGTGATTTGTAGTAGTTCAGTGTATACGCGAAAAAGGATAATAACTTGTTTTGCAGTTCTGACTTTTTCAATATTTTCCCTGCAACTTAAAATCTGAAAGGTGCACTTTCAAGGTTGCCGGTGAAAACATTTAAAGGAGAGGTGGTCGCACGAAGCACAGTTTACGGACGCTAGTTTTTTTCAGGTGTAGGCCAAGTTTCCCCTCAAACTTTCCAGAAGTTGTCTCGAGCTAGCAAATATTTCTAAATATAGGCTGTCGTTTAAGACCCGGCTAGTCACAAATTGTACTTATGCCTGGCTGGAGTGATGTGCGGCACATATCCGTTTTATCTAATAAGGTTCGGAATATCTGCGAAAGCAAGCCGTGATATTTTTAATTCGTTGTAGAAAATTAACCCAGCTGGTTCTGCTGTAACTGGTAGACCTTGAAGCAAAGCCTCTTTTTTGCCTCCAGCTAAATAGCACTATAGTCTTTCAAATTGGTATCCGGGGTTCAATGCCTGATTGGCGCATAAAGAAGACTCGAAAATGAAAAAAACAAAACGTTCCGAGCGACCTTTCCAGCCTGTGCTCGGCATTACAAAGAAAAGATTTTCTCGCAGTAAAGCCAGTGTCACTAACTCTCGGCCGTCATCACTATATTCCGTCCAGGGATCGGAAACCTCCGCCACGCTTGGCACGCAAAAGCTCCAAGCATCAAACAGAAGGTATATTATTGACCTTAACTTGTATAAAGCACGTGTGTTATTGGCACACTGAATGATTTGAAACCTTAAGTCGGTACACAGTTCGCAAAAGCTTGGCGACATGTATGCGATAGCAATCGTGCAACTTACTTGATTCTCGTGTTTGTATATTTCAAATAACTTGTGTTAGTCGCAAACTTTTGCTGGTGCAGTGCTTGATAAAAAATAAATTTAATAATCCAGTGTAGTTTCTAACGGAGTTTTCGGTATAAAACCGCCGATTGATACATGCAGACTCGGTTTTATACAGTCGTTCCATTCCAATTACCTAATCAAATTCCCGATCAGCGTGAGCAAACGTTGGTTTACAATAAATGGACCAGCCCTCTTACGGAAATGCTTTCGAACGTGCTGTCATTGCAGCCGCAGCAATTTGCCATCGCAGCTGGAGCAGTTCGCAGAACAGCATTTCAGATAACACAGTAGGCAGGCATGATGCTACGAAAGCACAAATAGATGATCATCTCAGGAATAAATTTCCACCTAAACAAACATCGTTGCAATGGTTGGGTTTTCTGTGTTGAATCAATACAGTAATCGACTGCATTTTCAACATCCACTTCCGTTGTTTTGTTGCTGCTTTTGGTGCGCCACTTGTTAAAAACCGCCGCGTACCAAATCAATTGTCAAATGGTCTCCACGTTGATTTAACGAACGGGGTCCACTGCATTCACCATCACGTCAGCAAGATCAACAGGCGCTGCCAGGATCAGGACAAATTTGTGCGGTGATTGCTTTGTTCCTGGCAAGCGTACAAACTTGTATCTTCACACATATTTATTTTCGAAGTTGTTGTACGACAGCAGCAAACAAGCGCCTGACTTTCGTTCGAGACAATTTAGCCAGTGTACCAAGTTGCCGCTTCTACCAGTTGTTTGCAGTTTGTAGTTTTATTGGCGGATATCTGCATATCACTAGGTTTAAAGCAGCAGTTACGTTGATTGAAATTACCCTACAGATTCCTTAAGCTCTCGGTATATCCAATACTCACCTAGATACAAAACTCGATTTTAAGAGGCTCGATGTGGATGGTTGGAGCGCTAAATTAACCATGTCAGGTGATTCGAGATCCTGCGATTTTCAAGGTTGTGTCGTCATAACAAGCTGTGAAACCCAGCTGTGCGCAATTTCGGTTGTGGCGGATAACTGCGTGACTTCCGCAACAGACGTCTATTGGTATCGTAGCAACAACAGTAAGAACACTAACAATGATGATGGTGGTAATGACAAACGAAAAATCTTTATATACTGCGTCACCTGTCTGAAAAAATCGAATTTTCCATTACATACCGAAGCTTGCTCTCCAAGTAAAGCCGTTCAGGCATTCGTGTACCGAGATCGACGTTATTGTGGTCGAAACCTTTTGGTCTGTGTGTGAGCTCGGTGTTGTGGTATGTGAAGGCATCGAAAATGATTGTCTGTTGATTCGTTGACAGCAAGGTGAGAAAGGCAAAAGCAATCCAGAATTTGATACAAGGTCTAATGAAGGCTTGTTCGTCTGACATGCATGATTACTTTGTTGTAGTACACTGTTACAACAATACTGTTTTTATCATGCTTCAGCGCGCATCGCTGTTCTGCCCGTTCAACGATTTATGGTTCTAGTGGCCCATTTCAATTTCACTTTTTCAGATTGGGGATGTCAAACCGTACTGAAGACCTTTAATAGTTAGTACAATACATTAGACTAGGGCAGTGGTTCTCAAACTTATTCTGATCGCGTACCATTTGTGGCTCCCGCACTGTCATCACGTACCACCTTGTTCCCGGAAAAGTCAATGTGC
>JGI24159J19872_10001107_pt1 | contig 28469 bp, 14 predicted proteins | sample Ectturendosymbi4_FD_19872 | JGI IMG/M metagenome (IMG submission 19872)
AAAAAACGGGCGTGACATAGTACGCACGTTACTGGGCAATGTATCCCAGCGCGATTCTGCGTCTGCCCTGTCCAAACATCTTTTATCAAGCAATGTCAGGTATGAGACATGTATCTTTCTAGAAACGACGAGTCAAGAGTTACGTCGCGACGACGTGTAGTGCAGAAAGTGGCCAAATTGCTTTCAACTTCAACGAGCTTGACAACTTGGAGTGCCCTTAAATCAACGAGGTCTTACTTGTCGCACAAAGTAGAGATGCTTAGCCGTATTTCTTGCAAGACTTTTTAACAGTAAACGCTAAAACTGGAGCATTTTTCGTTCAAAGGTAGCTGGCACTTCAATCTTAGAAGCGCGCCGCGGGCATGTCGACACCAGCAGGCAAGATTTGTTAAACACTGAGTATGATATGAATTGCCAGCAACTTCTTTGCGTAAGGAATAACCAGTAACGCGTTTGATGGTATAGTGTAAAGATGTCAACGGAATCTATTTTATTTTTGAAAGATTCCATCTTTCATGTCTGTAAATGTATCATTGCAATTCGGTTCGGTTCAACATTATTGAATCAGCGAGACAAACAAATGTGTAGATGGTCAACGGGCAACCATGTTGTTTCTTCATGATCTGTGTTGATAAAAGTTGTGTTTTGTCTTTGCTACATGCCTCTGTTCTGCAACGTCATGGTTGCGGCATGGCTTTTTGCTTCATAACCTCCATAATTGTCACTTCTTTCACTCTCTCACCTGTGTGCATGACTCACTTGCTCATCTATATATCTCTCAACTCTTCATGCATTGCTCGCCCACCATCATCTGTGTAGATACGTTTTATCAACAAATGAATCAGTGAATGCCATTTGCGATATGCTGAATCAAAGTACTTCCAGCAGCGGTACAGTTCTGTTGGTTTTTGTTGGACTGCTTTGATCAATTATTATCGACATGTTGTTTGCGAGTCCGTGCCTTTCTATTGAGGTCCATTTTTTGTGTTTTTTTTTCTAATCGAAACCTCAGAAGTTTCAAGCGGAGTGAAACATATCAGAACACTGTGGTTTCATCATAAGTCATACGATAATCAAGACAACTAAAAAAGGGAGCGAAATAATAATGCACAAGGGGTCAACAAAACTCACAGAAAGCGCAAACATTCGAAAAGCAATGGCTAAGCATTTTGTGTTTTATTCATACTGCTCAGGTTTTCCATTCACAAGTTACTTTTAAAATTAGCGTCTTCTTCTCCTATTTCTTGGTCAAAAATTTGCAGTATCATCGTTTTATGCAACTATTTGACACAACGTTTTGCGACATGCTAGCGACAAAGCACAACAATGCCATTTTTATGGTGGAGTTTGTCCAGGTCGTAGGTTATTACAGGTCAATGACACCGAAGAAAGCGTGAGGGTAGTGCGACGTTTAGACAAAAAATAGCTTGTTCACTGTTAGTCAGCCTAAGGGCAGCGCTGTACTTGGCTGATATTCACTGCAGAAAAGTCAAGAAAAATGCAGAGATTTGGAGCAAAATGCTTCATGATTAGAGCTTAATTCTCATCAATTAGTGCATTAATTGCGTAACGCGGATTCGCAGCTAATAGTTTGTGCGTGAATTACACAGACCTGCAATTAAAAGAGAGACAGTTTGCTTTTCTTTTGTCTGGGTCTCAGGTTTTTCCGGAAAGTTCTCCAATGAAAAGGAGTACCGTAGTTGAATTTGAAAGATAGAACTCCTTTTGAGGAAAACGTTTCGTTGCATTTCATGTCATTATATTGCGTGCACAGGTGGTTTGTCGGCAAGAGTAAAACTAACGTAACATTTTTGCCTGAAAAACTAACTTACGTGTAAAAGAGAATAAATTATACATCGAATGGAAAATACATTCCGTCTGATTTTCGCAAGGATCACTTTCAGAACGTGAATATGACATCTTTTAGTGCGAGTCTATATTCCTGAGGAGTATATGTGAGCAAGAAAGTCTTAAAACTTACCAAAAATTCCCTATATTTTTACAAAAGAGCAAGACGTTTGCTATCAACATTACGTACTTGAACGTGTTCGTTGTTGAAACTGATCAATTAAAATTTTGCAGAAAGGCATCATTAAATATCCCACATAGGTACAACTTTTTTCGAAGTTATTGGCAACAAACTACCCGAAAGACAATGATAAAAAACGAGTATATTTCTTGAATCTTTCAAAAACTTGCTCGCTTCACAATCTTTTTATTTTCTACTTTTTCTATTTAACATATCATGTTAACTTGCTATGCTGGGTAAGCTTCAGAGTCACAACGACTCATTCAACCTATTTTGAAACTCCATTACTTGACTCGAGTCAAAAAATGTCAAGACTGTATTTAATAATGAATTTCGTTTTTTTTGTCTAAACGTCTTGACTCATTGAGCATGCTTCTGTGCTGGTAGTTGCAGTTATAATTTTCTGGGAAGCACTTAGTGTTTTATCCATGTTTGCTTGTGCATTACTTCCCTTTTACTGCATCACCACCTACAAAATGTTTCCGTTTTACTATGTACATAGCCAGGCGGACACAAGTCACAAATAAAGACGTCGAATGGTGTCTGACTCCACCGGTTGTCAGTAGAGACCGAATCATTTGCAGTCAGCTTCAGATACAGTCATTCGCAATGCAGAGACCGAATCCAGTTGTGACTTGTGTTGTGAGTTCTACAGGTTTGTTGCCAAGTCATTACTATTCTTTAAATTTGGAACAGGGTAGAGGCTTTGAGCTGAAACGTGAGTGGTTTCAAAAATATTTTTGATTGACATGCGAATGTTTTCCAAAGATTCCCAAAACTTCTATTCCTCTCTTTTCCAAACATTGAGGAGCAAAAAAAGGTCATATTCAAAAATGAACAGCAGTTATTTCAAGTTATTTCAAAAGTGACTCGCGTCGTTTCGAAAAAAATGATTGAAGTCATTTCGAGTAATTCAAAAGCGTGATTTNAGCCGTTACACCTCGGAATACTGTTGTAAAAGAAGCACCGAGGAAATCGGAATGTGTCGCCAGCAAGATTCGACTCGGACTTGACTCGCCAGCGTCAAGAACTCAGCGTCAATTCCCAAGTGTTTACTGTTAACCTGGAGGAACGAGTGCGAAAACATTATTCATTGCATTTCTGTGGGTAAGGCTTGCATACCAGTCAATGAGTGTTACGTTTTATATGACGTATTAGTAGCTTACATCATTTTACAGAAATAGATCTTGCAGCATTTTGCACTCACAGTTTTTGTTTCTTTAATTGATTCGTGTCTCGTGTAGCTTTGTTGGAAAAATTGAACACATTTTTTATTTTGACTCTTCCTTCGTTCCTAGGCTATTTTTCTGTATTTTTGGTATGGTTTTTCGTTTTCACGAGATACATTAACTTTACCATACAATCTGTGATTGTTCAGTGTGCGACATTGCTAGCACGAACCTAATTCATCTTGAATGTCGCTCTGCTCTCTTCACAAGGGCCCTTTTAAGTCTGGCGCCAGTGGCAAGATTGCATCTAGTTGAAGACAAGAGTAATGAAATAAAAAGGGATAGGCTTGACAGATAGTGATAGTAATTAGCAGTAAGAACGTTTCTTCAGACAGTATTTAACAATGAATTTCATGCCAAACTTCTGAGAGACCGCTATAAAGTGGAGCAGACTTGATTGAGCAGGTTAGCTTATTTCGCGAACAAGATTATTTTAAGCTGTATTGACTATGCCGCCGTATTCATCGCTGAGCTGCAAATAAGTCTGTTATAAAGCGGTCTGTTCACCTTTCTTTTGATGATCGAGATCTTGGCTCAGCAACCTGTCTTACCATGAATTACTCGCCATATTCTGATTTTGAGGGTCAAGTCAGTGCGTAATTCATTTATGGCGACACGACACTACCTTAATTGACAGTGTGCATGAAAGTTACCTGACAAAGTGCAAATCGCGATTATCGAGTTTTAATCGCTATGCAATTGCGGCGAGATTATTATCGTGCAGTTAGCCACGTGGTGAGAAAAAAGCACGCTGCGAGAAATGACAAAAATTGTAAAAGGACGGCGTCATCATTAAACTTTTTCGATAAGTCTGACGGTTAATCTTTAACGCATTCTATTCCACGCCAACCAGGTATGAAGAAAGCTGCGGTGAACAGCAGAACTCCGCCAGGCGCTTCGATCTTTGGCAGCTTGTGCCCGCGGCATCAGCGCTTCGCGAGTTTGTTTTTGAAAAGTACTAGAAGCAGTTTGCGGAAACACGAAATGCGCTAGCAAAGTAAATCCAGTCCGGTTTCCAAGTGCTTTTTTGCAAGCCTGGTGGCGATAAGAATGATTATCATGCATGTGAGGGAATGGTGAAACGGAATTCCTTATTTTAAGGGATATCTGTGAAATATTAATGCAGCATGATAGGAACGAGCTTTCTGTATCGCAAAATGTTCAGAGAAAAGGTAAGTTATTCTGCTTCAGGCTCATTGCGTGCACTGATTTATTTTTTACAGATTCTCGTCGCTGTTTTGTAGAAAGTTAACGAGTTTTTCAAAAGAGTGTTTTTGATTTTTCACGAAACTACTGTACCAGCGATTTTCAAGGCAATACTGTAAAATGGAACTTCTTGAATTTCACGAGCTTCAGCATCGAGGCGGAATTAAGACGGACAGTAAAAGAAGCGACCTGCTATTAGGCGGTGAAATTAACTTCTGCACCACAAGCGTGCACGAACTGGTCCCGATATGTCTCTTCGGCAAAAGCGCTGCTTATTCTCGGTATGGCAAAGACATTGCTACGTTCTGGCATATTTTTGCTGCCACCATTGCAGTGACCACTTTCGCCACGCTTACATCAGCATCCGTCTCCAGAATCCCGAAATACCAAGGTAAGAAATCTTTACTACATCCAATAACTTCAATGTTTAATCTTAGTTTCATGATTTTTGCGCCGTGTTTATCGTCCTACAAAGACAAAAATCACCGAACAAACTTCTTGATAATATTAAAAGTTTTGCTGTGGATTATGAGAAATACTGCAGAAACGACGGAACTTTGCTATAGTGCTACTATGTTGCGAATCGTTTGTCTTACGTGGAAGAACTTAAAGGACTGTCGAAACGTTTCCCAGAATTAAGTTGTCATTTCGTGAGCTCACACTACACAATATCCGTTTGACATCAGAAAGATGTCCTATAAGCCAGCATTGATGACATTAAAAATATTTCATTGCTCGTGAACTGCAAACATCTAGAAAAATTGACTGCAGTGGGTCATGTTGATAATAACTAATACTGTCAACTTTTGCGCTTGCAAAATGTAACAACTGTTTCTAAACAGTCCTTTAAATACAAGAATGTGGAGGCATTCTTTGGAACAAAGTGAGCTGCATCATATCAAAACACCTTCAGTTCTCTTGAAGTACTACACCAATGTAGACAGACACACATAGCAAGCATGATGGCATGTGACAGTAAAAAATGTATCCAAAACTGAAAATAATAAATGAAGAGGGATTATTGCAAACATGAACGAAATTATCCCAAGACATCTCAACTGAACAACACATAACAGAAACACAAATGTTATATCGTATCATAACAATAAGGTTACTTCAATATTCAACAACATTACAGTAATGTTGCTGAAGATTTAAGTAAAACAAGGAAGACCCGTGAAGGTGCTGCCAATAGTTACGCAGACAATAAATTTATTTTTTGAAAATTATCTTGCCAACTGAACCTCAAGTGGGTAACTTGTGATGAGCAGCATGCTGGATGAGGTCTTACGCGAAACAAAATGCCTTCTTTTACGGGCTTCAAAGCTTGTTGTTCACGAGCAGTCAATCCTTCATGTTAAGAGCGGCGTCTTGGTCATGTTTTTCGGACAAGCTGAAATTGTTTCTTGAAACCGAATGTTTTCCCTTTTAAGCGTCAATCTGCTGATAACAGGTGTTTCCCAGCTAAAGCAGGAGTCAAGCGTGGTCGGTTTTTATAGGTTCTGCTAATGTGTGGATTTGTGTTTGAAACAACGCAGCATTTATTCAAGCTTATCTCGCCTGGAAATCGGCATTTCCTGTTCTATACAATCTCCCCGTTAATCGCCATGTGTCGCACCGATTACGTGAAGGGCTTACGATCGGAATTTTGTAGCTTTATCTGTTATCTCAGAACGTACGACATCACATGTCAGCCTGTGATCTTGTAAACAAAGCGCCCAGTGAACCAAAAAATACTAAAGACACGCAACCGCGATGTGCGCCACGGTCTCTGCGCACTGCCTTGACTCGACGTCAGCGAGCGGCGGACGGTTTTCCCGCAGATCACGCTGTGCGAATAGATCTTGTGTTGTAAGCTTACTTTGCCCTCTCAGCGGATTGCGAATATAGGATGTCTTATCCTTTCATTCAAGCCCTAATGTTGCCAGGTGAAGATGTGTGTTGCGGAGAACAGACTCGCCGCAACCAGCGTTTGGCTTTTTGCATTCAAACCAAAGCTGAAATGTTCAATGTTGGCTTTGATAAAAATAAATCGTTCTGGGACGGCACATCAAACTGGGTAAATGGCGAACACAAGTTGTTGTGTACTAGCTCGTACCACGATTTGTTCATACCCGTCGGTAAATATACCGCAATCAATGTAGAAGAAATAATGTGCTTCACTCAACTTTTCAAACGGAAAAATCTTAATTGCACCAGAACATTTAATAGCAGCGAACAAAAATCAAAAGCATAGAAAGTATGTTCGACATCAAAGGAAAAAATTAATTTTGTGATATTGCAATAAAAAAGCACTGTAAGATTCAATGTACTTTATGTTATGTTTTTGTTTATAGTAGTGGCTGTTAGCTGCACTTCGTTACTAAGCAAGCTTTTTAGTGTTATGTCGATAGTACGTTCGAATGGTAAGATAATTACTTTTGAGCACCCTTCGCGCTGTTTTGCGGAATTTTGGTCTCATTGGAGACAAGAATGGAAGCCACATAAACCACAATTATAAAATTGTGTGGTTATGAAATGTCTGGTTAAGTGTATGGCAAGTTAGACCTGAGCCCCTCGGACATTGTTAGGTTGTTCCGCACAAAAACGTTCTTCAAGACCGGATTCACATGCGGTGCAGACGTTTTTCGTTACGCTTTGTTACACAAGCAACACAAGCTGTGAAGATCGTGTGCCAAAACTTGAAAGCAACGTGGTTAAGTGGAATGCTGCCGCAGTGAGTCCTTACCTCGACATTTGCTCCATGCCACTTTTTGACAAGTACCTTGCAACCAAGTGCTGCAATCACCAAATGCCGAAACTGTGAAAGCCATACAAACTATTGATAATTCCAGCAAATAGCAACAGAGGTTACAAATCCTACAACAAAGGCTGTTAAGTCATGCATAATTTATTCTAGCGATGGTTGAGTACAGAGCTGCCGGCCATCTTTTGTGCATCTTTCGCTACCTACTGATTATATCATCCTCGTTTTATATTCGGTTGCTGTATGCGTACCTTTTAGTTGGATACTTACCACTTGCTGGTCCTTGTGTTGCCTTTTCGCGTAATCTGATTGTAACACTAAGCAATCCTGTCCGTAAAACAAAATGTTTTGTACATGTAAATCAGTGATTCTCAACGTGGTCCAGATAGACCACCGGTGATTCACCTGGAATTTCTAATGGTCCACCGATAGTTTCTTAATGTGCAATACCGTTTCGACGAGTTGTTCATGAGGTGTCAACAAAGCAAAGTGGTTCATAGGATGGTTTTTTCAAAAGATGGTCCATAGGCCAAAAAGGTTGAGAACCACTGATTTAAATGATCGAAAATCATGCGCATATAACGCAGACAAATAGACTTCGATTATTGTGAAGTTTAATTTGTGGGGTCAATGAGAAAACCGCTACAAAAAAACTTTTGTTACATTTAGAGACATTTGACTGGCGGTGTGGCAGCGATCTGTGTTGCTTCCAGCCTTATCACTTTCAACTGTAATGTAATTTGCACATCGGATTAACATTGATTCAGTACTCATAAGCCCAGAACATTCCAGGTGTAAGAAAATCTCGAGAGCACTCGAGTTACTTAAATCCTAAGCTCTGGAAGCGTTTGAAATTCGACCAACAGTGTTTTTGTTGGGTTAAGGTTTGTTGCTGTTGCAAAAACAGTCAAGATTTTAAAAATTCGGCTTTCTATTTTCAAACCTTTCGTAATGCTTCATGCAAGTCAATGGCGAGCAAGTCTTCTGAGGTGAAGTTTGACAAATTGAGCAAAATTAGTAAATCGCACTCTGTTTCCACTTGAGTTTTTTTCTGTTGGAGAAGCAAATGGTCAAGTATAGTGTGAACCTCACTTTGCCATCAGCAAGGTGTTAAATTTTTTCGCTACCAATATTGGAGCTACTTGTGGTGTAAGAAGCCCAAAAATTATGCGTGGCTTGATAATTCAGACCGAACAGAGTTGTAAGAGGAGCTAGAATGGAGTTCATTGCTGACAATGTTTTTTGCCTAGCTCCGTAATACCAGGAGCAGGGTTCTGTGGTTTTGTGAAATCAACCACAATCACAGCTTACCAAGTTCACAGCAACATCGCTAAGTACCACAACGGCAATTTTGTTGTTTGTAAAGATGATCGTTGGTGGTGTATAGGTTCCATGCCATACATGTCTACTGTTGCAGCGTTTTCATAGGTGTTCGCAAACTTTCGAGTATATTTAATCTCCGTCGAGTATTTTTAATCATGCTGTAAATCGTATGATTTCTTCGGTTTCATCAGTCAGGGTTCACAAAGTGTGTAAAAATATCCACACTGCAAAATACAATTTGGTCGCACTCAAAAAGAAAATGCTTATCATAAATCAGATATTGCATTGTTTGGTTACACCCAATGCAAACTTTCTCTGTCACGCGCCGAACGGAAAATATAGCGACAGTTCAGATTTACGATCGATTTCCAGTTCACATGATCGTGAGAAATGAAGATCATTACAACGCAAGCTTTGCTTTCAGCTGCCTACAATTTGTTTATGAAATGACATTTTTTTGGCTAAAACCTTGTTGGTGTCATGTGCTCAAAGCGACATTTCCATTCACAAACGTCAGTTCCTGCTTCCACGCTGGAAATGCACACAGTCACGGGGTACAGCCGCACAAGATTGAACAGGAGAAAAGCGTAGTAAGCAAATCCTTACTAACGGCACAAAAATTTTTCTCAGTCTCTTGCATCGGCATGATTCGTCTGCCGTGAGCCACAATGACGTAGGAAATTCTCAGCTTCAGGTTTTTTTAATCCGCGTACACAACGTGTGAGACTGTGGAACCGCACCTGCGACAGCCAGCGTCGGCTTGTTTGGATAGATGCAAGCTGCAGCTGCAGTTTCTTACTTCTTTATCTCAATTTGTATGCACTGAACAAACAAAACCTTTAAAACGTGAAAGACATAGATTTCCCATTGCTGAACGCGGTAGCGCGTTTCAATGTGCACCGAAACAATTTTTTTGGGAGAAATTTTCGCTCTGCACGCAGAAGTCTCGAAGGTGGGAAGAGTTGTAAAAATTTCCATAAATATTTTTATCCCCGTTTTACGCTGTACGGGCACAGGCGCGAGTTACGTCAAAGTTAGCAGTTTAATAAACATTAAGCATGACGGACTCGTTCCGATCCAGCGAACAGCAGAGACGAGCGTCAAAGATTGTCAGTATAGCACTAATGAGCTTTTCAAGCCCAATTAAGACGGTGAAAAGCTACATATTCATTAATAACATCGTTAGTTTCGGAAAAAATAAAGTTCTGTAGTGTTAATATTATGCGATGCATTGGTATGTCCAAAAATCTTTAATCGTTTAAATGTCACCCGCGTCTGAACAACGCCAACGAACGCTTGACGCACACTGTGAGGCTGAGCCTGAATCTGCTTGCGCCAAATCGATCTTTTCAATTATTTTCTCACGCCTAATGCCTAATGCAAAACCTAACGCAAATCGTTTCTAAGAAATCAACCACGCCTGCAATCGATCTTGTGTCCTCCGAAGCTCAAACAAGACCTGCATGGTGCTGTTTCGCATCAGTTAGTTTGTCGACGTTGCGGTTGTGTGTTAAGTTTTGCTTTACTATATTTTTAACCTCAGCGAAGTCGTCGTTCCAGAGTCGGTGAATGCGATGCGCCGTACAAAGCAATCTCTGGACAACCTCGACGTTCTTTGCCGGTTCGATTTTTCCCGAGTTTGTTTTTAAATTATTAAACTCACAATCGTTCCACAGCGCTCTGTTCAACAACACTGCCTAACTCTTGGTCATTATCATTAGATATTTTTCTGTCTCTCAGACAGATACTTGGGCATGGCGCGACGGTTTGCGAAAGGTACTATTGTGCACTCACACCAGTTCAGGATACAAAATGCTCAGGTTCAGCCTTACTTCATGTCGACAACACTATAAATACAACGTGTCAGAATATCCGCGAAGCTCTCACACCAGATGAACCGACCACAGCTCATTATAAGCTCAAAATGCTAAATGTCAATAGCCGGAGCTGTCGCGTGCCAGATTAAGCCTGTACTAAAATGTTACAAGGGATCATCGTCGCGAAAACTCGTCATCTGCAAGTTGTCCATTGAGTGAGCTTTGTGTTTTTGCGTAAGTTGTACCCGCAGCAGTGCGTCTATCAGACTAAAAATCCTTGACAAGCCGTCACTTAAAGCGCGTCTGGAGGTTTGCAAAACACTCAAGGGCTTCTCTGATGTTGCCGCTGATGCATGCGTAGCACGCTCCAACGTGCCACAAGTTTGGCTGTACAACATTAGTTCCATTTCGTCGCATACATTTCAGAATTCACATCAAAACAAGCTCAAGTACAAGAAAGTCAAGACTTTTTTAAAGCAGGGCTTTTCGAAATGCTGCCCACATGTAGTTCAGAACGACAATCGGTTTTTCTAAACGTTCTCGGCAACAGATTCAGCGGAGAGTTGCAGAGGCCGTGCCAGACAGACGCGAATTTCCGTTTTTTTTTCAGAAACACTCTCAAGTCGCAATGTTTTAAACTTGCAAGACGCACTGATCACTTTTGCGCCAAATTAAAAAGTTTGTTCCACGTGGTACTGAACGGATAAACTGCTTTTATTCCTTGAATTTGATTTATGTAATTATGAAGTGCGAATTTAGACAAATTGATCTTATTTCCCATTGTTGCCTTCATATAAGCGTCCGTTCTAATATCACCAATTTTTAAAAACTTGTTTAAATAACGAAGCGTTTCAGATGTTTAAATACATCTTATCGAAGTTCTATATAAGCAGGAGTTAAATAAATTGAAAAACAAAAGACAGCAGCTCGGTGGCTGACTTATAGTTTTCGGTTGTTATTCACAATTACCGGTACGTATGTTATAGACCAGGGATGGCCAAACCTGCTGCATGTATGAGCCGCATATCGTAAAACCCAAGTTACAAAGATCCGCAACATAAAAATCTAAAAACACGAATTTATTTGCAATCTACGTTTATGTGAATTCTTTTGGAACTACTTGAAAAAGTAATACTGCACGCCACACCAGCTATCACAGTACCATTTTACAAATTTCTACACTTTGCAATGGAAATAATTTTTTTTCAGAAAACTCAAACAGCCGCATGGAAAGATCAAAGAGCCGCATGCGTTCTCGCGAGCCGCAGTTTGGTCACCCCTGCTAAAGACTTTTAATGCCGACGCCATGTGCTAAGAATAGGTTTTAAGCTGTTCACATTTCAGTTTGATAAAGTTGTTAAGGTTGAAACCTCCCAGGAAAACTATTGCAATCTGTAAGATGCATTTGAATTTTTGATCGCTGATGCTGCAAAGCTTTGCACTATAGCAGGGCTTCTCAACTGGGGTCCATGGACCCCTGAGGGTCCATGGCGACCAATTGAAGGGGCCAACATGATTTTCTTATGAAGTAATAGTTTCGTTGCTGACCAGCGATAAAGTCGATGATGTCTGAAGAACCCATATGAACAATGACCATTTTAGTTATCTACTGGGGTCCACAGAGTTATCTGAAAAGGCATGGTGGTCCACGGACGAAAATGAGTTGAGAAGCCCTGCACTGTAGAATACAACAAATCTGTGTTAATCCGAATTCAACCATATCTACGGTAAATGCTTGATGAGAGCTGCATTCTTCAAGCATGAGATGTCCAGTGGGTTATTTAAATTCACGAAAGTCTTGGATTACTTCACATTCTCTTGTAATCCATCCAGCAGCGCGCTTTGTTTGCATTTTACATCCCACTGCATTTTCGGTGATGCCGTATGTTTTGACTGCCATGCAATGGCTGCAGACTACCTTCAAGCGTTTTGCTGAAAAATATTCTGCACGCAAATACCTGTGCTTTAACACAGACGCTTCTGTGATGAAAACACATCACGGAAAACTGCGCTCACAGTCGGTGGCACACAGAGATCAAAGCAGCAAGCCTAAAGGAGCCTCAATTTTGTTTGAAAATTCATAGGCCAATGTATGTGCTTTTTGGCTGGGAAAATCCAGACACACTAGATTTCTCAATGCACCTGACTTTTGTACTTTGTATGCTGCTAATTGGTGACAGCTAAATACCGAGAGCATAAGTCCAGGCGAAGTGGCTGGAGTGTGGTATCTATCGTGACTCACCGACAATTTTGAAATTCTAAAATTAAAAGTTTCAGAAGTGAACTCTTCACTTGATTATCTTCAGACAAAGCTGATGGAAATGCTCGCAGCAATGAGAGTTTAAGATGTGCTCCTCATCACGCAAGTGTTTCGAAGAGCAGTCAGACACCTCTTAATCTTAACCTACAACAAATTTAACCTCAAGGTTTCATTCAACTTTGTCTGACATAGTTGGGGTTGGGGAGCGTCCACTTTCAAAGCATGCAAAACAGAGGGTATCAAAAAGCGAAAGAGAAGGTTGTCAGCAGAGGGTATCAAAAAGCGAAAGAGAAGAAACACCGTTGTGCCCGTCTTTCACAAGATTTAAAACACAACTTTTTATTAGTTGTGAGGATGCATATGTTGCAAAGCCACTGCTACTACAGAAGCACCACGACAGTGTGTAATTCGATCCTGTAACACCTGGTGATGATACTGTGCACATCTGTCCACGGCCTTTGGCTAATCATGGAAACTACTAATGCTTGTAACCTTGTAGTATCGATAACGTTTTTGAAGGACGGTGATGCAGAGGTTTAGCGCTACGTGATCATCACGACGACTTCACAGTAAATTGTGGAGTGCGGTTTATTAAAGCTGTCGGTTCGCTACGAGTTCGACGAAAAAGTGAACTAAGGTGACTCGTGTCACGTGTACGATGTGAAATACTATAGCCGCATCGGTTGTATACCGTATCATTTTTCAAGCAGAAATCACTTTCATCATTCAAGCTGGCGCAGTACGTGGTGTACGTAGGCAGTTGCGTTTGCGAACATATGGCGTGACCATCACGCCCACCCCGACTTCATTTACGGTTTACTACAGGTTACCCGAAGCGATATCCCTCAGCTAACTTACTATTTATCAACTTAACGTGCCAAGCAGTGTAGGGAAATATTCGCACTGTTTAAATTACCGGATGCCTTCGCTCTAGACGTTCATCGGATGCCTTTGTTCACTATTTGTACGTGTTCGATTTTACTAAGAGTCAAAAAGTTTCGTATTGATGACTTAGGTTGCAAGGCTTTCTGCTTGCACGTAAATCATCCCTTTGTAAGCCTGCTACTAAAACGCCATCAGGGTTTCTACAGTGGCTGAGTCATGGAGACCAGAGGGCAAGACTTATTCCGATACTCAAAATCTTGTTCTCGACATTTTCGGGGCAAGCTTGGCGTGTTAGGTAACTGTCATGCAAATAAAAACTGCTTCGTCTTGATTTTTCAAGTCACCCAAACTAATGAAATAAGTAAAGTCTTCATGTTTGTAAACTTTCCCATCGTCGGTTCACTTTTTCCCTGATCTGAACCCGAGCATTTTTCAAAAAATAGATTGATCTTCTGCTTGGCTTGTACATTTTTGGGCAGGTTTTTGTTGTTGTTTTTGTCTCAGTGAAATTCGTTGGTCCCCTCGCTTCTAAACTACACCGCTGATGTGAAGCAAGATCTTTAAAGCAAGCAAGAACTTGGGAAAACAAGGTCAAGCTATATGTTCTGGGTTCACATAGGCATACTGGACGGGAAATTAGTGAACGGCCGTCCCCCTTTAGAGGTACAAATTTCGTCAAAATCAGGCGAATCAGGACAGTGTTTTGTTATTTGTCATGGCAAAAAATTGTTTTGAAAGCACAAAGAAAAAATCAGGACATTCAACGAAATAACACTTGCAAATGAATCGTGTAAATTCTCTGAACAATGCAGATCCGTGTAAAACGTGGTGACGTTACTGAAAAAATTGATGATCATTGTTTCAATTTCCGATTTATTTTTTGGGACAAATATCGTCTTAGGTCTGTAGATGATAGTATATTTTCTAAGAATAAGAGTGTTAATCACACCCAGCCGTTAGGTGGTGATCGACAACATGCACGAAGAAGGCGTTGCATCGAGCGTGACATAATTCATTTTAGATAGTGCTGCCAATAATATACATCCTCCTCTTACAAGAAAAATACCTATATCGGGATAAAAATTGCCAAAACGCCTTTTTTCCCTATGCTATTCCTCGTGACCAATATTTATGGGACGTTCTGCAACTGCAGCAGTGTGCTATTTGGAGCACCTTGTTAGGACGGTTCTGTAGACGTGTTCTGACGTTGTTGCATTGGGAGTAGCGCTTTGAACGTCAATTAACNCGCTTTTTTCCAAAAAAATGATGCAGCGAGGTTTGCTGTCGCAAGGTGTCCTCTTTTAGTGTGGTGCAATAACTGTGGACCTGACNTCATGAACTTTCACGGCATTTCAGGCTTTGACATAAGTTTTAATCTCTCAGTCAAGTGTACGTCACCCGGACGGTAATCTTATAAAAATCAATGGTGCCTTTATTCTGGTCAGTTTCACCCTTTAGGTCGTTTCTATTGCTGAACCTATGCGTGAGATTGCTCTCACCATTTTTTAAAAAAGCATATGAAATGCATTGTATCATACTCTGGTAACCAACAAGAGTGCATTCAAGTCTGAATCAGGTGTCGTCAGCATCCTGCATGTTGCAACATTTGCGGTTTCGGAGAGAACGTTGTTGTGAACGTGACATAAGAGCACTGTTTACTTTTGAAGAGATATTCAGTAAAATCGGAAAAATTCCCTATCACGTGCAATACTTGAAAGAGAAGTTAAACCTGCGATGTCACTAACAAGTAATCAATCTGTTCACTAAATACATGGTTATGGCGCATGGTCTGTGCCAGGCAGCACAAATACGTCAAATTTGCACGACGTTGGGTGGTTTCGTTACTAGCTAAAATTTTTTTGCCATGACTTAGAAACCATCTATTTATTTGCTTGGTGAGCGATAGCGCTACAGTATATCGACACTTTCAACATTACGGTTAACTTTGTGCTGACAAGTAGACAAGCTTCGGTGTCTTAACTTCCATATTAAGCGACGTTTAGCGAGGATTTTGCAGCGTCAAGCGAAACCAAATTCATGTAAGGATGTTTCCAAAAATAAACATTCGGCAAGCAAGCGCTAATGTTGTACACAAAGATTGCGAATGCTATGCGTTTAAATGAAGAGAAAGACTTTTTTCAACATTACACAATAGATTAAAAATAATAATTGAATAAAGTAGGATCACATAACAATTGAAAACATTCTACGTCAATATTTACGTCTATTCGCACCACCTGCAATTTCACCTGTCAACGCAGGTTTATTCTACACAAACATTATATCCCGGTAACGCAAAGCTAGTTTATCACATGAACGGATGAGTGAGCGTTTGTTACGAACTGCAGCTGGCTACAAATTGTTAGACAATACGCAATGCCCCGCGGTTTTGCTGCAGGGTCTTAATTTTTTCCAAATGTTATTAATGGAACAAGAAAAATAGGCAGTTCTCTGGTCGTTGAAATGCTATTATACTGAAATTCGTATCACAAGAAGCAAGGTTTTTCAAAATCCAAAATAATTTTAGCAATCCTGTTTTATGTCATTCAACACGAAAAGCGATGACACTTAGTTCTGACCCTAATTTAGGGCTGTGTAGTGCAGTGATAAAAATGAGATGGAACGCTCTGTTAGAAGAATACAGCCAAAATAACTGAAGTTTTTTGTTGAGACTTCAACAAAAACAGATGACACAAATGACGATATTAAGGTTCTTCCTTAAAAAGTAAAGAAAGTGTTCGTCTTGCTAAGAAGGTGGGGTAGTGCCCTGACTCCAGTTTTGAGTGGTTACAATATTTCTGTCTATAGATACGATAAAGGTTTCCATTAATTTGCAGCTTACTATCAACTAACATCGGGGAGAAACGTTTTACACCACTTTCAAAATACTGTATTTCAAAACGTTATTTGTTATGTACAGACGTGGAAACTGCCATTGAAAGCACAAAATGCGCTGTTCGAGAGACGATAGTGGACATAAGAGAAGTTTACCCTACTTTGCCTCCGGAAGTCAAACTCATGCCTTCTTGCGTGCTGCTTCAAAGATGTTCTGGATGCTGTTCAAACGACATACACAAATGCATGCCAACAGAAATCTATAAAACGCAAATAGAGGTATGTAGAATGCTCCGTAAATTTATTTTACTTCGAAGTTCCCTAAAACAAGTTGAGCAGTAGAGTGTTGGTCACAACGGCTGACAATAGACTATGTGTTATTTTACTGCTTGAAATGGAACAGTTGAGAACCAAACGGTTATGATTGTTTCTTACAGATATCTCGTCAAATGTTGAATTCAGCACCCGAATATTTCTCTTTAAATTTCACTCACCATGCTCAGTGTGCATGTCAAAGGTAGGAGGGAGCATATTTTTACCTTTCAAAATTCTAAATTCCTAGTTCTTCAGTTTGTTCTGTCAAGAATGTAGAAACAAAGGTAAATATTCTCCAGTTGATGCGTTGCACTTGTAAGAGATGCTGCTTAATGGTTTTCGGCATTAGAACCAGTCAGTTGCACGTAGTCGTGTATACTAAGTAGCTTTGAGCTTAAGTTGATAGAAAATCCCAACCGCAGGCGCCTGAACGCCGCACAAATTTTCTTTTAACATCCGTCCACAACGCAAACTGTAGCTTTCTAATATTTTTGACTCTTGTTCAGCCCAATCAACCCGACTTGCATACCAACTATATGCAGTGAACAAGAGAAATGGAACTCTGATCAATGTCGATGTGAACCACGCTGCGAACCCGATGCGTGCGGCCCAGGCCAGGAGTGGAACAGTGCAAAATGCCGCTGCCAATGCAGACGGTGCCACCCGGAGCACAGAATACATCTGCGGTTCAGCCAAGACAGCGATTCCTGCATTTGCGCGTGCAGATACGAGAAACGCAACAGGATAGCGTGTAAGAGAAGACGCACAGGATTCGACGCTTCCACTTGCTCGTAAGTCAATATCAACCTCGCTTCAGAACTTGTGTGCGATTTCCGCGTTCTGAGGAAGTGAACGTCGTGCATTTCCTCATCGTCCTTGGTTTTTGCGAAAATGCGTGCACACACTTGGGTTTTGCAGGTTAACCACTGAGTAAACTGGCTAGACCGCCTTGTAAAGGGCTCACAGCCAACATGAGCCGATGCTTTCTTAAAAAACTAAGCGCAAAGACGGCTTTAGGCGTAATTTGAAAGTTTTTACTGCGACGAACGCCTTTGCATCACTGAAATGAAATAATTCGTTTTGGTGTACAGATGTTCCCGGCGACAATCGCAGCGCTACCACCGTCGACAGCATCGCTGACGAAAAAACTGAAGATGCTGGACGATCAGTCAAAACCCTGCGATCTACGTCTGGGCTTTTGACATGCTTGACGCATGAGTGAAGCATGACAGCGGGGTCGCGATTACCGCGTTTCACTGCGACGCTCGGCTAACCAGACCGTTTCTAGAGAACAATGACTGTTCGTAGCATCAGGCGGAATGTTAAAGCGGGAAAAATAAGCAACGAAACAACGGTACCAAGCTGTGAAGGTTTCAAGAGACACCACTTGAGATTTGAATTGCTGCTTGTTGAGGCCAGATGTCTTCAAGCCCATACTAGGACGTCTAACAAGTTCCCAAAAACCCGGTGAAAATTGGCAAACACCTGTGGGTTGTTTTATTTGAAGTGGTCAAGCCATCAGTAATTCGCATGTCCGTCAGAAAAAAGCAGCAAAAACCCCACTGCAAAAAAAACTTCAAAAATAAGAGTTTTTGTGTTTGTTTTACCGCGGTTCTGTCAGAAACGCCGTAAAACAATTAAAGACTTAATCTTCGAAGGCACGCAGGAGTGGTTGGAGTGTAATCAAAGAGAACTGCTGGATATTCACGCATATTTAGGGCATGTTTTTGTTTTGCGCACCAAAGTGGTTCCGAAAACAGTTTCTTAAATTGCTCTTGCACCATAACAGGAGGCTTGCAATGGAGCTTTTACACACAACAAGATTACAGAGTATCTCAATTTGCAGGAAGAATGGTTAAAACGAAGTTCAAACCTAACGCTTACGGACCAGTACCATAATGCTTTGATCTTGTACCTTTTCATAGCTAAACTTGCAACGTGATAACAGTTAGCTTGTATCAGCTCATGAAACTATTTTCTACAGGAGGCGATCTTCAAGATAGTAAGGAAATGAGACAACTGGTTTGGTTTTATACTTCGAAGTTTTCAAGTAATATTTGCATTGTGGCAGCCGTTTAAAATTGAAGTGCGTGCCTTTTTTCTTGTCATATTTGGTAGTTCTTGCTAGTGCCGTCAGCCCTGCTGCGTGTGCGTCGAGTGTTAAACAGGTGTTGCGTTGTGTCGAGACAAATGTGAGAAAACCATTTGAAAAGATAGACGTATTGAAACTAACAACCGCATTGTATCCGTCTCAATTGTTGTCGAAAGTCGACAAGATTACAGTGAAATACAGCAAGGAAAAAAGAACGGAGAAAGAACCGAAGTAGTAACCATTCTTCATTGTGTCCTTTATGTTCTTGTGCGTGAGTTGCTTCTTCACGTAGCTCTGAATGACTGCTGATGTGCTTCTGTCCGCAATGATTTTTCGAAAAAAACTGCAACGAACGTTGTGCACGTTCGCTCAGAACCTTAGATGGTACGCTCATTAGCTAAAGCTGCAAACCACAGGAGCAACGTGCGAACCCTCCATGTGCTTGTGCACCGCAACTGTGTGACACCTCTACACGAGTCCCAACTTCCCGCTTGCACCAATTCTGGCGACACGACATTGCCGTCGGTTACATCAAACTTCGTAGCGCTAAGTGGCTAACCGGTAATTAAAACCTGCAGTCGACTAAGACAATGGATCGGAAAGTACCGTCTTCGCGGTTACAATGGAAGGTTTGATGTTTAACAACGTTCGGTGCTCAACGCTACTTTTGACCAATGTGCTTCTATATGAGTGAATGTGGCGGCGAAACATTTTCTAGCTGCAGCCTTTATGGCAATTTCGCCGTGCCTTCACTGACCTGAAGTAATGCAAATGGTCTCGTCGATCTTGATGAAACATATTGTTTCTTGGAAGAAAAGAAGGTCGTAAGACAAAGTTGCAAAAAGCATTTTTGCATGAATGAAAAAACAGTGTTCAATCTACACGTTTGATGAATGACGCCTTTTTGTAAATCGCCATTGCAACTTTCCCGGTATTTCCTTTACCGAAGTTTAACACATTCGAACATGTGAAGACGCCGGTATGGACGTTTGTCACGATTTGCTTGCCCTAAAGTTCACCGGCTTATTTTTTAGTACCGATTCTATTTATTTTGCCTGCTCGTGCTAGTGCTTGCTATTTATTTAAAGTTCGAATATATTCATTATTTGTTCTCAAGCGACAATAGGTTTGTTGGTTCAAGATTGAACAGAATTGCTCAGATATAGAAATCTCGCCATCAGGATCGGAAAGTTGTAGAAAAGACTATAGGCTGTTTGAAACACCCTCTTTTATTAGTTCAATCTTCGGTGAAAACCAAATAAGCAATCAAAAACCAACTTCATTAGCTTCCCGATTGAGTGGTACAAACCCAAACGTTAAAGAATACCTAAATTATCTGGAATTTTATCAAATTATGAAGCGCTCCTGGACGGAGAATTTCTTCACGCTACACGAAAAACCAAATTTTTTCAGTCACGTGAACTGTTTAAGTCGTTTTGGTGCATTAAACAGAATTGTTCTGATTAAAGAATTCAGAAAATAATGCACTCTTATTAAACTCGCGACATGTAATTTGAAAAAGGGCTGCGTTCCTTCAAATCTAGCAATTTTTGTGGAAAGTTTTCTTTCTTCTGTTTCTGTCTTCCGTTTGTAGTTGCCGCCACAAGCACGTTTTCAGGCTTGGATCACTTTTGCAAAATTGTCAAGATTCTTAAAAGAGTAATTGTGTGGGCAGCGATCTACTTCTCCAAATGATCACCTGCATTATTGCTATGTCCGGTCTTTTACGAGCCGGAAACTTCTGACGTTGGGCGAAAACTCAATTGCTGTAATTGTTCCATTAATCTTGAAAATTGGAACATAATTCAGTAGAATCCAGTAGCTAATGAAAAGTTAAACCACAGCCTGTTGGTTAACGGCCTTAAAATATTTAGCATTGATTGACTCACACACAAAAAGTTGGCTGCTATGATCTGCTGCAAAAGTTCCTTTTGTCGTTCAAACTGCTGTTTCCATTGATTTTGTCAAGTTTGCCGCTGATACACTGGCTGCACAAAAGACAGCGAAGACCAAACCTTAAAATTTGAAGAGATTTTATTACAGGGTTTAAAGTATTTTTTTATTACAGAGGGTAAAGTTAAAAGGCTTTATTACAAAATGAAAAGTGCCAATAAGCGCTGTCGTATCTGCAAACGCAGTGACCACAGGCATATGGCACGAGAAGGCGGAAATTCCGCCTGTCTGTGTGAACTTTGTCAAAATCACGTAAATCATAGGGCAGTGCTTGTTGATTTTCAGGGCAAAAATCTGTGCTTTAGAAGCAAAAGAAACAAATCAGGGCAGTCAGTGTAGTGACAGCTGTCAAATGAAAGGTAAATTGGGGAAGAATGACGATGATCCTTAAATATGTGAGATGATAACGAGTTTTGATATTTCCGGTTTGCGCAATATACGTGTCTGATTGCAACTCAATTACGACTTTTTTCGAAATTTAGACCTGTCTCGAGACAGTGCTACCGTCACTGTTACCTTTCTATAAATGACACAACACGTGACAATTGCTCAAGATAGAGAATTTCGAACTTCTAAACGATTCTTATTGGCACCAGTACCGAAAATTTTCGAACAATGCGTCATTATGTCAGGACCCAATTCAGAGTGGATTTGTCTGTTTTGTGATACCAATCAACTTGATCCAATAAAAGCACAAACTGTTTCTGGTCTGCTGGTTCGCTTTTAAAAATGTAGTAATGCTCTCGTTTCAGCTGACTTCACACCATGATTTTACCATTTTCCTGTCATTTGCCTTGAATGTTACATAAAACCCTACTGCAAACTGGGTCTGTCTTGTTTCGAAATGCAACAATTGCGGAAAACCTTTTCAAAATGTTTAATTTACCACGAGTTGACTAAAACATATAAAAAAATGAGAAACTAAAACCAAAAACACATTCAATCGACATGGAATTTTGGCGCTCCTACAGACGACATTCTATAACACATTGTGACTACTTTACCTTCACTCAATTTTTATGTATGTGAGTCACTCTTTGGCTGACGGTCCTGTCTATAGACGGAATCGGAGAATGAGACACGGTCACGTTCACAGACGGGCCGGTGGCTACGTCAATCAGGATTATGGCAAGGTCAACTCAGCACGACGCCCCTGCGGTCAAGGTCGCCACGGCCATTCAGCTTTCGCACCTGGCGGCTTTCTTGCACTTCTCTACTAGTGCTGTGAGCTGATTTCTTTTCAAACTTCCAAAGTACCCAGTAATGTTCTTAACTTAGTCAAAGCAAATAACAAGTGCCCGTTAATTTTACCAAAGCAAAGTACAAGAGCACCGTAACTTCACCAAAGTAATGTGAGTATATATACGTGAAACCAGGTCTGAAGTTGAAGCGAGTCTTTGATTACTTCAGCATCATTATAGACAACTTTCCATGTATCATTTAATAAAAAAGTTTATAAATCTGTGTTTGTATGCATATGCAGATTACAAGTATAAAAATTTTCTGGTTGCATTCAAATAGAATTGAAACGCAGGACAGTGATGTTCACCTAACTCTTTGCCGTACCGTTATGAAACCATTGCTGAAACCGGAGCGATGGCTTACTTATTTTAAAGCAGTATAGACGACTTTTCGCTTGTCACTCAATAAAAAAATTCGTATCTCTGTGCTGGTATAATTATGCAGATAATAAATATGAAAATTTTGCTGGTTAGATTCAAATCCAGTTGGAACGCGAGAACATAATGCTCATGCAACTTTTTGCCTCACTGCTACACTGATAGCCAATAGCATGCCTGAAATACAAGCTATCCGCTGCTTCAATTTGAAACTCAGCACATTAGACAATTTTTCGCTAGTCACTCAATAAAAAATTTATATTTATGCATTAGTAGACTTCGAAAATACTGTATGTCATTTTTCTATTTGCTGCAATAGTCGTGAAAGACTTTCTCGTGTTAGATAAGAGACCAAAGACAGCTCAAAATAGTGGTATCTACATTACGTCATGTTGATGAACAATGCAGTTTGTTTGCATTTGCTCTTCTGTGGGTGTCTTTTCACCAAAGTCTCTTTTGACTCCAATGAATAATTTTTCGCAAAAAACACGCGATTTTTCTATATTTGTAATCTGCCCAAGTATACTAACACAGAAATATAATTTTGTGACTAGTAATCATAAATTGCGGCTCATTCATTTTGTTAGTATCTTTCCTTACCTGATCGCCTCAAAATACATTTTATAGGGCCGCGCTAGTGCAGTGGCGTACGCAGAAAATTTTCATGTCGGGGTTTCATTCAGTGCAATATGGCGGTCATTCGTATTTGGCGTGTGTTGTTTGTGACGTTACAATTTGACGTTATATTTATGTTTCCAATCCAACGTTTCGGTGAAGTTTTTTAACATATGCATATTCTTCTACACGCACTCCTCATATTTTATGTTTTATTGCACTGAATATAAACTATCAGTGCTGCAAGTTAGGATATCGGAGGGAAATACCCTCAACGCTGCGACACAGCAGTTCATAACTGCAAAAATATCAGGCTGCGCGTTAAAACAGGGAAGTAAAGCATATTCATCACTGCCTCAGAGCAATTTACAACTGCAAAATGAGGCTGCGCTAATGTCTTGTCGAATATGAGCAAATCGAGTATAGAAAGTGTGCGGCTGCACTGGCTGGAGTACACGAATCTTGCTAAATTACACAAGAATTGAGAATGCGCATAAAGTGCGCAAGAAAACTTTCGATTTTTTGTTATTTATGGAAGTCCAGCAAACTTGTAGTTTTCCTTTTTCCTGCTGAAACATTATCAAATGCATGAATGCTTCTATGTTAACAACTGCTGTTTTTGAGTTCGTGCAACAGTTCTATCATGCTAAAGAAATTGGTAATGTAGCCGATGCTCTGATCAGCCATAGCCGACAAAATAAAGACAATTGTTTTGGATAAGTGAACTATCGCGGAACACAATCTAAAACATGCGTATATTGGACGAAAGGTCTGCAAAACGTGGTAAGATGGTTTCTGGATACAGACGATAACCCAGATTCCCAGCAAAACCTAAGTATTGCTTTTTGGCCCATTTACAATGGTTCTTAAAATTTGCATGCAAATTCATCCGTGGAATTTGCATTAAGTCAACAAATTGCCAATAAAAAAGTATCCGAAAACAATTAATCCTCTTGCGCAGGTAATAAAGTTTTTGTAAAATATCAAGCTCAAGGGAGGTTTAACCCCAACCCCCCCCCTTGCGTACGCCCTTGCGCTAGTGTGAGAAACGTGTTGCAGGGTGCAGCTGACTTGGAAGCGTTTGTGGCGTTATAGGCACGTTGAAATGCAAGGAATATTTTTAATCAAACGTAAAACAAGAGATTTTGGCATTTTTATGATTGAGTATCACTCTTTTAGCAACGGTGGTCTTGTAGGCCCTAGTCAAGCGTGAATGAAAGCTGTCTAGAGGAAGTCTATTGCGAATGGCATGTTTGGCAGAGGTGTCTTCGTCCTTTAAGATGACTGCCAGACATTGAATGAAAATATCTGAACTGCACCCAGGTTCAATTAAAGCAACCATGTTGGTAACCGGAATGTGTGAGGTCGGTGTTGGCAGAAATTTACTGAGCAAGCAAGTATCCGTTTTGCAACGTAAAACGTAATCGAAGACTTGCACTAAGCCCGAGGAGCCCGAGTGCTGAAGTGGACACTGCTCTGTTTGGTATCTGACTAAGTTACGCCAGTGTTGTCCTGGCTGCTTAATGCCATTGTTGTTCTGGTTCATTGGACATTTACCGATAGCTACAGGAGGTTCGCCATACGTCACATTTAACCAGGACATTTCCGGTTTGAACGTCTTGCCCCCCTATAGTCTCATTCAGTCAGTGAAAATGTACCGGAATTTTTTTTTGATCATGTGTAAATTCAGCTCAGGGTTGTGGGGTCGGAGCCGGAGTCCAAGCAATTTTGGACGATTGGAGATGGAGCTAGAGCCGGAGCCTGAAATTTGAGTTCCGTCTCCAGAGTCCTGGTACAGCTGCAGGGTATATAGGCTAGGCTATTGTGTAGGTGTGTGCAACTTGCGGTCGGTAACGTGCTTTTGTGCGGCTCATGACGTGATTTTGTGCGGCAATTGACGAAGTAAAGTCTGTCGCATATTGAATTTAATATTGAGTTCCACCTTCTTCAAAAAAACTATATTTTCTCTTTAGTAGTAACCGATATCCAGTAAATGTTTTCACCATATTTGTACCTTCAAGTTAAGAAGCAAAAAAATGTACAGCTCTTTGCGTGAAACTCTTAATAGATATGGCCGAGAGCAGGGTCAGAACCAGGGGAGGGGCGATTGGGCCGATGTCCTCCCATAAAACCTACGAAAGTAACTTATTTCACCATATATTTTTTTTGTACAATTTTGTACAATTCGGAAAACAACATTCGCGATATATGACGATTTTGTTGTCCATTGTTTTGCCACAACAATGTTGTGACGTACATTTCATCTCTCTTACAGTAGCGAAGCCGTTATGAGACTTGACCACCAAACGATAGTGAAATTGCCCCCGTAACCTTGCTGGCTGGATCCGCCCCTGGCCGAGAGAGAGCGGCCGCGAACAGTAGCCAATGGTTTCGTGCGTCCCGCAGTCAAAAAGTATTTGCCCACCCCCGTTATAAGGATTATTTCCACCAATGAAAATGAATTCCTTTTTTGTTGAAGCGTACGATCTTTTTCTGGTGATTCGCTACATTCATTTCTGCTCCAAATGCAATGTCTTGCAGTATGCAGACTGATTGCATATAATAATGATTTCTTTTCAAATAGGTTAGCGATGAGTAAGGTTTCAATTAACCATAAGCTTATCCGTATGGGCGATGAACGGAAAGCATGTCCCCTGATAGAATTCTATTGCCCTGATTTCACTTACAGCAGCTGGCAGTTTTGCTTTTTCCTGACAAGGATAAGTCAAAGCCCATGGGCGTCCGCAGGGGAGGCAAAACGAGCATTTGATCCCCCCTGGAAATTGAGTCTAAGAAGGAAAATTTTCTGGAAAAGGTGAAATCAGCAGTTTAATTCTGATTAGTTGGGTTAATTCTTGCCATGACAGTTTATTTGCCGATATGACACTCACACTGCACAAGAGTCAGGTCCACTGCTTTAGTAACATGCAGTTATGAGCGTGTAGTTCACTAAATCCGCTTCTTTGCCTGCGGAGGCAGGTTGCGAAACTCACGAGCGGATTGTTCTACTATTGGCCTTTGTTGCGTAACAATAACATTGTAACAAATCTTCGAAGATGCACTTCAAGTCACGGTAGTATCAGTGTTGCCAACTGGTATATATATATATGCCAAATTTGAAAAATTTGGTATATTGTCAAAGTGCTTGGTATATAATTTTTTGATTTGGTATATATGAAAAATTTGGTAAATATTTGGTATACTTTTGTCAGAGGGTTAAGTTGAGATTTTAAACCAGTTTATTTGGTTTATTACAAAGTGAAAACAGAGAAACCGATTGTGGTGTTGAAGCTATATAAAAAAGTTTAGCGATTTTGCTTAACGTGGGAGTAAGCATGCACTTTGAGTAAGTGGAAAGCGAAATTGGAAGAGATTTGAGATGTTCTTGAAAAGCTGAACTTAGCTGTAGGTATGCGCTTTAGACAGACAATGCATTCAAATGTGGGAAAGCTGCGTACGAGAGTGGCAGAAGATTTAGCAAAGAGTGGTTGATAGAGCTGGAGTGACTTGCAAAGAAGTACTCAGCTGGTGCTGTGTATCCCTTCTGCTAACTGTGCAAAAAGATAATTGCCAGCTATTACTAAGCATAATAACATTCTGGACCACAAAACAAATGAAAATGCACTGTGTTGGAAGGATGAATTTTCTAGTGGCTAATCAATCTGTCACTGCTAAATTAAGAAAGTAGAAATTGAGCTTGCAGCATCTCTATGATGGCACTACACAACGCAACTGTTGATCATCTACATGAAACAATAAAAAGGCATTGAAAAATGGCATAAAATAATATGTTTTTGTTATAGATATAAATTTGGTATACATTTGGTATATTTTTAGATTAGATTTGGTATATTCTTTGTAAGAAAAGTTGGCAACACTGGGTAGTATGCGTTTTGCCGCATGTAACTACTGAACGCAGGTATCTTGGCAGGTAATACAGTGAGACAGTGACTGCTGATAGCGGTAAGCCACGTAAGTAGGCGAATTGCAACTTGCCGACATATTTTGTGTGGCTCTTCTGGACTAGATGAATAGCAATATCTCAGATTGATAGAGAGTTGTTGCCTCATAATTAACGTTTGTTTCATTCATCAATGTGTTTGCACAAGTGCGTGAAGTCAGTCACCAGCAGTGTCCCTGGAAGAACATTTTACATTGAGCAAATGTTTGTTTCAGTGCGCATGCAATTTTTCACAAACCATGTTTCACAAACCATGTAGACACACAACCAGTGAAACTATCGAAAGGGCTGTGCGATGTATATACGATATCAAATTTGAATGTTGCAAGTGCGCAAGAATGAGATCTCACTTCGCAACTGCTCTGGTGGTTCTGGGCGATTGCGCAGCTTAGAGGGAACACTGGTCACCAGAGAGTCTACGCTATTTGGTAACAACGGCAGTGAACCTAAATCGCAAGTTAGGCTACTTAAGCTCCCAGAAGAAAATTAAAAATTTCTGAAAGATACATATCGTCGAAAGCATTCTTTCATTTTCCCAATGTCAGAATGAGAACGAATGTTTTTTGCGAAGAGGCAATTGCAGACGACAAAGTGGAAGAATACTAAAATAAATTTAAGACTACTGGAGAAGTTCCGAGCCAAATTTGACCATTTCCAAGAGTTGACCATTTGCAAGAGTCAAAACCATGCTTTGCATTCCTTGCAAATCCATTCAATGTTAATGTATCGGTGATGGCTGTCCAGTTCGCTAACCGTTTGTTGCAAACGTGTCTGCTGTAGAGATAAAACTGACCGAAATGCAAGAAAATCTGACTAAAAAAAAAACTAAAAACTTTAGTCAATGCCACTCTACACTTAATTTCGGGCGACAGGCTCAAGAAAGTAAATACCCAGAATTTAAAACACCAGTGTATAAATATAACTCATTTCTGTGTATAGCACAACATATTGCTGTGATGTTTTCTCTGCAATGAAGTTCGTAAAATCAAACTATCGTGCAACCCTGCAAAATGAACACTTGGGAGAATTAATTTGCACATCTTTAACAACGTACTGTTCAGATTTTCGCGGACTAGAAAATCATTCAAAAACTTAATACTAACAATTACTGTACATCAATTAATGTAAAACTTGCATTCTTTACCATATTAGTATTGACACTACAAACTGGTTTTGCGGCTCGCTGTTTCTTTTGGATTTCTGCAAATGACTTTTCTGTTGGACAAGTTTGCCCACCCCTGGCTTATACTATGCGTAAAGAAGCATGAGTGAAAAAGGAGCAACCAACGCTCCTCTAAAGGTGCGCAAATGCGTAGTACCGCCAGACTATTTCCGCAGTGAAATCTCATCTCGTGCACTTGCAACATCCAAATCATTGGAAAAGTACGAAAACAAGAAGATATTTGAATGAAATGTGTAGATGTTTCGTATTTTCATAGGATTTTACACTTGTTCTAAAAAATCACAAAGTTTATTATTCATTTCGAACTCCGCTAACTCAGTCTTAAAAACTCCATGCTCACTAAACCATTTGCTCACTTGTAAAGTTTTCTTACAAGGAAAACACTGTATGCAACTGTTGCC
>JGI24159J19872_10001108_pt1 | contig 28462 bp, 19 predicted proteins | sample Ectturendosymbi4_FD_19872 | JGI IMG/M metagenome (IMG submission 19872)
ATGCTTTTGATAAGTCTAGAAATAAGGAACATGTTATTAGTTTATTGTCAAAGTTACTGAGTAGTTCATCATAAATGCTTGTAATGGCTAGTTCTGTAAGCGCCTCTCAAAGCACAAAATGACTATATTTTCTAAACTTTTGGGGGTAAAGGCCCCTTTGTCCCTCCTGGCTAGGCCTATGTCTCGAATAAATCCAATCAGACTCACTACTAAGGTACATTAGGTTACCCATGAGTGGCTTTAGCCAAAGAGATTGTGATTTCAGTTCAGTCACCTTCTGATGAACAACGAAGGCGAATTACAGAGTCGCTGAACTGTACAACTTCAAGTCTTCAACGAAGTAAATTTATGTCTATGACAGGGGTCGGCAATCTTTCCTTAGTCGCGGGCCAGAAACAAATTCTGCAAGGAATGGCGGGCCGTACTAATTTTCCACCAAGAGTTCCGTTCTCTTTGCTGTTTATGATGTCGTCGTTAAAACTTGGAATTTGTGGAATTTTAATCAGATTCACTCCTGGTGTTCACAGTTTATAGCGAAAGCCCAAAATACGTAATACAGTACATTTATAGTACAGTGCGGTTTCTCATAAGTAGTTCCACATGAGTATGCAATACAAGAAGTTGCAAGGAGCGTAAGTTCATACAATGTAATACCACGAGGCGGGCCACAAAGTTAATACAATTTGTGAAGGGGCTGGGGGCCGGATGATTTTGCTTGGCAGGCCGGGTTCGGCCCGCGGACAGTAGGTTGTCGACCCCTTGTCTATGAAGTCATTACATTTCGAGTACTACACCGCTCACCTGAAAACAGCAATCGTGTGATTGCTACGTGACGTAGCAAACGCCGGGAATATGTTTTCCTGCGTAAAAATACCTATAGAACCACACAATTTTGCTGCTGGAAAGAGCTCAAGGAAAGCTGTCAACTGCCTTGCATATTTTACTACTAAACCATCGTTTTTGGCTGTTAGGCTACATGCGGCTGGTACATATCCAACTGCTTCATCACGATATAGCTAGTTGCACTCAGTCAAAAGACCAGTAATTTAGAATCGTGAGTATCAGGCTGGGGTGCAATTGAAATTTGAATTGCTTGCTGAATGACTTCAATTAATTGTGCGTATCTCCAACTAGCCTTAAGTGACTTTCAAGACTTCCTAAAAATTTCTGGCTGAAATCGAAAGCGTGCGAGGCTACTTGCTCCTATGGCTCTTAGCCAGTGGCGGCAAAATCAGTTCATCTACCCTACATTAGAACTTTGCTGTCAGTCGGACCATGAAGCTTCCAGCTTTTCCGTGAATCTGTTTTCATTGCATTCATTCATTTTCATGCTCGCTTTTCCTCTGGAGAGGGTGATGGCATAGGTGTAGGAACAGGCAATTTTTGGGAAGTGAAAAGGATAGTTTACCCTGCACGAATTTACCCAAATTTGCCCGAAAAAATTTTATGCGACAAATTTTCTCTCTATAAATTTTCTGTAGTTTCTGATACATTTTGTTTTCCTCCACCATGTTGCCATACACTTGAAAATAGAAAATTTGGTACTTGAAATTTGGTTTTTAATCACCCAACTGAAAACGTACGCTGGCTGTGTAAGAACATTGTCAGAAGCCAGCTGACTTTGTCAGTAGTCTACTCTTACATCTGCCTCGCAGTTCTGAGGTTTGGCGTTCCATTCAGCATTCACATTCCATATATTACGGTCAGCAAAAAACCCCCACACCTAGCTGAAAACATTTATATGCAGCATAATGTATGGCAAAATGTGTTCCTACAAAACTGCACTTAAAATGAAAAACACAGCTTTTCTGTATTTGTCTTGGCATGGACTTTACTCATATAAAGTAGGTTCACTGAAGCATAATCGATTCCCACAGTGTGCAATTAACAAAGCACATACAAATGAAATGCCCTTTTTTACCCAAACTTTCAAGTGAGTCGGTTGCTCATCAACTCTCACATACTAAGAAACGAACTTACTAGAAACAGTTTGTTGATTTCCTTTTTAATGGTTTTTCTATAACATAGTAAACTTTTATTTATACACTCAGTAAAAAAGAAATATAATTTGATTAGTAGGCCTATATTGTTAAAAAATGTCGAAACTTCTTTGCCCAAATTTTTTGAGATTTTTGCCAAACTTTTGACAAATCAAAACTTTTGAGGGTGCGTTTGCACCCCCTGCACCCCAAGCTTCTACATCATGAGGTCGTATCGGGTCAACACTCAGCAGCCCTATGAGGTCTTAAAATACCTCACCGTCTACACCAATCTCAAATCTCGCTGATCTTTCCGGGGACCTTCTGAACACATCGCCGAATCAATGTCACTGAGACTTTTCGATTCGAAGAAGTGGCTCGACATTCCGGGCTGTACGAATTTTACAGTTGCGCACTTTGTCGCTAAGTGTCCTACCGTTAACTCCGCGCAGAAGTCCCATCATTGCTACTTGCACTTGGAATTGTATTCTTTCAGTCGTTAGGCCTATCCAAAATTCATAACAATAGGTGAGGATCGGATATCGCTGATGTGCCACAAAAATTAATAAATTTTATCTTAAAATTCTACCTTTATTTTCTTAATGATTATAAAGAGAGAAAACTTTCTCAAGGAGCGCGAGAGACATTTACTGACTTATTGTCTACGTGTCTGCTTGTCATGGAGTTTCGTGTTGTCTTCTAATTTGGGTAACGGAAGTTCTGAATGGGTTCTCCACCACTGCCTTATTGCGCATGGCCTTTAATCATGTCTCAATTTTTAATCTTGGGAACTACGACAAAAATCGCTTTCCGGTCGAAAACATCATTGGCATATTCAACTGACATCACCAATTTGTAGTCTGGTGCACGGAGCGGTATTTTCGTAGAGAACCACGGCCGGTAGGTTGTGCTCCTATGCCGCTGGTTAAAATGTTATCGTAGTGGAACATGTTACATGATCAATTTTGCTTGACAGAAGGCCGACCATTGAAATGTAGTAATTCAGCCAGGTAGTTTAGTTTACCTGCTTTTCCAATATACAATTTTCTGACTAACATCAATTTGTATTGGAATGATGCAGAACTGCGTGAGGTGCGATTTGATTTCAGCCACATTGAAGAACTGCCACAAGGACTTTTTCAACACAACCCCAAACTTCGGTACTTCAATTGCAACTACTGTCTCAACTTGCAGTTTTTAAGGTAAAATACAGCTATTGTTACAAACCGGCTTTCGAAACTGTTTAAATATTCACTCTGTGAACACAATTCCAGATGAAAAAAGCTTTTGCACAATCAGGGTGATCGTACAGTATTTATACCGAAAACGTAGTTTTAAACCTTCAATCTTCGGTGAACGAAGCGTGATGATCATACTGGGTAGCCTATTAGAATCTGCGCCTGGGGCAGAGCTTGTAAGGAATTTAGACACACCTGAACCGTACAAAATGAATTTTCTTTAGTCTCATCAGAAACTCAAAAGCATGAAAAAAGGTTGAGCACCATGACCACCAGAAAATTTTGTCGGCCAAAACCAAAGAAGCAACAAATCGAACAACACGATAAATCTTCTGAGGGAATTTTTTGAATAACTTGTTTTTTCGTTTCGCACTGTCACGCAAATCACTTCGTGCAACTGCGCCTTGTGTCACCTACTAGGTCATTGGATGTGAAAGTGTTAAGGGGATTTTCAAAATTGTTTAAACCTTCAATGTGCTTATCGTCTTACCATGCACGCTTGGGTCGTAACTGCGCATGCACCGACTCCATTTTAAGGGTGGCTCAGGTGAAAACTGCACGGATACAAGTGGCACTTCGCACGGTTGAATGTATCTGAAGCTCCTATGCCATCAGGGTTGAGACGCTGTTCTCCAATCACTTTTCTTACTGCTGTGACATTGGGCAATGTCTAACAGAAAACTGATCGTGCCCATCCGGGTGGTGTAGGCTACAGTGTCTTACTGGGAAGTAGGGGGTGCAAACACCCTCAGGTAAGCCAAATATAAATAGAAACCGAACTTACATTTCGGTACTGTATTTAGTACTCTTTGGTTTTCAGGTTGTTGTTTTTCTGCCTTTCAGGGTTTAGTATGGACATTCACATCAGGATTCACTCAAGCTTTTTTCAGTGTCCTTTAGTGGCTCCCTTTAGCGACGTTTTCGCCCCTGGGTCAAACCTCTAGTTGCGTAACGAGGTTAGATGGCACCCGGGAAAGAAGCAAGTTTGGCGCCCCCATGTTCGAACGTGGGTCTTCCGGTAGCAAACGCACTATATTGTGGAAAGTACTTGTGACATTGTTGGGACTTTTCGACGCCCGGGGAGTTATGCCCCCCTTCGTTGCGTCACTGGTGTTGTAGATCCACCATTGTGCGAATGCTCATTCAAGTTTTCTCCATGAGTAAAAGAGCGTGCTTCTGGACGTGATTTTTCGATTTGTTGACCAACAAGTGCGCATTCACAACCAAAATGCGGCGAATTCAGCCGCCGCAGAAATGCTAATTTTTGCGCTCCCGCGGTTCGCTCTGATGTAAACATTGCACTATTTTAGCCCTCAGACACTCAACCCGACACCGCAGATCGAGTTTTTCGGGTTGCTCAACACCTGGTTTCTGCACCCGGACATGAGAAAGCAATTCTGTACAATGCGATGGTGCGTCATCAACAGATATCCACCGATCAGTGACCTACGAAGAAATCTACCGCGCTACTTTGATGAAACTGACGTACCGCCCCAATAATTGACAAGGCAAATCACCCCACTTGCTATTGATAATAATCTGAGTTGTAAGTCTCGCCCATTCGGGTATGATTTTCAGCCTTGCGATGTTTTTATCTTTTCAATCGTACAGTTTGTTTTGCTGACAAATTTTCGATGCTGTTGGTGAACGTTTGCTTCTCTTGTGGAATCGCTGGGTCGGAAGCTCAGCCCCAATACAAAAAATCATTACTGAACGAACTATTCGGACTTGACATATAACCCATTGCTCTAGGAACGGAAAAATCTTAGTTACAAAGATGGCTGAGCAACCTCTGTAAAATCGCTTAAATTCACTCAATACGATCACGCTTCGCTACCAACGCTTTTAAACACTCTCACTTGATGATGTAATTTCGGATGGAAACAAGCAAGGCTTGTGTATCTATGTTATAAGTGGACTTTCGTATCAGTAACCTATTGCAAATCAGCAACTAATTCAAGCGTGAACATACTGCGTACTCCACTTTTGCAATACACTGCAACAACTGATGACGAGTCGTGACTTTTTTAATCACTAAAAAAGCAGAAATGCGAAGAAACAATAGAAAAGAACGCTAAACATCAACGACGTGTAAGTCACCAAAATGCAGCAATAGCATTGACTTTGACACAGCAACCCGATCTTGTCCTGGCATTGGGCGGTAGCAAGTCATATGCAAAGGAGCTGAAGGATCGTGGACGAGAATTTCTGGGATGATAACAGGTGAATAAGAAGCGGGCGAAATCGGTACAGTTGTTACGCAACAGAAAAAGAACGTCGAAAAGGAAATGACACCTCCCACGGTGGAAATTACGATCCGTGCACCGCGCTTCACAGAATGCAGCACAACTTTTCACTTGGCATCGATCCCCTTGCTGCGTCTACTGCAAGAAAAAAGATTTCGCCAATTAATTTGCAAAACTGAGATTCTTTCCCGTCAATTGGTCAGGTCTCGTACGGGGGTCTTCATGGTGGGCGGGGTGTGACGGCGGATCGCCTCACATGCCAAGAGCGCGCAATCGGTAAGTACTTCAAGAATGTGGCGGCGCACAAGCAACAGTAGAGTGAACCTGATGGAGCGAGGAATCTCTATTGTTGCTTGCCCGTTGGTGTTGTTTCGAATCTCCCATGTGGAGCCGCAACAACAGGGAGGGAGCTATAGGATCAGATCAGATTTACCGGCGTTTCATACAACCTTGTAAATGGGGCTTGAACATAGTTGGGGCCACTGAGCCCGTTGAAGACACAGGTAGCGACAGGCCTGCTCAGATTAACAAGACTAATACAAACGTGGTTGATCGAACTTACTTGGTTCAATCGATGTTGACTTCGAACTGGCCTTACGTTTTCTCGCTGTTGGAGGAATGTTCTCGGCCTGTTCCTTTCTGTGATCGGTATCTAGAAACGCAATATGTCATTATGCAGTGTGATATCTCAGGAACAATTACATGACATAACTTGTGCATTGTTAATAATTTTTCTTGACAAATAGCAGGAGCAACAAAACGGAGATCAAAATTCTGTTGACTCCAACAACTGCAAAAACATGAACAACGTTGACCGATATAAAATTTCTGGTTGGAATCGTAGAGATGCTGATTCGTAAACAGGTTTTTCGGTACGATGAACTTTTGCATCGAACAGAAGTAGTTGAGTTTTTTTTAAACCTAAAAAGCTTTTGTCGATTCTTTAATGACGCTTTGTCAAGCATGTCACCTTTCGTTAGGCACAATGTTCACTACCTTCCCGCAAGGGCAGTGGTTCCCAGTTTGTATGAAACCTAGACATAACACCAAACGACGCACGGTATAAAAAATACTCGCGGATGGTTTAGCTCACCTGTCAAATACGAACCGAATTTCGCGCGTAAAATTGCAACAACTATTCTTACGTCACTGCACACATTGCTTTCAACCTCTTGCAGACTCGTTTACACGTGCATCGATTCGGTTTGGGCAGGTGTTGCTAAAATGTTGAGATCATGGTCGTGGAAGTAGATGCAAGCTTGCGACGCCCTTAAAATCTCAAAGCGACGCACCAGGGCGTCCCGGATCTTTGCGGGCATGACCTGTTTCAGTCAAATGCCACAAGTCGACTATCCTCCATCAACCGGTTGCGTCAAAATGGACTGATACAGATATACTCGATCCATTGAGATGTTTGATTTGCCTCAGCAGCTTCTGCGCTTCAAGCTCTCCATTAATCCGTAGATGTTGAGCACCTTACCACCACTTCAGCCAACAACCGCAGCTATACTCAGTTCAAGCCACACAATCTCAAAACATCACCTGCATCAGAAGACCGTGACGGGCGAAGTGTTGATCGAATAAACGGCTTCGCGTCGAGTGCTTTCCCAGTACTTCTCAGTGACGCGCTGCCAGAAGCACCTTTAATTGCAACGACAAATGTGTACTGTTTTCCCTTACCCCGCCTGAAATTGTCGCACTTCTTTATGGTTCATAACAGGATAAACTGATCAGATAATGCAGAAATTCATCCTCCTCAAAAAAATTTTCTGTAACTACTTTCTTACAGCATACATTTTGTGCTGGCCTTACGCTGATTGCTGCTAATATCGTCCCGCGTTAAAGCTTGTTTAAAGGTTGACTTTATGTTCGTCAATTACACAAACCAAGCAATACAATATACGTATGTGACACTGTTTTTTTTTTTCGCTGAGACATTTCGGTCAGTTGTCACATAACAGCATCAAAATTCGCGGTAACATTATTCACTAGCCTACTTTTTCGGACATTATGACCAAATTGACTTGTATTTTTTATGGTCGTTTAAAAAAAATTCCGTCTACAAGTGAAAAAGTAAACCCAAATGTGACATCACCTTTCAGCATTTCATAGATGTCAATTATAGCAAACCCCTGCCTTGAAAAAGGATGCCGCAAAATAATTGAACCAAAGCTCGATGATGCCCAGCGCGATTTTTGTCCTGACCGCAGCACTACAAACCAAATTTTCACTCTCCAGCAAATTTTTGAAAAATCTTAGGAGTATGCCAAATCTGTCAACACCTGTTTTGTCGACCTCGAGAAAACATACGACCGGGTTTTTCGTGAAAAGCTTTGGGAAGTGTTGCGGGAAAGCAGTGTTGACGGTCGCCTGTTACTGGCCGTCAAGTCGTATTCCTGCTCAGAATTATGTGTCCGTGTCGGCGGAGTTAATTTACAACCGTTCATTCACCGTGGGTGTTGATACGACAAGGGTTTGTGTTGTCACCCTTCCTCTACATATTCAATATGAATTCGATAAGCAGTCACAGCCGAGTCAACGATGGTGTCACTGTTGGAAGCTGCAAGATTAACTGTTTGCTTTTTCCGGACGATCTGGTAATGCTTGCATCTTCAACAGGGCCTTCATCATTCACTTGATCGGTCCGCAGCTGCGTGCGACCAAGCCGGAGTGAAAATCAGCACTAAAAAGACCGAGGTAGTCTATTATGTCTCCCACAAACCCACGGTAGTGCATGCTGCAAGTGAGCAGTAATACACTACAAGAGGTAGAGAAGTACCTTGGGCTTCCAACAGTGACACCCTCGTTGACTCGGCTTTGGTTTTCTGTCGAATTCATATTGAATATGAAGAGGAGAAAGTGGTACAATGGGCTGAGCACAGGCCGCTGAAGCTGGATTCGAGTTCCCGGTCGGGTTATACTGTGGATTTGAAGGGCACTTGCGGCCTGTCACCGCCTCATGATCGGTATTAATGGCAGGGTTTTCGGGTAAGCTTCACGCGTGTTGGTGCCATTGACTCTCACACAATGCAGCATTCATTACGAAAGCAGCCACTCCACCAGATGTCATATTTTTGACACCCCCATGATTTTGCATACCTTCGTGCAAATGATCTAGGAGTCAGTTTAACCTCAAAAAGTTTCTGTTAGAAATAACTGTACTTTTACGAATTCTGAACAGAAAATATGCTTGCTCAGTCACTTTTTCTGCCATTTTTTGTTGGGCTGACCGCGTACGTTGCAGAAGATTAAAAACAAAAAATGCAACTGTTGCCTTCACAAGAATAAAATAAGATTCTCATTATATACATCTCTTTCGAAAGATTTCTATTAACAAATAAACTATAGCTGATGGCATTGTTCTGGAAGTTAGTGCAATATACACGGTGTTCCAAAAAACAGCTTATTACGCAATGGATGAACTTGACCAACTTTTTCTCGAATGATTTCAAATTTGATGAGCGTGTGTAGATACAACCAAAATGTTATTTCACGTTTCATGCGTCTGTATTTTGAGGAATAGCATCCCCTTCAATATAAAAGGTGTTTTGTGTGTTCGAACGCAGTCGAATAAGACTTACACCGGGGCACAATGCTCACTACCTTCCCGTTCTGTTTCTAAAGAAAAGCACCACCAGCAGTGGTAATTTCGACATGCACAAATTGTTCAAAGGGATAAAGTTGCTTGTGTAAGGTGAAATGATTTGGACGATCACCGGTATCATAAAGGACAGTTCAGGATTCATTAGTGCCAAGCCCCAGAAAGTCCACATCTTGAACACTTGTGAAATCGTTTATAAAATCGACATGTTTGAATTCCTCGATCTAATAATTACAAACGTTGCTCTATCACACATTTAGCTTGTTTAATTAAGTACGCCTGGAGTTTGTAGTTTGTCAGATACTTTACAGTGCACATACACTCTAAATGATATCAATAATGCGAGTACCCCGTATAATCTATACGTTCACTAGTTGTTTGCTCAGCTAAATGAAAATCTGTCAAATATTAGAGAGAAAAAGTCAAAAATCTGTTGTCTCGCCAAATTGATTGCCCATAAACACCAGCTTATGAAGCCACACTGCTTGCACCCAATACTAAAAATTTCCATGAATTTTTTGTTTTTCCGAAAAAAGCGATTTGGCATATTGGTTGTGAATAACGAGAACGGAGTTCGGACAGTGGTATAACACGAAATACAAAAAATTGGTTTAGTGTTGCCTTCATGGTTTCATCAATTGGTCCAGTACCTTCACTGATCAACACATCGGGCCAGATGAGAATGCTTGCGATGTGGTGTATAAAGTAACTTAGGTGCTTCAACAGGTATATGTTCCATAAATCTGTTGTCATATTGAGTTACTGAGTTCTTTTGCACAAACTCACCAATTTCCACTATTGCAGCTAATGTGACAAAGGTTTGACAAATGAACGCATGCTGTTCAGCCTTTGAATTAAATTTCGATCAGTACAGATCAAGGTTGCTCTTTTACTGCGGGAAGAGGTTGGCTGTTTAAAAATACCAAAAATTATGAACGTTGTGCGTCGGAAATTTGTGCAGTTGTAAAGGCTTGGTCGTAACAGGGCATCTCACGAAAATGTGCTCGATTGGGTCCCACTGTTCCAAGAACTAGCGCTGCACGCTTAACACGGAAGACCCGAAACGATGTTCTGACGAGGGTTCTTACGGAGGACTTCGAAAAGATCTGCTGAAGGGTTTTCGTTTAAAAGCGAGAAAAGTCGAATTGGAAGTTCTACTACGGCACGGTAAGTGCCCTAAAAGCTATATTTGAGAGCAGGCTAAGGGAACAACTCCTCACTGAATCACGGAACTGCGTGACTAAGGAACTGCACCGGCTCGTAACTTGGAAATCATTTTGCGGTCAGTTTAGTACAAAACATTGATACAAGTCACCGTGGATCCTTTTTGGTGCAGCTGAAATGGAGGTAGAGAAACGAAAGATAATTCAAAACAAATTTACTTAAAGTATCAACGTGCACATGCCGCATTTTCACCTGAAAACACAAATGCCACATATTCCATTGCAAATATCACCCGGAACAGAACTAAGAAAGGATAAAGTTAAGAGTCAACTAAAAATCAATGGGGAAAATGACTGTCAGCGTGTAAGTGAAAATTACTTTGCAATGGGTTCGATGTTGACACTGCGATCATGGATTACATCACAACGGAAACTCACCGTGCACCAATTCGGTTGATAACATTCTGCACTTTAATCCATTCTCTGAGGAAAGTCTAAATGAAACAATATGTTGTTCAAGTTACAGGTCCTCGTTTCGACCGACGCAAACAACTTTTTGTTTCGCTTAACCCCACGAGAATCTTGGTGCTTGGTGGTCTAAACACCAAAAATCTAAACCGCTTCTAAACATGTTTAATGTTCTGGCGTGCGATTCGACTAACGTAGATTGTGTATTGCTTTTATTGTGTACTGCAGTGTAACTTGTCAAAAATTTCATGCCTTTTCTTTCCATGAGCAGGGATCCAAGTGCTGTTAGGCCTAGGTTTTCGACTAATGCGATTTCTCATCAAAAATCATTTGCGCGAGCAACTTTCAAAATCGAGCAGATCATAAATAGGTGAGATTCGGAATAAGTTTCAAATTGAAGGTCAATTGAAGCAAATCTTCCATGTTCCCGACGACGTACTAGAACAAGCTTACCATATGGCTTGTTTTGCTGTGGACGGCAGTAACGTTGTGAAAAAAATCAACAATGTGAATACCTAAGGTGAAATAATGGTTTGCGTTAGGCACCATGTTTTCTGTTTTGTGAAGCATGTACCAATTCTTTTTGCAACATGTCGGGAAAGAAACCGACAACCTCTGATATAATTTATTTTAAAGCGTTTCTGTTCCAGTCGCGTTTTCAGGCTTAATTAAAAAAAACGGTTCAGTTAACGTTCACCAAAGACCAGCTGGATATGGCGTAGATGCGACAACTGACCTGATAGGGAAAAGGTGCGACACAGTACGTACGTTGGTATGCTAAGTGCTATGTCGTTGCCAAAATTCCGTTGGAACTTTTTGCCATGAACGCAGCGGCAGCGCAATCAGCGGAGTTTGTATCTATTCACCCGTTGTCTGGTTTTCACGGCTATGGTCATGTTTGCTCAAACTGTAATCTCAAAATGAGGCGATAAACGAAAGACAACTAGCTGGTGTTCTAACTCTGGCTGCATAGGAAACAGTAACTTCACGGCCATTCACGACTGAGCAAACTAATGCTTCAGAATTATTGGCATCCATTTTAAGCTTGTTCAATGAAAACTGGTAGAAAAAGCTTATAAACATACCGTTTTCACCTATTTGAAACGTTGGTTCTTTTCTCTTTTTCCTGAATTCTACTGTGTCGCATTAACTCTAGTCTTTGTAAAGCAAATTTTCCGCGATAGCCTGCGTGTTGCTAACTGCCTTTTTCGTGAAGACTGCATGTTACAGTTTCAATTAGGTACTAGACCAGGGGTCTCCAACATTAGGCCCGAGAGGGAATTTTGTGCGACCCGGGATGTTTGCTGGGAAAATCTAAAGAATCAATATTTGAGTTATTAATTTATTCACCGGTGTTGCTCGGCTAGCTAGCGAGTCAATAAGTTACTCTTTTAAATGAACGTGGTGAAGGCTAGGGATGATTTCCCTGTGAATCACGATACCTTTNGCAGGATATAAGATGTGAAAGCTGTTTCTAGTAAGGTTTAGGTACCGCCATTGTTGCGTCAGCATCATAAATAATGCGGCCCTNGGGTTACTTTATAAGTCCTCATTTGGCCCTCGGAGCAATTTGAGTTTGAGACCCCTGTACTAGACACACGCCTTTCGTTGCTTTTTCTACTAAACCCTGTTGATTGATTTACACTGACTCATTGTACGACTGTTTCGAATACAGCACCTTCGTCTTTTTGCTGCTCGTTCGTCGTCATCCAAATGGCGCTGCAACAAATAAGGAGACAACCGTAAGGAATAAAGATGNTTAAAGTTGTTATTTAATACGCTACCTGAAGTGCAATCTGGCATCAATGTTAAGTGAAACGAGCAACCCCAAACATACGAAAAGGTGTCTGCAATGTTAGGTTTGCAACAGCATTAAGTTTCGCTATATGCTGCCAGCAACCGATACTTAAACATATTAACGCCAGTTCTGCAACAAATATGTAGTAAGTCCGTAGCTGCAATGCATTAAATAAATACAGCAATTTTATTTTACAAAATCTCAAACAGTTGTGCTGTTGAAGATGGAGCTATCGACTCGACATATTTGTAGCTGTGTACTGATAGTTAGTGCACGGCTTTGTTTTCTTGTGATACGCTTGTCTGTACTTAGTTTTGTACATGCAAACAATAGTTATATTCTTTTAGTTTCTCAATGTTTATGTAAGTTTTTATTCTTGCGTTAACTAAACGTGTTTCAGCAGCTTGTTTGCAATGGGCAGCACGAACGTACTAATGAATACCCGTAAGTGGGTTTCATCAGATCCTTCCATAGTGACGACACATTGTGGTCTTGCAACAGGCAGGTTTGACGTCAGGTAACTCCTTTTTGAGACATTGCAAATGATAGTTGTATCACTGAAGAGGCATCGAAGTTAGCGGCAGCTGTGTTTTACGAGTAAGAGGTTGGTTTTCACCGGCGTATAGGCTGTATTAAAATTGCCATAAAAGAGCCTGAAATTGCCAGAGAAACGACAGAAATATGTATTTGCAGGTCATCTTAAGGATTTATATCATACTTTGTTGCAATTACAGTACAAAACTATTTCGGAAATCCTAAAATCGGAAAGAGACAGGGTTGACCTTCTTATACTGTATTTCGCAGTTCGAATAAGAGCATCGCAGAAACAACCAATTACAGTAATTTCGTAATGGTCCGTCAACGTTAGAAATTCTGCGATCACACTGAGTAATGAAAAGGAATGAAAACTTCCATAAAGTTAAATGCGTCAAACATCAAACGTTAAAAACTACAAGCAATAGATCCGTTTTATGTCAAAATGTGACAAAGCGTCTTCGCTCAACAAACGTGGCCATCATTTTCACTACAGTTTTTGAGAAACAGTTATTCTAGCGGGTTGTCGTAGAGCAACGGATTATGGTTACTTGAAACCAAAACACAGCATTTTACCTTCTGGCCAGATGTTCTGAATGTTGAGGGAGGATCGATCCAAGAATGAGAGAAAGTGCTGCAAAATATGTCGACACGCCATTGCAAAAAATAATCATAAATTTGAAGTTTTTTTGAGTGAAAACACGTAACACTTTAAAACAGCTACATGTGAACCTTGAAACGCACAAGAACACATGTTGATAAATCTTTCGCTAAAACTAGTAGTAAATCATATTTTTTGATAAGTCTTCTTGTCTAACTAAGCCAGTGGTTCCCAACCGGGGAGGAATTTCATAAGTTCATGAGTTTCGGGGAGGAATTTCCACTTTATGGTTAAGTTACCTATTCATTGTAGGTGTTGTACTTCTTTTTTATGTTGACATTGGCTTTTTCAATTAGTTGTATCGCTTTATGTTTGTAAGTTATTAGTGGACTATCACACGTTTTTGTTGTCAAACTTTAGTTCCATTACTTGATAAGAAATAGTTTTTATCCCACGTCGTCAATAAAGACAATTGGTCCAATTTTTTTTAAATACTAGTCTACGAACCCGAACAGGTAAGGAATGAAAGTTCCATAGGGGATGAATGAAAAGTTCCAAAATAGCAAAGGGAGAAATACAACAAAAAAGGTTGGGAACCACTGAACTCAACCAAAATCATTACGTTGCATATAGTTTTCACATTAGTAACGTCCATGAAACCACCCAAAAAAATCTCCACAGCAAGTAGTCTGTACAAAAATGCATGTTTTTCTTGGAGCTACCGCAGAGGAATTTGATACTACAGGCAAAAAAACACCATCTTAATTTTTACCAAACAACTTCTGCGTTTGCGATCCTCGCAATTTCAACTAAACTGTTAAAAAGCTATAACAGCCACAGAAAAATTATGGAAACTTTGAATACAGATCCGCTTGATACATGCGTCGCATCTGGAACCCACTTCTCAGTTCCTCCGAGGGGAAAACCAAGGAAGGCGACGTAACAAACGACACATCGAAAAGAGTGTTACGCTGTGGTACTATCGGTCTCGGCCATGTCGAGGCCACTTGTTCTGCGAATGGCACATAGTGTAGTAGCACATACATGTAGTCTGCCGCAACGGATGTATGCTTTTTAGGGTTGTATTATCCAGATAACCGTGAGTTTTTTGGCTCTCCGATAACCGGATATATATCTGTCGGGTAACTGGATAAAAAAGTAACGTTACTAATGTTTTTTTTCTATTTTTTAACGTCCTGCAAATCTTCAATCTCACTATGAAGCCCACTATCCAGTCCGCTTCTGTAGGAGCAAAAAGGGCATTTAGTGCAGTGGCCTCTGCTACGACTCCGCAATCGATGCGTTGTGCTTCATACGAAATGCGTTGCCAAAGCAGTAAATGTTAAAAATGCATGTTTTAACCCGATTTCACCGGTTGCTTCTAGTAGGGCCTCGCGCTACCCCTACTAACCCACGCAAATTCGCGGGTCCACAGTGCGTGAGATCCGTTGCCAACGAAAATGAAAGTGAACTGCGCGGTTTTTAACGCCCCCATCATAATGTTTTTGTAATCTAATTGTTACAATATTCATTGTTTTTCTGTAATGAGTAGCCGTTTCGTTTAACAAAATCTAGTTAATGCACAGAGGGTTTAAGTTTTGAACTTTGAAGCCGTTTTCCTTTTTCTTTTCGAAAGCGTTTTGCATTTGGCACATCAAGTGTGAAACACGGTTCGACAGTTGCTGCCATTCCAGCCGTCACTTCTAAAGGTTTAAGTCTAGTTCGTAATTGCAAATGTGGGCTGCGTAGTCAAGTCTCATTCAATTTCCCGTCAGAGATCTGACGAGGCAACCTGAGATTACCAAAAACGTTTGAAAAAAACTTGTTTTGATTATGCCAACTGCATGACTATTATACAGTTATCCGAAAATAACAATTACTTAAAAAGTAACAAAAAATTTATTTAATGAATACTAACAGTTAATCCATTTACACAGTAACAGAAGCGACAGTTTGATTCACGTGAAGTAAGCTTCATGATGCTCTTAGTTCTTGTGTTGAAAGTTGCATCATGAAATACTACCGAAAAAAGGGTCATGGCATCAATCTCACACATACTGACGTCATAAACGTTCTGAGATATTGCCAAAAATTGAATGCTGCAAAAATCTGATAAAGTGCAAATGTGGAATGAGTTTAAGCGGAAAATTCGGTACTTGTCTGTTTTAAATATTACAAAGTAGATTTAAAGATATTGTGAAATCTGCAATCACTTTACAGTATACTTCTGCCGTGTTAAAAGAGAAAGGAATTTGAAACCTTTTCCGGGATATTCAAAACTTGCTCAAATAACGGTTTGCACTCTTTTAACCGTTGCTCTAGTAAGCGGTTTCACTGTAGCTAAAGTATATATTGATAGGCAGGTACACCACTGGAGTTTTGTTTAGTTTAACAGTCGATTTTGAGCTATCTATTTAAGAATGTTATTTTTCTGTCAATAAGCTAAATACCATGAGTCAAAGGCCAAGTGACTTAGGCCAAAAACCTTGAGCGGCAGTCAAACCAGGGCTATTTAAAACTAAAGCAAAAAAGGCTGAAGCTGAGAACAAGAGGATAGTGCGTTGGACAAGTATTTTAACAGCTACCTCAGAATATGAAAAAGCTTTAGATGAGCCACACCACAGTGACAAACGTAAGCAGCCAGACCGATGATACTATGCCAGATAGCCAAAGGAGAAGCTTATTTACAAGGAGTGGGGTAAGTCATTTCGAAAGTGTTGAGTCTGACAAAGAGGGTCGTTCGTCGTCTGGTGCATCTGATGAGTCTTACGAGTACGAAAATTCAAAATTTGCCGGAACGAGTTGATGGACAAATGGTCCTGCCACTTCGCCAGGTTTCATGAATCGGAATGTTAGGATTTTATCCAAATAGGACAGTCCACAATCGCAACAGAATTTTCGCCAGAAACGCGAGTGACAGGCAGGGGTGTGGTGCTAAAAAAAGAGGTGTGGAAACGCTGTTCCCACACCACATGAAAAGGAAGACTGCACCAAATAGTTCGCATTCGCCTACAAGAATTTTCACACTGGATCTTCCTGTTTCACTGTAGACTTTTTGACTAGCAGTGCGAATCTGCGTGTCGCTAGCGCATGTGAGATCGCATCCATGTTTTATTGTAACCTAGTGCAAAAAGGTGTGAGAACGCGTGCCCATACCAAAAAGGTGTGTGAACGCCATTCCCATCCCATTAAACACCTGGTGATAGGACGGTTTAAGTTTCACTGCAAAAGAGCACTGCCAAATAGTGAAACGGTATGACATCCATGTTTCGGCGTCACTCTTTCGGGCCTAGTTTTTTCACATCACTGACATCTATCATTATTCCCCCCTAAAACATTTCTGCACACACCACCAAGTGGGACCCCGCAAAAGTACTTCTAATCGGGCCCTGCACTTGCTAAAGTCAGCCCTGTCCACGTTTGCATATTTACAATAAAACTGTGTCATGAGTTTACATTCAATTTATCGATAAAATGTTGTGAAATCAGGTATCTAACAAGTACAGTAGTAGTAATTATCCCGTTAACCGGTTCGTTAAAATACAAATATCCGAATATATCTGTTATCCGGACAGTCAAAATTATTGATATCCGAACTAACCTTAATGCTTTTGGGGGTGTTGTTAAATTGCTGTCTGTAGGTCTTTAACACCAAGCCATTTTGCAGGACTAAAATTACGGGTGGTCCAAGAATTTATTAAAATATTTCCTCGATAATGGTGGACATATTATCAATCATCTTCTTGTTTTCTGTAGCTTTTGGTTCTTGCAAACTAAAATTTATTTATCATGTCTTGATCAGGTCTCATCTTTTCGGAAAAACATGGTTTAATTGACATGGTTCATGAAATGCTCGGAATAGTTTTTTTTCAGTCTTATGAAAAAATTTGCATCAGCAACACACGATGTTGCGAAAAAACTACAGTATGTGGTAATCCAAAGCTTGCCATATTAAATGCCTTTCAGTACGTTAGACAGACACGTAGGGAAATGCAATGAAACACATGTAAAGAAATGCAATAGCTATGTCGGAGAAGACACGCAATGCATACGTTCTTTCACTAAAGAAGAACCAAAGTCTGACATTTAAAAGAATGCAGGGGTTGTAATATAAGGGTCGGGTACTTTTTGGCACCGCCGTTTTGGTGACGATTATATGGCGCTAAACTGTTTTCGCCCTGAGCTGTTTTGGCGCCAGTATAGAGAACGAAAAGTGTGTAATGAAAATGGATAAAAATATGGATAAAACTTGAATGTATATCATAATTGTAAGCTAGACCTCGCAAATATTCAAGTGGCGTGGATGAGCCAAAGTGTTTTGCGCTGTTGAGAATACGTTCATCACCCTTAATGCATTTAAGGGTTTTTGATTCGGAGCTTTCCCAGCAATCAACTGCTCAGTGTAAGCATCACGCCTTTTCTTTCTAAAAACAGAAAGGATGTAATGCTTACTATGAGCAGCTGATGGGCTCTAAGAGAAAATAAAAGGGAGATTTTTTAATGTTAAAAAAAGCACGTTGTTAGCAGTTCAGCACTGAAACAGCTTTGCGCCAAATGGTGCCATTCCATGATATAAAGTTGTTGTGTTCGAAATTAGCAGTTTTTACTGAATTTTAACAGACACGTGAGCTGCATGCTGGCACCAGCGGCAATTTATGCAAAGCATAATTTGAGCAGTGAATTTCTGACTACAACTTCTTTTTTAATGCAAGTGCCTTGACTGTTTTGGTTTCCGTGTTTTTTTATGTAGGGATTGTATCATTAAACATCTACAAAAAAGTGAAATTTCAGTCTTTTACATCAACCTTTGTTTCATAAAATATTGTCTCTCTACTGTTGAAGAATAATTATGTACTAGTTTCAGTAGGTCAAATAGTAGAAAATTTATAAGGTAAAGTTTCTGGTCTGTTAAAAAGTTTTCACTGTTATTCACCATGTTTTAGAAGCGTGATTGTAAAACCACTCTTACCAGCTAGCTGATATATTTTTCACTATTTTGTTCACGGCAATAACAGTTTATCACTCTTTGATTAAATGGAGCTACATTTGCGTCTCGCAAGATTAATTTTTCAACCTTTTTTTATTGGCACAAGACTGTATTTGTTAGAATGTAGTGTTGCATTTTATTGCATTCTGCGTTTTGGGACGAAAATAACAAAAACGAGCTACGGAAAGGATTGTAAAAACTCCTTTGGTTGTGTGAACAAGTATTACATTGATAGAAAAATCACACCTGTCCGTCTGATCAGCAAAAGTTATGTGATAGAGAAGCAGGTCAATCCAGCATACTTGTATCAAGCAGTAGTAGCACCTGAAGCTCACATCTGTTTTACGTTAGAAAAACTTTCTTGTTAAATTAGTTTAACATTCATTTCTCATTTGCTGAATTTTTTCACAGCAAGTCAAATAAAGAGAGTTACTTGTAACTTCAATAAGGTTTCTTCAATATATCCTACAATAATTCCACGAGGTATTGAATTAAAAACGACAGATGCATGGATTTTGTGGATTTAGAAATATTTCACTGCATCAACATCTGATAGCTCGTAAGTGACAGAATTATAAACAGTTGTCTTCCACACACACCATTTTGATTGACACTTTTTTTGTAATAACCACAACAATTAATAAATAGAGAGATTTACTCAATGGAAATGCAACTTGCCGCCACTAGCCACCAAACCATGAAAGTGCGATACACAAAGCATAAACCAGGGGTCACCAACCTTTCTGAAAATGCGAGCTACTTCTTGTGTACCGATTAATGCGAAGGGCTACTAGTTTAATGCACACATCTGAAATAAAAATTTTGCTCAATTTACCTTTAATTATTTGAGTATTGATCATGCTAATGTTATTTTTAGAATAGGCCCGTGGGCGACCTACATGGTCCTTGCGGGCGGCCTGGTGCCCGCGGGCACCACGTTGGTGACCCCTGGCTTGAACCATACAGTACGCAATCTCACGGTTCACCTTACAAGCTTCATTTTTGACTCAATGAATATTGCTGGTAGCAGGGGTGAACAAGATTCTACATCAATTTCTAGTGAATCTTGAGAGACACCTGAAAAAAGAGTTAAGAGAAACGGAATAGTTAGGCTCCAAACCAGGGTTTCTCAAACGAGGCCTTCGGCCCCCTTTGGGGGCCACGAGCAGAGGCCTTCACTAGGTAGCTTTGCCGTGATATTGCATAACAAAAGTGTCACGAAGTATTCACCAGTTAAACTTAGAAGGGGACCACGGCTCATGAAGGTTTGAGAACCACTGCTCTAAACGTCATAGTTGTAATAGTTATAAACTTCATGCAATAATAATATCAAGTTGTTAAGGTAAAGGAAACGGAATAGTTGTGTAAACTTGAAACCGACTGTATTTGCATTGCATACTGACTGAAGCAGAACAAGATGACAAAAAATAACGGCAAATTTCGTCACATTACCAAATGTTACACAAGCAGGACGTTTGCTATTCATGTAAACATGCATGGTTTGACTAGCAGGGTTCCTACGCAATTTTGAATATATAAAACTTTTCTGAATGAGATACCCAGGCCCCAGGCCCAATAGAGGCACCATAATAGTTAACACGATGAAAGTAAAATTATCAATCTTAATTGAAATGTAATGAAAATGCATGTCAAAAGATCAAGTCTGGAAAATTTTTTTCTTTTTCATACTAACAGACCAAATATTTTTCCAGACTTGCCCAGGCTGGAAAATAACCAAACTTTTTCCATACTTCAAGGTTTCGTAGAAACCCGGGATTAGCCTACGCGGACATTTTCGAGACCTATAAGGAGCACTGCTTGAACATTACAAAAGTACAGAGAACATGCAATCTGTTAACTCAACTTCTTAAAACCTCAAAAGGATTGAAATCCGTAATCAACTTAAAACAATTTACACTGGGATTCGTTTTTCCACCTATAACACTGGAGGGGAACAGATGAGTTTCGGCCTCGGCAATAAATATCCTGATAGTGATAACCAACTACTCCAGATTTCGGAAAAACACTCTACCCTAAGTTCATTGGTAGGTACTTGTTACTAGCGATCGACCGATACGGCTTTTTTGGGGGCGATACCGATATATCGGCCGTTCATGGACCGGTAGCCGATACCGATATTTCTAAAATTTTAAATCTTGTTTTTTTGTTTCACTGTCAAAAAAACTATTCTACTCCTTACCTTTTTATCAAAAACTTCAAATATGAGGATTTATGAGCTAAAATTTGTCAAATTGCAGCAGTTTCAATATTTTGCTATGATTTTTAATTAATCTCATTATGATGATACTTTTGTTTCGGTTGCGATGGCTGACACGTGCTCCATGGTTCATCTTCTTTGCTTGTTTATGAAAATGCACCTGCTAGCATTGCTGCAAGATAACTGTCTTGTCTTGGTTTGCAGCGCTTTCTTGCACAAGGTTTCTGCATACGTGAGGAATATACCACACCAGCGTGAAAACGTTGCATTCAAGTGTCTTAACTATATCACCGCGTCAACATAGATCAACTTGGATTGATTCAGCCTACTAGCATCGGTTCATATTCAATGCGTGAACAGTTGCATCGCCGCAGTGTACCACGCTACCGCTCGGTACGCAAAAACGAGATACCGAAGGAGTGCTAAACCGATGGAAGCGACAAATTCTCGCGCCTAATCCTTGCTTAACCCGCTACTAAAATTTGTGTTTTGTGGGTACTATTTAATTTACAAGGAATTTTTTACTACAGTAGAGTTTTAGATACCATGTATAAGTAATATATGGACTGCTTACATGAAGCTTCGGAACAATCGCCGGCATTTGGAAAACCTTAACACGGTCACTAACGATCAACCAAATCGTAGTTAGGAAACCATTTACAGACTTCTGGACACCAAACTAAAGATATCCTTTGTATAATAAATTTTAATAATCTCTAACGTAAGTGTTACGGCAAGATTGTACGTAACCCGCACAGCAGGGACGAGCAATTCATACTCTGAAGTCGCGTAATCATGGCATGCCTGCGGCTCCTGCACAGTACAAACCAGTGGTTCTGAACATTTTCGCTTGAGAGAGCTTACTCCAGATCTACGACTTTGTGAGAGAGTCTCACAAAAAATTTAATGCAAGTCAATTCACACGTTTTGTTTTATTGCAGAACGACATCTGTTGCACAAAATATTAGAGGGTTTCTTCATGCGCGTAGCTAGGGGGGCCTATGGGGCCATAGGCCCCCCAAAGTTTTAGAACATATAGTCGTTTTGTGCTTAGAGAGGCGGTAACCCAAACAAAATGTTATTCGCCTTAAACCAAACATTTTGTCCCCCCAAATTTGAGCTGGCTACGCAACTGATTTTATTGAAAGACTTTGAGAACCGCACAAAATGTGCTTGGGGGCTGCATGCGGCTCTCAGAAAAGTGGTTGAGAACCACAGGTATAAACGGTGTGGAATTTGCTAGTGGTGCAGCATTTGAAGTGATTGTGGCTTTGCGTTTCCTGTTTCAAACGTTGACTGTTGCGGCCAGTGCGGTGGTGCCGAAATCGGTGTTTAACCGATCCGACCTGTAGAACGATATTCAGACGGTGTTAAAAGTTTCTGCTGGGTGAGCGTTCTACCCATGCATTTTTTGGGGGCGAGTGCGCCGTTACCGGAGTGAGCTTGTCAGTGAACGCTGATTTGGGCGCGAGCTGAGCATATTTGAATGGCACTACATTCCGGAATGGCATTCGCAATACAATACCATTCCGATTGGTAACCCAGTAAGGCAACCACGAACCAAAGCAGTCGTACAGACAAGTATTAACAAATCTGAATGTATGCAAAAGCTTCCAGCTGATGTTAGCGCCATCGTCCAATCTGCTATCTAACGCAATGAAGTTCGCTGGCATACACGCACGTAGTTTTAAGGACGCGTTGGTCTCAATGCCCTCTGACTACATGTGTCATCATAGTAGTAATTTTAAAACTAACAACTTTCCGCCGCCATTACGAGTCTACGACACGCGACCAGTTTCACCAAAAAAGCCTGACCTTGTCTCAAAAAAAGCCAATATAAACCAGATAGCAGTCCTAAGGCAAACAGGCTACACACACAGTGAAACATGCATAACCAAACAAAAATAGATATTAAAACTCGTCAGAAACATCGATATAATGTAATTACAATTTTTAGAAGCATTTACTTGCCCCGTAAATACACTGTCGTACATTTGTTTCATACTTAAAACATCAAGCATTTTTAGGGCAACAGTAAAATCTTTGCAATATTCTTTGCACCCAGCATGGTCATAGACTCTCGTCAGAAGAGATTTGTAATGAATATGCGGCTCAGACAATGTGTTGCCAGAGCCAAGCCTTTCATACTGAAAAAAATAAAACAAACATCCAGGTTTTGACTGGCTTTTTTTTATTAACAAAAACAAGTGTGTCAAAAAAAGCCTGAATTTCAAAACTTGGCTTCAAAAATTCCAAATTGGCAACCATGCACGCGACCATCGACTGCATGAGACCACCACTGTTGTTAATTGAATGCAAACCACAAAACGGACGTAAGTAGGCGCAACTGTTGCGTCACAAGGCCAGGTATTGGACCACCGTGACTGAGCGAATCAATCAGCAAATTTGCAAAGAAATCGGTTTCATGAAACTACAAGCATCCTCACTCCTGAAATGTTAATCAAATTGGTGTAGGAAGTGCTAACTTAGTTTTTCTTGTCGCTGAGACATTTCGGTCGTCTGTCCGAAATAGCTTAAACACGTATGTCATTTTTCATTTTTGGATATTTCCTTATGACCGAAAACAGCATTCTGACCGAAATGACTTAAATTTTTGGGTCATTTCTTAATTCGACCAATGACCAAAAAATGATTGAAGAAAAACCCAGATAACTGTTAGCAATATCGAAGTTCTATAATCGATAACTTTACCAGTGTCACATTCGGAATACGCTGGAGTGGACATATTAACATGGCTTTCTTCGGAATTTACCAAGACCCCTATTCGTGGATGCAATAGCTCGTTTTCGTTTCACCGTACATTGCACAGCAGCTTGAAAATTGGATGCGTTTATGTTTTAAGATCGATTTGATTAAACCTTCGGCACAGAAAGTGCCTAGGCAAGTCAAAAGGTATCCAAATAAATCTTGAATTTAAGATCGTGAAGCGCAATATGATTTGGGGAACACTGTTCTGAATTATGCAAGTTGGCCCATAATAGAAAAAGATAACAAACATGCTTACTCTGCATGTGGCTGGTTGTCTTCTCGGACCAGGAAGAATTAAATGATTGATCCAAAATGTTACATTCCATTGTAGCTTCTGATTCCTGCACCAAAGTAAAGATCAACATTGATATTATACAGTCATGGTTTAACCTCAGTCACTGGGCGCAACACATATGTCCAATTGTTGAAGGTTGGTTTCTCAGCTATCGATGGGATATCATAGGACAAGATTTGTCTGCTCTACAGGCCAACCTCATTCAGGCAGTTGTTTACAAAAAAACACTGAAGTAACCAATTTAAGCAAAAAACACGGTTTCCACGCAATTTAAAAAATAAATTTCCAGACTATTTCCAAACTTTAACTTTTCCGAACGACATACCCAGATCAACTACAACCACAAGTTGACTAGTACCTAACACGATGACTGTAAAATTGCAAGCCTTGAATGAAATATTATGAAAATTCATGTCAAAAGATCATACTAACAGACCAAAAAAATTTTTGCAGACTTTTCCAGGCTGGACAATGACTAGAGTTCAACCGATGCATCGACATACCCATATATGTCGACCGATATCGACATGACGATGCATCATATCGGCAAAATTCCGCCGATATATATCGGCAATATTTGCTCATAAAATCCGCTACGCTGTTGTTGTGCACGGAGTGTTCGGAAACCCAAGTTGCTACTTCGTCTCTGACCCTGACTGACTAACGCAAATTCTCTGTCCAGTTCCTTACGGCACGGAGCCTTCCGATTACATCAAGTAATGTGTAATCAGACGGCTACGCAATCGTTACGATAAACCGTTCAATGACGTAATATTCGCTTGCAGGTTTTTGTGCGGTAATGCCTGCGAACAAATTAGGTCACGAACTGGGTATATATATGATAGCAAATGTTAAAACTTTGGTATATGTTCAAACTGCTGATATCTAAATTTTTGGTTTGGTATATATTTGGTTTATTTTTTGTTGGAGGGTTTAGTTGAGACTTTAAATCGACTTATTTGTTATATTATTAAGTTTAAACGGAGAAACCATAGTGGCGTTAAAGCTATGTAAAAACATTCTGGTGATTTTGCTTAATACAGCAGTAGCATGCGCTTTGAGCAAGCGGAGAATGAGACTGGAGGAGAGCTGAGAAGTTCTGATAAAACTGAACTTAGCTCTATGTATGCACTTTTAGTCATCCAAAGCCATCAATTGTTGGAAAGGTGCGTATTAGAGTGGAAGAAGATTTAAAGAAGAGCCGAGGGACTCAGAGAGTTTGCATGGCTTGCAAAGCAGGATTCTGCTGGTGCTGTGTATCCCTTCTGCAAAATGTGCAAAAGGGAAATTGCGAACAGCTACTATACAGCATATTATTGCGGTGGACCACAAAAGAAATGAAAATGTAGTTTTTTAAGTGTTGGAAGATGGATATTTCCAGTGTTTAATAAATCTGTCACGGCTGAAGTTAAGAAAGTATAAATATTGAGCTGGCAGCTTCTCTCTGATGCCACTGCTCAACAACAACTGTTGATTTTATCTATGCGGAATAGTATAAACGCATGGAAAAACCAGCATTAAATTTTAAGTTTTTGTTTCAGGGAAATTTGGTATATTTTGACACTTTGGCATATACGTTGTGGGAGAGTTGTCAACCCTGGTAGTTGACTGTTTCAGCAAGGCGGCCTATAGAGACCTGTCTCTCTAGGCGAGATGGCTTTGCTTTCAGCAAGCGTCAAAAAACGTGCCTACATCACAGCAAGCAGTGACCAGGTTTGCGCAGAATTCGATGTTGTACGGTTCTTCATCGCAACGAAGTGATAGTTTTTGTTAGTAATGCGTCGCGCATTGTTGTTTACACACTCGTGAGATCTGAGAATAGGCACATATGCCTACACAAGGAAGTACTTATACGCAACACATGTTTGCCTGTTTGTGGATTCGCTTGCACGCTTGATTTTGAGTCGAAGGACTGCAGTAGCCACGACGAATGAAACCATTTTTTTATCCAGTTTCACTACCAAGTATTTTTGAAATACCTGGTCAAACCCATTAAATTAATAAATCGCAATCACCGCTAACAACAAAATGTGAATATTTCTTGCATAGTGTACCGTTTGATTTTATGCAGAGGGTTAGTGTATCAGGAGTTCACCAAAGTTGGAAATCACTGTTCTAGGGCATTTTACTTTAGAATCATAATGGAGAAGATATCTTTGCGACCTTGTCATTGAGCACAATATAAACCTGCAGTAATTTTGTCACAACTTTTAACAGAAAATTACCACACAATAAATCATCACTCACATTTTCCAACAAATCTTTGGCAAGATAGACATGAAGCTTGAATGATTTGTTGAAAGGCAATAGATGCTGTCCACCACATCTGACAGATTTAAGGGTAGGGCACCACTTGCGCCTTCCTAAACATCAACATCAAGAGGAAGTTAAACCATGCATACATAGCACTTTACAAGGTACCGTTTACGTAAAATGGCAAACACAAACACTGCATCACCTCTACGTAGCAACATTGAGCAGGTTTGCACAAATAATATCTCTGCACAGTTAAACAACTAATATTTCTACACATTTGAAAAAAATATTGATCAACTTGATAAATGTTATATAACAATCTTTGCCGCTCTTGTAATTTCAAGTCCAAATCAGTATAGGGCAAAATCAGTCTTAGCTGGCAAGGCTGATTGATTTAAACCAGTGACTTAAATGTTGATTTAAATCAAGCAATAAAAAAAATCACATGTATTTTCAAAGCTTTGTGTGATTTGTATGACACATTTAATTGGCATGCTAATAGGTTTCACTCAGAAGGCAGAGAGTTCTTATGATGCCATAAGTTAAAAGCAAATAAAGTTTTATCAATCATAGCAACTGGGAGGTCACAGATTCTATGTTAATTAACCTCAAAAATTATATGTGGACTGAAATCACTAACCTGTGCAGACTCAGAACCGTTAGAATGCCACAAGTTTGAAAGTGTAGGCTGGCATAAAGCAGGCCTATAGTCAGTTTTAAGGGTTTGGGGTGCAAAATCGTTTGTTTGTTAGGGGGGATCAAGATTTTTCTTTTTATTATGTTTGAAACAAAATTTTTGAGCACAGATAATTGGGGGGCACTGCCCCTGTGGCTACGGGCCAAGCATAAAGTAAAAGTTACATCTAAATTCCAGCAAATGTGTAGGCCTGTTGACTGTAGAAATAGTAGTTTTAGAACAGATTTTTGATTCAGATCCATAACAACACTTATATTATAGGTTTTTACCATTTTATGCATGGGTCATTCCATGTCAGGTGATCCAGCAAAATGGGGATTTTTCATCTGACCCTCACCAAAATTCACGAAATTTTATACAGGGAAAGATCTCAGGCTTCTGAGCTCAACAAAGTTGGTATTTTTGAAATAGGATCTGTATTTCCGAAATTATGAGCATTTGAATTTTTGATGTTTCTCAAGAGGATTGGACCAAAAAAATCTTGGTTTTGCTGTTGGAACTTCAACTGATTGTCACTCCTTTATCTCTGAATATTTTCATTCAATATTTTGCAGTAAAGTGGAAGGCTTCATGCTGAACAAAACAACACAGAAAGTTTTTCACTGGTGACCTTTGAACCCTGGTTAATCGTTGTTATAAGGCAACATGTTTTACATGTGCGTTCAAGCATGACGATATTTCAAATACCTATAACTCAAATAGTCCAACTTCAATTTTTTTATGCAAGAGCTGGTGTTGTGGAGATACTACTGTATCTTGGTCACCCATGCTTATTTTTTATCTTCAGGCAAAAAAATTTTTATGTTTATATAATAGTATGTATCCATTTAAAAAATTTTGTTAATCAAAAATATTTTTTTAAAATATTATCATGAAATTAAAAAAACTTAATTTTTTTGTACTAAATTTAATTTTTTAATTAAATCTAATTTAATTTTCTTTGTTTACTTAAAAAAAATTTTAATGAATGTTTAACAATACAGTTCTTAAGTATGCTCAACACCCTCAACAAAAGTTGGAGATTAAGAACATGTTAAAAAATGTGAAAAAATTAGAAAAAAAGGGTGAATTTTGAATATTGCTGATTTTTTTTAGTTTTGAAATTTAAACAAATATAACATAAATTTGCATATATTATTTTCATGGTCAGGAAAATTACCATTGTGAATTCTAACATGTAATCTGATTTACAATATACTTAATAGTAACTTGTTCTTTTTTCAAATTTGTAACTACTGATTATAATCTTTTTGTCTGGTTGATTTTCTTTATAATTCCATTCAATTTAAAAAACAGAGTTGCATGATCCAGAGATCTTATTTGATTTGATACAAACATAAATCTTATTTCCATACACATTGGCAGTTGTTTCTGCTTCAACTTCACCTAAACATCATTGTCTGATAAATATTTCAGATGGCATTATTTTTGTTTTGTCACATAATCAGTTGTGTAGTCAAGACTAACCTTTGATACCTAGACCTTGTTAAAACTTTGAGACCAAAACTCGAGATTTCAAAATTTGTGCATTTTGCTGAGATTTTTCAAAAAATTATCATCACCGCTTTAACACTTTGGCGTCCGGCTGCTTTCGGGGATTTTCGGAAAAAAA
>JGI24159J19872_10001109_pt1 | contig 28441 bp, 19 predicted proteins | sample Ectturendosymbi4_FD_19872 | JGI IMG/M metagenome (IMG submission 19872)
ATGACGTCATCAAAATGTAAAAAAATATGCATAAACAAATATGCGAAAGATTTTTTTCAGGGGGGACAATAGTGGATTTTTTCCTGGAGTAGCCATGAATATTTTCCTTGGGAGACAAAAGTGGTGAAATTTTTGTTTTACCCACTCGAAACTAAGGAAACAACCTTTCTTGGTAAAAATTAGTTAGGAAAATGTCAAATTTCAAACCAGGGGGCCAAGACTCCCTGCCCCCTTCTGACGCCCACGTGACCAGGAAAGTCGCACAAGATCTTGCAGTGAAGCAAAAGAACTAGTTTTGAGCACTTGCTTAATGTGTGTCAGTGGTAGCTGTGGCGTGAAGAATAAGACGACGTCTAACGAGTGCGATAGATATTTTAGAAGTATTTTTCAACAATACGTTTCTGCAGCAGGGAACTGCACTTCTGGAATTTTTCAAGGACGGAGAATTACCTTGCTGTCCCACTGGAATGGTACTATAACATGCTCGTGGAAATAAAAGTCTATGTTGCCTCTAACGTGCGTTTCAGCTTCATTTACTCGAATCATAAGGAGTTGAGAAACTATAAGCCTTACTGGGTTATTTTGTTGTTGCACGTGGTGTCGGAAAGATCACTTTTTTATGCAACATTCAGCAGCTTTCAAAGTGGGTGGGAACTGCAGTAGTTCATTAGCCTCGGAAGCATGTCATGAGCAAAGAAATCTGAGCCATGTACCTGCTGTATTTGTCAGGTCTAATGTATTTGAATGAAAGAAATCTTTCAAAAACGTTCTCCTTGAATTTTTAAAAATAAATTTTGTTTTGTCAACCGACAGACCACGAACTACTCAGCACTTCGAAAAACTTTTCTTTATTACTTTTTTTCAGAATATCTTTGTCGCTTCAGATGTACATGTCGTCATGGTGTAAAAGTAACAAACTCTGCGGTCTGTTCCAGCATGTGGACCCACGTGACGACTTTGAAACTCCCATTATTCTTATCAATAACAGAGGTAAAGGAAAGGGTCTACAAAATTTGCGCACATATAAGGCGTTGATCTTGTCCAATTCATGAGCGACTGGTTGACGTATGCAGCTGATTACGTAACGGCTAGAGTCCTTCAACGCGTTTGAAAAATATTTGGATTTTATGTCATTAAACGTTATGAAATGCGACTGCAGTAGCATATTTGTACGCTACTTGAACTAAGCTTGCTTCCCAAAAACGCTTGGGTATTTAGCAATAAGGTAACAATTTAATTCATAAATGTGACAAAGAACAATATAGTAAATTGGGGAAAGTTACACATGTCCTCTAACCAAACGTGCATGTGTTTGACCCACTCAGTATACACAAAGTGTGAAAACGTTTGTGTATACACGAAAACGAAGCCACAATCGATTATCACCACGGCTTTGCACTGAAGTTAATAAAATACGTGTCGCCGCAGCTGGTTAGTTGATCTAGCCCAGTGGTTCTCAAAGTATGAGTCGACATCTAAATGAGGGTGGCGTGCGCCGAGGCGATCCAAACTGGAGTTGTGCATTTTCAACGTTACAACTGCTTGTCATTGTCTGTCTTTAGCGTAGGTACTTGAGAAGAGTAGTTTGCTGACATTAAAAACGACCTTAGCAACTTCTAGTACTGCCAAAAACCATCCAATCGTTATTTTCTTCATGCTTGTGCCGCGAGGTTCTCACCAAACGTAGATTTGGGTCACACTCAAAAAAGTTCGGTAACCGCTGATCTAGCCATTCTGGCGGAAGCGGTTTAAGTCTTTTTTAAAATCATTTAGTGTTTAAATAAAACAACTCACTCGACTGGGAAAAAATTAATTTGGTTTCATTTTAGTCACATGCACTTCACCAAGAAAACAGATTGCAAGCTGTCTGTAAGTAATGGCTGTGTCAATACCCTCAGCACTTACAAAATAAAAGGCATCTGCTGCTACCTTTAGATTTTGCTGCTGACTTTCTCAGTTGCAGCTGAGTGGTTTCAAATTTACTATAGGATAGGGTGGCAATCAACATCAGAAGAAAGTTGCAACGCGTTGGGACTGTGCAGGTCGGACTCCGATTACTTGACAAAAGTGCATTTTTAGTGGCCGGTAAGGTAATGTGAAACCATTGATGAAAGCGTTAAGGCTCCACATAATTGTTTATTGAACCGTCACAGTACATGTTTCATCATCACAAATAGATATCTAGAATGAATGCTATTGTTGCTGCTAAACAGTGTCTATGGCCTAATTGCGTAACAAAAAAGGCTTTGAGGCTGGATTCCTTCTTAGCCACAGTTTCAGTTTCATAGAATATAAAACGTATACTACCGCCATATTCACGAATTTAATTTTAAACCTGTACAAAAACAAAAATTTCCAATGTTCATTTAAGGTAATGGTCGGCAAACTGTGGGCCGTTTGACACTTTTATTTGGGCGCGCGTCATGATAGTTTAAGAGCTACAATCCTGTGCGATTGCGTGCGCTAAAACGTAGGTTACCGCAACAACTATGGAACATTGGTTGTTTGACGTTAACCAAGCATTGTTTTTGTCATTTTACAGTTGATGATATTAACATAGCGTTGTTATGTAAAAGATAACTGAATTGAGCATAAGTTTGAAATCGGGCCTTCAAAAATAAGCACGGGCCTTTAACTGCGACTGCAAGGGCATTTTGGGCCATCATAACGAACGTTTGTTGATCACTGATTTAAAGTTACGGCTGATACTGCAGACAGGGGTAAGCTGTACAGTGTTTGTAGCACGTCAGTGTTATCAGAGAGGAATTTTGCGATGGTCTTGAAAAGAAACTTTCATCACCATTAAGTGGGATACAGCAAGTTGGTGCGACAGAAACAGCTGCAAAAAGTGTTGCGCCTTGTTTTACTTTCGGTTAGAATTGCAAGCGCTTAGATACAAGTTCGTATGACATTATGACCAACATCCACACGGAGCTTAAACCTCAGCTAAAGGTCAGCCACGATATGAACTTCCTAGCACACTATACACCAGTCCCGTCGCCACGGGGGACTTTGGTGGGCTTAGCCCCCCCAAACAAAACTCCAAACCCCCAAATTTAAATATGAAACTCTATGAGTTAGTGGAATTTTTGTCAAATTTGAATGTCAATCCCCCATGCACGAACATAAAGCCCCCCTATTGACGACTTTCTGGCGACGGTTCTGCTATACACAATGTTTGATTAATCACGGACAATTGGTAAACCACACTGTTTTGATCAGGTTCGACTAAAAGCTGAAGTAGTATAGGCTCCTTAAGCAGTTGCGTTGATTTGCACTAAAGTATTTTCTTTGGTTTACACATGCAAACCTTTATTTTAACCTAATAATTTTTCATGCAACTTTTGGAATTGGGAGGACAATTGCCCTCATCACCCGTCCCCCTGGCTACGCGCCTGGTCACGCGGTTGCGCGTACAGCAAACAGTTACATAAATATGGTCTAAGAACAACAAAGCCGAACCTTGTTTACATTCGCGACACTTTGTGGTAAAAAAGTGATAAAAAACCTAAAATACAATCTTGGGAGCATACTCCCAAGTAATTTGGTTACAAAGTAGATTCCAATTACTGGCAAGCTAACAAAATATTTTCACCATCTCCAAACCATTTCAATGCATCTTGCATCTCCCTGGCCAATGATCTAATACTAATCAAAGACCATAACTGTGTCCTACTCAGCAGTGAGGCGGACATCTTTGGCAGACGAAGAATATTTCAATATCTCCTAAACCCAATCACTTTCACACCATCAGACGCACAAGAGGCGCATTTGGGGGAGCAGAACTTCGTTTGTACTGCACACTGACAGTTCTGTCTGCGTTCATTTCAAGGCAGATCGCTTAGGGTCCGTCTGTACTACTGTGGTTTTCTGAACAAAATGAAAACAGAATTAATGAATGACAAACAAGGCATAAATAAAATAAGAAACAGAAATACTACTTACCAAACATTTACTTTACTGGAAGAAACGATGCAACTTATCAGGACGCTTCAACAGGATATGCCAACTTTTACTAAGGTTGTAACGGGTCTGTTATGAGTGGTCTGTTATGAACAGGTCTGATTTGAACGGACACCAGCAGAAATATCAGGGGCTGCTAAAAAGTATTTCGAAACGTTGGAGGGCTGCTGCTTCACGACCCTCCCCAGGGGAAAACGGATGTTAAGAGTGACTGAGGATCACTTACATTGGTTTTGATATTTATAGTTAATGCAGAACGGCTAGAAAGGGAAGCAATGCCAGTACAAGACATTGTAGGGCTACACCTTTGACTGAGACAAATAATCCTTTCCCCCAAAAAAATTGTATGCCCTTTTAGATTTTGTAGGAGTAAGGTATCGGTGCTGAGCTCATAATCACCTGAACGGCGAGAGATGTAAAGTTTTGTAGGAGAGTCAACATCATGTAAAATATACACTCGTTGACACCTGCTGACCCAGGCATAATTAATCTATCCCCACATTCGACCCAATCGAAGAGAGTGCTAAGTAGATTCCTGGCTTTGACAATCCTTTTTTATAAGCGGCAATTTTGCAACGAAATCACCCAAGTGTTTACTTCCTGCCAAAGCGAAATGTTCAGCAAATAGCTGAATAACTTTTTTTACTTTGTGACATTTTGTTTTGAAACAACAACTAAACATAACTTGTGTGGGACGCGTTCCAAATGAAACTCAATAGTTCAAGGCTCAACTGCTGTTGAACTTCAGAAATCACACTTGACTACAGTTCTGTAGGCAGAGAGCATCGCGGCACGCTAAGCCAGCTTGCATTAGGTTTGGTTGGATAGCATGGAGCGGGACATTTTTTCTGGTTGTGCGTTTCCCAATTTTGCTGATTGTTGTCCCTGTATTTGTCCTTACACTAGAGTAAGGTGTGGTGGTGTGAAAAGGAAATTGACTCATGGGGCAGATAATCTGGAAAAAAGCTTTGTATACAGTGCTCACAGGCCCGTAGCCAGGTTTTACGGTTTGAGGGAGCAAAATACATTTTTATGGGGACAAGATTTTTGTTTTTATTATATGTCTAAAACAAATTTTTATGGACACAACAAAATGTGGGTGGAACAAAAAATTTAGGGAGCACTACCCCCGAATGCCCCCCGTGGCTACGGGCCTGGATAAAAAGCGTTGTATACTCATGTGACAACTTGTTCGTTTCACGCGCAGTGAGAAATCCACATGCATTCCAACACGCCTAGTAATGGTTATACAGTAAGTTAGATTTAGCTAAAATTGCCAATGAGTAAACATAATTTTTTCATTCGTGTAACAAAAATACAGTATTACGAAAGGCAAAGTCACCTTACATTTTTACAAATGTTGCTGAAGTTTTACTGCTTTTAAAACTTTTTCTATTTTTAATGAATATTTGAGGATAACTGAATTGTTTATGAAAGAAAACCATTTGTGTTTATTTCTTATGTCAAATTTGTTGGCCTTATCCAACGTCTAAGAACAAAATATTTTCAACCCTGTTTTCAGGTCAGCTTCATATCCAATCAAAACTTAGTGGTGGACAAGCAAGTGCCCACACCACAGAATGGTCAGTTCCACTTCGGGAATGGGTTAGATTGGACATAAGTCAGATGAACTCGCTGGTAAGTTACAAACTTTCCGGGTAAAGTCAAAGCTATTTCTTGAGTTCCTAAATTTCATGGTTCTTATATATTCTCAGGTCAACGTCACTTTGATGCACGGACGAAACCTCAGTGAAATAAAGCACGTGTCGATAGCGTAAGTTCAAATGTTGCTGTGGCAGCACACGCAGGACAGCTGCTTAAGTCAATTAAGGCGTGGGTTTGAAAAATACGTTGTATATTTTAAGTCAACATAGTTAATGCTTGGGGGTGAAATACCTTTTGAGTCTTTGTCTAATCAACAAGCGTGCCACGCTAAACTTGATTCTAAGCGATCCATATTGACGTCGTTCTGAAGAGCGTAACTAGGGGGCAAGGGGGCCACAATTCTCCAGGCGCCGAATCACTATGGGGGCTCCGAATCACTGCGATGGGGCGCCGAAAAGTCCCAGCAATTAAGTACTTTCTTCAGTACAGTAAATTTCCTCCCAAAAGACCTCAGCTTAGAACATGGGGGCGCCAAACTTGCTTCTTGCCCCGGGCGCCATCTAACCTCGTTACGCCCCTGGTTGGTATTTATTTCAGGGTAATTTTTTTCTTTTGCTTTACGATATTTTTTAAGTTTGTGGCGGCAAGTTTAGACATCCATTTCAGTATTTTCAGACTATTATCTCATCTGCTCTGAACGAAAGCAATCTTTAACTATTTTTAGATTTCAAAACTCTATTTCTTTCTCGGATTCAAGTGGGTATTTTGTGGTTGGAGGAACAGTATACTGCAAGAACTTTGATGGAGTTATTCGTTCTGCATATTTTTGCAGAAACAAAAAACTTTCAACAGAAACGGTTGGTTTTTGCTCTTTGTAACGCGTGCAAAGCATTTTTTTGTTTTTTGGAGTTTTATAAATGTCTCCTCAATCAAGACCCTTATAATGTTGAAGTTCAGCATTGGGAATACTCAGTAATGTTGCGGGGGCAGAACTTGGGTGAAGATGGACAGCTCATTTTTTAGAACCTCTTTAACCTACATTCCCTAATATTTCCTTGTGGGTCCGAAATCATAGCGGTTTTGTTCTCAATTTTGTGAAACTTTAACGGAAAAATATCATCCATGTTGACTGACATGGCATGTCATTTCCTCACTAAACATTCTTCCACTGTTGTTTTTGGCACAGCACTAGTAAGAACTCTCGTTTATTGTCACTTCTTTGAACAAAGGGGAAATTTGATGAATTATGATCTACGTGCAAATAGTTTCAATAATTCGTTCATTCGATAAAATAATGTGTAAAAGCGATAAAGTTAAAATGAATGTTAGGGCAAACCATATTTAACGAAATTTTTCTTGGGGTATAAAAGACAAATGATTCAAGACGTTGCAGAGAATAAAACTGAAAAATGCACGCCAGGCTAAAAATCTAAAACCCAAACTTCCTTTTGCAATTTCTGCAGTTACGTAAAGTAAACATGCCGCATGATCGGACCACATCTTTCGATGTTTCCTGTGATTCTATCTTGAAAGCAAAATTTAGACAGACTCTAGGAATTTTGTTGACTGCCCGCACAATTCAGCTTTGCACGCTGAATATAGCCTAACCTGCATGTGGAAACGCATTCAGGAGCGCACAAAAATGCAGATGCTTGTTCGTGTCTGTGTTTTGTGTGAATGAAAAGACGTATTGGGTTCGAGTAAACTTAATTTGAATATTGCCAAAACTTTGTCCAAGGCTAAGTTTTTCTGGACGAGCATATCCGGCGGTAAGCGACATTGCTTTATTGAATCTGAACTTTCGGACAATAATTACAGCTTTTTTAAGTTGGCCAGACGCTTTTTCAAAAAATGACAACTAGAGAAAATGGAAGGCTGTTGTACCAATACGCAACGGCTCAAACCGTGCGAAATCCCAGATTTATCAACACTTGGCATGAAACCGGATAAACAAAGTTTTTTGCTAAAAATTACGGGCAGTGGTGCGTTTGAAGTTTGAATTTTTTGAAAAAATGTTTTTTTTGTTTTTGCTTGTAGTATAAAAAAGAAACTTGCATTTCGCAGGTTCCTTCACCAGATCTGAGACCTCCCATCCTAGATTACAATTTGACGCGATATGAAAAGAGACTAAAAATCTTGCAGAAAGTTGTTAAACGCAAAATGAACTTCTACAAAAAAATGCAACAAAAAGGTGATTGATGCAGAAAGAACTCTGCGGTGACCTCTTGTTTATCGGTGATAGCTTGAAGAAAAACCGAGATGCATTATGTTGTTTTTTCACTTATTTCTGATGGCAAAGGGTTATTAGCAGACTTACGAACAGAAGGTATGATGCATGTCCCAACGCACTTGATTAGTTTTGACAGTAGCCTTTTTTAGTGGGAAGACTTTTGAATGAAAGCTGTAAAGTATTTACTGTATATTCTGCATAGTATTGTAAATTAAAATCATTGGAAACCATCATCATTATGAGACATGAACGCAAATGAGGTGGTATCAAATAAAGTCAACACATATCTAACACGCAAAATGAAAGCAGTCTACTTGCATTGGAATTTCATGTAAGTTTATTGTCATTTTAGCAGCACATTGCGCAGTTAAAAAAATAAATGCTTTTGCAGATGTTTGTGTTCCTTACTTCGTGAAAATTATCCATTCCGGTTCAGAACAAATTGAAGATTTGCAATGTCCCGCCGACAGTGCCCCACTTCCTAAAAGGTTAGTATGCATAAAGTTTTGAATATTTGAAATGCTGGTGTGTGCGGAGTCAATAGAAATGGTAACGAATAAGTTTCCACCACAAAGCGTGGCACCCAGTTAGATGATTTCTTTGAGAAGTTCTGCCCTCCACTACGTGTTTTGCAAAAACCATAAACTGCTCTCAGATGTTGAATTTTTGGGGAGGGGCACCCGCTGGCTTTTCATGCTGCGAATAGCAAACTTATCTACCCAGTAGTTGCTTACAACATCAAGCAGGAATTTCCACAGTCATTCGTTACCTGACGTAAGAAGCTATGTACTCTATTCGAAATATTTGAACAGTTTTAAAACGTATTCAAAAGGTTAGGCGTTCTTTTGCACTTGCATGCTTTTTTACATAGCCTGTGATGAATGAACATCCTATTTGCTCAGGAATCCAAATTAAAATTAGTTTCAAGAATTAATACACAATATATTAAATAGCTTTTTATTCTGTTTTTCGGTCACTCATTTGGTCTCACACAGCAAGCACATAAATTGCCGAAGCTGATGCTGCTGCCAAATATACTCTGTGTGTAAACTACAACACAGAGTTCATGGTTATTTGCAGCAGAGTCATCCTAATTTTTGTAGTTGCAATGTCGTCTTTGAACAGGTGTGACAACACACCAATCAAGTCTTCGATCAAATCAAATCAATATCCAGCTTTGGTAAATTCTTTGTATGTCCTTTCCGTTAGCATATAAATGAATTAATGCGAATTCATATCTTTTATTTGCCCTGAAATTAACGTTGTCTTAACATAAACTTTTACAGGTCATCCAGTTACTCACTGATTAATAATTCCTGTGCTTTCGAGGCAGTTGAATTAAGGTCATTCCACTTCGTTGTAACGACATACAATCAGTGGCGTAACTGACGGGTTCAGGGACTTCCCCCCAGGGAACTACCCCCGTCAGTTCCGCCACTGATTTTATGTCATTACAACGAAGTGAATGTGCCCGTTTTTCACGTTAACTTGCCATCCCGTGGTGAGCTAAATGTAAAAACGGGTCCCCACAGCTTATATTTCAGTATTTAGTATGCTTTTGGTTTTCAGCAAGCTATGTTTTTTTGCATTTTTGGGAGTGTTTTTCGGTAATATCGGGTTTTAGTATAGACAACCACAACCGGATTCACCTTCGTTTTTCAAAATTTTTCTGAGTGGTAGTTAGTGGGCTGCTTCAGATAAGTTTCCCCCCCCTCTAGCTCAAACCTCTGCGTACAGTGCAATTGTTACCCAGATTTGATGATCAANTTACATTATGTGCAGTGGTGTGATGACGTATAAAAGCACTGTTTNACTGTTATTCAGGTTCGATGACTTGAACAAAGTTTTGCAGAAAATTCCTGCGACTGTGAATTCGGGCGATGCTCTTGAAAAAGCTGGCGATGAACTTTATGACGTATTTTTGGAAAGACTGGTAAGGGCGAATTTTGGTTAGCTGAAAAATCTGCAAGTCTGTCGAACTTTGAAGTTTAGCTTTTTAAGTTGTAAACATTTATATGGGAGCCAATTAAGCTAGTTCATGCTCGGTAGCATGCGAGCAGGAAATTGCATCATTGTAATAGCTTCCCTCCTGTGTTGCTGTTCCTGAGTTGCTTTCACTATTATGATGTGAGCTTTGCAACCTCCGTCACGAGCTGCTCTTCACCCCACTAAGTAAAGCAATGACGTTGCGATCCACATACCGGTGGATTCAAGAAAGAATTCTGGATGACCACTCCCCAACCTTTATAATGGTGGGGTGAAATTTTCAGTCGCACAAGCTTTATTAGTTGTTTCTTCACCTGTTGCTGTCTGTGCTTCACCTGTTACTGTCTGTGCCGACTGGAATTCCCTGTCTTATGCCAAGACTGGTTCCGCGCCTGGTTTGGCAAAAACAATATCAGAAAAAAGCTATCAACGCGAGAATAACGCTTTTTTAAAAAATGCATCTGCTTTCCAGGCACGGCCGAACAGTCTTCAGAACTTGACAAATGAAATAAATTTGCTCCAACAATCAGCGAAGCTCGGACATGGACTTTCACATTTTATGCTTTATGTAATTTATAAGAACGGCATTGGAACACAACAGAACTTGAAACTGGTAAGTAATTGGACACACGCCCATGCAACTTTATTGCCCACAGAACCTAACAAAATTATTCCAAACAGGTGAAACCAGAACCGTTGCCAGAAAATCTTCAATAGGAGGGGATTTACGTTTGTTCCGGGGGCTTGATATCCTAAAATTTGACAAAAACTCCTGACTTTTTGTGTTTGTTAGATCAATTTGGGGGTCTTGAAGTTTTGTTTGGGGGGCTTAGCCCACGAAAACCCCCGTGGCGAAGGGACTGGGTGAAACACAGTGTTTCTTGTTGTTGCATAGAATAAAGTCAGATTATTTCGATTTAGTTGGAGTAGGAGATTCAAATCACGACCAGATCCGACCTTAAGCCGATGCAACCGATGCAGCTGCATTGGGACCCGCGCCTCTGGGGCCCCGCGCCATGGTGAGTGTTCATTTTTTGCCAAATACACCTAGCGCTTGTGAATTCAGTAGAAACGCCACATAAATTTCATTGTTAACAAAAAACGCTCCATTCAGAACCAGCGAATATCCTTCATTGTCGAACGTTAGCAAATGTGCTCAATCCTCGTGTTAGTGCCTTACATCTGCGCTCTACCACGATCGTAACACGGTTGACTGAACACGATGACGTCATAAAATCACTACTCAGAGGGACCCCGCGCCCAGGCCTTGCATTGGGCCCCGCATCTGCTAGGGCCGGCCCTGATTACGACGGATGCGGTTTGGGGTTAAAAAAACTTCCTGCACCTTTAAGACTTAAAAATGCTCTTTCTCGTAAAAACGTTTCGTTTCGCAAAACACTAAAAACTTTTCAGAGTAAATTTTGTTGCAAATGTACTCGTAGTTTCGTTTGCAAATGTGCTCTGCATACTCTGAAGTTTTGTCACAAATTATAACAAATGGAGAAGCGTTTTCCACCAGTTGACCACGGATTCCTTTCAACCGCGAAGCATTTCAATGGCAGGAATAAGCAAGGTCATGTTTCCCATTCACAATAAACTGCATGCGTTGTTAATAGCATGTTTTTTCTCACATCTCAATGCTTTCTGTTGCTGCTTTACCACATGCAGCGTTTCAAAGTGCCGACCCCGCAAAAAAAATTATCAATAATAGTGGGTCGAAAGCTGAAAAAGGTTGGGAAGCAGTGGAGTGCTTTTTCCTGTTACGCATGCCTAGTTGGTTTTGAACATGGTATATACGTTATATAAAGTTTCATTCCTTCGTCTCCTATTACAATATTTTAAGGGCGTGCATGACATCTACAAGGACGGCAGTGGTTACATAAACATGAAACGTGACGTTCATGTCATTTGTTCAATTCAAAGTTAACTGTTACACACAACACACGTTTTACACACAACACGCGTGTTGCACAAGACACGTAAGCTTCTTTTAGAAAACATCTAAAAGATATTGATATTTCTTTTCAAGCAACCAAACAATTACATAACAAAGTTATATTGTCTGCATTTTAATGTGTGGATTTGACAAAATTTCTATCGTCTGGATAGATTCATTTGAATGTCTGTGAAAATAGAAATGCGCGGGCATCAGCAGGAGAAAAAAGGTGAAATATTTTCATTGGAATACAATTAACGTTGGTTTTCCTGGTATTGTACGCTCAGCAGACATGTCCGTACAAGGGACCGCCAAGTTGAAAACCAGGGATTTTTTAAGGTGTTTTAGGGACCTGATTCAGGTCCCCAGAATTGAAAATCGAGTCCCTAGAATCAGAGAAATTCATCGTCGGGTCCCTAGAATCAGAAAAAAACGGGTCCCTAAAATGAGAGAAATCGGGTCCCTACAGGTCCATACCGGGGACCTAACATTTTCCTTTAAAAAAAACTGCGAAAACAGATAAAATTGCCATGCTACCATTTCTAAGAAGGTGATGATATCAGAAAACCTTTTAACGCAGTCAAAAGAAGCAAATGCAAAGCCGTGGTCTGGATGATAGGCATTGCCTTGTTTTCTGTTTCATAAATGTGCTTTATGTCAGTTCATGTTGCATCATCCAATTCTTTGTCTTTTTATCCTTCATGCCTCCTCAGCTAGCATGATAGCAGTGGTTTTAAAGGCAGCAAGATCCAGTCAAAGTATATTATGATTACAGATTTACTAATTGTCCTGATTAAACGTCATACACTTTGTTGTCCATACATTCAGTTTATTTAAATATTGGCTCGAAAAAACGGCAATATGCGACAATCAGCAAATCAAATTAAAAATAACAGCTACACTCACCGCAGAACAAACACCGCAGCCTTTGTTTTCTTTGCTATCTGTGCAATCAAACAGGTGCTAGTACATGAGGAAAACAAAGTTCAATTTTTTAATTTTTCAGAAAAAAGTACCGTTTCACTCCAAAACCAGTTGCATATGCCATTTTTGTCCGTTGGAACATAAAAACGAAACTCTTGAATTTCGTTCCCCCTGAAAAAAATCCTACCGACGTTCAAGTTGAAATATGTTTCTGATCAATTGTTAACATTTGCTAGACAGTATACCGTTATTCCCTTAGATATCCGCTATCATTTGCCAAAAATTTTTTTCCACATTTATCACTAACGGTTTTCTGATACAACCTGTATTTCTTAATCATCTTACCAAAAATCTGTCAGGTAAGTTTTAGCGAGTCTACAAGTGTTTGCTACTGTATCTAGTGTCAAAACCCTATTGAATTGAAAGACGGACTTTCCGAACAGTGGTATAGCACTGAAAGATACGTTAACAGCCTCTCAATCAAGTTTTTACATCTGAAGTTTTACTGGAAAAGGCAAAATGCGTTTTGCAGATCTTTAAGGGCAGCAGCGTTGTAATTAATGTTGTTTCAACATATTGAAACGAATGAATTTGTGGTCATCATTTTGATAAAATACATCATTACGTCAGTCATTCTTTGCTTTTCGTTCACAGGCAAGGTTCAACCTGATGCTTGGGGCCAAACAAGGAGAAAGACTTTGTTTAAAGACTCTTGGATACAATCACTTGCATGGAATTGATGGATTTCCTCGTGATCCGTCAATATCGTTTTGTGAGTATGCGTATGCAACGTGACATGTAATGCCATACGCACCGATGACCTCTCATCCAACCGCGCATTAGCGATAAGTTCTTCAATCGAACGAAGCTCTCAACAAACTGCACACGAAGGAAGAACTCGCCACACTTCGCAGAAGGTGCGAAGTCCCCCTAGAAAAATTTTCGCCCCCTGGAAAAACGTGTTGGACATAGTTTAAAACTATTGGACATAGTTCAAAAAATTTGGGCCCCTCTCAGAAAACTCTTCACCCCTCCTGGTGTCCCAAGCTGGTTACGGGCCTGCTCGTAGGTCATTTATTTATTTTTTCAAAGAAACGAAAGCGACCTTCCATTTTTGACTCATTCATTTTTTATATTTTGCACCATGCCAACCGGTATGCGTGGGTGTTGCCATGACAACCGGTGTGCGTGGGTGTTTTTGGCTGGTACAGGTAACAAAACCCTGTTCAGATCTTTCTACAAAACACGAGGTATGTTTGAGTCAAAAAAGGTGGAATAACGGAACATGCTTTTGTTGTAGCGGCGATGTGCTCCATTATAAAAACAGTTTACATCTTGAATTATGACGAGATCTTGTGCAACTCACGCGTTTTAATCTAGCTTACGTTTTATGTGAAAATGTTTTTTCAGATTACTATTTCAATGCTGCTCACAAAACCCAAAAAGATTTGCTTGCTCACTCTGAATCAATGGTAAGTGGATATCAACTGGTTTTGGAAAACCTAATATATGTTTTGAGAAAACTTTGTTTCTTCAAGACAACAGTGAATAACGCGAGGTTGACTGACGAAAAGAAAATGAAGGAACAATTGTCTGAAGAGGACGATTTATTCCACTGGATAAAACACCAAGCAACTAAAGGTGTTTTTTCTGCACAGGTGACTTATCGTTATAAGTATGTAAACAATCATTTTTTGTAACAGATGCTCCATTCCGCTTTGTTAAAGCTAATTTATATTTTGGGCAATTCAATCCATAGAAATTGAGTAAGAAAATTCCAACGATACCGGTCAAAATCAAAATGCCGTAATTAGTTTGACACAAAAAAACTCAGAATGCAATATGCGTTTGGCCCTTGTTACACAAACTGATTTCTCTACAAACATTTTTTCTGTTTCGACTGAGGGTAAAACTCTCGTCTACTGAAACTTTATTTTTAACGTGCATTAGTGAAGCTTACTATCGTTGCGAACCGTTCGTATGGTCTGGGAGTCGGGATGTTATTATTAATCTGAGTGCTTATGCCTTTGCTCCAAAAGGTAGATTTTAGCATGGGAAGGTAATTGCTTTTTATTTCTTGGGACAAAAATGGCCAACAATTTGTCCATTAGTGCTGCCAGGGCCGTAACGAGGTTAGATGGCGCACGGGGCAAAAAACAAGTTTGGCGCCGCCATGTTCGAAACTGAGGTCTTTCGGAAGCAAATGTATTGTATTGAAGAAAGTATTTGTGACATTGTTGGGACGTTTCGGCGTCCCCCGCAGTGATTTGGCGCCCCCATAATGACTCGGCGCCCGGAGAATTGTGCCTCCCTTGCACCCCCTCCTTACGCCCCTGAGTGCTGCAGATCAATAGAAGGCAAGATTTTACTTGAAAACAAAGCTACAAAATAAGTGTAGCCATTGACGAGATTCTTCAACTATTATCAATGACCTAAAATGATCAACACGAATGACAGTTCAATCTTACTTAAGACAATCAAGCAGCGACATTTCACTGGATGATGAGGTGCTACATTTCGCTGGAAGTGAGGAGATGTTGTTGGTTTTTTAATTGTACATTTGGAGCTGGAGACAACTCTATTTATCTGTTTTTTTTTTGTGTTCACAGCGCAACATGGCTCGTCTTTTGTATTGGGGTCAACAAGGTTTGCAAAGAGATTTAGGAGCTGCCTTTAAGTTGTATGAAGAAGCAGCTCAGGGAGGAGACGCCACAGCTTTGTACGATTATGGAATAGTCTTGATAAAAGTTAGTGCTAGTAATGGGTCCTCCGGCTCTTGCTATGTTTCAGACATACGAGTTGAAACCTCAACTAGCTGAATAAACCCAAAATTATAAAGCAAGATTTCAGTCCTTTGGCTTAAACTGTACTGGGCAGAAACTTGGGCAGACCTTGGATAAGTACGTTGATACCCTGGTTACAACTTCAAAACTATCGGCTTTGTGGTGAGAATGTTATATACTGTATATGTGTAAATATCTGAAACACTCACTTGACAGATATACTAATTTTAGCATAAAAGTATGCTTACTGGTTTGATGGGGAAAATGATAAAGCCAGTCTGATATTTTCCTTCAAACAAAACCTAATTGTTTCTTGATGGTATCGTTTGCGTAATATTTTATTCATTGGCAAACACTGCGTGGACTTTGACGAGTTGTTGCTAGTATCTGTGCACCGCTCAGTTTTAAAATGAAGGTATTGCTGCTTTGATGAAACGTGTTTTGTTTCGAATAACGAAGATTTGTGAATAAGAGCAAATTCTCTTTCTGTTTTCAGGGCCATGGTACGGACGTCAACACTCAAAAAGGTGCTGAAGTCTTGAAGAAAGCTGCTGAGATGAAACACCCTGGAGCTTTAAACACACTTGGATGGTGAGTTTCATGCAGCTATTGTAAACCGCTTTTCCTGCTTTGACAACTTAATTCTAACTTGATCTTCCCGATCACTGCTATTTTGACAAGAACCTACACTGCATTTTTAACATAACCGCAATCAACAACGATTATAACAGGTTTTTTTAAAGAAAATATTAGGTACCCGGTATTGATTTTTAGGGACCCGATTTTCTCTGATTCTAGGTACCCGATGATCATTTTCGCTGATTCTAGGGACCCGATTTTCAATTCTAGGGACCCGAATTGGGTCTCTAAAACACCTTAAAAAACCCTGATTGTAATCAAGTGAAATCATCTTTGCGTTTTCAACATCCATGACACTCATGGCATCATAACGTTGTACCAGGAAAAGCTCAAGTAGGACACACGAGGATTTTAGTATGTTGTTTAGGGTGGTTCAAGGATTGCATTCAGCAATTTTCAACTTTTTACTAATTTTTTCCGATCTTGGCCAAAAAATGACCAAACATTACTGAAGTAGTGGGCAACAAATAACGCATTTCAATTGACAAACCTTAAATCAGGGTGGGAACCTATCTACTATCACGGGCCGCATCAATTGTGGATTGTTGCTGGTGAGCCGCAAATAACAATTGATTTGATCCTAAAATTTTACGTTTATCCCACTATGAGGGATGAGGCTTCTATTATGACATCCTGCCTTGAGTAAGCCTACTCGCGTATCATGGAGCTTCGTTTTGACGCGATGTTGTGTTCTTACTTGGGAAACAAAAATTCTGATGCGGGCCATATCAAATGTTCACGCCGGCTGCAGGTTCCCCAACCCTGCTTTAAATAAACAGCACAGGTTGGGCGAAAGACGACCAAAGCTGTCACCCAATCAAGCGCAGCATAGAATTAATGACAGTCAAATTTCAATAGCACAGGTGAGGCACAAAACATCAGTTCAAAACAAAAATAAAAACAAAACAAAGAAACAAAAATTTGCTCAGTTTAAGGTAAACGATCCAAAAGCATCTTACAGATCACATATATATCTCACATAAGAGTCAATACCCAGCAAGCAGTTGCAATTTCTCTTGATGTGAAAACATATATAATGGTAAAGTTTTAATCTCATTAGATATACATCCCATACAACATGTGCTACAAATTGCAATTTTTTTGCAATAATCAATTCTAACACGCTTGTGATGAAAATTTTGTGAAACTTGTTGTCTTGTGCCATGATCATGAATGCAGTGTAATTTTGAAAAGTATCAAAAGAACAGGGCAGGATATTGACATTATGCTTGTACATAAACTTTGTCAAATTAAGTTGATACAAATCAGATACTTTGAGAATTTTTAGTAATTTAAAAATATTGTCTCCACTTGATTTTCTATTGGTAAAAGTCATGTATTTCAAAATTTGGTTTTGTAGCATTTTTACTGGTTGGGGAGCAGTTTTATAGGCTCGTACCCAATCAATTATAGAGCACTGTAAATGCGAACGGAAGAGGCTAAAATAGCTTAAACGCATTATTTTAATGTCAGTAAAATCTCTTAAGTTTACACACACGACGCTACAGGCGTCGTGGCGTTGTTATTTTACTTAAAGACATTATATTTTACTTCAGGCGTTGTACTTTGTTTGAAAGAAAAACTTGTTTTCGGGTCTCAATCAAAACTGATGACGTTATGCTGCCGGTCAGACAGACTTATATGATTGTTTTTATCTTTCATTGTGACTTCTGTTATGCGACCGACACGGTGGTACTTTGCTTTCTGCCACAACGAGTTTTACTCTGAACAGTAGACACAAAATATAAGCGTGTCTATAATTGTGAACGTGATATTTCTTTCGACAGGTGTTATTACGAGCAGTGTTAAGTTTCTCAATATGGTTAACAAGAACCATGACTGTTTCTGCTGAACGTTCTTTGGCTCATAAGCTCTGCGTGTAAGAAAATGTAGTTATTATACTTTGGCTTCGCTTAACTTTTTCAGGTACTATTCTACGCAGGAGATAAACATGACAAAAGCGAAGGATTATTTTGAGCAATCTGACGAACTTGGAAGTGTCGATGCCGCCTATAACCTCGGTTTGATGTACCACACGGGGAAATATCCGGGCAGTGAGAAAAACTACGTAAGATTGAAAGGACAGACGCTCGTTTAGAAAAGTTTCTAATTATGAAGCAAATCGAAAGTGAATAAAGTAACCAAAGGGTCGCAGGGTTTAGGGATCACCATGCACCATGGTTTACTTCTGCATGTGCGGTGGTTTAGCGATCTCGAAGTTTGTAAATTTAAATATTTCATCGTCCACCAGGCACTTGTTGTTGCCGACAAAGCTACTATAAGTCTAACAACACCAACAGTGGTCTTTTGACGATTTGACGTCTTCCCTCAACACGTCAACGCGCGAAATTCACTGGCGAGTGTTTCTCATTAATTTTTTCATTTTCGCGCCCGCTTTGCCTCCAGGGAGGGCCGCGGGGCCAGCAGCCCTGGGAGGACTGGAAAAATACTGCGGTGTTCGGTAATCTTAGATTCTTCTGCTGGCTTCACACCAAGATAGGACCAAGCAAGGTCGGAGATGTATGCATTTCATCTGGTCCTTGGACGACCTCTGGATCGATTTCCCGGGCAGGACTATGTAGCCAGCAGGAATTACCACCCAATCATTCCTCGGACATTCGGGTCACATGGCCGAACCATCTTAGATAACATCTCTTTAATAGGAGAAGTAGCTCGTCATTCAGGACTCTGCGAATTTCACAGCTGCACACTTTGTCGCGAAATGTCACGCCGTGTACTGTTCGCAAAAATCCATCTCTGCCACTTGCACTTGGGATAATATTCTTTATTCCAACATTCATGACCATAGGTGAGGATCTGAACAAAGACCGGTTTAAAAACTAACAGCTTTGCGGTGTTTGAAAGCTCCCGTTGTGTGAACACAGAGCGATAAAGCTCACGTGGGAACTGTGTTTGCTTTCCGATCCGTGTATCAATCTCCTTGTTCTTCTTTCCGTCACTCGTGAATATCACCCGAAGATATTTGAACTTCTCCTCCTGCTGCAGTGTATTGCCGCTGGGCTTGAGTTTCTGGAGACATAATACCTCTGTCTTTTCAGTACTAATTGTCATTCCCCCTTGATCGCACGCAGCAGAAAACCCATCAAGTGCATTTTCAAGACTCTGTTCAGAAGATGCAAGCAGCACCAAATCGTCTACAGAAAGCAAAAATTGGTCCTGCAGCTCCCAACAGTGACACTCTCGTCGACGCGGCTGTGACTGCCTATCCAATTCATATAGAATATGAAGAGGAATGATGACAGCACACACCCTTGTCCGAGTCCAAGACCCATTACTCCTTCGACACGGACACAAAGTTCTGAGCAGGAATGCGCTGACTTGACGGCCAGTTGCAGGCGGCCGTTAACACCGTTCTCCCGCAACACTCCCCAAAGCTTTTAACCAATGATGCAGAACCTGGGCGCGGGGTCCTTCTGAGCAGTGGTGTTTTGATCGTGCTCAGTCAACCGTGCTACGACCTTTTTGATGAAGATATTTTAGCAAAACAACTATATGAANATAAAAAAGGTGGCAAATATAACTGAAGTTGATCACGGTCTACTTGAGATGTGTTAAGTAGGCCGTGAGTCGATCTGTATGTANATGATAATACAACAGTTTCTTTTATTTGGAAGGGCGTGGGCATAGCTCATGCGTCCCCTAGTTCTGCTGTGGTGGACATGGGACAGTGTAGCAGTTTACCGTTACCAGTCTTAATCAAGTCGAAAGTTGTAAAGGAAGCTCTGCAAGTGAGTCCCATGCTGCGAGTGCAAGTGCAAAGTTGCGTCAATCAAACCAGCAAGCGGCTTTAACTTACAATGAAATTACTTCACTCTTATTAAATGGTTGTTCGTTCGCAGAGCAACTGACTTGGGGAAAACTTCTAGCATAAACTTCCTTTTCGACAAACTATTAAAATATGAAATTTTCTCGCCTTTGGTAACCACAAACGCAGACGCGTTCTTGTAGTAAGGTAACGTCTGGGCACACGATCAACTATTCGTTTTATGACGCAATGCACGAAAAGAACCATACTTCACAAGAAATGAACCCATGCATCCGCCCAAAATTCCACAAAAGCCAATTTTATACTGTAGCTATTCTTAATATTCTTAACGCATGGACTAGAAATACGAACTGTTAAAAGTAGGCCTGCTTGCACAACCGAAAAATAACGCAGAACAACTTTGTGGACAAAGAAAAGGAGAAAAATTTAAGCGCCAACACTTCACAAAATGTTGCACTGATTTGCATGAGATTTTTGGCTTCCGCGGGTTCAACCTCTCATCTTTTGTCACTTATTTCAATGTCGTAGAGTCAATTTTATTTTGACAAAATCTTAAAATTGTAATCTATATGAAAATCTGTCATGTAGCTAAACTGTAAACCTTTGTTAAAATGCAGATGACTCGCAAACAACCAAAAATTTTCAGGTTCATTCGAGAATTTAACAACGTTACGTTGGCAGAATTGTCATCAAAGTTGATACAGACACATGTCTTGACCTGTTCGTTGAAAATTGCATTGCTGCACACCTTGTTTGCGAAAGCTGTGGGCTGTAGATCTGCTGTAGTCCTGGCACTAGTAACAACCACGTTTCATCCATAAAGAATGGGGTACGGTGGAACATAGATATAACGCTCTGGCATGAGAATTGAGCGCGTTTCATGATGTTCGATAATTTGAAGAAATTCATCGTTCGTTCAAACGAGATAATTGTTTGCTAACAATGAAATTATAAGCCGTTTCTACTGAATTCTCGAGCGCAAGGGGTATCTGGCAAAAATGAACAACCTGCCCAAACACCATGGCGCGGGGCCCCCAGAGGCACGGGGCCCAATGCAAATGCATCGGCTTTAGGCCGGTCCTGCTTATATCACGGTCGGTTGTACAGCTTTTCTGAATATGAATATTTGACGCGGGCAAAAAAGGTTAAGAAATACTGACAGCAACAAACAAGGCATACAAGCTTTTCATAAAAGCACTATTTTTTATACATAACATTATCGAAGGAGATAGCAGGGCAAGAAAGTTTGAAAAGGAATTCACAACCAGTACTGTCCAATGTCACCTGAAGTATTATTTTTCAGAGAATGGCGTTCAAGAAATATTACAGAGCGGCTACAGGTGGTCATGTGGAAGCCTGTATCCAAGTTTCTTACTTCATGGCGACTGGTATCCATCAATTCCTAATTCCAAATACTCGATCTGCAATCTTGTTAGTAAAAGTTTTATGATCACGCGGTTAACCGGCGTAGAAGCCAAAATTCCTTTTAAATTAACAAACCATTAAGGCAGTGCGATTTCTCGTAAATTTTTGCATAGAACTTTAACATTTTTGCTCCTAACTATAATTTTCATTTGGCTTTTTGCACTGTGCTTGAAATTATTTTGTTAAAACTGTTGCAACCGGTTGAAAAGAAATTAAGAAAGTTTCTTGTCTTGCAAAGATTGAAGCACTTTGTTAGAACGATTTTGCTTTTAAAGTGTTACAACTGAATCGAAACACTATAAAAGGAAAAGCTTTCTTTCTATCGTAGACTTTGAAAGTGACAAGTTGTTAACCTTTTTTCACGCTTTGATCCAGATGTGTCAAGGCTTGTAGCAATGACGTCACTTTCAGCGTTTTCGAAATTTTAAATTTTGTGTTGATTTGCTCTTCGGCTCATCAAGCTTTCTTTATTTCACCTCCTGTTTGAAATATCTACTTTTTAAGTTGGTCTCAGTTCATTTCTGACAAAAGCCCCATGATGGGAAATGTGATTAGAGAAGGACTTCAAGCTTACAGGAGACAATCTTGGTAAGACTTGTGCATTACGTGACGCAATATGATGGATAATGTTTGTTTGTCTACAGCATAAATAAATATACATGAACAACGCAATCTTAGAACGCTTGAATAAGTTTTGAGTCTCAATCTGATCTAAACTCTGAGTTCCTGAAGAAAAATCAGTACAACTGCAGAATATCTGGCAGCGATTGTTTCCGCAAAAAACGTGCTTGTAACACGGATGGAAACAATTTGAAGCACTTCATGAATAGCACATAACTGCATGCGTCTTGTCGCTTTATTCAGCTTTTCCTTTTTTCCAGGTCAAAAGCACTTCTGATGTATTTGGCGGCGGCAGAAACTGGCTTCGAAGTTGCACAGTTCAACGCTGCTTTCTTATGTGAAGAAAATCAAGTGAGAAATGATCACTAACGTGTTATTATGATGACACAGTGTGCTGTTGTACTAACGTGTTGTGACGACACACTACGTTGTGCCAGTAAATCTTGTCGCGACATTTAAATATTGTTGAATCGTTTTTATTTTTTAGAACAATTTAGTGAAGGGGAATGTACAAAGCGAGTGCGCATGGAAGTACTGGAACTCATCTTCCTTGACTCACGATCCACACCCGCACGGTATGACATCGAAACACTTTAAAAAAACAGGTGACCAGAGACAGTAAGAACCAAGTGAAGTACGGTTTGATGTTTTCATGCAGCGCTGAACAAGATGGGTGATTATTACTATTATGGTCACGGTGGAAATACAGATGTAGAGAAAGCACTTGACTACTATGAACGAGCCGCCCAGCGGAACTTCCCGCAGGTCAGTTGAGTTTTGGTTTTGAGCATTTCAAATAAATTTAACATTCAGAATGATCGCGTTTAATTCTTTATATTTTTTATTTGATTTGGCTGAGACTCGTGGTTCATATCACAGGGGTTAGTACAAGAACATAAGAATGAAGAAATGCTGAGTTACAATACCTCACTGGCTAGGTTTCAATTGAAGATAAGCAGACAGTACTGAAAAGGAACGAACACTTAAACAAGGCACCAACAATTACTACATTCGGTCATGTCATACCGAAGCGTTACATAGTAGGAGAATGGAGATTTGTGGTATGCATCAGACAATTGAAGTGAGCGGATATAGAAGTTGGATGAAGATTCGCGTTGTTTAATAAATGTACACAAATAATTTCTAATCATCAAGGCAGCCAAAGTCGTGCGCGATGACGAGCGCCAGAGAGAAACCACGCGATTAAACGGAGCTAATTATTCTATTTGATAGAAATTGACCACTTGGACAAACTTTCTGGTTTACGTTGAAAGGCTCTGCCTTTCTTGATTTTTCGTGAACTGTTACGCTCTGTTTAATCGCGTGGCTTCTCTCTGGCCCTCGTCACTACGCACGTGTGTTATCTCCAGAGGAAAAGTGTCTTTGTTAGACCGCTGCCAAACGCAGATTGTCTTAGCAGTGACTGGTTTATGAGGCTCTGGGAAGGTCCTCCTTTAACTTCGAAAATTTTTAGTAATGTCGTTGCAACTAGCCACAGTTCGTGTTTCTTTCTTTACTTGTTTTCAAGTGCCAACATTTCGCCTGTAAGGTTTGTCTTACATTTACAGGAGTGATGATGCGTTGGAAAACGCGAAACTAGTTTCCCCGTCAGTAAACTGTGACTGATTTACTTGCTGCCATCTTTGTGGCCTATAACAATGAAAAATAGATACACTTGCGAGTTTTAATCGTCGCAGAAGAATGAAAGCAGGCAGATTCCTCAGAAGCTTGCCGCAAGGCTAAAGTTTGTTTGGCAGCCAAAGTCTTCACGACATAGGTAGACAAAAAGTTTCTTTAAATTCTGTCCTTCTTCACAACTCAATGTATTATCGAAGCATTCATTAAACATGCCGGACAGAATGGCTCATCCGAACCATGTAATCGCTGTGCTCTGTGTGGCAATTTTAGTTACCATCAAACATTTATGGGGAACTACACTCAGTTTCAAAAACAACTTCTAAATCTTTTGAGGTCAAGCTGAAATTAAATCGCTCCAACTACGGTATATACGTGGCAACGTGCATACTGTGCAGCAAGCAATATGTGGGACAGACTGTAAATAAATTTTCTACACACTGGAATGCACACCGCAGTGTGTGTAACTCAGTTGACGTAATTTCCGAAAACGGTAACACGGCCTGTTGAAACAATTTTATGTGCACCGTGATTTGACGGAAAAATTACCATTTCGCAGTGTTTCAAAGTTACATATGTGGAATAACCCAACTTGCATGTCTCGAGGAATGTGAAGCTATTTCATAAAACTACTTATCGCTAAAATTGACATTCAACAGATGATTTTACCCTGTCAAGTCGTTGGCCTCTTGCCGTGGTCCTTGATGAATGGCCCTCTCGCTCTAAGGTCTGACTTTAACATTTTTATTGGTTTCCTGCAGGACTGTAGCTTGTTTTCGATTCTTTATTTGACGATTTTACTTTATTTGGATCTGAAAATGATCTTTTAAATAATACATCGTTTTTAAAATATCAGCTACTTCATTTATACTCGCTGCAATCCTTTCGGAGTGTCACAGTTGGTAAGTGGCGCCCATCTCCGCTTGCTCTGCGCAATGGGGCGCGTGGCTCCTTTCGCAGCGAATGCTTCACTGATCAATGGCAGCACCGCGCGTTAACCTTTTCCTAGCACCCACCTATCAACGCCGAGCACGAGGCTGGATAGGCCGCAAGTACCGCTTTTCGAGTCTTCAGTATGACCCGACCGGGCCTCGAACCCAGCCTATCAGCACAACAAATCAAAGTTGGCGAGGATCGTTTTGTCCAAACGGGACGTCCTACCTTTGTACTTTGCTCGGTCAACTTCTCAAAGATGACAATTGGCTGTTTGGGGAATCACGCAAGATATAGTTACCATTGCGCAAAAATGTTGTTTCAGAAAACTACTGAAAAACAATATGTAGAGAGCAGTTCATTCTAACTGTGCAAAAAACAGGTTTCCGTTGAAAATTTTACCACACGTGATGTCATCTCCAACAAAGATTCCTCTCAAATACTGTCACGGAACAAGATGAAGTAATGCAACTTGAGGCGGTGTGCATGTGCATCATTTGCAAGAAATCAGCACGTGGCATATGTTCCATTAGCAATCATTCAAAAGTCACATAACATCCATGCCTGTTCCACTGGTGATGCTTGAACAATGTCGGTGTGGACAGTATTAAGTTTGGTGTTTTTCTTTTCGTAACTTCGGTCAATTTGTTTTTCATTTATATCATTCTTGTGATTTGCAATACTGTGTGGAACACGTATTTTATTGACAAAAATTAAAAAATTGTTAATAGAGATGTATACTTTTTCTCCTCAAGGCATTTTATCTATAGCTATACCTGTTTGTTCTGGCGTGGAAACCGCCTATGTCTCTTTGTTATTCTGTGTTTATTACATTAGATGTTGTTTCAAAACAAGAACTACAGTCAGATACTAACGTGATATAAGCTCTGCGGCAGGCACTTACGTTTCAACATCGCTGCGAATGCTTTGGTTCGTTACCGACATTTCGGTAAATGACAGGATAGAAATGCATTATACGTCGGAAGCCGGGCGCAGGGGGGGTTGGTCACCTGGATTTTGAAATTTGATATTTTCTGATGAACGTTTTAGTAGAAAAATGTTTTTTCGTTTCGAGTTGGCAAAATGAAATTCCATCCCTGTTGGCCCCCATAGAAAATTGCCATTGACCTCTGTCTGCAAAGAATCCTTCTAGCGCCCACTAGTGCTAAATACTGTTCTTGAACAGCCAATTTCTAGAAACTTTCCATGTTCTCTGTGACCGTTTCACAACATTTTCAGGCAATATTCAACATCGCATGCATGCTGGAAAGTTATGAGAACATAACTAACGCCAATATCACCAGATTGAACATCCCACGAGATATACTGCAAAGCAAGGAAGATACCATCATCCATTTATATCGAAGGTCTCTCTCTTCAATTTGACTTGTTGAAGTATGCGATCGTTTCGTGCTGTTGTTTGTGGCAAGGTGGTGATGGTTAAAACTTGATACTGAGGCAGCCACGAAACAAAGTTATATTAAGAAATTAATTGATTCGTTGTAAAACTTTGAAGTGTTGGGAACAGGCCCGAAACCAGGGGAGCGCAGGGGGGCTTCGCCCCCCGTAGAAAATTTTTCGTCCCCCCTGGAAAAATGTGGACGTAGTTTAAAAATATCGGACATCGTTCAAAAAATTTGGGCCCCTCTCGAAACTCTTCGCCCTTCATGGGGTCCCAAGCTGGTTACGGGCCTGGTTGGGAGTTGATATCTTTTGACAACAGCAGGCGGTCTCTTTGCCTTTAGACTGACAGCACGTATCTGCCCATGGCACGACCTTCCTTCCCCACATAGAAAACTCAGCTCCTTATCAGCCCAAGGTTACGTTCTTGAATATCATTTCTCGGCGCTGCAACCAGCAGATCAAAATGCATTTGCATCCTCCCTGTCCAGGCCAGTGCTTGTAACGTGCGCTGCTTACGTAGGTGCAGTGAGGTCTCCGGCGAAAGTACGTCAATACCATGTTACATGGCTTTGATGAGGACGAAGACCATACACACCTGGAGGACCACGCCGCTAGCGGTCAAAGTGAGTAGATATTTCATTGAGCGATGTTTGCCACAGTCCTGGCCATGAACCTCAACCCTGGCCTTAAATCACAGTCCTGGCCATGAACCTCAACCCTGGCCTTAAATCACAGCCCTGACCATGAACCTCAACCTCAACCATGGCCATGAACCTCGATTTGCTTCGTTTCACAGGTGTCCACATTCATCATAATGGTCGTCTCCACGTTGGTTCTTTTTTCATTCCAAACAATGCGCAACAGAAGATTGAGGGGGGAGGTCCATTCAAGTCATGCAAGGTCAGATTGCTTGATGAGCTAGATGTGTATTTCTTGTAAATAAGACTTGGTATGTTTCAAATAACACCGGTTTCAATCGTGAACCATTCTTCTGCTTATCACTCATCACATTTATTGGAACTCACTGGAATTTAATCGTTCCCGCTTTTGATTCAACATATGTTGCCAGGCAACACACACCAGGCTGTCCAATCACACGGAGCCGACAAAATGCATTGTCATAAATTTTAGATTCTTGTGCGAGATCAGTTTGAGCAAAAAAATGCTGATTTCATATTTTCCTTTGTCGGTAATCAGCAACTTTTCAACGATGTTGTTGCTGCTTGGATACAATTTAATGGAAAGGCGCATTTACCGTTTGCGAAATCGCACTGTGTACGTAACAATCACTAAATGCGAGGCTGGTTTTACAGGTCATCGACTGATTACTTTCCTGATCAACAATCCAACAGCGAAGCCGGGAATGACGTTGAAAACGGTACGTCACAATGTGTCAACGAAACGGTATCAGCAGTGCGTGAAGAAGAGGAGGTTTCGGTCAAAGTCGACGAACCACGTGACAAGTAGCACTCACACCGCTTCAGTATTATTTGCACAAAGACATGGTACAAGTGAAGGGAAAAAGACAGGGGCATGAGTGCGAGTGAACTTTAACTTAGCGGGCAAGTGCGAAAGACAGTGTAGTTAACTTCTTGCTCGCGCTAGGCACGTTGTGGTGGACACAGTAATGGAGGTGGGTTGCTATAGAGTCGGATCATTACCAACGCCGTTGTGTCATTTTTGCGAACACGCATTTTATCAGATAATATGAGTTGATTTGTCATCGAGAGATATTTGCGCACTCTGTTGTGAACACTGTATTTGCTCTGAGAACGATGACGTACCAACTTATCACCAGCGCTGCGTTAATCAACTGTCACGTGGTACGAACGTCATTAAGCATGACGTAATACAATGATAGTCACAGTAAACGTCGGCGTGGAGCGATCAGCAACGCATTACGACATGCTCTCGTCATTTCCGGAAAGGGTGCGGCGGCACTGGTTTGGGTGAGTCTTTGGTGACCTTTGACCTTTTCGCAAGCGCGTAGACCCCCTTCTTCCCGGGCCGCGAAGTCAGACCTCAGTTTGATCTTCGAAGCTTTTCGAGTTCGAGTTGTTTCGGTTTTTAAAAGAAAAACTTTGTGTCCGGGAACACCCCCCGTTTTGGTGCCTGGGGGGAACGCTGCCGGAGCCACATGACGCATCGCCATAACCACTAAACGGGCGCCTCCCACTGGTTTCGGTGGGGCTTCTGGGTGAGGTCGGGGTCGCGCTGGTTCCAGCGGGGCGTGGGCCTTCTTGGGCCCAGGATCGACGGTCCCGCACACTGGTCTTCCTTGAAAAAAATAACAGTTTGTCGTCGGGAGCGCTCAGTTTGAAAGATTCCTTCCTATCGGCGGCCAGACCCGACACTTCAGGGGTGAGGCCTGGCAGGGGGACACGCCCTGGGTGGGCCACGGCAGTGCCACTGTTGGAGGCCAAGTTCGTGGTCAGAGCCGACACTGAGTGGTTCCTGCGGTGGCCAGACGCGTGGTCGACGCTCGCGGCCAGCACTTGGCTGTGACGTCGCTTTGCTTCGGAATTGTTCGATGAGGAGGGGGCGGTAAGAGGGGGGGGCGAGGACGGCTG
>JGI24159J19872_10001110_pt1 | contig 28432 bp, 19 predicted proteins | sample Ectturendosymbi4_FD_19872 | JGI IMG/M metagenome (IMG submission 19872)
GCTTACACCCATCGTGGAAAGTACATACTTGAATAGAGATATGTGCAAGTTTGAATCATCGCAAAAAGACGAAAGCAGATGACAGCCGACTGATTCCTCGAAAGCATACAGAAACACTAGTGCTTTTAAGTGTAACTATCTGGATTGCCCTTTGTTTTATCCAGTTTTTACAATAAATAATTAAAATCATAAGGTTTAATGATGAAATGAACATCGTCTTGGATTCCTTTATTTCATATGACGATTTATTAAAAAAAGGAGTGTTTTTTAATTGTTCTAATATCACATGAGGCTATTTCTTCAAACGACATCTTGATCGGAGGAAAAGAGAGGAGTTGATTTCTTTCCAGTACTTTGCAATCTTTTTCGAAAAAATCCTCCGGCAACAAAGAAACCTGGTGATAAGGTTCAAAGAGCAAGTTTTGCTACTTGCATAGAGCGGAAACGAATGTGACTGTTACAGTGTCATTTGCATTTATTTCATTTCATTTATGCTCTCAGCGAGAAGACAATCCAAGCGGTGTGCAACTGAGCGGGAACGGGACCGGATTACCTTGTAACAATGGAAGTGGATCCGGGAACGAATCATTGACCATACGTTTCTCAGAGGTTCGTGAAAGTGCACTTTGAAAGCAAAGCGTTTTCTGGATGCTGGTAAAAAGGTTTGTTGTTCAGGTCCACCTTGAAGGGAGGTTCGGTAACCGATCATTCGTGTATCCTGGAGGAGCTGGATTTCCCGGTTACGACGGCACGATGCTTTCCACAGGTAAATGCAGCACTGCAATAGAAGATAAAAACGAGCTGCAGCCTTGAATTCTTATATACTGCAAGGTTACAAACGAACCAATTTTATTATTCTTCACAAGCGAAGGCTTAAAACAGAAAGTTAATTGTTGGAAATGACAAATAACAGAGCTAACGCGCAAAGCGTTGGATGTCGGTCTTGTGTTAAAGCTACTGTCCTAACAGCAGTCGGAGCATTTTCCCCCAACTTGTATCTACGGAATGGTTGCTTGAGGTCAGACGTCATCGTTTAAATTTTTTGACGTGTTAATGAAAACTTATAGTAAAAACTGAAAATAGCTTGGAATCAAAACTTACGTTTTCATAGGTTTTCTTGTGAAAACATTGAGCATTATTTGCATGCGATTAGTAAGGTTAAATTTGAAATTCTAAACTGAAATTAAAAACACTCAATAATAGAATAACACAGTTGTTATCACAAGTAATAAAACAACTCCGTCAGTTGTTTCTAAGGCGCAAAAGCTAATGGATTTTTCACCCCAAAGTCTTAAACTTTTATGGAGTCGACTATCAAGTTGCTTCCAAACCGCAACATTTTTAGTGAAGGTTCTGTTATGAACGTATTTTTTGTCAGTAGCCAACTGTTAGCCTTGTTGTTGTAAGAGTTGCGCGTACCTGTGCTGCTTCCTGTAACATGGTATATGTAGATATAGGGGTGATACTTTGAAAAGTCACTGTTTAAACAAATAAAGATACTTACAAACATAGCATTATTTCGTGCAGCCTTTTGGTTTCAGTTAAATACATAGTAGACGCTCAAGAAAAGTATTAGTCTACAGTTTGCTGGATTTAACCCGGAAGCAACACATGCTACGAAGTTTCAATACTCTTCGAAACTGCATGGACACTTTTAGATCTCGGAAAACGTGACGCGTATATGCCTTTCACCCACAACAGTTGCAAAACTATACAGAAATATTTAAATTATTATTCTTGCGGTCTGACGTTGGCAAGATGGCACGATTGCTTCTATACATAGTTTTAAAGAATGGCAATTAAAGCAAACTATTTTTTCTGAGATAAAAAATAGCCAGAAATGCTTTTTAACCAACTGCACGAAGCTGCAGCAGCTGCCAATCCTTTAAACAAGTTGTAGTTATAGAAGAATTACAGCTTAAATAAAGCCTTATATGACTTTTTCAGATTCTAATTTTAGTTCTTTCACCAAGCTAAGCATTTTTTTATATTGACTATCAAGCAAAACGATTTTGCATTTTGCTAAAGACAGTCAACAGGTATGTGAAAGACGCATCCTGTATAAGGCGCATCCTGGGAAAAACAACACAAATTGAAATATTTAGAACTTGCGAGCAGTTACATGAATATGACGTTTTAAAATCATAATGGCAAGCAGTTAACAATTGCATTTCAGAGTTGCACAAATTAACAGAAGAATCGCAACTTTTCTCAATGAGTGAGTGGAAAGTTTCGAGCAACAAGAGAACAACTCAATGTTATATGAAATTTTGGGAATTTTTGGCAAAGATAGATTGGTTTCAAAATTTTGGACATGACTGACATAAAATTTATAAAAATCTTTCCAAAGTTAAGCTTGTTTAGCACCGCTGCTTGAAAGCAGCACTTGTTATGGAATTTCCAATGTCTACATGACTCCTTGTGGTGACCAATCATGCCTCAACAAAATTAAGCTAAAATGAACTGATGTTGCTCAACGACGTTCTACAATCTGCTCTTGCAGAACTGGATTTGTAATATTTTGCTCCTTGGCGACATCAGGTGGCGGGCTACATGAGAACACGCGTCGATAATTTGCTTCAGGCGATGAAATTAAAATGCCTGAAATACATAGAAGTGCAAATGCGTATGCAATCTTTGCACAGCCCGTATCTTGTACATGACCAGTGCAAAAATTATTTTCACGAAACCGTTCCCAGCCACCTCTGTGTGCTGATGTTTCTAAAGCGTGCTCTGGTCGTGGAGGGTGGCGCTGCCTCTTGCAAAAGAGTTATTAACAAATCTATTGTTTGTTTAATTGTAGCTAATAGAATATTTTTTTAGCTTCAATCAACAAAACAGATTTTTTTTAAATACAAGGGAAAACGTTTTGGTTCTAACACATATTTGCGCCCTTAATTACTGTTCCTCAAAACCAAAATTTGATATTAATAAGACCTGCAGCTGCATATATGCATATATGCACTATTTTATCAGAAAGAGACAGGACGCTGCGGTTCCACAGCTTTTGTGAATGTTCTAAGCTCTCTTATTCACTTCGGGTGTTGCAAAGCCAACCTCCCACACTGTTAACTCCTGTTTTGCCCAATGAAACGTTGAGTTTCCTACGTAAGCAAGTATCTGACCAATCACAATTCGTTTACTGCTTCTCGCAGGTGCGCACTCGCAAACTGCCAACAATCTCTACGGATCCGGACATTCGGCGACAGCTGCTGTCGGTCCTTATCTGTACTCGGCTGCACTTTATCCGGGGGGGCCTTTAGCCTCCTATAATTCCGTCTCTCAGAACTACGAGGCCAACGGCAACAGCAGCAACAACAACAACGCCGTCTGCTCCGCGGCGAACGGAACGAGCGGAAGAAACGCGGAATCCGCCGAAGCGAGTTCGCCGACGTCCAATATAAGCCGCGTCCGGGCGGGAGGTTCCTCTGTGGGGAGCGAAGGGGACATATCAGCGACCATGTCGCCAGGCACTGGGTCGAATGGCCGGGGCGAAGGACAGGACTCGCACTCGATCGAGAACGCCGCCATCGGTTTGCTGAACGTGTCGAGCGGACTTCACGGCCATCGCTGGGACAGCAGCAATGGCGTCGTCGCAGCAGCGCTGGAAGCTGTCCAGGCCGCGAGCCGCACTCACACTGAGAACGTCGACCATCATCAGGGCGGACGCGGGTCCACCGCCAATCCGGGCGGGGTCCTGCACGAAGACGTTTGGCGACCGTACTGGATTACGCCCACATCGTGAAGTTGATGTCGGCGATCAGTGAGCGAGACTGACTCAAAGGAAGCTTAAGGAGCGTATCTTAAAAGGTGTCCAGACTGACTACAGGCGGAAACACGCAGCAGGCCGCGCTAATAACTGCTTTGGGTTTTTCGACTGCAATGGAGTCAAACTCCGATTTTTAACGGCAATCTTATTCAACGAAACGCCAGTGTTCAATGTTATTGACTTCACTGACCTTTTATGGCTTGCCCGAGAAAGTGTAATGGCTTATGTGCTGAACAAGCTGTGCGTGCCTACTTGCTTTCATGATTACGGCAACAGAGCAGCAGGTTACGTTGAAATTTATGGGAGCAATCCCTAAGAATACGGATTTAACGTAATTGCAAAGCATGGCACAGCAAGATATTCACCCGCGCTTCATGAGAAGCGACGCAGCAACGTTTGGCGAGTACGTCATTGGAAGCCCCTGCGGACAGGCTGTTGTCACAAATGCTGTAAATAACGCTTTAGAACAAAGTTTGATGATTCTTACGTACAAGCTAAAGCTTAGCGATGTGCGAAACGTATTAACATGTTATATTGCTGATTACGATGCTTAAGATTCAAAGTGTTACTTGCCCAGTGTCATTTGTTTCTCACATGAACAGATCTTTGCCCTACAGAGTTTCCATTTAACTTTTTTTTCCTTTTGCAACAGCGGTAACATTTTGTTCCATCAAAAGCTGCACTGTGTCCTGCCTGGGTTCATTGTTTACTCCGAAGTGTATCAACATTTTTTCCAAAACCATCTCAAAAGCACGTCAGACATGAGTCTCTGCCATAATTTGGAACGAACTCAATGGTGCAAAAAGCTCCCTACTATCATTTGCAAGCCTTAAAGTAGCGCCCCACGTCAGAGATGAGCGGACTGTCATATTTTACGATCCCGATCCAGTCCTGAATATTTAAAACTCAGTACACGTCCAACCATAGTCCAAACTTTGTTCAAAATGCAAAGTCCAAGTACAAATAAAGTCCAAAAAATAGACAAAATACAGCTTATAACAAAACATGCCGCAGTTCTTTTCCAGTAACTCAGTTCAAATTCGGTCCTGATCTTCAATTTTTGAAACGATATAGTCTGGATCCAAACCAAATCCAACAGGATTCGTTATATTTCGGATCCAGTCCAATCTAAGTCCAGTCCAATGCTCATCTCTGCCCCACACGCGAGTGACGCACCCTGCGCACATTAGGGGTCATGAGGGTCAAGCGACGCAAATTTATGATCTCAGATTTAAGAAGACACGCAATTCACCAGTATCGAGAAACTGTTCCAAACTCCATAGTTACTTCAACTGTACCGCGCTACTGTTGGTGTGTTTAGCTCACGACCGTTACATAAAGAACTTGCCCATTTATTCTACTTTATGTGTTTTTTTTGCTAACCAGCCGCCAACTGAGGTTGTCACAACCTGCTGCACATAGACCCGTGACAACCTTCTGTTGGAGGCGGTGACGAAACAACACGTTTCGCAGTGTTTGCCATCAGTGGGTACAAATCACTTTGACGAGATTTCCACACGCTGGCCGAAAGAATTTGTATCTTGTAGATGAACGTATAATCCGTATTTTCGAAAAACTTGAGTATGAACTTCAAACTTTATAAAATCACAGCTATTTTCTAAACGTCATTCTCTCTTACAAGACATTAGAATGCACCAAAGAAGGTTACCAAACGTTTTTTTTTATTTTAAACTAGTCTCATAAGCACATTTTCGGGCCTTTCATTTTTTTACATCAGTTTCACTCAAAATTTTGTGCTTGACCACTTATTATATTTCTCCTTCGAAATAATTTCCACTGCTGACTGCTGTAGCTACTTCAGGCATTTTGGAGCATTTTCTTGCCAAGAAAATTTGCACTTCTGCAAAGCTAAAGTTAAAACAGAAAAAGCTTTGGGGAAAAAACGGAAACACTGATACAAAATGCTCTGATGCATGAAGCATATGAAATTAGTGTAAATAGAGTAAGTTAATAGGTCGCTCAAAATGTTTTTAAATTGAAAACGTCTATTTTGGGTTTTTCAGCTGTACCTGATGTTTTCAATGTGACATTGAATGTTTAACAGCAGGCATTATGTTGTTCTTTTTACTTCTAAGATTGCTTAAAAACTCCTTGGAAGTGTGGACTTGGTTGGAATTTCAAGTCATAATGTGCTGTTAGTATCTTAGAAAAATGAATTAAAAAACAAAATTTTTCATTAAAAGTTTTTGTTTGAACCAACAATTTCTGTTCTCGCATTGCGGCAAACGATATTTGCCGTTAAGTATTTTTCAAATTCATACTTATATTGGTTCAAACTGTTGGCAAATATTAACGCAGACAATTAACCAAACCAACTGATCACTAACAGTAAGTCAAATAGTTCCGAGCGTTGAGCCTCTTCGAATCGTTGTGGATATCAATTTACTTCCGAAACAACCAGCACTGCCGGAAACAACTTTCTATGTTTGAGGTATAAAATACTGAGACTATAGTTAACCACGCAGTGGCGCCAAAGCATCGAGTGAAACGTGTTTTTGCTGCGACCTCTAAAATTTTGACGCGAAATTAAAGTTTTGACGCGAAATTAGAATTCTGATAAATACATCTATGAAAGCCCATTTATGCGCTTTTAATTTTGAAACTGATGAAAATTTAGATTTTTTCCTTTTTTGCTCAATTGTTCCTCTCAATTGCTCATCAGAGGGTCATCCCTAACATGCCTCCTCCCATCACGGACAGCAATGTCTTTTTCTACCTGACCTACTCACGCTGCGGTGGAGTTTTGCGCCCCTCCAACCCCACCAATCATTTGCGTCATGTATCTCAATCCACAGCCATTTTCTGTTGGGGTCACAGGTGAATACTGGGCTTTTCCAAGTCACGTTTGGCCACGCCCTTGTGGCCAAGTTGGGCCTGGTCTTTGTGGTGCATGGTGGGACTTGTCGTATAGATTGCACTTCGCCCCAGCACCAGACTTTGACGAAGCAGGGATTGCTTTCACATTAAGACTAAAAATGTTCACACTTGCAAGCGAACCAAACAATTGTCAGTTTAGGGTCTACAACTACTCACTTTGTTTTCAGAAACTTCATTATTTGACGAAATGTTATGTGATTGACCTGAAGCACCCGGTGCATCTCAGACATTTTCTTACGTCACGAAATGTCGTTGACTGTTGCTCATCACTGATGACGTAATGCAATGACGTACAGTAACAACACACCAAGAAAGTTTTTGAAGCAGCCAGCATTGCGCACAGAGCACTTTTAATGTGTGACACGTCATTTCGTTTTCTGCGATGAACTTTTTATTGGGAATGTGTTGGCGCTGGGCCGCTGTGGTCTTTGATAACCGCGTTCATCAAGCTTCTACCTTTAAATGAAAACAAACGGTGTCAAAGGTCGCTCGCTTGCGATAAACCACAGCTCTTGGCTTGATATATACGTCACGCCCTGATGACCAATCAAAAGACCCACTTGAGGTAGAGGTGCCTTGTACTTGTTTTTGCTTCAAGAGTTTTAGTTTCGTCTCAGCAAACCTTGGTCCGGTCCAACATATTATTTGGCGCAAGTGTAGAGAGCGGTACCCTGAAAGCAGGGGCTTTATCAGTGCTTGCAAAGTGGCGAACCGGGATGTTGGAAGTGTTTGCATAACACGTTGACGTGTTTCCGTCACACGCTAAGGTGTTGACCGTTGTGTCCCGGTGATTTGTACGCAACTATCCAATTCTAACGTGTTGTAATTGCACATTGGTAAAATGCGGTAATGGGAAATAATCGCTGCCAATGCAATCGTGTTCTCTTGCAATCAGAAAGTTTCACATCAAATGCATTTAAACCATTTCGTTTTTATGCTAGCCTGATAACATGGATATTTACGGAGGCTGTTTACTTGAATGTTCCAAAGCTGCGTTATTTGAGTACTGGCGTTTGAAGTCTTTGTTGGAGCTTTAAGTCGTTTCCTGATCAGTTACCTATGTCTCTCTGTAGACGTTTTCGAAAATGCATCATCAGCGTCCTGTTTGCCAAATGTTTCACACGAACTATTTCGTTAATATTCGATTTTCCGGCATTTGATGCTCACAAAGATTGTTTTTAATTTGCTGTATATTTCGTGTTATGTTGAAGCGGGCATGAAAGCAACCGCTTCTGTCTCACTCGCAATGCAGCATGCAGATGCCACAAAACGTTTTGCAACACTTGCAAGAAAGTTTGCAGCAGCGTTTGAACGAAGTTTGCGCTGGGTAGCGTGAGTCAAACACCGTCAGCGAATAAGACTACGTATGTGTGCTCACGTGTGTTCGCGTGTGCTCATGTGTGTTCACATGTGCTCGCGTGTGATCATGTGTGCTCGTGTGTGTTCCTTCTCGCCGCCAATGTCCTGCACTCGTATTACTGCTGCAGCATGCTTTGGCTTTCACGACTCAATCGCTAAGCGATTGGCAATGACGCTACTGTACTGTACTGTGCCTCCCTGCATCGAACAACGTTTTAAAGTTTTGATAAAATGTCAAATGACCACTTGAATGACAATAAAGCTTTTGTTGCTGTTTCTGCGAAGCCTTTGCCGATTTATTTTACATGAAAACCTTTTTTTAAGTTGTTCGCCCAATGTTTTATTCCAAAGTGGGAAGAGAGAAAAAGCTCGAATGATGTCAGCCGCAAATACTGTTTCATCATTTTCTTTTCTGCGCCAATTTAGAATGACTTATTCGAGGTTCAAAACAAACAACATTTTCAAGACTAATGAACTAATAGGTTCATTAAACGCCGTAACCTGTATCTTGGCAACAGTTCATTTTTTATTTTCTGTGTATTGCCATGACAACATCTAAGCTTCTGCGTTCTTTTCGAATAATTGACTTTTGCCCTTCACACAAGCATCTACATCTGCTCTGCTTAAAAACTGAATGAAATATTGTTGAGTGTGTGAAAGCACTTGGGCGTCAGGTGCTGCAGGTGCAGGACAGCTGCCATAGGCATAACTTTCCATTGTGTCGCAGTGGAGAAGAAACTGTAACACAATTACGAAGCGTTGGTTATGATGTACAAGCGTGCTTGGAGTAATCTGAAGAGCGCTTACCAGCGACAGGGTTTTCTCATTTGAGTGGATCTCGTGCAGCCGGTGATACTTGCCTGTGCGTCTTTGCGAAGCAGTTATATTGTTGACATCGCAAGCGATGTAGCCAGCGGCAGTGGATAATTAAGAGTTGGTTGGTTTTGGTCCTTGTATGTGCCAGACACGAGAACAGCCAGGGCAGAACTTTATCTTGGTGCCTGCGATTTGTTTTGATTAAAAATGTCATGTAAGCTTTTAAGTTCCAATATATAAATAAACGTAATTTGAATGCAGCAAAGCATGGACTTCGGCCGATAAAAAAGACCTTTTGTGAAATTTTGCACTTTTTTATTTTGCTTTTAAGACTTTAAGCAAATGTAAAATGCTTCAGTGAAACAAATATTTGATCGCTCGCACGCACGCAGCGCCAAACCTGGCTTTTAAAATGATAAAAATAATAAAAACGATGATATTAATATCTAACCAATGTCTATGAACGGTATGCAAAATTTAATTCATATTGAACCAAACCTACAGAATTTTTTTTGATTTAAAATAATGCATTATATTGGTAATTTGAAAGAAAGAAAAAATCTCGATTTTTATGCCACACAACAGCACAAGATGAGATTTTGGAGTAAAATTGAGTTTTTATAAAGTTATATTTTATTGTAATTTGTTTTCGCTCATGAAGCCCAAAACCTTTCGAAACGCGTCATTTCCGGGAAACAACGTGACTCGATTGTTTATAAGGACATCGATTTTTGGAAAAAACAAAAACTCGAAAAACTTGACAGATCTTTCGTTGATTAAAACCCTCATAAATAAAAGGTTCCATCTGCTGATCGAAATATTGCGAATTACTATACTTATTATTTAATCACTATCACTGTTATTTCGTCACAACCAGCACTTTGAGAGTTCTGAACTATTTTGATATCTTTATCTTTCTTCAAATTTTTGAAAATATTTTGAGGTTGAGGCAGCTTGCAGTTTCTTGTTCAGCATTCATCCGCAAATTGACTGGATGAGAGAGAAGGGTTCACAAAGGGCAAATGTCTCACGGAGGAAAATTTTCAGTGTCAACAGTAATGGCAGAAAATCATGACTTTGCAACTCAGCCTCTTTCCAGTTCTTCGGTGTTGCGACAAACTCTTTCTTTCTAACGAAGTTTTGCTTCGCTGCATTGATTTTCTTTTCTGAGTTTTTGCGTCATTTTGCCGTTTGTAAAGTACGCTTATGCTTGTTTGACAGAGACAAGGTTAAAATTCTTATTTCTAGACAATTACCAAACCATTTGTGAGTTCTTGTTTCAAAAAGGTTGACACTTGAGAAAAAATGTGAAATACAGTATTAAATACTCGTATTTACTCGTATTGTTGACATTTTTCCATCATGTTGTCGCAACTGGTACCGGAAGTGGCATTCCAGGCTCTGGCCTGCCGTCGTTTGGCTTTAAATAAAAAAATATACGTATTGCATTAACCAGATTTTCTAATTACAAATCTAATTCAATCAATCTCTACCATTTTTTTGAGCAACAATCTTTGTTTCTGTTCCAAGTTCGCAACAGCTCAATGATAAAGAATTGAGGCCGCAGGTTCTGGACATTTATTAAAAAAACTTGTAGAAAACCTTTTCAAATCCATCAAAGTTCCAGGGGCACATGCAACTTCAACAACCACGAGCATGACAAGTGACGAAGCGTAATGGTTGCTGCTGTGGTTGAATTCTTTTCGGCCTTTATTTCTTGCCTCTTCCAAGGGCGATATTCGGTTTCTTAGAATTGTTTTCTGTTGCTCTAAATCCTCAAGTGTCGAGACCAACCATCATCGCCAGTTTCATGACCGCGGCTTAAACGTAAAACGCTGCAGTCTTTTTCTGAACTTGAGCGCGACTCTGGTCGTTTAAACAGGATTCGAAAATCGTGACCAACCCTGACCACGTTTGTACTTTCCCTGCCCCGAAAGGTGATGGAGAGAATGAATAGAGAGTGTCGTACATCTTGTGGGTTTTGCTGTTTGAACGAGGTATAGTCTTAGAATGTTGTTGCATCAAATTACAGGAGATATACCCAGCAACAAACAGCATTTTATTTGATTGTTTCACCTAAAAAGCAATGTTAGCATTGATCCAAACACCGTTTGCGCAAAATAGGCCCAATTCAGACCTTGGTAATTCATTTTTCCATTTTGAAGGTTGAGAAAAACTTTTAATTTAAAATTCTTCAGCTGAAATCGAACAAACAAAATGATTACACAATAAAGCTGCCTATGAAATTTCATTACTACATTTTGGAGAACACAGGTGAAAATAAATAAATTTCTGACACATTTCATAACTTCCTAAGACAGACTTTTCTTTCTTTAGTTTGTACTAACTCAAACATTTTAGTTTTTAGTAACAGCGAATTGTGGATAGCTGCAGTAGTAATGATTTATATTTTTTTGTGTGTGACATTTTTTACTTTCGTACAAATACTTTTATTGAGGCCCCACATGCAATATTAAAAGATTACAAACAAACGCCTGATATTTTTACTGCCATACGAACTCCACGATTTCTCAGCAAATGTGGTGATGTGTTTAGATTTAATGCAAATAATTGATGGAAGAATTACTTCGCAAATACGGCTTAGAACTAAACAAAATCAAATCCAGTGCACATTTTTGGAAAAATTTCCAAGTATCATTTTTATTCATATTACAGCATCATGAAAAAGTTGAGTAAAATGAAGTTTAATCTGTTTTTTCCAATAAATGTCATTTATGTCAGAAAACGCTATGAACTGGTCAAACGTTTAGTTCAGTGTCATAATACTCGCTTGGCACTCTCCTCGGAGTGTCACGAGTGGTCTGCGGCGCCCATCTCCGCTTGCTTGCGTCGTGGGCCAATCGGCTACTTTCGCAATGAATGTTGCACTGGTGGCAAGTAAATTGCTATTGGATTGGTCAAAAGTGAAACCTTTATGAGTTGATGCTCTATAACTGACTTGAGAAGTGACAGCGCATTTGGAAGCAACTGAGTCTACAGCAGGGGCCTCAAACTCGGCAGGCATTGTAAGTTACAGGCAAATCATTTTTTATCCGTCAGTACGTTTGCTTAGAAGGAACTTCTTCACTCGCTCACCCTCTACCACACCGGTGAATAAACTAAATAACATGAATGTTAATTGTTTGATACTTCCCACAAAGCATCGCGGGCCGCGTGTTTGAGACCCCTGGTCTAGAGAAACATTTCCACCGCGAACAATGCGATAAACTGTTCATCAAGCTCCTCACGGACAAAATTGTGTTTTCCAAACACTCTGGAATGTTCGACAGACCAACGTAAACTGAAAACGCCTCCAACGCTCTAAGTGCAGGATCATAAGCTTTGAGCAGTGGCGTAACTAGAGGTTTGAGCCAAGGGGGAAATTTGAGTGAAAGGGGTCCAATGGCCACCGTAGGGTCCCAATAGCCATCATTCAGAAAAAAATTAAGAAATAATGGTGATTCCGGATGTGGATGGCTATACAAAAACCCTAAATCACCGGAAATTCTCCGAAAAACGAAAAAAATAACAACTAACTGAAAACCAAAAACATACTAAAACGGAAATATAAGCGAAGTGGAGGGCCCCGTGTTTATATTGGCCTTGGTAAAGAAAGGCTATTCGCTCCTCTGCCCCCGTCAGTTACGCCGATGCTTTTGAGGGGGCAAAATGAAAAAACAATATACCTACAAGAATGTTCGTTGTTTGTCAGAAATATTCTGCAGGTAACTTGCAAACAAGACCCGATTAAACAGTTTACCGTAGACTCAATCAAAACTTTGCTTTTTACCAATAAACCTTCAAAACGCTGACTTTTCCATTCAACCGGTTGTCACATATGTTTTACGTTGTTGTATATTTTAAAGACAAACAGCACGTTTTACAGGCAAAAAAAAACTTTTTCGAAAGTTCTACGTGCTTCCAAGGAAAGCGTAAGTGGTCTTTTTGAAAGGCGGCGTACATTTTGTCAAATTGATTATTGATTTTGAGAATGGAGATAATGCTGTTTATTGTGCGTTGACATGATATCATTTCTGCTGGTTACTGACCGCCCTCTTCCGTTGTGATTCCGACGCCGAATCCTGCCAGGATTCCACTTGTTCGCTATTGTCAGTGCGAAAGTGGCGCGACCAAATGTCTCTGTTGTTACTGGCCGGAACATTGAACAATGCATCGACGGCGCAATCACCAGAAAGATCAGAAATCATCCACGCTCGTTTAACATTCTTGCTGGTCGGTTCCATCTTAATTTAATGACTTACCCTAACAGGAGCGCTGCTGCATCAGAAAGCATCAGAATTTTCAGCACCCTTTTACTGGAAGCCACCAGCAGCGTCAAGAAAAAAACTTTTAAACAAGAAGTCTGATTTTTGGCGGCGTGGCCTGGTTTGAGCGAAGTGAGTGGAAACAGCGTCTCATGGATTGAAAGGTTGTTGGATTCAAGTCCGGCCGGATTTTTGTTTGCCGTAGTATTTAGGTGCTTCGTCGTTTCCTGGACCAAAAAAAGCCAATAGCTGGAACTATATACGATCAACGTCGACTCCAGAGTACAATACGTTAAAAATCAATCTAACATGCCACAGCCTAGACACCGAGATTAGGCAAGAAAACTTTTGTCACGTACTTAACAACCTGAAATGTTGTTTTTATAGCAACGGCTACCCGACGGGGCCCTAGTCGCTGTTCGGTTGTACGCTTTCTTTGTTGTCTTTATTTTGTCACCTTAATGGATGAGTTAAGAGGATTGCAGAAAAATTGTGTCTCGTGCCTTCCATTTACAACATCAGACCTTTTTCCTCAAAATGCTTTGTAAGAATATGAGGTAAGATATTGCGTATTTCTCCGCAAAACAGATCTGCTAAGTTTTGGTAGAAGTTTAGGACAGAGTTGCAGAGAGATTTTTTTGAGGAATATCTTTCACCAATAGGTCATTAAAAATATATAAGCCGGAGGCTGCGTCGCAGTCAGAGAGTTTATTTAATGGTTTTCGGCTAATGCTTACGATCGGCATGCTCGTTTCAGGTGTATTACGTTTCTGGTTAATCACCAAGTGAAAGACATTATGCTTATCAATAACTGTGACTCTTTCCGGATGTTCGTATCTGTTCAGCTGAAAAAACAATGTCAAAAATAAAGGGTTTGAATTCACGTGGTGGTGAGCAACGAAATTTTTAACTTAACTTGCCAGGGTTCCCAGAAATTGTTCTAGGAAGGGAGTCACGCGCTGCTGTCTATTACCGTGTTTTGGAAGTAATATTTTGATGATCAAGACTATGAATGGAGGATGATAGCGTAGTTAGTCGCTGCCTGGCATTTTGTTTTTGATTATTGCAGCGAGAAATTTACAGGAATTTGCCTTTTGTGACCACCATTCCCCCCCAATACCAGACACTGTTTTCATGCACGTATGTTTTCCAAGAAATGCGACTGCTTATGACAGCTAGGAAAAAATTTGAAAGTATTTAATTTGAAGCAAAGGGATATTGGGAAGGAATGTGCAAAACTCGGCTGTAGGGGTTTTCATGAATTAACAAACTTTAATCAGGAAAATTGGTGGATAAGGAAAACGTAATCGAAGGTCACCAAACATTTTCACATTAAACTAGTCTATTCATCGTTTGCTCGCTGCAACCTTCATTCAGATGCTACAAAATCATTTCCTACAGATGTGCAAAAATTACATCGGAGTTGAGGTTGAGAAAACCACACACGCACCGCAGCTGATGAAATTAAACAACTGCTTTTATACTTTTTGGGTTTGGACCGCTGACGGAGTTGCTTGTCAAAACATATCCTTGTTCATTTTTGAACATTTACATGAAATAAATTTTGAAAGTTTGAATTTGTTTCCACACGTTTCTGCGAAATTTTGTACAGAAACTTTATTTGAAAGTTTGCAAAAAACAATCTTCAATTGAAATTTATCAACCATTTGTTCTCATGTCTATCAAAAATTTGTCTCTTAATTTAAATTAACATAGAATTTCTTCAATTGTAGCAAAAATTGTTTCTGAGTTGCTATAATTGCGACGATACGATCAACTGTTGAAAGTTTTCCTGCTTTATTTGAAACGAACGTACGAATTAATGCGATGCTCAACGTATTTTGTCACAAAACAACCAACCACTGATTTTTTCTTGTTGTTTTCTGAAGAAAATTAAAAAATGTCTATTTATTCACATCTTCTACTCTAGATTTTAGGGAAGTTTTTGGAATTTTATCCAGGCTCTGAAAAAATTTACAGAATTTGATATTTTATGGAACAGTAGCCAGTGACACGATGGCAGATATTGAGGATCCCTCACATCGTAACGATCTTCCAAGTCACAACATACTCAGGCAAACGCAACAGTAACAGCTTCATCATTTGACAATGTCGCGTGGTCATCATACTTGGTTGGGCGATGTTCGCAGAGTCAGGTCTTCCAGGATTTAGTTTCAGGCGGTTGCAATTTGCTGCCAAAACGTATGATAAAGTAGTTTCAAAGTTGCGTGAAAAAGCTGCCTAAAACTTTCTTGAGATTTTTGAAAAGAAGGTGCGAGACCACCCTCCAAACTGCTAGGATGTGCAAAAAGCGAAACCAATCCTTCGCCCGTCACTTATTTCAAAGGATTTTAGTCAAGCGAAACAAGCAATGCCGGTGAACAACGATATTTTCTTTCTGATGTCATTCTCACAAGTGGTTTTTAATTTTACTTCAAAGGAATGGTGCGTTCGTCGCCGTGAATGTTGCTGAGGTTTGGTTAACGCACTTTATACGAGGATATATTTACACATCACGCCATTAAGATCTCTTCCAAAAGCTTGTAAGGCTCTGGCAAAATTGGCAATTAATTTCTTTGTTACTTTGAAAATCCTTTATTTTATTTTTTAAAATAAACTCTGTTTGTCAAAAATGTTTCGATCAGATGCAAAGCTGAGAAAACTGATGCATTATTGCTTGTTTCTTTCGATAGAAATTTAGGAAAGTGTCCGTCTTTGGTTTAGAACAAAAGGCTCAATATAAGTAGTTAACCCATGGTCTTTGCGAGTGGTTGAAAACCTACTTTTGATTAAAAGCACGATTAGCTTTCCTAAATATTAATGCTATGGCGATCCTATAGCAGTTTGCCTTAGGTTTCATGACTTTTCAAAATGTATTTTTAACGCTGTTGGGACACGCATTAGCTCGCGGCACCCTTGAGTATTGTAATTGGCACGCTGGTCAGCTGCGGCACCCTGGTTGAGAAACACTGCTCTACGTAAGGTCTCCAAACTACGGTCTGCGGACCAAATCCGGCCCGCGAAGACATTTTGTCAAATAGGAAAAAATAAAATATTTACGAAAATTTATAGATTTAGTACAATGTAAAATAGCCCGAAACAATCTCATTACGCAAGATGTTCGATCCGCCAACTACTGTGTAATACAGGGGTGGGCAAACTACGGCCCGCGAGGGCATTTTGTTCGGCCCGCAGGCCAGCCACACGTACATAGATAGTACATATTTCGAGTCTATGTTGAAGTAATTTTATCGATTAGATTAGAATTCTCGAGATTTTATTACGTCTATGTGTACTATAGTGTCAATGCGGAATAAAACAATACAAGGTTATAAACGTAAATTGCAACTGAAGTGGACAAATGTAATATATGCGGTCCCCGGTAGCAATGAAGTTTGCAATGTGGCCCTCAGTAGAACAGGTGTGCCCTTGTGTAATAGATTATGTGGCCCTCTGAAAGAAAAGTTTAAAGATCCCTTGTTCTAAGCGATCTATAACTATGTGGCACATGCAACAATTTTTTTCTCGTGGAGGATTTGCTACATCGGGCGAAAAAACAGCCTTCCTTCACGTCACGCTCCTCCCTGCACGTCACGCTCCTTCACACAAAATTTACGCTTTATGCAAAAACGAAAACAAAATGGCGTCGTTCAATTAATAACGAGCTTCTTTGCAGAAAGTGATGTCATCAATGGGAAGAAACTTGCAAGTAACTATTTGCAGTAAAGGTTAAAGAAAGTTATGAATCACATAATGCAAGATTAGGAGTATTTTCAAGCTTTATGCCGATTCCCATTTCCCATCAATTGCTAAGCAGAGGAGTACACTGTACCTGTTTTTGTCAATACTTTAAATATCGACACCAACATGGGAACGCTAGCATAGTTTTAAAGTCGATGGCACATTGTGGAAAAAAGCCATGAATATTGTCGTGATAAACAATGCGCACGTTCCTAAAAAAACATAATTGCCAGTAATAATCTTAAATATTTTGGGCTGAGAAGGGAAATAAATGAATAGACCGTGTCGTCGCTTCGCAGCAGTGAAATCAACGAATGTGAAGCACTCGCCTGCAATCACTTACTTGTCTTGCTGACTAAAGTGCAAGGTCAGACCGGTTGCTACTAGTCTTTAAATCGGAATTGTTTTTTTTTTTACACAAAATATAGACTATAAGCTGAATACAGGAAGCTCTCGTTTAAGTTCGCAACTTGAACCTGAGAAGTTTGTGCGAACTTGGCTGGTAGGTGTGTAATCAGCTCATAGGCCGACACTTTTAAGAAAATATTCATGAACTGACCCTTGCATGCTTGTGTCTTTGAACAAATACGCGCATGTTTGCGTGCACCCAATGCTTTGCGTTGAGGTCGTATGACGAAGTGATGCCAAGCTTTAGCTTACGGACATTTGTATGATGCTGACGATGAGACTGGCCATGGCAAAGAATGCTCACCAATCATAGAACTGCTAACTCTACAGAGAGCAATTATATCAAATTTTCCTTCCGACTACAATAAAATGAACAGTAAAGCAGCAACGCTATTTTCTTACCAAAAACAACTTGGAAAACCAAAAAATATAATGCTTTCTTGTGCTTGGAGGATTTGTTTGCACAACTTCTGCTGTGACCCTGATTCCGAACGCACCGCGCACCAACCTCAAGTGTCTCCTAACGTCGTTATTGAACTCTAGCAGAACTTTCGTAAATGTTCGGTGTTTTTATCGCAATACTACAGGTCGGATAGTTTGGAAAAAAATAAACTAACCTGTGACGTCACCGACTTCTGTAACTGAGTGTAGTGAAGCGTGGCAGCAGCTGAAGCGTGACCATTTCTTGAAAGAGTTTGCAGCGACTTTTGCAGAAAAGAAAGGTTTAAGATTTCGTCGACATCAATTATATAAACTAGCAGGTAACTGCGAAATATACCAGATATAAAGAAATAAATTTTTTATATACAAAAAAGAAAGTTTCATTACACTCGTGTTTTAGTCCCTTCGGAGTATCACGAGTGGTCTGTGGCGCCCACCTCCGCTTATTTTGGGCCGTGGGCCACGCGGCTACTTTCACAGTGAATTATCCACTGGAGTGAGACCAGACAAATGGCAGCATCCATTGCCGAGCACGAGCCTTTACAGGTACCGCCGCAAGCACCGTTATTCAAATCTACTGTATGCCGCGACCAGGATTCGAACCCAGCGTGCCAGGATCTGTGGCCAGATAATTTTTGGTAGAAAAAAAATTTCGCAAACACCACATTAAAATATTCATACCAAGAGCTTTGAAAATGTATCGAACTCCCAATTGTTGACATTCAAATATGCCAGTGAGCAACGGCGGCGCCAACCCAGAAAAAATTAATTTGTGCAGTTTTTGAACAATTTACAAAAAAACTCGAGATTCAGTTGCTGTGCACGGATGTGCAAACTTAAGTCGATGCTTGCTACGATCCTTCAAATACTGCCAGTGAAAATTAAGGCAGGTGGCGTTGGAGGCCAATCGACCGTAAAAGAATGCAAAATATGCTTCAGATGATCTTTCATGACTTGTTCAATCATTAAGCTATCGTAAAGCTGACTTTCAAGTGTTTCCCTGTTCAAAACTGACGAATTGCTCATAAACTTGAATTCCGGGATTGTGACAGATTTTTGCGACTTATCGAGATGAGAACTTAACTAGGAGGTTACTGTAAACCCAAGTTCAATTACATTATTGGATTTGCTTTATGTTTTCCTAAAACCTTGCAAGATGCTGTCAGCTCATTTACAATTACCGGTATATGCTTTCTCAATAAATGCGGTTGACCACGGCGTATATCGCATTTTTGAATTTTCACTCATGTTGATCTGATTTCCATGGCGATGTAATCCGGGTGTTTTTAGCAGCAGCTTTAAAAAGTGAAATTTCAAGTTTTTTCACACTTAACATGTTTTGTATGCCGTTGTAAGGTAAAGATACCTTAAATTATGTTTTCTGAAGTGAAATCCTAGAAAGGCTCGTTTGTGAAATCAAAATTAGGTTCCATAGTTGTTATTCAACTACTTTTACCACCAAACATAGTACCCTTTCCTTTTCCTTTCTCGTAAAGTGAAACACACTTGAAGTTATACTGTATATGAAAGCGCTTGATTAGGTTGACAACAATCAGTGGTTACTCCAGCAGACAGCATTACCCAAAATTGGCAGTCTGTGCCTCTTGGAGCTCACAGCCTCAAAATCTGCTGTTATTTTTCAAAGCAATTTGCGGTCATTTTGTTAAAATCAATGATCAGCCATTTTATTTTAACGGCCAATGAATCGAAACATATTTTACTTCAAAATAGGTCCAATCTTATCCACTAAAATATGTTTTTATTTCCAGAACTGATTTTTGAACGCAACTATTACACAGGGCGGCCTTAGTTGTCATAGCAAAGTTCGTTATTAAGTTCGAAAAAGTTGGTTTTGTCAAAGCAGTAAAAGATGTTTTGACTTTAGTCAAGTAAACGATGTCGTTCGGCTGCTTTGCGCTGCAAACATTCCTGTAAACTTTTAATCAGCAAAATACCTTTCCACCTTCCTTCCTCTGGTACGGTTTGGCCAAAAACGTTTCATGTATTAACTGATCTTTTGTGAATACAGGAACATGAGCAGTGCGCACAGAAGTGCAGGCTGAGGCCCAACATGTCAGATGACACTAGTGATGATAATGACCTTCAGTACCAAACAATCTGTGCATGATGAATGACAAATATCATGTGCTCATGAAGACAAAAAGTTAGATTTTTTCGGCCTGCCAACGTTTTCCGTATTCCACGAGTCATTTCTTGTGATACAGATGTTCGATCATCTCTTCCGCCGGGCACTTACAGACCAGGATCCATCATCAGCATTCTTTGATGTGATTTTTCATATTTTATTGTTTAACCAGTAGCGTCAGAAGGGAGGGGGGGCAAGAGGAACAGGACACAGTTTTGTGGAGGCGCGAAAGTGTGATTGGAAGGTAAAGAACACAATGTTATGCTTCGTGTGTGAGGGGTGACATAGTAAAACCTATTCCCGTGCCTTAAATGCAGTCACTGTGTATAGAATAGAGCTGATAATGCTAATTGACAGACGTTGTTACGTTCATGGCATAAAAACTGCTTTTGAGCAAAGGTTTATCAAAATATGCTCTAAGACAAACATGTTTCCTCAAACATGTTACAACGTGACATGTTGAGTCGGCGCAGATGCGGTAGAGAGTGAAAATGTTTCAAATGTCTACATGCAACACAAAGTGGTTATTGTAAATGAGACATGAATCTTGCCAAAGTATTTCATTCCCAACAGTAAGAGAAATCTTAGACTGAATTTGCATCACGTTTTGCAGGAGATTAACCTTAGAAAGTGGGTTATTTTTGTTTCATCTTTTTGTCAACATTTACAGTACATGCCAACTTGGATTAACAATAGTGTGAGACGCACGCAAACAATTAACATTTTCCAGCGTAGTGATGAACATTTTCCAGCGTAGTGATGAACATTTTCCAGCGTAGTGATGAACATTTTCCAGCGTAGTGATGAACATTTTCGGGATGCAGTCCGCGTCATAGGAGACTTCAATATGTTCTTAAAATAAATTCTTATCGTTTCAAAACATCAAGCGTTTTTCTAAAGTTTGAGGATGATTTGTGAAGCGTGCAAATAAATTTTAAGTTTCATCCATTGTCTTATCCAGTGTGAATATCAGTCAGGTGCATGATTTTTCTTGAATGTTGAACGGATTACACATTCGAATGATTTATCTTCTCAGCTTTAAAAAAAAACGTAAGACTGAATCTGGTGAGACAAGGAGAGTAAAGACTTGTTGCGTTGCACGAGATTTAAGACTGGAAAGGATCTCAGATTCTGATCCAAAGCAACATGAATAAAAGAAAGCACCCCTTTTCGCACCTGCAAATCTATGAATCATCTCTGCATAAGGAAAACATTCCTGCAACCTGCCACTTTCCCTGGATGATGCACCCTAACTTCATACCCCTGCCACATAAAGACATTGCTCGCAACATGAGCCATGCTGAAATGCGAATGCAAAGCCCAGATATTCCCCATTGCTTTTGTCAGGCCTCCCATTCTCTCAGCATGCTACAAAAACGAAGGGAAGGGGAAGATGCTTTTCTAAACTGTGACCTGACAAAACTGTCAAGCCTAGTTCCTCCTGGCGTTCCTGCAACTTCAAATGCTGCTGCGAAGACTGAGAGCAGCACTGGAGCAAAACGACGCAAATCTGATGATGTTCCACATCCGCTTGAAGATCGGCCAATCAGCAAAGCGGTTGATCAATCCCGAGTGGCTCCATTAGTTCCTGCATCGCTACCTTGGAATGCAATTGGTTTGGAGAATCCCAATGCTTATCCTGGGGTAATGCATGACTTGGCAGGTCACCAGAGCGATCCAATAATGAACAAATTTAAGTGGAATGAGGTCAACAAAACGCTCAACGTTGGAAAGAGCCAGCATGACTTGTTACTGGCTTGTCACAATGATCAAAAGCCTTACTGGAACGGAAATGCCCCTAGCATGCCTCCACCATGGTTGGCTCTGAGTCAAGTCTTGTTGCGAACACAGTTGTTGCGCAATCAGTTGAACTGCTACAGTTTGTATCTCCAGCACTGCACTGGTCAGTCAGCAAACTTTGCTACATCTTTGCTACATTCTTTTCCCATGCCAAGATTGCCTTCAAAAGGAAATGAAGGCATTATGAACTCCAGAGAAGGATTTCACCATCTGGCTAATATTGATCATGGTCATAAATTGCTGAAGAGTCAGTCAGATATAAAGCAATTCAACACCCTCAGCAGCGACGACGGAGTCACCCTCTCTCAAGCCAAAACATTACAAGACAATCACCAAGTCCACAAACCAAAGCCGTTGGATTATATTACTTTCCACGACAGTTCGACATTAGTATCTGCAGGCAAGGCGGTGAAGAATGCCAACACGCACGCTCATTCGGATATCTTCGGCCAATCTCGGATGCCGAGCAGAGCAGCAGTCACTTTCCCCTTCCTTCTGCCACCAGCACAGCAACGTTTAGCCGGTTTCGCGAACAACAGTCATTTATCTTCGGGAACTGTTGAAACAGAAGTCCCAGTCTCTTTTGCGGAAGGCAAAGGCGGCCAGACAGAAAAATGTCATCCGGTTTCCAAGATTGAGACAAAACATGACACTCGTTCATTGGTCAATCAAACGAAAACCTGTTTCGGTTTCAATCAAACCGACATCCACTGTGGCAACAGCAGAAAAGACAAAAAAGTGCATCAGTGTAATTACTGCGGAAAACTTTATTCCCGAAAGTATGGTTTAAAGATTCACATCAGGACCCACACTGGGTACAAACCCTTGAAATGCAAGGTAGGTTGTAGATAGCATTGATCTGCATCATCGATTCGTTGGTGAAAAACAGTGTATTACGATGAAGTGTTTTGTCTTTAAAACAAAAAGTAAATCAAAAGTAAATCAATTATACTGGGTTTGACAATCTCCAGCTATATACCAATAAAATAAACTTGTATCTCAGAGAGAGTTTTATTATGCTGCATGACGTTTGGCCATCTGCTAATCCAACAGTGCCAGTCACTGCCTCAAAACATGTGAATCAGGGTTGAAGACTGTTCACAAGCAATGGGAAAAAAGCACTAAAATGCAATGTACTACGAAACAAATTAAGACAACAGTAATCTCACGAGTTAAGCTAACGATTGCAAATCAAGTTTACCAACCTTCAGCACACAATATTTGGTTAAGCAAACGTAAACTAAACGTGTACACTGTACATACATGTAAAACACTAAGTTTACCAAAATAAAGATTCTAAAATCTTTTGACAAAAGCGGCTACTCATGTAAAGAAAGATGTGTAACTACAAACAAATGGTTGTGTTTCCTTCTTATTTGCAAAAAAGCTATTCGCTGTGATGTTTTGAAGTCCTGAAGCTGTGATAAGAGCTTTTTACAACCTGACTCAATTCCCATCGGTGTTACAAACATATGTTCACAAATACTTTTTCATTAATTTCTAGCCGTAAATTTTTCGATGTGCATTCTTCCCGTTTTTTCTTTGATTTGTGCTACAAATTTCATAGGTACGAAAAATAACATTTACCTGTGTTTGCCGGGAATTTAAGACTTTTGAAATATAATTTCAGCTGTTGGAGAAAAACAAATAAATCAATGTGGATGTCAAAAACTTTGTGCACACATAGCATGTAGTAATTATTACCAGCGTATCTCTTCCAAAAAGTTGTCTGAAATATATGAAGGTGTTCTTCATGAAGTCTGTTTCTTTAAACGTGTGTAAGGCTGGAAGTCGTGGTATCATTTGTTACTGTTTGTTTTTTACGCTAAAATTAATTTTGTATCATGCAGTAGCATCACGTACTTACCATCAAAATTATCTCCTGTATCTTGTTCTTTTGGAGGCTCTATTTCGGCCTCTGTTTTTTGAGGCAACACCATAAAATGTGTTGCAACGTGATCAGCAAATATTTCCCATGAGATGTACAACGCCTATGTATTGCCTAAGTATGGGGTTAAATGTAAAGTTGATTCCTCTGACGACAAAAACGTTGTGGTTGTTTCGCGTTTGCAATCACACCACATGTTTACACTTTCTCCAAAACCAATATTTTGTACTCCAAAGCAACATTAAGTACAATCAGATTAACGAAACGTTTCTCTTGAAACGTCCCAATCACAACTGTGTTATTTTTTAAAATATAGATAGTTGCGTTTGTAGAAAGGTATCAGCTGGTGCATGGACCACAAAATGCAGGTTGCGACGCAGATTCAAATTATCTCCATGGCTATCACTTACACAGTGTTCAAAAAGACATCTTAGAGAGCGTATTGAATCATTCCATCAGCTTGTAATTGGTCAAATTGCAATTGGTTTTGCACTTTTCGTCCATTTTTGACTTCATCTGACTTTTTTGAATTGTTGTGCGAAGTTATATTTTTCTTGCAAATAGATTGAAGCCTGCAACGAAGCAAAATTAACCAAACAAGGACTGAAATGCTGACTTTATAGAAATGCCGCAGTTTTTTTCTGAAAAAAAACTGTAGCCTACTTGTATATGAATCACTTCAAGCAACAGAGAAAACTGCCTTTTAATACCTCTCACAGATTATAATGACCCAATTGTGTGCTTTATAACGAGTGCGTATTATTTCCGGACAACTCTATGATGTAACAATGATACTTCAAGTATGCTTGTTGTGTCACAGAAATGATAAATGGAGTGATATGGAGCTCATTGAGTATTCTGTGGAATGTCAGTGATTGANTTACTCGCACTTTGACAAGATAAGTACGTCCTGCCCTTACACGGTTTAAGAGATCATTCCCTGTTATANATGTTGAGATAATCGCTGTTCGTGGCTAAGGAAGTAGAATCGCTTAAAGCTGAGTAAACAATATTCTAGGAGAGCTGCAGATAATCTACATTTCTACAGTGTTGATAAATGATCTCAAAAGAAGTTTCAAGTCTTCTTCTCAGCTTTGTTGTAGCAAAGGAAGCAGCAAAGGTACTTCCCAGTATGAAATGCTGCAGACAAAAATAACTTTTAAATTTTGTCATGAAGAACGAAGAAAAATAATGGGTTCACTTTTTAGAATTGCAACAACATACAGTGGTGGCCATCACGGGAAGAAAGTTGAAAGTTCCATTCAATAATGCGTCTGGCTCGCTTCATAGCACCAAACATTTTTGACAAGAATGGTGGTGTTAGCTAAAGACTGCTGTTTGCAAGGGAGCTGTGTCTGAAATACTGTCAATTCTTCCTTTGTGCAACATCTTACCTTTCACGCGCATCAAGATTTATGGGATTTGTTCAAATCCAGGTGTTCCGCTTCGTGCTTCCATCCCTCATGTCTTGTGCTGAAACTTTTGGACTACTTTGTGAACGACTTTAGTTCATTTTAACAGTAGTCAGTTGCTGGCTGCCTTGGTGATGTCCATCTCAGATAAAAGTTTACCCCACTGTAGATGTAAACTATGAAACAAACGCCTACAAGCATTCAGGCAATTAGTTTCCACATGGTTAGAGTGGTTAAGAAATACATTAAAATTTTTCCAGATTTTCTTCTTTGCGGTTTTCGGCATATCGCCATGACAACCAAAGCATTACTTTAGTAATCTGTTGCACCAAACTATAAAGAACTCTTTTAATTACTTATGTTTTAATGAACATGCGGAACTATTTTAAAGTGAATTTTCANCCGTGGGCTTTTGNAGCAAATGGTGTTTTTATCAATAGTTGGAATACTGATGCTTTTGCTAAAATTGTTGACTTCACGATCAAACATTAATAACGTCAATGAGGTTTACCTCGTTTGTGAAAACTTTGCCAAAACTCAAGGACATCGTGCAATGATCAAGCGATTCATGCTTTGCTATATGTTGAACAACGGATATAACAAAAGTTAAGAACGTCATAAAGTTTTTTCGAGTCTATGATCACGTATCTAACTATTTATAGTTGCGGTAAAACTTCAACTCAATAAATGTTGTTGTGGTTGTTGTTATCAGATCAATCACTGTTTGAAAAGATCTCTGATCAAAGACCAAAGTACCTGCATAAACTTAAATGTTTGTGTGTTCGAAGGTATGTGGGAGACCATTTGGTGACCCGAGCAACTTGAACAAGCACGTGCGCCTCCATGCGGAAGGAGACACGCCGTACAGATGTGACCTTTGTGGCAAAGTGCTAGTTCGCCGACGCGACCTGGAAAGACATCTCAAGTCCAGACATCCGGATGATTTCCACAGAATCTTCCAACCACAAACGGACTGCCCACCTTCCGATCCTCGCCTATGGAAGACTGCTGGCGTGCATGATGCGGCTGTGACCTTTTGCGGTTAATGTCGGAAAAATTATTTTGGTAGAATCAAACCAGCCGGACATTGCGAATGTGCTCACAAAGTTCGTCTTTGCTTTGCATTTGTTGTACAGATACAAAGTTCTCAAACAGGTTTCAGCGAAGCAGCTAAAGTAGTGACGCCTCACTTTCATCTCAGACAAACATCTTATTCGCCATTATGATGTCTACAACTGTTTGATTGATTACAGATGAAATTTGTGTAAAAGTTCTGGTGGCCCGCAAACCGATTTTTGCTTGACTATTTCTTATCGATGGAAATTGTAACTGCTGTAAAGACTAAGAAAATAAAACACTGTGTTTATCTTCTGTGCTACAATTAACAACAAACGAACTGAAATTGCACATCTGCGCAGAACGTCAGTGAGCGCTGTTATAATCGAATATCCATAACAAGAAGAATTCTAATCGCTTCAATATCAAACTTAATTTAATAGTAAATCAAAATTTTCAATCCCTATCGCTTAACTATTAATAGGATATTGTTTGATCCCAATACAGCACTTGAATTTTTGCAATAAAAGTTGTTACTGAATTTAAACTATAGCTGGAGTTTACCTTGTGGTTTTGGGGAGTTGCTATTTATTGATGAAGCATTCATAAAAACAGACTTTGATGTTTTTTAGTTTAATTAACGTGTTTTGGCTTTATTTTGTCTTTGCCGGAATGAATGAATTGCTATGTTTAATAAAGGTAGCGATTGCAATGTTATGCTTGAGTAATTTAGAAGCAATGTTCTAGAAAGTAGTCACTCGAATAAGTTGCTTATCGCTATTGGAGCCTGACCATACTTTGGAAAAGTTGTAGGCAGTATACAAATATATAGAAAGTAGTTTAATCCCTTCTTAGATATTCGATACAAAGCTTTGCTTGCAACTGCAAGAGCTGGAATATTTTTGTGAGATCATAAACGCATTCAGCTGCAGAGATTGTCACAAAAGTTCTCAGAACTTTTCGTTGAAAACAGCTTGATTTGGACTAATATCATGACAATGAACGATTTTTAGCTACTTTCATTACGAGGGCTACAATTTTTCTGCTTCTTGTGTACATAAAATTAGCCACAGCAGCTTCTCTCAGAACAAACAGTTGATAAACGCATTTTTCTCGCAAACAGCATGAGATGATATATATTTTTGACACAGTTCGTAAACAGGTCTTGCCGCCGCAACATTGATGTGTTCATGCGGTCGTTACAGATCACATATATTTTGGCTGCACGACCTCGTTTTTGTAAGAATCAGATTTCTAATGAATCGCTGTAACTTGAAACTGCTTGTCGATCATCTGACATTTTGAGATCGCAGCGAAGAATACGGTGAAGATGAGCGGACTGGGTCCACCGCCAAATGTCTGCTGCGGGTTCTATCTCGCGTAACAGCAACTCAGTTATTTTGCACGAGTGACTCACGCTCAGTCGCACAGCCTCGAAGATCAAAGTCACAGTGCGAATCCCAAAGCTACCACTTGCATTATGATTTGCAATTGGAAATATAACTTGTTAAGTTCTTTCAATGCAAAAGCAAGAAACGGAACGTTTTTAAATGCGTGCGTTTATACTTTGCTCAACCGCCTGACAATATTCAAGAGGTTTGAAAAGATCAAAAACGTTTTGATCTATTGTCTTCTTCTCGTCATCATCCGTTTTATGATTATGCGGCCCGCGCTAACAGCATAGTCCATGTGGAAAGTTTACATTTGGTTGGCACATGCAAGCCAAACCGGTAGAAATGATTTACCAGTTAAATTTTGAGGTTCTGCAACTTTCACCGAACATTAGCTATCTCCAAAAGCCATATGTTTCATGCTGTGGCAACGCATTGCAAAACGCCGCAGATGCATGCGGTGCATTAGGTATCCATTTGCAATTGATGGCTTCTAACAGTGTCAGGGTCTCTCAAGCCGGGCCCTCGGCCTCCCTTGGGGTTCACGGAACGGTTCTCCGGGGGCCACAAGCAGAGGCCTTTACAAGTAGCTCTGTCGTGATATTGCAAAGCCCAATACAAAGCTAGGTATTTTTATTGATGAGGAGGGGGGCATCAGTATTGAGAGTCTTTGAAAGGGGGCCACAAACCATGAAACGTTGAGAACCACTGAACTATATAGTATCAATGCGGCTGAAACAAATTGCATACTTTTGAAGCTTTGTATACAAGAAAACTAACCATAAAAAAACAACAAGATTTTCCAGTGCAATGTTTGCAGCAAACAAAAGAAAAACGTCGAATGTGAAATAATATCGAGTTTCAAATAAATTTGAATAGTCAAGCCAGCGCCGGGTTTAGAGGTCTCGGGCCCAGGGTCCCCACCATGTCCATGTGTTTAGCCATATGTATGACATGTGCGTGCCACTTAGTCATTTTTATTAGCGAGGAAAGTTTGTTTGTAGACGCTATTAATTTATCGGTGGTCCAGACGGCATTATTT